>WNGL01001719.1_pt1 | contig 60498 bp, 43 predicted proteins | sample 5400591 | NCBI WGS metagenome assembly WNGL01 (sample SAMN13153377, study PRJNA577476) | soil metagenome | isolation source: 80 cm soil or saprolite under Garry oak tree replicate 1 | place: USA:California | collected 2016-06-15 | reverse complement strand
CCATGACACCACGGTCACGGTGCAGGTATTAGGTGCAGCCGGTGACTCGGCCACGCCGGGAGCCGACTACACCCCGATCACTACCCTTGATGTGGTTATCCATGCCGGCCAGACGAGTGCCACATTCGACGTCAGCACCTTGACGGATCAACTGCAGGAAGGTCCTGAGACCTTTACGGCGCACATCGTCAGCGCCGCCAACGCAAACGGTGCGGTCACGGTCGGCACCGCCGATGCGATCGGCACCATTGTTGATGCCTATACCCCGCCGGTAATTTCGATTGACGGTGGTATTACGGGCGGTTCCGCCACGGAAGGCAACCCGGTAACCTTCACGATCCACCAGAGTACAGTGAGCGACCATGACACCACAGTTACGGTACAGGTTGTGGGTGCTTCTGGTGACACGGCTACGCCAACCCTCGACTACACCACAATCACTACCCTTGATGTGGTCATCCATGCTGGTCAGACGAGCGCCACGTTCAACGTCAACACCCTGACGGACCAGTTGCAGGAAGGTCCTGAGACGTTCACGGCGCATATCGTCAGCGCCGCCAACGCAAACGGTGCGGTCACGGTCGGCACTGCCGATGCGATCGGGACTATCCTGGATGCCAATACACCTCCATTTGATACTACGGCATCAGTTAATGAATCTGCGATGGATACGATCCAGAGTGGCCATGACCTTGCTCCAAGCAACGTTACCGGAACTAACCCGACTTCCCCGGATGAAACAGCCACCGGCACTCTTCATCTGCAGGACGGGTGGACGGCTGTTGCTTCAAGCGGCACTACCTCGTATGGTACGTATGAAATACATCAGGATGGAACCTTTATTTATACGTTGACCGACGCACCGCATGTAAGCGGGGATTCAACCACCGATGCCATTACGTATTCCATAACGAATGGGAGTGTTACCCAGTCAGACAATACCCTGACGATGACAATTGTAGATGACGCACCTTTGTTCACGCAGATTGACAATGCCGTCATTGCCAACGAAAGCAGTACTACCGCCGGTATACTGGTTGGCACGCACGATATCGTCTTCGGCGCGGATGGCGAGCTATCGATTGATCTGGCTCCGCTGACTTCTCTGCCGGGGTTGAACTACTCCGACCCGATTCATCACCTCGACGGGTCAACGACAATAACGGCGGGTGCCAGTCTTCTCGACTCTTCAGTCACTTCCGGTTTCTTCGAGCTTACGATCAAGCCCGACGGAACATATGATTTTAATCTGCTTGATGCCAGACCAACAGTAACCACCGCCCCGACCACCTTTGTCAACGCTACCGGAGGCCAGGCGGTTACTGACTTCACGCTGGATGGTGTAACCTTCTCCGCTGTAGACTCGAACCACGACGGGAAGATTACTCTGAGCACCGAGGGAGTTAAGGGGACAAGTTCCGGTCTGGGCATTGGGAACGGTAATGCGGATCCGGGAGACCAGTTTTCGGTTACGTTCGGAAACGATTCTTCCGGTCATCAGATTGCGGTTGACGTACTCACGTTCTACGGCAAGGTTGAAGGAGCAGGCTCTTTTACCGTGTCCTGGAACACTGATACCGGTGAGCATGGCTCGTCAACGCTTTCTTCCAACGGGGTGCTGTCGATTGACCCACTCAACGATTTCCATTCGATCGTCTTTACCGTTGATGACGGCAAGGCCAAGGTAGACAGCTTTGCGTACTCAGAACGGCTGCTGCCGGGGGATGAAACACTGCACTTCAATATTTCGGCGGTTGACGGAGACGGAGACCATACCGGGTTGCAGACTCTCAATGTGACGCTGCTGGGCCTTCATCCGGAAGCTGGATACACCATCACCGGCAGTACCGGCCCTGATTCACTGATTGGTACTTCCGGCAACGACATCTTGCATGGCGGTACTGGCGCGGATACGTTCATGGCCACCCATGGACACGACCACATTACGGACTATATCAATACCACCACACCGGTACTGGAGCACGACACAGTAGACATCAGTAATCTGGTTGCGAACGCAACGAGAGCAAATCTGTCTGTAACCAACGATGGCGGCAAAGCGCAGCTGCACATCTCTGATGCTGCGCATACAGAAGTTGGCAGCATCACCTTCGACAACATCTCCAGCGCTGCTGCACCGGATCTCGACCATCTGCTGGGAACGGTGGATGTGAAAGACGGGACTCACCATATATCATGATGGTTGCCACCGTTATCCTGTAAAAACGCAACTGCCGCGAGAGAATCCTCTCGCGGCAGTTGCGTATTAGACCGGACGGCATTGCGGTAACCCATCCACATCTTGATCCTCTCCTGACTCACGATCTCCTGAATCTCTAAAATTAAAAAAATTATTGACACTCGGTTGTATTTGACGCATGTGGTGGTATATTAAATTTAACAAGACCGTCCGCGCTGGTTGAGCGTAGAGTGAGAATCCAATTATTTATAATTTTAAATGAATGCGGGAGTAACTATCAGCTTGATAATTAGTTTTTAATCATCCGCATAAAGGAGGGCATAAATGAAAAAAACAATCACACTGCTTTTGATTGGTTCAATCCTGGCTATAGCAGCGGTTGTCTCTGCCGGCAACAAGGCAGATACTTTCTCGGTTTCGCCGTTAGTTGGCGGGATCACCTACGAGGGCAACCAACACCTGGAGACAGCTCCGGTCTTTGGAGCGCGCGCCGGTTACAACTTCACCAAGGCACTGGGAATCGAGGCCCTGTTCGATTATTCCAGGACCAAATCCACACAATCAAGTAAGACGTTGGATTTTTACCGTTACGGTGGAGAGTTGCTCTATCATTTCTGGCCCGATAATAAATTTGTGCCTTATGTGGCGGCAGGATATGCCGGCATGAATTTAAAGGGTAACAACCCGTATCCTGAAACATCAAAAACAAAGGGTGTAATTGATTACGGCCTGGGTTTCAAATACTTCGTAACCGAAGACATGGCCTGGCGCACCGATTTACGGGGTCTGACGTATTATTACGGCAGAGAAGACCAGCATGCGCTTGAATATATGACAGGGGTGTATATCTCCTTTGGCGGTCCCGCCGCCAGCAAGCTGGCCGAACCTCCTCCTCCACCCCCGGCGGAAGCCAAGCCGGTTGTAGCTCCGCCACCTCCACCTCCGGCTTCTCCGGCACCTATTGCCAATCTGTCGGCTTCGCCGGCCGCCATTACTAAGGGTCAGAACTCGACGCTCTCCTGGACGTCGCAGAATGTTACGGACTGCGAGATACTTCCCGTTGTTGGTACCGTCCAGATGCAGGGTTCCACGCCTGTTACGCCTGACACCGACACAGTCTATACCCTGACCTGTAAAGGGGAGGGGGGCACTGTAAAGAGTACGGCAACCGTCGGCGTAACCATACCGCCGCCACCGTCTCCCGCGGCAGTGAGGTTCTGCAACAAGCCGGCCATTATCATGATTAATTTCGACAGCGACAAATACAATATCAAGCCGCAGTATCATGCCGAGTTGAAGACCGTTGGTGATTTCCTCAAGGAATTCCCCACGTCGCACGGCGAGATTTCCGGCCATACCGACAGCACTCACACGAGGGCATACAACCAGACACTTTCCGAACGGCGCGCCAACAGCGTCAAGGAGTTCATCATCAAAAACTTCGGCATCGCTCCCGAGCGACTCACTTCCAAGGGTTATGGAAAAGACAAGCCGATAGCGACCAACAAGACAAAGGCTGGTCGGGCCATGAACCGTCGCATCGTAGCCAATTTCGTTTGCGACTAGCATCCTGACCGCTGACGTCAAAAGAAAAGCGCCCTTCCGGAACAATCCGGAAGGGCGCTTTAACATTTATCTTGACTGCAATCCGGCTTGAGACCCGAAGATTATCTGGTCCCACCCTGAGTTATGAGCAATGCCAAACTGAGCCGGTTGCCAACATGCATTTTGCCATAGATGGCAGTAAGGTGGGCCTTGACGGTTCGTTCGACAATGCCGAACTCTGCGGCAATTTCAAGGTTGGTCCGGCCGCGGGCCACCGATTCGGCTACCCGGTGCTCCATCGGACTCAAAACGGCAAACCGTTGATCCGGATTCCCCCCCCCCATCCCTTTTCCATTGAGATAAGCCTCCAGAATAAGCTGCTGAACAACCTTCTGCCCCAGCCATACTCCCCCTGATCCAACGACATGCAACGCCTCGGCGAGGCGTTCCGGAGAGATATAGGTGTTGGCGTATCCGACAATACCCAGCTTGAGGAATGCAAGTCCCTCTTCATGGTCTGGCTGATCGGATAGAAGGAAGAGTCTGCTGGAAGGGGCCAGCCTGCCGATTTCAGAGCAGATAGTGTTGTCTATCATCGGGCGATGCAGCATGATCAGATCAAATACACCGGTTGCGGCGCGGTTCTTCAACTCTCCCACGGTGCCGGCCTGTTGCAGCTGGTTTCCTTCGGCAAGCAGGGTGTGCCATCGATCAAGAACGGTGCTGTTTGCGCTTCCCAATAGTATCGGCATGAGATCACCTTTCTCGCAAGGCCATGTATTTTGCCTTTAGAACCGGTTTTAACAGATATGATAATATCGTTTTTTTGCCGGTCAGGATGTCAACCGTGGCGACCATCCCCGGAATAATGGGCAGTGGATTCTCCTTGTTTCCGATGTAATTTTTGTCCGTCCGTAACGTCACGAGATAGTAGCTTTCTTTCTTTTCATCGGTGATGCTGTCGGCGCCTATCTGCTCAAGCTTGGCGTCCAGACCGCCATAGATGGTGTAATCATATGCGCTGAATTTTACCATTGCCTTCTGGTTTGGCCGCAGAAAGGCTATATCCGCCGGCTTGATCCTTGTTTCGATGAGCAGAGACCCTCCCGAGGGAACAATCTCAACAAGGTTCATCCCCGGCTGGATTACTCCACCGACGGTATTAACCAGGATACGGTTGACCGTGCCGTCGACAGGGGATCTTACCAGGGTCCGGTTAAGCCGGTCTTTGAGCGCCAGTGATGAGGCGGTGTCCTCACCAAGCTGAGAGGCAACCTCGTGGTATTCGGCTTTTGCCTTGTTGGCGAAATTGAGCCTGAGCTCACTCAAGGCTGCCCGGCTCTCTTCAATCTTCGATTGGATTCGCGGAATAGACTGCCTGATGGTTTCGATGTCCCCCTGCATTTCACCTGCCTTGCGTTCAAGCTGAAGAACCTCCATCTCGGAAACGGCGCCCTTGCTTACCAGTGGCTTGGTCAGTCTGATTTCCTTCTGATACATCTCGTATGTTTTGCTTAACTCCCTTAGTCTGGTAGTCAATTCCTTCAGCTCGTTCTGCCGCTGGTCGATCTGCGACTGTTTTATCTCCATGCCCTGCCGTAGTTCCGCTTTCCTTGATTCGAACAGAGCACGTTCGCTCGCAATAATGCCCGGGGGGGTATCGGGAGGGGCGTTGAATGTCGGGCTGCCGTTTGCCTCGGCCAGCAGACGGGCAGCCTTGGCCCTGTTAGATCCCGACTTGGCCTGATTCTGCTCCAGCGACGACACAAACCGGGTTTCATCGATCTTGAGCAGCACTTGGTCTTTTTTAACACTATCTCCAACATTGACATGCAGTTCGGCAAGGATTCCGCCCTCCATGTTCTGAACAACCTGAATCTGGCTTGCGGGGATGACTTTACCCTGACCTCTGGTGACCTGCTCAACCTCGGAAACCGATGCCCAGGCGATGAAGATTACAACCAGGAGTATGACTGCCCAGAGTATGGCCCTGCCGCCACGGGGAGACTGGATCAGGATCGAGGTTCTGATGTCCGTGATGTAATCCACATCATCTGCCGGCATCCTGCGGAACAGACCGTTCTTCTTTGTTTTTTTCTCGGTTTCTGGCACGTGCTCTTCTCCTGCTTAAATGTTGAGATGCCCTCTTTGCAGCGCATCAAGAACGGATGCTTTCGGACCATCCGCAACGATAGCTCCGTTGTCAATGACGATAATGCGATCGACCATCTCCAGCAGCGAGGCCCGATGCGTAATCAGGATGATGGTTTTCCCCTCTGTGATGTCGGACAAGTTGCTTCTCAGCCGCAGTTCCGTCCTGCTGTCCATATTGCTCGTTGGCTCGTCGAGAACGAGCACCGGGGGGTCGAGGAGCAGGGCCCGCGCCATGACAATGCACTGTCTTTGGCCGCCCGATAGCCCCCTGCCGAATTCCCCCACTTCCATGTCAAAGCCGAGAGGTTGTTTCTTGATAAATTCATCCACACCGGCAATCTCGGCCGAACGCATAATTGAAGAGTCGTCAACATCGTTGGTCCCCATGGTTACATTATCCCGGACCGTTCCGCGGAACAGCGTAATGTCCTGGGGAACATATCCGATAAAATGCCGCAACTCGGCAGGGTCGATCTGCCTGATATCGGTATCGTCCATCGTAACCATGCCGCTGCTCGGTTCGAAGAGACCGAGCATCAGTTTCCCCAGGGTGGTCTTTCCCGACCCGATAGGTCCGACGATTCCGACCTTCTCACCGGCGGCAATCTGCAGGGTAATGTTGTTAAGTACATTCACCGTCTGCCCGGGATAGGCAAATGTTAGATTCTTTACGCCGATGCTCCCCTGGAACCTGGCCCTGTGGAGGAATGTCTTGCCTGCCGGCCGCTCTACGGGGAGCTCCATGATGTCGTTCAGGGTCTTGAGAGCCTCTTTTGCCCGATGGAAGCGGGTGGCAAGATTCGCCACCTGGGCTATGGGCGCAATAACCTGCCTCGACAGGATAACCAGGGCAACCAGCCCCCCCTGTGTAAGATGTCCCTCGGAAATCGAATATACCCCCGCAATGACCAGGGCAACGACCACCAGATTCTGGACGAAATAGGAAAACTCGCTGACGGAAGACGATAGAAACCTGGATCGTGCGCTCCAAGTGGCGATGTAGCTGACAGCCTCTTCCCACGATCGCTGAATTTGTGATTCTGCGCCCAGCATCTTGACGGTTTCGAGGCCGGCCAGCCCCTCAACCAGAATGGCATTTTTCTGAGCGGATGCGGTAAAGGTGTTTTCCACGGCCTTTTGAAGCGGCGCCTGAATGAACGCCGAATAAAGCAGCATGAGCAGTATCGCTGCAATGAAGAATATGACGATGTAACCGCCGATGTACCAGATTACGAACAGTCCCAGGGCGACAAAGGGCATATCTATAAGAGCCGTTATTGAGAATGAGGTGATAAATTCGAGAATACTCTCGAATTCTCTGAGATTATTTGAAAAGGACCCTATGGATTGTGGGCGGACTTCAAGCCTCAGGCCCAATACCTTCTGAAGCAGCAGAGAGGAAATTTTCAGATTGGCTTTTTTCCCCGCTTCGTCCACGAAATAACCGCGCAAACCCTGCATCAGTACACTGAACAGATAGACTACGGCAATGCCGATTGAAAGCACCCAGAGCGTTTCAAAGGCACTGTTGGGAATAACCCGGTCGTAGACGTTGAGGATATAGAACGAGCTGGCCAGGGCGAAGGTGTTGATCAGAAGAGAGGCCAGTAGGACATCCCGATAGACCCGCCATGATGAAAAAATTGTCCCCCAGAACCAGTTACTGGTCGAATCGGGGCTAAGCCCCTTGTGGGCTCCCTTCTCAAAGCGGAACTTCGGGCGTACGAATATGACGTATCCGGTATACAGCTTTTCCAGACTCTCCAGCGTGAGGACTTTTTGTCCCGTACCGGTTTCCGGCAGGAGTAACCTGAACTTGTCGCCTTCCGCCGACAGTTCGGAAAGAATGCATGCCGCCCGGTCATGGAGCAGCACGACCGCCGGAAGCTGAAGCTGCGTAATCCTGTCCAGCGGTCTCTTCACAATTCGTGATGACAGTCCTGCCCGCTCTGCGGATCTCGAAAAAAGCTCTACCGTGAGCCGGTTGTTAACTAGGGGCAATCCGGCTGTCAGGCCCGCCCTGGATGCCGGACGCCCATGGAGCTTGGCCAGCAGCATCAGGCAGTCGAGGAGCGGGTCGTCAAATCGATCGGTATCTTCGCCCAGGTTCCAATCGGCTTCAGGGGCAGTCGTGTTTGTCTCTGGCACTGGAAACCCTCATTCCCTCATGTAATAAGAAGCTTGTAATTGGCGGCCAATTCTGGCAACCATCATATTGTTATTGATTAATCGACATTGTATATTATGCTGGTACTCGATGCAACCTGTAGCAGTTGAACTTTTTATGATTTTTATAAAACATTTCAAATTAGTCATACACAGGAGAATAATATGCTCTACGTAGAACGGGGAGAAGACGGCAGGATCATTGCCTTGCACAACAGCTCCACCTCTGAGGCCCAGGAACAGAAGTCGATGATGGACGAGGAGGTTCTTGCGTTCTTCAACACCGCCGACTCATGGAAGCAGTTGATGGCGATGTCCGACCTCGGTACTGTCCGCATACTAGAAGATTTGATCGATATACTCGTCCGAAAAAACATCATTAATTTCACGGAACTTCCTGAACAGGCCCAGCAGAGAATCCGGGAGAGAAAACAGCTCCGGGAAAAGATCGTTTCGCAGGACCTGCTGGTACACGATATAATCTGAGGCCGCCTGACGTATCAAGGTGGCACAGTCTCCGGTTACCGGGTGAAATTCCTGTCATACATCTTCCGCACGTTTTGCAACCGGTTGCGGCCTTCCAATTAAATATCCCTGCATAGCATCCAGATTCAGCTCTTTCAGGATCTGCTCCTGCTGTTCGGATTCAACTCCTTCCGCCACGACAGCTATATCGATGCTATGGGCAACGCTGCACAGCGAAGCGATATAGAACCTGCTGTCGCTCTCCCCGTCCTTAAGCTCTCCTGTGTAGGCCCGGTCAATCTTTACATACTCCGGGCGAAGAGACTGCAGATACCCGAGTTTAGAGAAGCTCTGGCCATAGTGGTCAAGTCCGATGCCATGCCCGCATTCCCGTACGGCAGCACTGAACTCCTTGACTAGAGCCAGATGCTGGACGGCGGCAAACTCCGAGAATTCGAAATTAATATGAAGTGTCTCAGGGGAAACGGTCTTCAGGAATGTGCGCACCCATATGCTGAACGAATCATCATCAAGCGAAGCGGGTGATATGTTTATGGCAACCCGGTTGACACCCAGTCGACTGAAATCAATCTTCATTACCTCTTCAATCACGATGCGGTCTATGGTGGATACGAGCTTCAGGCGTTCGGCCAGCGGCATGAATATGGCTGCATTCAGCAGTTCGCCGTCCTCTTGGACAATCTTTGAGAATATCTCCATATGTATGATGTTCCGCGCCTGAGTGTTCTCGACCACAGGTTGCGCATCAAGACTGATTCTGCGTTCCTGGAGCGCTTTTACCAGGATGTCCTTCCATTGCTGCTGCCCCAATGGCATTTTGCCGGTTTCTTCCGTAATAGTCCGGATATTCCAGCTGTTTGCTCCCTTCTGCATGGCTGAACCGAGCGCCAGGTCCGCCTCGGAAAGGAGCCGGTCAAGCGTGGTCACACCGTCGTATATAGCTGCGCCCAGATGACCGATATTATCCGTCACCGCGATCTGTTCAGCGGCAAGCTGGCTCAGTCTGTTTGTAATATCCGTGGCTATATGCTCGCCATCCCAATGAGAAGCATTCGGAACAAAAATTCCAAAGTCGCCACCGGTAAGGCGGGCGAGGGCGGCATACGTATATTGACCGGATGCTTCCTTCAACAGGAGCGCGACCCTCTTCAGCAGTTCGTCACCGGCCTGAAATCCCCTCTGCTGGTTGAGCGTCTCAAGGTCATAAATTCGGACTAGCAGCATGAGCCCTTTTGCATTTATGTCATGCTGATCAATTCTGCCTGTTATCTGACTTTCAAAGTAACGGCGATTACCCAAGCCGGTCAGCGGATCATGATAAGCTCGTTCCTGAAGCCCTTCAGCCTGGGCTGCCTGCTCCTCAAACATCTCTTTCACTTTGTTGGTCATCCGGTTCATCGCCTCGGCCACACGCCGGAATTCCTTTGTCCATGGAAGTGGTACCTGAGTCTGGTAATCCTTCCTGCATAGCGCATCAGCCTGTCTTTCCACGGCAACCAGGGGTTTGAGAAGTATCTGCAGTCCCAGTCCACCGGCAACAAGTACAAAAACAGCACAGACCGCAAACCAGACAGTCGTATTCAGCACGTCTTTCCATAGGGTTGCATATGCGTAGCCGGGATGACTTTTTACATGAATGGTGCCGGCCTGATTCCACCCGGCCATCACATCCGAGGTCGCCTCGGGAGTCACGACCTGAACCCATCGGACAAACCAGCCGGGGACATCTTCGATTTTTACGGCGAGTACATGCTCAATCAGTACTTTTTGCCGCGGGTCGGTAAACGTAATCGCCTGGTAGTAGCCACGGTCAAACACGGCATTTATCATGCCCTCAACTGTCGTCATATCCTTTTCAGCGACATGTGGCGAAATGGATAAGGCGAGGGAGGTCGCCGTATCCTGGGCATGTGACTCCAGTTGTGATGTCAGAAACGAGCGGGTGCTTTCGAGCTTTGCATACCATGTCCCGGCAAAGAGAAGCAGAAAAAGAATAAAGGTGAAAATAATGAGCTGTCGATACAGTGTCATTTGGTAACCCTTTTAGTGTTACAGTTTGTTTGCTGACATCTTCTGTAGGAGATCCTGCCAGAGTTTGATCCGGTTGCTGCTGCCTGCCATTTTGCCTTGTCCCCTCTGTTTCGCCATCCAGAGCCCTGAACCATTGAAGCCGAAAATGGGCATCAGGTCGGTCCGTTTCGAGGCTGGACTGATGGAATCGACCAGGTTGTCGAGCACGAGCGGTTCGGCCTCGGGTTCGCTGTAATAGGTAAGGACCATGTGATGAATATTGTACTGGATTGCCTTGACATAGGTGATTCGCAGTTTTTTATCATCCACCCCCATGGCCTTGAGGGTAAAATATTTGGCAATGGCAAAATCCTCGCAATCGCCTGCTGCTTTGCAGAGAAACTCAATCGGTGTCGCCCAGTAATCCTCGATACCCCAAACCTCCATGTCGCTGGCGAACCGTATCCTGCTGTTGAAAAAATGATTTACCTTTTCAAGTTTTTCCCTATCCGTCCTGCTTCTGTCCTGGCGAATGAGGTCTTCCCATGCAGTTAGACGATTATGTGCGTCCCTTCCATATTTCTTCTCCGCCTTTTGGAGGAGTTCCTTGTCAAGGCTGAAATTTCCCGCAGTCATGACCGAGGTTGCAATGAACAACCCTGCGCATACCGCGGCAATGAACCTTAATGATATTGTTATGAAATAGTTGCCCACAGTGATCCCGGCAGATAGTGCCTTGTATCTATTAAAAAAAGCCCTGGATGGTCAACAAAAGTCTGATGATCCAGGGCTTTGCAAGCACGTTATATAGAAACAATAATGCTGGTTAAGGCGTTTTGGCCGTTACGACAAGGCTCTGGTCGGGCAACTGCAGCCCCAGATATGGTATCAACTGCGACATCCCGTTCAATATTCTGTAGTCTGAATACATTTTGTCGTACCTTGCGTTTGCGAGGCTGGCCTTGGCGTTTATGTATTCCGCCTGGGTATCTAGAAGGTCGAACATGGTCCGCCTGCCAATATTCCACTGAGCAGTAAAAGCGTCAGCGGTCTGACCGGCGGCCTTGACATAATCTTCAAGAAACGCAACCCTCTCGGTGGCTGACTTGCTGGCTTCCCATGAAAGACGCATGGACTGGACCGTCTGTCGTTTGGTGCTCTCGTAAATTTCCTGCGCCTCATAAATTTCGTATGTTGTCTGCTCCAAGCGCGCCTTGTTAAATCCCCCGTTCAAAATATTGAAGGAGATTGTCGCCATGGCCAGGTAATCTTCCCTGCGCCCCGGGATGTTATCGGTGTCTTTCCGCCACTTGTAATCGAGGGCAACATCAAGACTTGGATAAAACAGGCTCTTGGCGGTTGCATGCTGTGCATCCCTCGCTTCCACATCGGCTTTTGCAGACATGAGAGTCGGATTGTTCTGCACCGCCAATTGTTCTGCCTCTTCCATCGACTTCGGCAGCGCAGAACCGACAGGTTCAGGTTTTACCAAGTTCCCCGGCATATGTCCAATCGTAGCTTGGTAATCCGAGTTACTGTCCGTCAGATTTGCTTGGGCGGAAACCACATTGGACTGGGCCAGGGCTACGCGCCCCATGACCTGGTCGAAATCCGCCCTTCGATCAACTCCGGACTCGCTTCTCAACTTCACTTGGTCGAGAATTCTGCGGTGGTTTGTCAGATTCTCCTGTGCAAGATCAAATAATTCCTGATTACGCAGCACATTCAGGAATAATTTACTTGTCAGCAGAGCATTGTTTTCCACGGTGCCATGCAACAGGTACCCCTGCGACCTGACACGAGCCTCCTGCCGCTCCACCTCGGATTGAGTCCCGAAAAACCGGAAAACATTCTGACGGACGCTTACCGCTGAGCTGTTAGGCCATAATGTGTCATAAAACGGTTCATGCTGCCGGTCCAAACCGGCTGACACGGAGACGTCAATAGTGGGGAGATAGCCTGCCTTTGCCTGCCGCACCTCTTTTTCCCTTGCCATACGATTATAGGATTGCGCTCTTACGTCGGGATTTGACTTCAGCATAAATGAGACCGCATCCTGAAGGGTTTCGGCCTGTACGACACCGGCCCCCGTCACAAGAACACCTACAGCCAACACAGTCAAAAAACTCCGAAATAATGTCATGATCGTTGCCTCCTTATTCGCGTTATATGAGAAATCCATTCAAATGTCCTGGTGCTACGTACTATCTGAATTAATATTACATGAGAATGTCAAAGATGCAATCAACAAGCGAAAAAAACCACTGCAGTCGGAAACCGGAGAGGAAATATTGAATTGTTCAGTTGAATGTTATTGGCACAGAAATGAAAACGGCAAGGAAAGTGGAATCCGGAGGGTCGTTTTGAAAGGATGTCGGCGCAACCCATAAAAAAAAGCCCCCGTGGCATCATATTTCCCCAGGGGCCTCCCTTTATAAAGGTCAGTCTACAAAACTCTTCAATTTTTTACTGCGGCTGGGGTGCCGTAATTTGCGCAAGGCTTTTGCCTCGATTTGACGGATACGTTCACGGGTAACCTCAAAATCCTGGCCAACCTCTTCGAGTGTGTGGTCACTTTTTTCACCAATGCCAAACCTCATTCTCAAAACTTTTTCTTCACGCGGCGTCAGTGTAGCAAGCACTTTGGCCGTGCTTTCGGAGAGGTTGTTTTTGATGACCGCTTCAATCGGCGATATGACCCCTTTGTCCTCAATGAAATCACCGAGGTGGGAATCTTCTTCTTCTCCGATTGGAGTTTCAAGTGAGATTGGCTCCTTGGCTATTTTCAGGACCTTGCGCACCTTGTCAAGCGGCAGCTGCATGCGTTCGGCAATCTCTTCAGGAGATGGCTCGCGGCCATTTTCCTGCACCAATTGGCGGCTGGTACGTATCAGCTTGTTGATGGTCTCGATCATATGGACCGGTATACGAATTGTACGCGCCTGATCGGCGATGGCACGGGTAATGGCCTGACGGATCCACCAGGTTGCATAAGTTGAAAACTTGTAGCCGCGCTGATATTCAAACTTATCGACCGCCTTCATCAGGCCGATATTTCCCTCCTGGATGAGATCGAGAAACTGAAGGCCGCGGTTAGTATATTTTTTTGCAATCGACACAACGAGTCGCAAATTTGCCTCAATAAGTTCACTTTTAGCAATGCGGGCCTTACATTCCCCTTCTTCAATCGCCTTGAGCGCCGCGGCAAGGTCACGCGCCTTGAAGCCGGATTCCTGCTCTACTTTCTGGATTTTACGAGCAGCGATACGAAGACGCTTCTCCATATTCACGGTTTCTTCTTCGTTCAATTTTAGCTTATTGAGCTCTGCCGTGCATTTCTCATCTTCATTTTGCAGTTTATCAAGAAGTGCCTTCAGCTTTTCCAGCGGAATAATTTTTTCAAGATCGGATAACTCGGCCTGCAGCTTGTCAACCTTGCCGGAAAGCTCCTTAAGGCGCTCAGCAACCTTGTTGGTATGACGATCCTTCAGCCTCAGCGATTTCAGAAGATCAGCTTGGTGATCCTTTCCTTCCAGCAACTTTTTTTCGAGCTCCTTTTTCTTTGCAGACGACTTGGCTGCTGCGGCTGATTCAGTAATCTCGATCAGTAATTGATCCTGTGCTACAATCGCATCGATGATTTCGAGTATTCTGGTCTTCTGAACATCTTCTTCATCTTCCTCCAGCTCTTCTTCTTCGACTTCCTTGCTGACTTCTGAAGGATTCATCTGGAATTTTCGAAGCCTTTCACCAAGGGAGAGGACTTCCTTAACCGTGATCGGTGTGTTGAGAATAACTCCGGCAACGTCACGCTCGCCGTCTTCAATCCTTTTGGCAATTTCAACTTCACCCTCACGGGTGAGAAGAGAAACAGACCCCATTTCACGCAGATACATGCGGACAGGATCACTGGTGCGCCCGATGGAACCGGGCTCGAATTCCACTTCTTCCGATTCACCTTCCGCCTCTTCGTCATCGTCAAGATCACTCTTCATTTTCGGAATCTTGATCTTCTGGGCTGAATCAACTATTTCTATGTCCATATCCCCAAACATACCCATCACGTCATCAATCTGATCTGTGGCTATGTCGGGCGGGAGGATGTCATTAACCTCGTCAAAAGTTAAGAATCCCTTTTCCTTGCCGATATCGATCAGCTGTTTAACGTCATCCATGTTTTTCTTTGCCATGTGTATTCACCTCAAGAAAGCAGCAGTTATGGTTACAGTTTTGATTTCCGTGTGCGTAGTTTGTCAGCCTGCTTCAGCAGCTGTCCATATTCATCACAGCTTGGGTCCAGCACGGCCAGACGGGCGGCAATATCCTTAATCGATGCAAGCTGTTTCTTTTCATGGCTCCGCGTACACTGATCCAAGACGGCGCGCCACTCGATGTCGGCCAGATAACCATCTGAAACCAATATTCGGGAAAAGAGCGTTTTCAGTTCAGTTCTATTGAGCGATTCTGACAGTTGACTCAATATCTGGCTGTCGTCCGAACATCTCAGAGCGTCAAGCAACAGTTGTGCAAGCTCAAGGTAATCATCCCTGAAAACAGTTTCAAGGCCGACACGTGCAATTTCTGCTCGCGCATCGGGGTAATTCAGCAATAACGCTAGCAAGGTATCCTGAACGGTGTCGCCTGGTTGTATGTATTCGCTCTGGCCTGTTGTCGGGCTTTCCTGACGGGGCAATTTCCCCCCGCCCATGCGTTTGCGAAATGCATGGGTCGTTATCCCCAGCAGCCTGCAAATTTCCTTCTCATACAAATCTCGTTCAACCGAGTCAGCTATCTTGCGGAAACGGGGAACAATGTCATCGATTATCCGAACTTTACTGTCTACGCTATCGGGAGGTGTTTCCTCCAGAAGAGAGCGTACAAAATATTCAAATGCAGGACGTGCCTTGTTACGAAGAACGGCAAAATCCTCACTGGTATGCGCGGCCAGGAAACTGTCAGGATCATCTCCGGCGGGTAATGATATTACATACGCTGGAATGCGTTGCTCAAGAAAAAGTTCCATAGAACGAATGGTAGCTTTCTTCCCGGCGTTATCGCTGTCAAACAGAGTGTAAACCCGCTCAGAATGGCGCTTGATCAGCCCTGCATGAGTACCGGTCAGAGCCGTGCCGCAGGTGGCGACAACATTCTGGACTCCGGCCCGGTACAGTGCGAGATGATCGAAGTAACCCTCGACAATAATGACTGAATTCCCGGTTCTAATGGATGGCAGCGCCATGTCCAGCCCGAAAAGCACGGTCCTGCAAAAGCGATTACCTGACCACGTGAGTCCCGTATCGGGAAGATCAGGCGATTGCGGAAAAGGTCATACCAACCGGAATCTGATTTACGTATTATACCGAGTTTTAGCGCACTTTCCAGCTCGACACCGTTGTTTTTCAGATGCTTTACAAGGCCATCACGCCGGTCAGATGCAAAACCAAGGCGGTATGCCTCGGAAATTGCTGACTCTACCGAGCGATTGGACAGGTACTGGCGGGCCGGTTCCCCCTCTTGGCCATGCAGAAGAATCGAGCGGTAGTAGGATGTCGTCAGGTCATTAATTCGTAGAAATTGAGCGTATTCATCCTGAGATTTTCTTTCCGAAGGGGTAAGCTGTCGCTCTTCGATTTCAATTCCTGCTTTTCTGGCAAGCAGTTTGACCGCTTCGGGAAAGCTGACCCCCTCAATCTTCATGACAAATGAGAATGCATTGCCGCCCGCGCCGCATCCGAAACAGTGAAATATTTCACGCGCCGGATTTACGTTGAACGATGGGGTTTTCTCGGCATGGAACGGACAAAGCCCGAGGAAGTTACCCCCCGCGCGGCGCAAAGAGACATAATCCGAAACAACCTCAACTATAGAAAGCCGCTCGGCAACCTCCCGTACCTTCTCCTCAGGTATCATTTCTTCCTGCCATTGGTTCCACGCCATTCCGAGAGAAAACGATCCCCGGTCTGAGCCAGCATGTTGGCGGACTCGGATGTGCGAATTTTGCTTCGGACCTGCTCCGGCATGAATCCAGAGGCGGCAATGCTAAATACCATGCAAAGCAACAGCGCCCCCTCGGCAAAACCTATAAGAAGTCCGCCAAGCCGATTCAGGCTTCCCAGCATGACAAGTCGCAGGGCAGCTGTTATAACATTACCGATGATATGGGCAGTGATTCCGGTAATTAACAGTATGATGATAAAAGCAAGAAACGAGGACAGATGCGCAGGCAGATGAAGTGCACTTTTTATCGGTGCTGCAAGCAGCGGGTGAAATCGGTACGCCAGCCATCCGCCTATAAGAAGGCCACCCAGGGAGGAAGCCTCATTGACCAGACCTCGAACCAGGCCTTTTAGAGCGAAGAAGCAGAGAACTGATAAAATGATGATGTCAATAAGGTTCATTATGGCAACAATACCGATCTACAAAGAAGGGGCTTTTCTTAATGAAAGCCCCTTGACTGTGAAATTCCAAGCCCTGATTTCATCCTGGGTTCAAAAATCCGTATAAGAAAAATTACGGAACATTCTTTCAGATCAGGCGAGCAGTCTCCGGACGGCATCGCTTACAACCTTGCCATCGGCCTTTCCTGCGGTAAGTGGGGCAACCGCCTTCATTACCCGTCCCATATCCTTGATGCCATGCGCTTCCAGATCCAGAATAATCCGGCTGACAAGCGTGTCAATTTCATCAGGGCTCAACTGGACCGGCAGGAACTCAAGCAGCACAGCCAGTTCCAATTCCTCTTTTTCAGCCAGATCAAGCCGGTTACCTTCCCGATACATCCTAATGGATTCACGGCGTTGTTTAACCATGGTTGAGATGACTTCAACCACAGCATTGTCGTCAAGTTCCGTACGGGAGTCAATCTCGCGATTTGAAATAGCCGCACGTGCCATGCGGACAGCCGAAAGGCGCAGGTTGTCCCGCGCCTTCATGGCTGCTTTCATCGCATCGTTAAGTTGTTCTTTCAGTGTCATGCAGTCTTTTCCTGACCCCGACAACAGCGGGATACTAGTCGATCATTTTACGCTGTTTCTTAAGGGCGCGCTTGCGTGCGGCGATTGCCTTTTTCTTGCGTTTGATGCTTGGCTTCTCGAAATGCTCACGTTTACGGACTTCAGAAAGAATCCCCGCTTTTTCGCACTGTTTTTTGAACTTTTTCAGTGCCATTTCAAACGGTTCACTATCCTTGATTTTTACTCCCGGCATGTAAAATCACCCCCATTCTTTAAGTTATTCTGATAAATTAATATGTTGTCATCGATAGAAAAATTGAGAGTTGTGTACAATAGCACACCATGCAACTTTGTCAATAAACAAATGTACAAAGGATCAATGGTCAGGTGCCAAGATGCGGGAAGCCTTTTCTGCAATTCCTGAAGTCCCGAACCTGCGCCGCAGTTCGTCGTATACCGCTTCAGGAGGTATGTTCTGATGTCCGAGCAGAACGAGCAGATGAAAGACGAGATCGGCTGTCTCATAAACAATTTCATCATGGACGCCGCCTTTGGCGGCAATGACCACTTCAGTTGCCTCCTCGCCGACTTTTTTGAGAATCTTGTCAATCCCGCCCCGCATCAGGGAAGCCGTATAGGAGCTGTCGGTCGGATTGGCCTTGCGGTCGAGTATGACCTGATAGACGGCCTGGAGGATATCATTTTCGTTTGTCATAACCGTACCTCAACCCCTCTGCCGCGGAGATATTCCTTTGCTTCTCCGATCGTATACTCCCGGTAGTGGAAGATCGAAGCGGCCAGGCAGGCACTTGCTCCGCCGGTCGTGAAACCGTCGTAGAGATGCTCCAGATTACCCACTCCACCGGAAGCGATTACCGGGATTGAAACGGCGTCAACCACGGCACGGGTCAGTTCCAGATCATAGCCGTCCTTGGTGCCGTCGCAATCCATACTGGTCAGCAGAATTTCGCCGGAGCCGTAAGCTTCCATCCTTGCCGCCCACTCGACCACGTCAAGGCCGGTCGGTATGCGGCCGCCGTGGGTATATACCTCCCACCGTTTTTCACCCGGAACCCGGCGCGCATCGATGGCCACGACCGTGCATTGTGATCCGAAGCGTTCGGCGGCTTCGCGGACAAATTCGGGACGATCTACCGCTGCGGTATTGATGGAGGTTTTATCTGCGCCTGCGTTGAGCAGGCGACGGATGTCTTCAACCGAGCGGATGCCGCCACCAACTGTCAGCGGCATGAATACCCGCTCGGCAGTGCGGCGAACTACATCAATAATGATATCGCGAGCGTCACTGGAAGCGGTAATATCCAGAAAAGTAAGCTCGTCGGCGCCCTGGTGATCGTACATCTCGGCAATTTCGACCGGATCGCCGGCGTCACGCAGCTCAAGAAACTGGACCCCCTTGACGACACGGCCCCCTTTCACATCCAGACAGGGAATTATGCGTTTGGTCAACATTTCTAAATTCGTCCCTTTGTGAGTGCGATCGCTTCGTTCAGTCTGATCGCCCCGGTATAAACCGCCTTGCCGGTTATGACACCGGATACTCCTGAAGATTCAATGGCCATCAGATTCTCGATATCCTTCAGGGTTGAGACACCACCAGAGGCGATAACCGGGATGGAGATGGACTCGGCCAGCCCCCTGGTTGCCTCAAGATTCGGACCCTGCAGCATCCCGTCACGGGCGATATCGGTATAGATGATGGCCGAGACACCAAAACCCTCGAACTTTTTGGCAAGGTCGACAGCGGTGACGTCGGTCAACTCTGCCCAACCCTGGACGGCAACCATGCCGTTTTTTGCATCGATACCGACCACAATCCGCCCCGGAAATTTTGCACAGGCTTCGCGGACCAGCTCAGGGTTGCGCTGAGCGGCGGTGCCGATGATGACTCGGGAAAGCCCCAGCGACAGATATGCCTCGATGGTGGCGAGGTCGCGGATGCCCCCACCCAGTTGGGCCGGGATAGTGATCGCCTTCAGGATCGCCTCGATGGCTCCCCTGTTCTTCGGTTGGCCGGCAAAGGCGCCGTCAAGGTCTACGATATGCAACAGCTCGGCCCCCTGATTTTCCCAGTCTAGCGCCTGTGCGCCGGGGTTGTCGCTGAAGACTGTATCTTTTTCCATCAGCCCCTGCTCCAGGCGGACGCATTTTCCTTCTTTCAAATCTATGGCCGGGATTACGATCATTTTAGCTCCGCAAAATTTTTCAGGATCTGCAGGCCGATTGCCTGCGATTTCTCAGGGTGGAACTGGGTGGCGACGACATTGTCCTTCCAGACCGATGAACAGAATTCGAACCCGTAGTCGGTTGTTGTGGCGATGACACTGCTGTCATCCGGCTTGACGTAATAGGAGTGCACGAAGTAGACGTTGCTGCCGTCATTGATTCCGTTAAAGGCCGGCGGGCGCCGTTTAATACAGAGTTGATTCCACCCCATTTGCGGCACTTTCAGCTTCTCTCCCGCTACCGTCATCTGGTCGGGAAAGCGAAGGACATGACCTGGAATAATATTCAGACCGTTGTACAGGCCGAATTCCACGCTGTCACTGAACAGGAGCTGCATGCCGACACAAATCCCCAGGAACGGTCTTCCACTGGCAATAACCTTCAGGATCGGCTCTACAAAGCCCCCCTGTTCCAGGTTGTGCATGCAGTCCCGAAAAGCACCGACACCGGGCAATACCACTCTTTCGGCGCGAAGCACGACCTGCGGATCATCGGTAATAATCGCCTCGCTGCCGATCTTCTCAAATCCTTTTTGTACCGAGCGGAGGTTGCCCATTCCGTAGTCAATAATAGCGATCATCTGAAACCGTTCCTGGTGATTAAGTAGTTACGCAATTCTTGAAAAATCGGCGATCTTGCCGAACAGACGGGCAATTGCGGTCAGAAGGGCCAAGCGGTTAGTTTGCACCCGCTGATCTTCGGCCATTACCATGACCTTGTCGAAGAAGCGGTCTACCGGTCCCCGCAGTGATGCAATTTCCGTTAGAGCATCCAGCCATGCACCTAACGCGATTAATCCGTCAGCCGAACTTTTTACCGTCTGGGTCGCTTCATACAAGGCGCGTTCGGCATCATCCTCGAAGAGTGATGGATCAACCGGAGCGTCAACGCCTTTCTTGATGATATTGCCGACTCGTTTGAATGCCACCGTCAACGGCTCGAAGTCCGGGTGGGTTTTGAATTCCGCGAGTGCGGCGATGCGATCCCGGACATCCACCAGGTCATCGAATCCGGCAGCAATAGCGGCATCGACTGCATCAGCGGCATAAGAGCTTCCGGTCAGGTTGACAAACCGGGCGCGGAAAAAATCCAAAACATCGCTTGCTACCTGTTCTTTCGGGCGGGTCAATTTAGCTGACAGAAGCTTCAGGGAGTCGTCTATCAGCGACTGCAATGACAAACGATACCCCTTGTCAAGAATGATGGCGATGATGCCGATGGTTGCACGTCTCAGCGCATACGGGTCGGCGGCGCCGGTCGGTATCAGCCCGACCCCGAAGCAGCCGCAGATCGTGTCCAGTTTATCGGAGATCGATACAAAGGCGCCGACATCTGATACTGGCAGATCTCCCCCCGCCTGAGTCGGCAGGTAATGTTCAGCGATGGCGTTGGCGACATCTGCGGCTTCACCTTCGTGCAGGGCGTACTCACGCCCCATGATCCCCTGCACTTCGGGGAACTCGCATACCATAGCGGAAACCAGGTCGGCCTTGCAGAGCCAGGCGGCCCGCGAAGTCTGCGACTTGACGGCGGGGTTGAGCTGGTCAGCAAGCCCCTCCGCCAACGACCGGAAGCGCTCCATTTTTTCAAATGATGTCCCCAGTTTCTGTTGGTAGACGACTTTTTTGAGCGATTCGACCCGATCATCGAGGCGAATCTTTTGGTCTTCTTCGAAGAAAAAACGGGCATCGGATAAACGTGCGCGCAGTACCCGTTCGTTCCCTTTGACGACGACCGAGGGGGCTTCGGTCAGGGTGTTGTTGATGGTGATAAAGCCGGGCAGCAAGGCGCCGTTGGCATCAACAATCGAAAAATAACGCTGATGGCTACGCATCGAGGTAATCAGCACTTCTTTGGGAACCTTCAGAAATTCAGAGGAGAAGGTGCCATGAACGGCGCTCGGATATTCGACCAGATAGGCAACCTGCTCCAATAACTCTTCATCGGGCAGCAGGTGACCACCGGCAGCCACGGCCACACGGTGGCCGCGCGATAATTTGCCGCTCTCAATCGTACCGAAGGAGAAGGGTACAATCGTGCCATCGAACAGCGCCACGATCCAGTGAACCGGTCGGGCGAAACGCACATCTCCATCCCCCCAGCGCATCGATTTTTTGAAGGGGATGTTCGCGACCAAGGCCGGCAGCAGTTCTGTCAGCAGCTCATAGGTGGGGCGACCGACCTCCTGTTTAGTTACGAACAGGTATTCACCCTTGTCGGTAGTAATGGTCTTCAGGGCTGCAACATCGACTCCCTGCCCGCGAGCAAATCCTTCGGCCGCCTTGGTCGGTTTGCCGTTTGCGTCATAGGCTGCCTTGATCGAAGGGCCGGTTGCGGTGATCTCGGCGTCCGGTTGTACCGCCGGAATACCTTTCACTACCAGTACCAGGCGGCGAGGAGTCGCCAGTGTTTTTACCTCGCTGAATGCGAGCCGGGCGAGGGCAAGCTCCTTGGTGACGATTGCCTCCATCTCCGCGATTGCGCGTGGTATAAACCCGGCCGGAATTTCTTCACAGCCTATTTCAAGAAACAGTTCTTTATTGCTCATCAGGCGACACCTCCTTTCAGCAGTGGGAAGCCCAGGCGTTCCCGCATCCTCAGATATCCCTCGGCACAGACGCGGGCAACGCCGCGAACACGGCCGATGTAGGAGGCGCGTTCGGTGACCGAAATAGCTCCGCGGGCATCAAGCAGATTGAAGGTGTGGGAACACTTCATGACGTAATCGTAGGCAGGCAGTACCAGATCCTTCTCAACCAGGCGCAGGCACTCCTTTTCGTACATCGTGAAGAGCTGCAGCAACATGTCCACATCGGCCTCTTCGAAGTTGTGACGCGAGAATTCGACCTCGCTTTCATGGTGAATATCGCCGTATTTTATCCCCTTGACCCACTCCAGGTCGTAGACATTGTCTACCCCTTGCAGGTACATGGCGATCCGTTCACAGCCATAGGTGATCTCCGACGGAATCGGTTTCAGGTCGATCCCGCCGGCCTGCTGGAAGTAGGTGAACTGGGTGATTTCCATGCCGTCCAGCCAGACCTCCCATCCCAACCCCCAGGCGCCCAGAGTCGGCGATTCCCAGTCGTCTTCGACAAAGCGAATATCGTGTTTGGCGGGGTCAAGCCCGAAGGAGCGGAGCGAATCCAGGTACAGGTCGAGGATGTTGAGCGGTGAAGGCTTCATTATGACCTGAAACTGGTAATAATGCTGCAGCCGGTTGGGGTTTTCGCCGTAACGGCCGTCGGTAGGGCGGCGCGATGGTTCTACGTAGGCTACATTCCACGGTTCTGGGCCGAGTACGCGCAGGAAGGTAGCCGGATTGAAAGTGCCGGCACCCTTTTCGGTGTCATAAGGCTGCTGGATGATGCATCCCTGTCTGGCCCAATAACCCTGCAGGGAGAGGATAAGATCTTGAAATGTCACGCATGTACCTCCAGATGGGGAGTATGATCATATGGAGCAGAAAAGAAATCTATCTATTATCAGGAATAGTGGCTTCGGTCAAGGTTGCGAAGATTATGATCTGAAAATACGGACGCAGCGAGGTAGCCAAACTCTCCGGGGAAGATTTACACGAGCGAAGAAAGCGAGTCTGTGACAAATGTAGCCTGGTCGAGTCTGGCCGCAGGATAGCTGTTGGTGACGGCACAAACCATTAATCCGGCCGCTTTGGCAGAGGATATTCCGGCAGGCGTGTCTTCAATGGCAAGTGTCACACTCTTTGAGAAGGAATTTTGATGAGCAGACTGCAGCCGCTGGAAAGCAAGCTGGTAGCATTCCGGGTCCGGTTTGCTTGCGGCAACATCATCGGCGGTCACGATAATATCAAAACAGTCTGCAATGCCGAGCCTGGCAAGGATAGGGTCGATGTCCTCCCTGAGTGCTCCGCTGCATATTGCCAGCGGAATTTTGAACGCATTCAGGTGAAAAATCAGCTTCAGCACACCTGGATACGCCGGGATATCAGAACGAATGACCTCCTGAAAGAACGCAGCTTTTTGTTCAATCAATTTGTGTAATTCGTCCTGGCTGAGCATCGTTCCCTTCAAGGAAAACGCGTGCCTGAAGGCGTCCCTGTCATCGAAACCGATATAGGTCTCAACATATTCCTCCCAGGTGAAATGAAGTCCGAGAGGCTCTAATACTCGCTGAAAGGCCGTATAATGAAGCGGTTCAGTGTCAACAATAACCCCGTCAAAATCGAAAATAACAGCCTCTGCCTGTATACCATTTGGAAAAACGATCATTGATGAAGTTGCCCCGTTAGCTGTTTTATTTATTGCACGAAGACCATAGATGGCAACCCGCTGCCGGCACTTCGCCGACAAGGAGGTCGGATCTTTTTTACACTACTAATTAAATGGGTGGGGTGTCAAGCGCACGCCAATAAATATGGTTGACGATTTGTCATTATGCTCTATTATTTGACAGGTTTTTGACGTATACCGGTGTTAATACAGGATCTCATGTGATCGAGGAGGACGTGATGGCGCTACGAGTTGCAATCAACGGATTCGGCAGGATCGGCAGAATGGTGCTGAGAGCCGCAAGCAATGACGATGCGTTTGACTTTGTTGCGATTAACGATCTCACCGACGCAGCTACCCTGGCACATCTTTTCAAATATGATTCGGTGCATGGGCGATTTGACGGCAGCGTTGAAGCGCGCGATGGCCAGCTCGTGATTAACGGCAAGGCAATCAAGGTTTATGCGGTCAAGGAGCCTGCAGAGTTGCCGTGGGGGCAGGAAAAAATTGATGTTGTCATTGAATCTACCGGCCGCTTCACCGTCAAGGAAAAAGCGGTCGCTCACCTGCAAGCGGGAGCAAAAAGGGTAATAATCACTGCCCCTGCAACCAATGAAGATATTACCATCGTTATGGGGGTCAATGATCATCTGTACGATCCACAGAAGCATTTTGTCATTTCAAATGCTTCCTGTACGACCAACTGTCTGGCGCCGGTTGCCAAGGTCATTCATGAAACATTCGGCATCGAAAAAGGGTTGGTAACAACTATTCATTCCTATACCAACGACCAGAATATCCTCGATTTGCCCCATAAAGACCTGCGTCGTGCCCGTGCCGCCGCCATGTCTATAATACCTACCACCACCGGTGCCGCCAAGGCGGTATCCCTGGTACTGCCCGAATTAAAAGGGAAGCTGGACGGCCTCTCCATTCGCGTGCCGACCCCTAATGTCTCTCTGGCCGACATCGTCCTTACCCTGAGCAAACCGGCTGATACCGCGCAGGTAAATGCTGCGCTCAAGGCCGCTGCAGAAGGGCCCCTGAAAGGTATCCTCGGCTATGAGGAAGATCTGCTGGTTTCCGTCGATTACAATGGCAACCGGCTGTCCTCGATCGTTGATGCCGCCTGTACCAAGGTTATCTGTGACACAATGGTCCGGGTTCTCTCCTGGTATGACAACGAAACAGGTTTTTCCAGCCGGGTCGTCGATCTTCTCAAGTTGATCAAATCAAAAAAATAACTTAATAAGCATGGAACTATCGAGGGGGAATCCGTTCCCCCTTTTTTAACTCTTAAAAACAGGAGGTGGGGTGTGCCGATTCGTTACATCGATGAAATCAAGGATCTGAAGGGAAAAAAAGTATTCATCCGGGTTGATTTTAATGTACCTCAGGATGACAAGGGGGCAATCACCGAGGACACCCGCATCGTCGGGGCGGTGCCAACCATAAAATATGCCCTGGAGCAGGGCGCCAAAGTCATCATGGCTTCTCATCTCGGCCGTCCCAAGGGTGAGAAAAAAGCCAAATATAGTATGGCACCCGCCACTGCGCGGCTCTCCGAGCTGCTTGGCAAGCCGGTTACTCAGGCTCCTGACTGTTTCGGGTCCGATGTGGATAAAATTATTAATGCCATGAAATCGGGTGAAGCGGTCATGCTTGAAAATGTCCGTTTTTATCCCGGTGAGGAGAAAAACGACTCCGACTTTGCTGTAAAGCTTTCCAATGGCTGCGAAATTTACGTCAATGATGCTTTTGCCGTGTCGCATCGGGCACATGCCTCGGTTGAAGCGATTACGAAGCATATACCGGTTATAACAGCCGGTTTTCTGATGCGGAATGAAATGACTTTTTTTGACAAGGCGATGCAGAATCCGGTCAGACCGCTGGTAGCGATACTGGGCGGCGCCAAGGTGTCCGGCAAGCTGGAGGTGCTGGAGACGCTGATCAACAAGGTCGACAAGGTCGTTATCGGCGGCGGAATGGCCTTCACCTTCCTGAAAGCCATGGGATACAACGTCGGCAAGTCGCTGGTAGAGGATGAACTGATACCGACCGCACGCACCATCATGGAGACTGCGCGTGAAAAGGGGGTCATGTTCTATCTGCCGGTGGATTGCGTCGTTGCCAACGCTTTTGAGGCTAACGCAACCAACTTCATCACCACTGCCCAGGAAATTCCCGCAGGGTGGATGGCCCTTGATATCGGGCCGGCAACGACAACCCTGTTTGCAGAAACCCTGCGTGACGCCAAGACCGTCATCTGGAACGGTCCGATGGGTGTTTTTGAGATGGATGCCTTCTGCCGGGGGACGTATGCAATGGCTGAGGCCGTCGCCAATTGCTTTGCCACAACCATCATCGGCGGCGGTGATACCGATTCCGCCGTACGCAAGGCCGGAGTGGAAAACCGGGTCAGCTACATTTCAACCGGTGGCGGGGCTTTCCTTGAGCTGCTGGAAGGAAAAACACTGCCTGGCGTTAATGCGCTTGATATAACGGCCATTTAAAGGGGGTCTGATGCGGACACCGGTAATTGCTGGAAACTGGAAACTTTTTAAAACGATCGCCGAATCTGTCGCTCTGGTAGATGAACTTAAACCGCTCCTGGCGAACAGTCATGGCGTGGAAATTATCGTGGCACCGGTATTCACGGCATTGAGCCGTGTCAGCGATGCAGTTGCGGGTTCAGATATCAAAGTGGCGGCTCAGGACTGCTATTGGGAAGAAGAGGGGGCATTTACCGGAGAGGTTGCGCCAAAGCTCTTGAAAGACGCCGGCTGCAGTCACGTGATCATCGGACATTCAGAGCGGCGTCAGTATTTTGGTGAGACGGACCTGACCGTCAATAAGAAAACCGGGGCTGCCATCGCCGCCGGGTTGACCGCCATCGTATGTGTCGGAGAATCGCTGGCCGAACGGGAATCAGATCAGACCTTTTCAGTCATTGAAACACAGGTTCAGGGTGGCCTGGGAGGGCTTGCCGCAGATTCCTTCACTCAGGTCGTCATCGCCTACGAGCCGGTGTGGGCAATCGGTACCGGTAAAACCGCCAGTGACGACCAGGCTCAAGAGGTACACGCCTTTATCCGCCAATTGATTGTTCGTATGTTCGATCAGTCAGTCGCCGATGCGGTGCGTATCCTCTATGGCGGCAGCGTAAAACCGGATAACGTCAAGCTCCTGATGGCCCAGCCCGACATAGATGGTGCGCTCGTTGGCGGAGCGAGCCTTAAGGCAGAATCTTTTGCGGCAATAGTTGCTTTCAATATCTGATTTCCTTATTTAGAACTTTACAGTATGCAAAGGGCTGTGCTATAGGTTTTCTCTTTAAAACATTGCTAGGGGATCTGGTATGACAATTGCTCTTACAATTTTACATGTACTCGTCAGTCTGTTTTTGATTGGTGTCGTTTTGCTGCAATCCGGAAAAGGCGCCGAAATGGGGGCGTCATTCGGCAGCAGCGGAAGTCAGTCTGTTTTCGGGGCCGGCGGCGGGACCACCTTCCTGAGTAAATTGACAACCAGCGCGGCTGTGATCTTCATGTTGACGTCATTGACCCTGGCCTATATTTCCGGACAACCGTCATCTTCCTCCATGATGTCCGGTAAAGGTAAAGCGGCTCCAGTTCAGGCGCCGGCAGCTGTTCCGGCTCCCCATAAAGTGGATTCGGTTCCTGCACCTGTTGCACCGGCAGTACCCGCACAGAAAAAATAATATTTATACTTGATAAAACCTGACGGCTGTGTTAGAAAAATCATCCTTGTTGACCAGCTAAACGTAGCTTTATAATTATCAGACATATGGACGTGCATGTTGTTTGTGTACTCTGCTTGCGGTGGTGGCGGAACTGGTAGACGCACCAGCTTGAGGGGCTGGCGGGGGCAACTCCGTGATGGTTCGATTCCATTCCACCGCACCAGTTAAATATCCGGTACAGCCCGGATTTACAAGAAAGGCCCTGAGAAATCAGGGCCTTTCTTGTTGTCGATGATCCTGTAAAAATGTTCACTTGATCGACGGCATGCTTATCATGTGTTGCTTGCCCCATCTCTCATTGAGCCAGCGTTTCAGTAGCGGATCCGTGAGATATATAAGGCCGCTCTCGTCCTTCGTGATATGGTCACCGTTTATAAGCGCAATCAACGATTTTTTTATTGTCGATGCATTGGTAAGCCTATGGCGCGCAATGTATTCACCTGACATTGGCTGTCTTGTCGGTTCTTTTGCGAGAACCTCGATTAGAGTGCGCGATTGCGGCGTAAGCGAAGCGTATACTGACGTGAATAGCGACGTTTCTCTGGCTACAGCTGTCTTCACGGCTCCAGCAAGATCTTCAGCCGTTGGTAAATTTGGAACAGTCGATTCATACAGGGCGTGTGCAATGGCTGTAACGCTGTATGTATGAGATTCCGCAACGGCAACAATGTTGTCGGTGATATCTCGCGGCCATACAGCTCCCGATTCTCTGGCAAGCGCAACCAAATGGGTAGAAAACTCATCCGGCTCTATCAATGGCAGATCTCGTGTGGTGGCGCCACGATAGAACGCGCGCTTTGGCGACTCAAACATATCGCGCAAAAGTTTCCTGCGTGAGCCTATGAACAAGTATGATGCCTTGTGATGCTGAACTGTTGAACGCAATGCCGCCTCGATTTGAGCGCCGTCGTTAAGCATTGCAAGATCTTGAAACTCATCGAAGATGACAAGGAGCGGCGTCTTGGCATGCAAAGATACGCTGTCTAGCGACTCAACTACCGAAACAAGCCTGTCAAGGCCGCTCCTGGCGAGCCCGGATGCGGAAGCGGATACTGAAAAAGATCCATCCGGGTTCATTGTGATAACCGGGACAAACGCGGTTACAAGCCGTGATAGTTTTTTGAAGATCTTATCGTTGACGCTGAGAGACGCATAAAGCGCGGTAGCTATGCGGTCAGCGGCAGCATCGGCTGACGGAACAGCGCTGAGATCGCAGAATGTGGCCAATCCACCTTCCGCGCGGTAATCTCGGGCTAATCTCATTGCAAGCGAAGTTTTTCCGCATCTTCGTGGCGCCAGCAGTACGTTGTTGTTGCCTGAATGCGCTTCCAGCATAAGCGCGGAAAGAAGGCTCTTTTGGTTACAGAGAGGTTCCCCGTCTCCAATTACTGTTTTGGAAAATGGGTTTCTGATTGCGCGCATAAGGCCTCCCCTTCATGTTGAATGTCTATTATGGCTGTTTTACTGTTAGTATTATACCAATAGTATAATACCAGTAGTTAAATTCACTTGCAACTGATTGTTGGTTAAAGTAATTGCTTGTGTAGACAGGCCCGCAGGATGGCAAAAAGAAGTATAGCTTTGGGTATCAGTATTAGACTCATCGGCAATTCTGATAAAGTCGAATTGGTCTCAGAAACAGAAAACCCCGTCTTCTCAGGCGGGGTTTTCTGCTTCCGGGGGAGTCTCTCGGCTCCCCGTTATTCTCTGATTGATGTATCGTTAGAGACCTGCAAAATTGGTAACCAAAAGTGTAATACCGGTCAGTGCGGCGGTACTGGTCCCGCCGGTGACCCCGCCAAAGACCCCGTCGCCGTTAAAGGCCAGCTTGAAATCCTCTTTCTTTAGCCCGGTAGGGAAACCCAGGAAATTGATGTGCGTGAATTCCCCAACACCAAAGCCGGGCTGGACGTTGGTTATGACGATATGCACGGTGCCGGGGGTTGCCGGAGCGCTCGCTGTGGCAGGGGTGGCCGGGACGTATTTGGAAATTACAACGCTGTTGCTCACGGCGCCACTCGATGGCTCGATGACCCCGGCTGCCGACGCACCCGTCACATCCGCCGCCACGGTAACCCCGGCCGGAAGGGTCAACGTAAAGTCGATACCGTTGATCACGTTGGCGACGCTGCTCACTGGCAATACACCCGCGGTGCTTATGGTAAGCACGCCTGCCGAAAAGGTGATTAGTGAAACTGTTGTGCCGGTCTGGTTCTTGGCGCTGCTGCTGAAAGTAGCGGCAGCGGTATTGTACGAATCAAGTGTAGTCTGATTTATTCCGCCGGTAGCAGAAAACTGGTCGTCGAGATCTTTAAAAAGATTAGTCGTTGCCGTGTTCAAAGTTGCAGCGGTTGTCACGGTTCCGGCCGGGACCTTGTTGACCGACAGCTGGGAAAATGAACCCAGTGCCCCGGAATACTTCTTCTGGGCAGCGGTGGCGGTGGCTGCGAGTGAAGCATTGGTTGGATCGAAGGGGAGAGTCGTGATGATGTTGTCGATGCCGAACGTTTTGGAAATCGACGAATTCGAATCGTCGATACTGCTCGTGGTGAAAGTGATGAGACTGCCTGCGGTCCCGATACCTTCGGCTTTATCGTAGGCAATCTCGGTAAACGGAGTCACGGCAATCTTGTCGCCGTCGTGAACGGCGGATACTATCGCCCTGATGTTGTGTGTCGACAATGCGACATTTGCAGTGCCGCTCGCCTCATCGGTGTAGGTGCCGCCGGAAACTTCGATAACCACGGCGCCCGCTGGAACTGGGGCGGTGATATTGATGGAATATTTGCCGGAGCCGTCCGTGGCGGTTTTCCCTGCTGCAATAGGAGTTCGGTTAAGCTGGTGAGTAATATTATCCACCGCGAATACTGTGACATCGGCGCCGTTGAGCGGCCCCATGGCGGCCACGCCTCCGATGGTTATCGAACCGACCGGTGGAGGCGCAGGGCTACTACTGCCTCCCCCTCCGCCGCAGCCGAAGAGGGTCATGACGCCCAGGGATACGAATGCACTTATAATTGATTTAACTTTCATAGGTCACCACCTTTATATGTTTGTAATTACCAGGTAATTGCTTTAACCGCTTTTTTGAGAATCAAAATTATGTCATTGAGATCCGGAGCGCCGGTACCGGCAAGAGGTACCAATGACGATTTTGTACCGACAGTCACGGTTTCAAGGCCTCCGATCTTCATGGCCGCCAGGTCGGTGCTGTCGGCCGTCTGGAGACTGACAAAAATCTTCAGGGCTTTAAGCGCGTCGGCAATATCCACCGTACCGTTGCCGTCCAGGTCGCCGCTTGGAACGAAGGTGGTGCTCACGGTCTTATTGGCGGTTACAGCCGGGAGGGACAAAGTGACCGCTCCCGAGATTGTCGCCGGTTTCGTAAAGAGCTGCGGCGCGCCATCGACGAGGATCTTCCCTACCTGGAACTTGTTCGATAAAGGGGTAAACGTGTAGCTGGCTGGTTTTCCATCGTCGAATATCAAGGTCCCGAGATTATCCACGCTGCCGCTCCCGGCGACAGATGAGGTGACGTTCCAGATCTTGATAAACGTTGCGCTTATGCTGTGATCGGCTGTTACCGGATTGAACGAAACCGTCTGCGTCTGTACCGCCGTTGGCGCGACTATCGACGTAACGCCGTCTTTCACCAGGGTGGTGATGCGATAACCCGCAGCGGGAGTGATCGTGTAATCCTGGGCTGTTGCGCCGGAATCAACGGTTTGCAGAGCTGGACTAATAGTGCCTTCCGCGGCGAGTGGCGTGGTCGGGGTAAGGTTAAACTGTTGAACAAAGTTCGCTACAACGGTGTGGTCTCCATCGACCGGTGCCAGTTGATAGTTGAATGAGCCTGTTCCGACTGGAACTAATGCAACTACACCCGCGGTATCGGTCACGGTTCCGAGTCTATAAGCAACCCGGGGCGATGCCGTGTTGGTAGGGGTGATTATAACTGTCGGAGTGGACCCATGTTTTACTGTCAGGGTTGGCGTAATGGCGCCGCCGGCGGCCGGGATGGCGCTGGTGTTTATTACGTGTGACTCTACGAAGTCAGCCGTAACCGCCGGGGCCGCAGTAGTTCCTTTTGCTGCGTCCATGACGACGGTACAGGCGCCGATCCCTGTGCATAGTCCGGTAAATCCGTCAAACAGGGAAAGTGGGGACTGTGTAGCGGTTGGCTTCAGGGTGACGGTGGAGCCTACATCAAAGGAAGCGGTGCAGGGTACGGCTGGTGGCGTGGCTGTGGGTAAGGCTCCGACTACCGCGGCAACGTTGCTGCAGATGAGGGAAGATTGCCCGGGAGAAGAACTCGTAAGCGTACCGTTACCACTGTTGGCGGTTATGGTAGCCGATAGTGTATCCGTAGTCGCTACGGCCACCGTCAGTGGATACTGGGCGGTGCCGCTCAGATTGATGGTAATTGCTCCCGGATTCGGGATCACGGGGGTCGGTGGCACCGTCACGGGCGGCTGAACCGTGGTCGGCGCAACCGCGATGGTGGCGCTGCGTGCGGCGGTCGTACCCACGGCAGGGGTGAAGGCCACGTCGATCGTACAGGTGCCGTTATTGAGGATGGTTGCCCCACTGCAGGCGGTTGCAGGTGCGGGTGCCGCAAAGGTGAACTCCGCCGGGTTGGTCCCGGCGGTTACAAGCGCAGGGAACAGGATTGTGTTACCGGTCAGGTTCGTGATGGTCACCGTCTGGACGGCGGAGGCTACGGGTGGCGTCTGGATCGTGACCCGTCCGAGATCTATCGAGTTGCCGGGGGAGACTTGCAGACCTATTGTCTGCCCGCCGATGACGAAAGTCGTGATATCACCGGTGGTGATTGGCGCGCCTCCCGCCACCAATGGCGGTCCGTCAATCCTCATGAAGGAAAATCCGTCCGCATTCTTGGGACAGGTGGGGCAGACTCCGGGAACGATCCCCTTTGAGTTGGTGCGGGGGTTGCCGATGAACTGGTTTCCGGCGAGATTGGTGGAAAAGGGAGCCGCGGTTGCCGGGATTCCCGGTAGAGTCGCATTGGCCTTGACCATGAACGGCCCGATGCTGCCGAGAGTGCCCTGGCCGAGGGCCGGATCGGGATTAACCAGGAAGTTCAGTGGAGCGCCGAGCGGGATGTCATGGATCAACTTGCATGGCCCAACCGGGCAGTTGAAGACCTCTGTACCCCAAGGGTGAGTAAAAGTGTAATTTCCGGACACCGGCGCATCCATGAGGATCTTGAAACGCTGAAACACCCCCTGGATCCCATCCACCGGCCGGCTGTTGCCGACCGCCGCGGCGCTGGCAAAAGGGGCCTGCTGCAGAAAACGGCCATCCTTGGTGACATAGGCACCCTCGACGGCCATCAGGATGAGTCTGATCGAGCCGCCGGCGGCGCCGAAATCGATGGTAGCCTTCGGATCGGAGCCCGCGAAGTAATAGAAGGTTTCCGACGGGTAGTTGACGGTACAACCGTTAATGCCGAGCGTCGGTCCGGGGAGCGGGCCGGCGGGGAGGTTCTGAGCAAGGCCGCCGCAATAGACGATCGGTTTGAGGAAGCCGTTCACGTCGGTGGTGGTGTAGTCTTCCTCCACGATGAGTGGCAGAACGCAGTTGCCGACGAGACCGCCGCTGTTGTCGAGACACCCCTGCAAGGACAGGCCGTTGGAATCCTGATAGTAGGACGGCAAGTTATTGGCCGGGAACGGGGCGCCGGGAGCCGACGAGTTCACCGGCCCCGACGCCACCAGTGCGGCCAGCGCCTGCCCCGCCATAAACTGCACGGTCAGCGCTACGGTGATAATCAGTACATTTGTAAGCTTTCGCATATTAATTTCTCCTTTCCTTTTGATGTTGCAATGATCGATAGCAGCTGATAACCGTTCAAGTTCAAGTTTCGCCCATAATCTCCTCCTCCTGATTTAGGTAAATAATACCATTGATATTGTACTGTGCAAGGAAGCGGACAAACTTTTTTTGATGCAACTCAGGCGTTTAATCGTATGAAACTTAATATAAAGCAAGGAGCGTTCCAATTGGTTGGTCAAAATAATATGCCTGTAATTCAAGTATGTTATTGATATGAGACGGGAAAACTCCGGAATGGGGGTGTGAAAGGAAATAATGAACAATGATCGCTGTGTTACGTAACTTATTGATATAAAACATTTGTATCTGATGCCGCCGCTGTTGTTTATGCCAATAAATTTGCAATGGTGAAATCAGCGGTATTCGGTTAGGTTTTTGCTTACGTCCCCTAGGGACAGAACGCTGGTAGACGGGGAATTCATTCCCCGGTCATTGCGGCAAAACATCATCACGTCACGTACGTGACGTGGGGAAATATGGCATATCATCCGAGGGATGAATCCCCCGGCTACATTCGGAAGCCTCTTACAGGGCTTAACAACCTTGATGCACAAACCAAACCGGACAACGCAGTGGTGAAACGGAATATAAAAGGGGAGCCGTATCAGGCTCCCCTTTTATATTTCAGTATAGCTTTGTTACGTTACTGAATAGTCACACTCTGGATCGCAACGTCAATTCCGCCGATACTCGAGCTTTGTGTGTCGATAACATTGCCGTTCAACTTAACGCTGAAGTCATTTACCGTCGGGAATGTACCGATTGCAATGTGGTAGACCAGTGTTGCAAATTCGCCGGCCTGGATGCCGCTGGTGTTGACCAGGGCTAACGTAACCGCGGAGACGTTAGTCGTGTTCGTTACCAGAGTCGAGCCGGTGCCGACGCCAGATAAAGAAACGTCGGAAGAAGCGCCGTTGGGATCAGCTGCGATGGTAAGCCCTGACGACGGGTTGGCGGTTACCGTTGCCTTGAGACCACCGATGGTTGTGCCGGTCGGAAGCGTTCCGGTCGTGCGTACTACGACGGTAACCTTGGTCGGCTGGCCGGTAAACGACACACTGACCGGATTGGAGGTGACGGGAAGTGGAGAGCTGTTGGCTTGAGCAGTGACAGCGATAGTGCCGACCGCTGTGCTGTTAAGGGTGACCGATGCAACCCCTCCTGATGTGGTAGCGGTTGGCGATGAAAGAACGCCGCCGGCGCCGCTGACAATGGTGAAAGTCACCGGGGTGCCGTCAGCAATCACACCGATCGCGAGATCTGCCGGAAGCAGCTTGGCGGTCAGGACCACCGGTCCCACATTGTTGGTAAGGCCTGCGGTCCGATCGGGGGTCAGGGCGATGGAGGCCGGCTTGTTGGGGTTGGTGAAGGTGATCGTGTGGCTGCCGGTTGCCTGGCCGACTGTTATGGTGACGGTTACTGTGCCTTCAACGGCGCTGGTCAGTATCGCTGCGGCACTGCCGTTCGCATCGGTAGTGGTGCTGGCTGCTGACAGGCTGCCGGTGCCGGAGGTTACGGCAAAGGTTATAGGCGTGTTTGCAACCGCCACGTTCACAAGATTTGCTACGTTGACGGAAATAGGCACCGCGTTGTTTACGAAATGAGCGCCCGGAGTATCAGTCACGGTAATTACAAAAGTTGCAAGCGGATCGGTAAAATTGATATTTATTACAGGACTCTTGACGACGCCGGCAACAGCACTGACCGAAACGGTTTGCGGCGTGTTAATTCCGCTCAGCGTAGCGGTAGCAACGCCGTTGGTCGTAGTGGTGACCGCGGAAAGAGTTCCGGCTGATGCAGAAAACGTCACTACCGTGCCGTCTGCGGGGGGGCCGCCGGAGACGATATTGACGACGGCACTGATCTTAACGCTTTTGCCGGTCGCAACCGGGTTCTGGGCGGCGGAAATGGATACCGCGGAGACTCTGGATCCGATAACCACCGGAGTTTCACCGGGCACGTTGATTAACAGGTTGAAGAAGGCGTTGGTTGCCGCGGTGGTATATATGGTGCTTACGTCCGAGCTAGTAATGGTGCCGGTGGAGATATCTATTGCCGTGGCCGTCTTAACAATAAGGGCAGCCACATCGGTTGCGGTGTTTTTCACGGCTTGAGAGAAGATCGCCAGCTCGGACATGTACGCCGGGGTCGTTGACGGCGTTGCGGCAACGATATCAACGTCCTGAAGTCCCATCGCGATGGCAACCGCGGTGTTGGCCGCTTTGATTGTGGCAGTTGTGAGTGCGGCCCCCGCTTTTTGGACTGCCATCTCGGTAAACGGTGTAACCGAGACCTTGACGGAACCGGTAACATTGGCGACGACAGCGCTTAACGATTTACCGGTAAAGTCAACCGTAGCGCCGGTAGCCTCATCCTTATAACTGCCGCCGGTTACCACGACCTTGACCGGGCCCGAGTAATTGATCACCGCCGTATAACTGCCGAGCGGAGCTGCGGTCGTAACCGGTTTGCCGTCCGTGGTCGGTATGGGCGTGGACTGTAAGGTGCCGTCCGCATTGATTGCAAATATCTTTACATCTCCGCCGCTAATCGGTCCCTTTGAGACTTCTCCGGACAGCGTGGTGGACCCCGTACCCGGCGATGCTCCTCCGCCTCCACCACCGCCACCGCAACCTAAAACAACCAATGTAAACAGGGATAACAACAAACCGGACAGATATCTCACATTCATGATCTTCCTCCTTTGTTAAGTGACTTTCTTAAGTATTAAAATATGTTGTTGTGAGCCCGTAAAGTAAACATTGGAGCCGATCTACAACGAGAACTTTCAATTTCAGCAAATGCAAAGCAATTACCGTACCACAAGCGAATCCTGAAAATCATGTCTATTTTAAAAACGTTACAGCGCATCAACCGCCAGCATCATGTATCTGTTCGAAATCTGTATCGCTACACCCCGTAGCTAAAGTAATACCATAAAAAGTGTCTAAAACAAGGCGTTACAAAAAATTTACGCAAATTCTTGCATGCCAAAATTTTTGCAGGGAGCATTCATCGATTACCCCTATCTCAAAAACTGACCAGACCAGCCACTTTCCTGAGGATCATCAGGGCATCGGCGATGTTAATAGTGCCGTCAGGCGCCGGTACTCCGTTCACGAACGGGGCGACATCGCCATGCAACAGATCCAGCGGCGTCGCCGGAAGCAGGCCCGCAGCGATGCGCATCGCCCTGAGGGCGTCGGAAATATCCACGACACCGGTACCCTTGAAATTCCCATCGGCGATACTATAAGTTACGCTGGCAGTTTTGGCGGCTGTATTGCCGGCAGGATCAGTGGCGATCACGGTTATACTGTTGGCTCCGCCCGCAAGACCGGTGATGGTGGCGCTCCAGGCGCCGTTGGAAATCGAAACCGGGCCGGCTGTCGCACCCGAACTGACCGATATAACCGGTTTTATGCCGGCTTCCACCGTCCCGGAAAGAGTCTGGGAGTTAACGGCGGTGGGTGTGGTGACGGCATTGATGGTCAGGGCCGGCATGGTTATATCAAGAATAATGCTTCCCGTAACGGTGGTTGCGTTGCCGAGCGCGTCCGTTGCGGTGACCGCGATGTTGTTAGTTCCCACGACCAGGCCGGTCAGGGTGGCGCTCCAGGTGTTGATGGAGTTCACTACTGCCGGGAAAGCTGCACCGCCGTTGATGCTGATCGCAACCGTCGCCCCCGGATCATTCGTGCCGCTGATGGTCTGGCTGGGCTGGTTGGTGGGACTGGTAACGGGATTGAGAGTGATGGCTATTGAAGAGGCGGCAACGCCGTTGGCGTCCGTGGCTTTAACCTGAAAAAATTCCGTAGTGCCGACGGGCAGGTCGCCGTTAGGTACAAAGATTTCGGGATGGTCAAAGGGGGCCGACTCGTTTCTGACCCGCTCATCGGTCATGGAATTCAGGAAGGCGACGAGGGAGGCCTGCTTGAGCGGGGCATTCTGCAGCACGCCGAGTTCTATAATGGCGGCATCCAGGCTGTCCCGATTCGCCACCGGAAAGTTTCCGCCCCGGGTATAGAAGTCAACCACATCATCCAGGGTCATGTGGCCGCCATTGTGGAAATAAGGGGCGGTCAGCTCCACGTTGCGCAGGCCGGGCACCTTGAAGTTGCCGTTATTGGCCACCGGAAAATTTGCGGGGAGCTGGGCCGGCAGGATCGGTGTGAGCGGCGTGCCCAGTGGGCCCAGAGCCGGGTTGAATCCCAGGTTGCCGGCCGCCTGCAACTCCGCCAGCAGGGAGAACGACAGCGGGTAGAACAGCCCTGTCAGCGGGTTGGTTGTCGGCGCGTTGCCGCCCCGGCCGATGTCTTCGGTTGTGGGCCGCACCGAGGTGTTGTTGAAGCCGTTGTCATAGATGATATCCGCCCCGCTCGCCACGGCCATCTGCTCGATTACGGCATTGGCGGAGTTGGTGAGGAACGCGCTGGCCCGTACCGATGCATTGGTGAGTTCGGTGCTGGCATGGCAGGCGCTGCAGCCGGCAGCGCCGAAAAAGAGGGTGAAACCGTCCTGCTGCTGGGGGGTCAAGGCGGCCTTGTCGCCTCCCAGGAAGCGGTCATAGGGGGTCTGATCAGAGACCAGGGTGGCCTCGTAAAGCTGGATCGCCAGCCCCCAGAAGAGGGAAAAATTGGCCTCCATCTGGCTGAACGGTTCACCCAACGGGGAACCGACGGTAGGCAAACTGGCGGCCAGGTTGGAGTTCCAGAGGTTGTCCATGAAGGCTGCCTGAATCATTCCCTTGTAACCGGTAGCGCCGGTCAGCGGGTTGGCGAAGCTGAGCCCGTTGTTGCCGATAATTTTTCCGCCGGACAGCGTCGCCCGCGAGAGGGGACCGAGGACGCTGTCGTTCGGGTGGACGAGCTGCTTGCCGAGCGGAGTCAGGCTGAGCAGCTTGCGCCCCACCTCCGGAAAGGTGCGGCCGTGGAAGGACATTTCGGTGTCGTCCAGCGGTGGTCCGGTCGCCTGGGAGGCGAGGCTGGCAAATTGAATGGACACCGGCTGCTTCACGAGTGTTCCGGCGCTGGCGTACCAGACTCCGGCCGAGGGGTCCAGCGGACCGAAGGGATTCACGCCGTTGAACTCGAAGTGGGCGCGGCCGTCCCAGAAATTGTTGAAGTTGAAAACAGCGTTGATATTGGTCGGAGTGTTGCGCGCCGTCACCCGGCGCATGTTGACGCCGACGCCGCCTACCTGTACATTGAAGACCGCATCGGAAACAGGGGTGCCGATGTCGACCGATCTGTCTGTGGCGGGGTCGGTGTTGATGCCCGCAAAATTGGTGAATTTGACACCCTGCGAACCGACGATGTCGTTGGAATCACGCACGGTCGTCGAGGCCTGGAAGTCGGGGGGAGTGCGGACGTGGAACGGAAAGTCTCCGGTTAGCGGCGTTTTATCCAGGGTGTCGTTCGGTCCCTTGACCACGGCATTAGGTCCCTTGGGCTGAAAGGTGACATCTCCGCCCCGGGTTCCCGGATTGAGGGTATTTTTCAGGCGATTGTCCACGCCGGCGTGGAAATGGCAGCTTCCACAAGCCTGCACTCCGTCGCTGCCTGTCTGCATATCCCAGAAGAATGCCTTGCCCAGCTTGATGGCGGCCTGCTTGTCCTTGACGAACTGGAACAGGTTGGGCGGCTCCGGCACCGGAAGCTGGTTGAGCGGCACCAGTACCGGCGGTGGTATAACGGCTCCCAGAGTGGTTGTCGGCAGCCAGGTGCAGATCAGAACGGTCGCAACCAGGCGCAGCGTTGTTCGTGACGTCATGTATAGTTCCTTTTTCATGGTAAATTCTCCCGTTGATACTACTTTCAAAACGTTGCCAATCCTACTATTTTTCTGAGAATCAGCAGCGCGTCGGCAATATCGATCCTGTTGTCCTGTGTAGGCAGGCCGTTCACCAGAGGGGCGACATCGCCATGCAGCATGTCCGTGATTGTCGGCTGGTCCAGGCCGACCGCTATGCGCATCGCCTTGAGGGCGTCGGAAATGTCCGTGACTCCGGTTCCCTTGAAGTTTCCGTCCGGAAGTATCCGGGTAATGGAGCCTTTGACCGTGGAGATGTTGGAGACCAGGTCAACCGCAACGACCGTGACGTTGTTGATTCCCGGCACAAGGCCGGTAATATTGCAGCTCCAGGTGCTGATGCCGCCGCCGGGAATTGGCGCTGAGCAGCTGACCGTGGCGCTGGTATCCACAGAGACCGCCGGAAATGGACCCAGTTCGACCGTGCCGCTGATGGTCTGCGTGCTGCTGCCGGTCGGAGAGCTTGTCGCATTCAGGGTCAGCACCGGCGGGGTTGACTTGACCAGCCAGGAGGCCGTGGTGGCATTCGCTACGGTCTGCTGATTACCCCCCGCATCCTTGCCGAGCACGGCTACGCTGTGCGATCCGTCGGGAAGGCTGCTGAGGGAGATCGGAGTCGCGACAGGCGTATCGGCGCTGAAGGCCGCTCCGTCCAGGCTGAATTGATAGGTTACCACTCCGGCGCCCCCGATCGTCAGGGTGGCGCTGTTCAGGTTGGTCTTGCCCCCGATCGGGACGCCGGTGATGGTGGCGGCCGGGGTTATCAGGACGTTCGCCACGGGTAGAGTCTTGATCACGCCTGTGATGCTGGTGGCGGTGACCGTGATTGAATAGCTGCCGGGAGTCAATCCCGTGAGGTTGATGCTCCAGTCATCAGGAAGTGCCCCGCCTACGGTTGCAGCCAGCGTCGGCAGGTGGACAGGCGCCGCCGGAATGGTAATGTTGGTAACGTCAACCGCTACAGTCGCCTTGTCAAACACCACCGTGGGAATTCCATTCACTATTTCCAGCGCCGCGATCTTGCCGCTCAGCGGCAGGCTGGTCAGGTTGGTCGGCGAAGTGATCGGGTTAATGGTCAGTGTATTAATCAGCACGGGGGGGGGCGCGCCGCCCGTGGCCGGCAGAGTGATCAGAAGGTCGGCGCCGCTAATTGCATCAACGCCGTTATGTATCATGAGTTCCGGGTGGTCGAAGGGAGCAGTCTCGTTTCTGACCCGCTCGTCGGTGAGTTTGTTGAGGAATGCCACAATTTCTGACCGGCCTGTCGGGTCATTTCTAAGATTGAGCGGCTGTATGGCGGCGGCCAGTTCGGGGTTGCCCGGGAAGTTCCCCCCCCTGCTGTAGAATTCCACCACCTGGCTCAAGGTCAGGGCGTCGCCGTTATGGAAGTAGGGCGCGGTCAGCTCCACGTTGCGCAGGCCGGGGGTCTTGAAGGATCCCAAAACTTTGTCGGTTGTCGTAAATCCGAACGGCAATTTTGGGGTCACGAAGAGGAGCCCCGTCTGGGACGCCTGCACGGCAAGCTTCGAGAAGGAGAGCGGGAAACCGAGTTTGCTCCCCCCCCTGCCGGGGTCATCCGCCGTGGGCCTGACGCCGATGTTGAAAAAGCCGGTGTCAATCAGGTTCACGGCAAATGTCGTAGGATTCACTTCCTGCTTGATCAGGCTGTGGCTGGAATTGTTGGTGAACGCCACCGGATTACAGTCGGTGAGAAGGGTAGTGACAGGACAATTATTGCTCCCGACCACGGCAGATGTGAACTCGGAGCCGGAATGGCAGAGGGCGCACTTGCCGTCGAAGGCCGTGAAGCCCCGTTGTTCGAAGACACTAAGGGTATTTTGATTACCGGCCTGGAAGAGGTCGAAGGGCGCCTGATCGGAAACCAGGGTTGCCTCGTAGAGCTGGATTGCCAGTCCCCAAAAGAGGGAAAAGTTGGCTTCGATCTGGGTGAACGGTTCTCCGGCAGGGACGGCTACAGTCGGCAGATTGACGGTTTTAGTGGATGTCAGATTGGTCTGGAAGGCTGCCTGGATCATCTGGGTGTAGGTCGCGCTCGGGACGAGCCCCCTGGCGCCTGGTGTGGTGTTTTGCAGCGAGAGTGTGCCGAGCACGCTATCGGCGGGGCTCACCAGTTGTTGTGCCAGCGGTGGCAGGCTGAGCATCTTCCGCCCCAGCTCGGGGAAAGTGCGCCCTCGAAACGACATCTCGACGCTGCTCATGGCCGGACCGGTTGCCTGGGAGGCGAGACTCGCGTTGGTAATGGCGACCGGCTGTTTCACCAGCGAAACGCCATTGTCGTTCCAGATCCCTGCCGTCTGGTCAAGAGGGCCGAACGGGTTTTCGCCGTTGAAGATGTTGTTGGCCCGGCCGTCCCAGAAGTTACTGTAGTTAAAAACCGCGTTGATCACCGATGGGGCATTGCGCCCGGTCACCTGTCTGGTGTTATTGGCAGAGTTGATGTTAGGAGGGGTACCGATGTGGAATGTCGTGTCGATAAGAGGAGTCCCGCTGTCAATCGCTGAATTGATGTTGATGGCCAGAAAATCGGCCAGGCGAACCCCCTGGGAACCGACGACGTCGTTAGTGTCGCTAATGCTGGTAACCGGATCGGTGGTGATTGCGGTTAACGGATTTAATGGAGCGAGCCCGGTCACCGGATCTACTAAAAGGAGCCGGGCAGTTGGCGGCTTCACCAGGAACAGGGAAAAGTCACCTTGCTGAAGGGTGTAGTTCGGTGCAAACTGCGGCAAACCGGTTGCCCGCAACAAGATCGATACAGGCAATCCAGTCACCGGGTCAACCACAGGAAGCAACGTCACCGGGTCAATTTTTTGTGTCCTGATCACCGTGGAGTTGTTGCCGAAGATGAAGTCAGGACCCGGATGGAGCTGATTTGTATCCCTTTTGGCAGCAACGTTCGGAAGCGAGCCGATAACCGGGTCCGCGCCGGCGCGGTAGTGGCAGCTGGCGCATGCCGTGACGCCGTCACTGCCGGCCTGCATGTCCCAGAACAGCGCCTTGCCCAGCTGGATGGCGGCCGGGACATCCTTGATATACGGGGAAAGATTCGGAGGGACAGTTGCCGGAACGGTTCCTCCTGAAGTGCCGAATACCGGGTTGGTGGTCTTGCCCAGAGGGGGCTGGAGCGCTCCCCAGGCAAAACTGCCCGGCAGCAGGCTGCAGATCATGACTACAGCCAGCAAGCGCCTGACGACCTGTGATTTCAAGCAAAACGATACAGCCATGGTAGTCCTCCCGATTCTAGACGCTTCTGCCGCCGGTTTTTGGTGTGATTACAATTACAATGTATACTCTAGGTTACTGGCTTTGCAATGATATCAAATCGGCTCCAAAATAGTAACCACTGTTTGTTGAGCAAAACACATGCCAATTAAATCAGCGGATTTTTATACCCCCTGAGACGCAAGGATCACAAGTTTTGTCGGGAGGTCAGATGGGTGCAAATATTTTGTCAGAAATAAAGTTTATACGCAATATTTTGCAGCCGGTGATGAACAGAGTAACTTTTTGGGGTTAGTCGGCGTTTGAAAATCAGCAGGTTACGGATATAATGGTTGCACGTAGTTTGCAAATAATTTGGCGTAATACCTGCAGTGGGGTATAATATCGCTTATATCTGAATCTTATTAAAAAGCATCTCATTCCGGTCAGCTAATTTAACATTGAGGAAGTCAAAACTATGAAGATTCCTAGATCTGTAGTTTTCGCCGTAACTACAGCCTTGTTGTTCTGCGTGTCCCTTTCTTCCGCCATGGCGAAGGACGAACCTAAAAATCTTGTCAACGCTGTAAGAGTTATCAAGGAGTTCACTGCCGCAAAGAAAGAGAGAATTCCGCCGGAGCTGCTCAAAAATGCCAGTGGCATTGTCATTATTCCCGGGGCCGGTAAGAATGACTTCATGGTGAGGGGGAGGAGTGCGAGCGGGGTTCTGTTGGTGCATGAGACAGACGGTAAATGGAGCGACCCAGTTTTTATCACTCTCAGCGGCGGCACCTTGGGCTGGCAGATGGTGGGGGAGCCGATGGACATCCTCCTGGTATTCAAGAACATGAAGAGAATCGACGCCATCACCAAAGGGAAGTTTACCATGGATACCACTGTTACTGTGGTTCCGGGGCCATTGGGAAGTGGCATGAAAGCCGCAACCAAAGCGGAGAGAAATGCGGAAATAAATTCTTATATCCGCAGCCACGGTAAATTTGCCGATGTCTCCGTGGCCGCCACCACCGTCCAGATTGATACCGCCTCCAATGATATTTTCTACGGCAAGCAGAAGATAAACGTCGGGGACGTCCTGTCCGGCAAGGTGGAGAACTCTTCCGGCGACTTAAAAAAATTGCAGATGATTCTTGCCGAGTACGCGGCAAGCAAGTGACGGGATAACCAGGACTCATTAGTTGAGTCAATAAAAAGGAGGTTACACATGTACCAAATTAAATTGAGAAGAGCTTTCATGAAGTGCTGCATTGGTCTTGTTCTGTTGACGGTGTTGTCGGCTTGTGGAAGTAGTGATAGCGGAACTACTACCCCTCCACCTACGACGCCTCCGCCGCCCACAACCGTGTCATTTGCGGCTCAAATCCAACCCATTTTTACCGGCCACTGCGTTGTTTGCCACACCAGTTCTGGGTCTGCCGGCAATGTTCTTCGGTTGGATATCGGTACTTACAATAATCTGGTGAATAGACCTTCTGTGGTGACGGATCTTAACGGAAAGCTGCTTGTCGGTACACTGGTTATCCCCGGTAATTCAGCCGACAGCTTATTGTATCAGAGAGTGAGCGGAATCGGCCTCTTGAGCTTCCTGGAGCGAATGCCGCTTGGTGCGCTAGGTGGTTTTCTGTCAGCGAGCGACCAGCTCCTCATAAAGACCTGGATAGATCAGGGGGCGAAGAATAACTAGTACCGCGTAACACCGCCCCTCATCCGCCCCTACGGGGCACCTTCTCCTTTAGGCCCTGTGGGTCCTGATGGAGAAGGGAAAAAAACCCTCTCCCACCGGGAGAGGGTGACCGAAGGTCGGGTGAGGGGATAAGGCCGCATTTACTAAGCCGACAACTGACTTAAAATGAAAAAAGGGCGGGCTGCACTTTGAAAATGCAGCCCGCCCCTTTCTTATTCAGAAAACAAGTTGTATTTGAATTATTACACCGGTTTTTGAAGAATCAACTGTTTAAAGTATTCCTCCAACTCCTCCTCTCCCTCGATTCTAATCTTGACTCCTTGTTGCACGAACCCGATCAGGAGCCGGGTTCCGCATTGAATCCTGTCCTGAATCAGAGCCAGCGATCCGCAATCGGTCATGGAGAACATTTCGCTTCTCTTCTCCGGTGTACAGTCCAGTAACTCCGTAATAAACATGTCGGTAGCGAATCTATGGCGTTCCCTGAGCAGCTCCAGTTGATTGCGCCCTTCAAGGCGTTTGATCTCTTCCTCGACATCGAGACGACTGCAGCCGGTCTCGATCATGAACGTATCATTAACAAACGCGAGCCAGGCTTCGCTTATTTCTTTTGCAGTCATAGGAGTAGCAGTAGGAGTAGTAGTTTCATCAGTAGTAGTAGGAGTAGTGTCGCTCATGGTGCCTCCATCGATTTGTAATTTACGGGAATATGTATGTAACACAAAAAGGGCCTCGCCGAGATTTCGTTACGAGGCCCTTTATTGTGGGTACGGCAACTGCAACTCCTGAGAGGAGTTAAATCGGATTCAATCCCACCACCATTCTGAGTATGTTGAGTGAATCCTTGATGTCTATCACTCCGTCCGGCGCCGGAACGCCGTTGAAAATCGGCGCTACGTCAAAGCGAAACTTTTCGGTCGGTGTGGGTGTCTTGGACCCGACAATCGATCGTAGCGAATCGAGAGCTTCGTTTATCGAATAGCTGTTTGGATCAAACGTGGCGATACTCATCGTGAAGTTGGGTATCGACGGAATCTGGTCATTGACAGTTACTTGTGCCGTCGGCGCCGCGAAGACGTGGCCGGCCAGCGCCGGGGTCACGGTATAACTGCCGTTGGTAATGTTCTTAAAGGAGTAGATCCCATTGCTGTCCGTCTGTACCGTCTGGGCTGCGGCGCCGCCAAGGGTGAGAGAAGCGATCGATACGTTGACCCCTTTTGCCGGTGCTCCGACCTGATCCAGCACGGTGCCGGAAACTGCAAATCCCGCAGGCGGTATCGCATTGCCGCCGATATTCAACGGGATCAGCGCGGTCATTACAACTTCGGTGTAATCTGTGCCGCCGGCCACTACATTTTGGCCGCGGTTATTGATGAATTTGCATTTGACAGTGCCGGTGAAGGGGGACGTCTCCCTAATCAGGACTTCACAGCGCCGGGCGGTACTGGTTTCGATCGGCGTGCCGGCCGGTACCAGGTAAGCCTCGTTGTGTCCGTAGGGTGGCACCCCCAGGGCGCGGCCGTCCCAGGCGGTGACTACGACGTTTACCGGGAAGGTAACCTGAACGCTGTTGTATGCCGCGACGAGGAAACGGACGCAGATGGTGTCTCCGACTTTGGCCTCGATCGAGATCTGGGTGCCGCTGACGCCGCTGTTCAGATCCGGCGGGATAACGATACCGGCCGGAATCGTAGCTGTGCCCCCCTTGTGGGCCGGCACCGCTACGCCGGTGACGAACCAGTAGTCGGCATTGAAGTCGTTGAAGGCGAAGGGGGTGTTGGTAAACACATCGTTGATCCCCGGTTGGCTGCCATGGTTGGGAAAGGTCTGCCGTGCGTTGCCGGCCAGATCGCTCCATACGGAGTCACGGTCATCGAATACCCAGAGCGCCTCGACGTCGAAGGGGGCGGTCATGGCATGGGGGTTGGTGGCGAACTTCAACCTCGGGTCGCCGGTCCACGGATCCGGGTCGGTAAGGAGACCGCCGATGAAACCGGGGAACTGGGGAAAGTTGGCTAGGTTGCACGCCAACCGGCGTGTGCCGTCACGGGAGTGGCCGATCGGAATATTGGGATTAACCTGCGTGGCAAAGTAGGTGTCCGCCGCCTCGAAGACCGTCGCGGCAAAGAGGCCGAATTCGAAGTGCTGCATGGTGTTGCGGTGGCAGTGGTAGAAGTAGAACCCCATAAAGTTGGGCTGCCACTGGTACCTGTATGACCCGATCTCCATGGAGCAGTGACCCACCCCGTCGTTGATCGGAGTCGGTTCCGTGCCGTGCCAATGGATCGTGTGCGGTGGAGGTCCGGCGCCGGTGGTCTGGGCGTTGTAGACCACCCCCCGCGGCATCCGCAGGGTTGGCCCGGGATAAGTGCCACCGGCGGCGGAGGGAATGGTGCCGTCTCCGATGGTAAAGAACTTAAGTAGTTTCGCGCCGTCCCAGGTGGGAATCGTCAAGGCGTGCAGCAAGCTGCGCGTGACCACATGGGGCGCAGGCGGAGCGGCTGCAAGGCCGGCCGCGGCCATTACCTCGGGGACCGGATTGGTGGGCGCAAGCGCATCGGTCGTGGCCGGACTCGCGGTGGGGGGGTCGAACATCTTGGACCACATCGCCTCCATGCCGACAACCGACCAGCGGGTTATTTTAACTCCGGATTTCGGAAGCGTGCCTAGTACTGGAAGTGCCATTTTATTTCTCCTCTCTATCTCAATTTGATTATTAAGTCAGCTTTGAGTGGCTCCCGATGTTCTAGCCATTTGGCCGGGGTCCGGCCGCCAACCCGGTGATAGGGGGGTCGGTGACGGGATTGGGGTTGCTGCCGCTGACGCCGCGAATATTCCGGTACATCCCGGCAAAATCCGCATCCATCGGGAAGTCCATGAAGTTTCCGAGGCCCTGGCTCTGGGCGTTCCGGTCACCGACAACATACATCCCCGAGATCAGGCCGCAGTTGTAATTGCCTCCCTGAGCGGTCTGGCTGGCCTCGGAATGGTCATGCATCGGAAAACAGAGGGGCGACATGCGCTGCGCCAGATCGATGGGCGAGCCTAGTGCCGCAAGGGTCCCCACGGGCGGAATGAACACCTGGAACTCATCGACGGGCGGCCATACCGGATGGCCGCTGATGGTTTTCAGGGGGGCGTCCGGCCGGCCGATGCCGCGCACGTTGGCGTTGTCGGGCGGCCTCATGTAGGGGACCGTATAATCGATCCTGTCCATCGGCCGGATAGTATAGACGTCAATCCAGATCGGATTGGGATTGGGTGCGCCGTTGATGCTGGTGACGTAGACGTGATTGCAGTGAATATGCATCGAATGTTCCCACAGCCCGGCGTTAATGATGTGTATCACGATCGGTTCGCCCACCCGGTTCATGGGGGTGATGGCCGGACTGAAATGCGAGAAGAAGCCCGACTGGCCGTTGATGGTGAAATACTGGGGTACGTTGTTGGGATTAAGCAGGGTGTTCCCGGTGAACGGGTCATGGAGGAACTTCTGCAGAAACTGCGCCGCCGGGTAATCCTGACCCGGGGTGAAGTTACCCACCTCGGCGAACAGATTCGGGCTGGCCTGGTGGTCCAGCCAGACGTAGGTACGGAACGGGGGGGTGTTGGTGGCCGGGTCGCCATCCTCCCAGGAGAGGCCGGGGAAGTAGTCGGTAGTGCCGAAGGCATCATAGATGTTCTGGACATGGGGCGTCGGGTTGTCGTATGGGGTGAATTTGTGGCCGGCGGCTGCAACCGCGGGCCTGACGACCATCGCGCCGTGCAGCCCCATAACCCGGTTGACCGGATCGTTCAGATTGTCATAGTAGAGGAAGGCGCCCGTCGCCTTCATCTGGTAGATCCAGAAATAGCACTGGGCGGTGTTGATGGAGTTGTGGGTTACCATGTCCTTGAGCGCATCGGTAATGGTGACGTCCAGCGTCTGGGTAGCTGCAAAGGCGTTCTTAGTTCCCATAAAGGGAAGATGGGTGCTTAGGAAGACGGTCGCCACCCCTGCCGCACCCAGCTTCATAAAATCACGTCTTTTGATTGGCTTGTTTACTACTTCTGGTATGTTCATAATTCCCTCCTTTTTCCCATTTCGTGGTTTGAATCATCCTATTATCTTATTAACCCGGAATTAACTTGCACAATAAACTTCTATGAAACAGAGGGCACTACAGTTCATTATCAATACACGGATTATGCCAAGATTTTGCACATTATTATTTCAGTGATATTGGCATGTTACAGATTGTATATCCAGTACCGGTACAATGAAACCCGGTATATAAAATAAATATCGGCTTGGCTCTGCTTTTTATATACTCCAGCGAAATTAATATATATTTTCTGCAAACTGTCGGTAATTGTATATGCCAATTTTTTTGCATAGGTGGGAACTCCGGTAAACTACTATTTTGCGACCGCATTATATTTTCTTTCTCCGGCGGATGACGTATCTGTCGAATGTTCGACAGGTTTACTTTGACACACTTCAAAAAATTTATGGTAAAGTTTTCACACTTTCATAATAGTCTACGAACAAAACCAATATTTGCAATAAAAAAATTACACCCGGAAGGTCATAACGATGAACAGGACAGTCAGAATCATCAGTTCGGTAATATTGGTTATGGCGGCCATAGCCGGCGGATATATCTACGGCCGGCGGGGAAGCGCACCTCATGTGGCGACAAAGGGACAGGCGCATGTTGATGAATATACCTGTCCGATGCATCCCTTCATCATCAAGGACCGGGCGGGATCCTGCCCTGTCTGCGCGATGGAACTGGTCAAAAAAACTGCCGGAACGGGGATTACCGACAAGGAACTGAAGAATGTAACTCATGTCGCCTTGTCGCCAACCCAGCAGATAATGGCCAACCTGGCTACGGTCGCTGTTGCCGTGCAGCCCCTCTCGAAGGATATCTCCTGCACCGGCATCGTGGCCTATAACCAGGAAAGACAAGGGAAGGTTGCAGCATGGCTGGGGGGGCATGTCGACCGGCTGCTGGTCAAAAGCGTGGGGACTGAGGTGAAGAAGGGGATGCCGGTTGCCGAAATTTTCTCGCTCGACCTGTACAATGCCGAGGAGCAGTATCTTCTCGCATACAAGACCGTCAAGATATTGAACAGCTCGGTCTCGTCCGCTTTCCCGTCGAACACCCTGATGGCTCTGGGGGAAGCCAGTGAGCGCCTGCGCATGCTCGGATTCAAGGAGCCACAGTTTGAACTGCTGCGGAAATCGATAACCCCGTCCGTCAGGATTCCCGTCTACAGCCCGTTTTCCGGAGTGGTTACCGAGAAGTTCGTGCAGGAGGGTCAGTTTGTGAACGTGGGAGACCCGCTCCTCAGTATAGCCGATCTTTCCAGCATCTGGGTGGAACTGGAGGTCTTCGAGAGCGACCTCCCCTCCATCAGGATCGGCCGCGAGGTCACCATGGTTTCCCCGTCGAATCCGGGGCAGACCTATCACGGTAAGGTGAAGCTGATTTATCCGTTCCTCGACCCGAAGACGCGGACGCTCAGGCTCAGGGTGGAGATCCCCAATCCGGGGTTGAAGCTGAAGCCGGAGATGTATGTAACCGCCACAATCAAGGTTCCCATGGCCGACTCGCTAGTCGTTCCGGTGGGAGCTGTGATGGATACGGGCAAGCGGCAGGTTGTGTGGGTAGAGTCCAAACCGGGCGTGTTCCTGCAGCGGGATGTGAAAATCGGGGACAGGTCCGGCAATGACGTGCAGATATTGGCCGGATTGAAGGCGGGGGAGAAACTGGCGATCACCGGAGGCTACCTGATAGATTCCGAGGCGCAACTCAGCCATGGAGCCGAGGCTCCGTCTATACCGGCGGCCTCCGCTCGTAATAAGGGCAAACTGGACATGGACGAGATGAAGATGAAATAAGACTTCCCCCTCCCTGACCCTCCCCCGCTGGAGGAGGGAACGAATACTCCTCCCCCCAGCGGACCCACAGGGCCTAAAGGGGGAGGTTGGGAGGGGGGACTGATAAGGGAGAAGTTATATGAGATGTTTTTGCACGTGTTGGATAACATTGCTGCTGTTCATAACGGTGTCGACAGCCGCCGCGGCAGAGATAGACGGTTTCCGTAACTTCAGGTGGGGGATGGACCAGGCGGCGTTCCTCGAAACCGATCAAAAGAGTATTGAAGGGCACATGGGAGCCGTGCAGGGGGTTGAATCCTTTCAGTTGAAAAATGATGATCTGGAGATAGGCGGGGTCAAGGCCGACGGGATCGTCTATTCCTTTTTCAAGGGGAAATTTGCTTCTGTAGATATCGATTTCAAGGGATTCGACAACTTCGAGAAACTGACGGCCTATTGCAAGAAGACATTTGGTCCCGTCACCGGTGCGGTTACAATGAAGCTGGAGTACTATGCCGGGTTTGATTCTCCCAAGACCGGCGCCATGCTTCTCTACCAGTTGTCCATGGCAAATTCCAGCTACGGAAAACTTTACATCTATTCCAAGGAATTGCTGAACTGAAGCGACAGGCTTATATTGATCATGACCCGGTGATCTTCGTGCTGATGAAGAAGCGGGAGTTGAGGAAAGGACGCTCAGTACAGCGAAATGAAGCGTTAACAGGCGAACTGTTGATACCTGCTTGACAGTTTTTCTTGATCACCGCCAAGATATTTGCACCCCCCCTCCTAGCTACAAAACTTCAACCTTTCACAACATGCCGACAATTATAGACTTTATTATTGTCGACCGGTGGCGCGATTATTGCGGAACTTTACACGTCATGAAGAGCATCACCGTTACGCCGTGAGCGTTTGACCGGGTTCACTCACGTTGACATACGCCCCAAGCGAGGTATCATAAAATATCTTGCCCGCATAAAGGGAAATGACGATGGACTCGATAGATTTCGCCATTGTACATCATGCCAATCAATTTCTTATTACCAATGGCTACCAGAACCGGGAGGGGCTGGATGATGTCATAGCCAGCTACCATAAGATCCTGAAGTTGCACCGGGTCTATAATATCCCTTTAAATATTCATCTAAGCGGTACGCTCCTGGAAGCAATACTCTGGCATCGCCCGGACTTTTTCGACGATATCAAAGCCCTCCGGGAGGAGGGGTTGGTAGATTTTGTCGGCAGCAGTTACGGCCAGAATCTGATGCGTTTTTTTCGTTACCATCACAATTTCAGGCAACTGAATGAAGAGCTCCGGCTGTACCGGGAACATATGGGGATCGACCCCAAAGAGGTGAAGGTGTTCTGGTCACCGGAGAGGCTCTGGGACACCGACAAACTTGCTCACGTGCTCACCGACAAAAGGCTTCTGAATAACGGGCATAAGTTTATTCTGGTCGATGACCGGCTGTTCTATCCGGAAAACCACGGCATGCCGTCCAGAGACGAATTCGACCAGGGCCGCGTGCATAGTACCACCAGTTTCTACCCCTGCCGCGTCGATCAGGGGAAAGGGCTCGTCGCTTTGCCGATCTCTTCCTACCTTAGATACCATATCCCCCCCGCCGATGCCGGCGCCCTGGAGCAGCTGGCGGAGTTCTTTCGCTGGCTTGCCGGGCAAAACTCCCAGGGGGAGGGGAAACTGATCGCCATCTACGGCGACGACATGGAAAAAACGGTCGGCTGCTGCGGCTGGAGCGATAAGGGACCGGCGCACTACGAGACCCTTCTCGAGTGGCTGGCCGGCAACCCGTGGGTCCGTCCGGTCAGGCTGAACGGGTGGGCTTCGTCCCACTACACCAAGTGCCAAAGACCGATCGAAGTGGGGAGCTATTTCGAACTATGCGACGATTTCGGGGCGGGTGAAGGGTACGACAGGTGGTACTTCGATCCAAAGTGGGACAGGTATCGAAACTACTTTGCCTGGTCGGAGGGGAGGGTCGTAGACCTGGGCCTTCTGGGCGCCGACCCCGCCCTCCTGGAGATGGCATGGAAACATCTTCTCGTCTCCGGCTGGGAAACGGCGTGGCATACCCCCACCTACGGCGTTCACGGCGGCGAAGGCTTAGCGATCGATGAACCGACCCCCTGGAGCAAGGCAATCGCCAGTCACAGCCGCCACGCTGCGGTCATCGCGGAAGCCGCGTACTGGATGAAGCACAGGGAGGCGATCGCCTGCGCCTACCTCTACGACATCGACAACGATGGCCATCAAGAGCTTATCCTCAAAAACGAGCGGCTCTTCGCGGTGTTTTCCCCACTGTGCGGCGGCCGGCTGGTCTATCTTTTCAGCCTCGACGGCACGCACGGAAAGATGGCGGTCGGCAACCCTTCCGATGACTGGAACTGGCAGGAGGAACTGAACCACTACATGAAAACGCCGCCGAACCATCCCGGCGCCCTGGCCGATTCCGGGTACGTGGATGACCGGTACGAGGCTACCGTGACCGGCTGCCGTGGCGATGAGGCGGGGGCACTCCTCGTCAACCAACAGGACGGTAGTCAGGCCGGCGGCCTGGAGAAATCAATACGGCTCGGCCGGGGAGAAAACGAAATAGAGGTAACGTACCATCTTCCTCCGCATCTGACCGAGTTCTCCGTCGAGTGCGGCTTTTCCCCCGATTACCTCCATCTGCTCCGGAACGGACGTTGCGCCATAAAAGAGTTTGGCGACGGTACCAGACGCGGATATGCCAACAACGGGACATCTGTCTGGGTCAGGCTTGCAGATCCGGCAGCCGCCGAATTCTGCGGCGATGAAAAGCCGCGCGAATTTGGACACGGCTACGCGGTCCGGGTCCGGGCGCTGAACACGCATTTTACGATCCGGCTCGGCACCAAACAGACGGAGGAACTATGAGCATCGACCTTCTCTTGTCCCCCGTTATTTCCAAGGCGAAAGTCATGGAGATTCTCACCTCGCCGGAAATCATGGCGGACCTGTTCCGGACCAGGCTCTCTTTTCTCCTCCCGCCCGGCGCAACTCTTGCGGAATGCCGGCCGACGGTGCTCCGCAAACGCCTCGGGAGCCGCCAGGTACTCTGCTATCGACTGTTTTTCGCGGACAGGACGGCCGGCATGATGGTGGTCGTCAAGAGGTACGCCGAGAAGTCCGAGGGGGAGAGAACCCATGCGATCATGCGCATGCTGTGGGAAAACGGTTTCAATCATGATAGCGAGCTGAAGATCCCCGAGCCCTTCTGTTACCTCTCCGAGCTTCGGCTCCTGGTCCAGGGGAAGGCCCGGGGAATACTCCTTCTGAACAACCTGAAAAAAAGCGCTCCGGCCGCCCTGGATCGGATGCGGGGAGCGGCACGCTGGCTTGCCAAGCTCCACCGCCTCGATGTCGATTGCCCGGGGATCAACCCGCCGCCGGACGACGAAGCCGCGATCGGACTGTTCGTTCGCCGTGTGGCGAGAAGAGTCCCGCACTTCCGGCCACGACTGGAAAATTTGGGCTCCAGCTTGCTCGCGAAGGTAACGGAGTTTGCCGGTCGGCCAGATGCGCTGGTTCACGGCGACTTTCAGTGCGAAAACATCATCGTCGGGGCGAAAAAGGTGACGGTGGTCGATCTGGACGGATTCTGCCGCTCCGATCCGGCCAGGGACCTAGGCTACTTCATCGCCCAGACTCGCACCAAGATATTCAAGGGGTCCGCATCGCCAGTCTCGGCCATTCCCGCTCTCCGCGCCTTCTGGGATGAATACCGTTCCGCAATTTCCGAAGGGGAAAGGCCGGATTATTCCTCCAGGACCTGCATGTTCGCAGCGATCAAATGCCTGGAAAGCGTCTACTACATAACGGACGTGCTGCCGGGCGGGGATACTGAGTTGGTTGGGCAACTAATAGATGACGCCGAGAGGTTCAGCAGGGCGGAGAGGGTGGAAGAAGCGCTTGAACTTTCCCAGTCGTCGTGGGCGGAAAGGGGTTGATCCATGGATGCAGTGCGCTCGGCGATCATAAAGGATTTGGAGAATAAAGTCGCCGAAATCAGCAAGCTGGATTTTGTTCGCAGCCATCTGTGCCGGTTTATACCGGAGTGCCGGCCGGAAGAGATCCGGCCTGAAGATATCGCGGCGCGCATGATCCAGAATGACGGGACCGGCGCCGCCACGGTTGAAATAGAAATCCGCGGCTCAGGCACCCTCTATTGCAAGCTCTATCCGGATGAGTCGGGACTCCATGCTCACCAGGTATTGAAGGCGTTATGGGAAGAGGGGTTCGACGCGACAAAACGGTATCAGGTATCGGAGCCGTTGTGCTTTATCGATGCATACAACCTGCTGGTAACGAGGCAAGTGCGAGGCGAGTGCCTCGATGACATGCTCGCCATGGACGCCGACAGAGCAATGGCCGGCGTGCGGGAGGCGGCGAAATGGCTCCTGCGGCTGCATAGAGCATCCATCCGGATCGGGCATTCCGATCATGTCTGGTACATGGTTAAAAAGCTGTCGGAGAGGCTATCCAGGGTTTTAGTGTCATGTCCCGAAGAGCTCGAAATGCTCATGGCAATGCTTGAGAGGCTGTCGGGAGCCGAGCGCGCCAGCACGTCGGAAGTAGTCCAGGTTCACGGCCAGTTCCGTCCGATTCACGTCTTCTTGAGCGATGAGGCGGTAAGCGTAATCGACCTTGATCGCAGCCACCCATCCGATGATCCATCCCAGGATCTCGGTGAATTTGTCCACCGCCTCCGTACGAAAGTCTATCGCAAGCATGGGCTTCGCGAGCGGGCGGATATCCTGACCGATGCCTTTCTCTCCGAATACGCGGCGGCTCGCCCCGCCGTTCTGGAAAGGGTCCCGTTCTACCGGGGCTTCCGTATCATTGACTCCATGTGTAATCACATACGGAGGCTCAGGGAAGATGGCCCCGCACGGAGGACGATCGTCGAATTCTACGCGCAGGAATTCGAGGAGGCGCTATCCCGGAAGAATGCTTCACGGGAAAGTGAGATGAAGCCTTCGAGTTTGTCGGAAGTGAGCGAAGAAGCACGTCAGACCCGTTCTTCGCTCGTGATGGAGGCGGAGTTTGTCGGGAGTGTGCTGTATCCAACCGTATTCGGTAAATCCCGCGACGAAGCCCATCTTCCCGCATGCGAGATTTTCGTTGCTCAGGAGGATGACCGGGGGACCGGACGGGTAACAGTCGGCTATCGCTTTGGGGCTGACGAACTGGTTTTCGGCAAGCTTTACCCCTCGAAGGCGGCTCCCCACTCTTACGAGGTGATGCAACGTCTCAGGAGAGCGGGTTTTGGCGACGGACCGTATCAAGTTGCGGAACCGCTTGCTTTTCTCGCGGAACACAACTTCCTTGTGACCAGAAGCGCCCCGGGAGTCCCACTCATGGACAGCATCGGAGAAGATGGTCCCGCCGTGCTGGAAAACGTCCGGCGCGCGGCTCGCTGGCTCGTACACCTGCACAAGTCCCCCCTTCGCATCGGCCCGACCGACAGTCTGTGGCGATCTATGAGACTTCTGACCATCGTTATGCGTCTAACTCAGGCTGCGGCCAAGATGCCGTTTGAACGCGATCGGCTGCTGGAAAAGATCGACCGATTATCACAAAGAGCGGAGGAAAACCGGGAGTTTTCTCCAGTTGTACAGACCCACGGCTCGTTTCACCATGAGCATCTGTTCGTAAGTGACAATATTATAACGGTGATCGACTTTGACAAGAGCTTTCCCGCCGATCCTGCCAGGGACCTGGCGGAATTTCTGACCATGCTCAGACGAAGAACATTTCAGCGAACCGGGAGCCTGGCCACGGCCCATGAGCCGACCAGGGCATTTTTGGCTGAATATGCCGCACATCTGCCGGCAAACATGAAGAATCTGGCCGTCTACTGGGGGGCTGCCATTCTTCCTGACCTCTTCCGTTACAAGAAGAAGTCGTCCCAGGAGGAGAGGATGGATCGATTGGCCCGCTTTTGCGAAGAAGAATATGACGCAGTCCTTTCAGGAGAATTGATCCGTGACGCAATCGGATAAAACATCTAAAACGACCGGGGGGATCAGGCCGCGCGACGTCTACAGGGTGTACCGTGTCCTGATCCCCCATGTTAAAACGTACTGGAAGCGTTATCTGGTGGCGTATTTCGCCCTCCTGGCCAGCGTGCTGATGAACCTGCTCAAGCCCTGGCCCCTCAAGCTCATCCTGGACCATATCCTGCTCAATAAACCGCTGCCGCGCCAGCTCCTGTTTCTAAACCCCCTGGCCGGCCATGACAAGCCGGCTTTACTGGCCATCCTCTCGCTCGGTATTGTCGCGATATTTTTTCTGGAAGGGGTTTTCACCTTTGCCCGCACATACTTCATAACCGGCGCCGGCGAATGCACCATGAATGACCTCCGGCAGCAGATTTTCGGACACCTGCAGATGATCGGGCACGGCGGGAACGGCTCGGGAGACCTCGTCGTCCGGCTGACTACCGACATCAACTCCCTGAAACAGATGTTGACCCGCTACATTCAGACTCTGGCAAACTTCGTGTTCACGTTTGTCGGCACTGTCGTTACCATGCTTTTCATGGATTGGCGGTTGACGCTCCAAGCGCTGCTGGTAGTTCCTCCCCTCTATGTCCTGTCTCTCTATTTCTCCGCAAGGATCAAGGCGCTTACCAGGAAAAAACGGGAAAAGGAGAGTGAAGTAGCCTCCCTTGTCCAGGAAACCATGACTTCGAAAGATGTGGTCCAGGCCTTTGCCCGTGAGGAGCAGGAAAAGAAACGTTTCGCCGAGGAAACAACGGAGAGCCTGAAGGCAACCCTGGGAAGCATGAAGGTGAGCAGGGGATTTGAAAGGGCCGTTCAGTTTCTCACCGCGATCGGCACGGCCCTGGTGGTATACTTCGGGGCGTTGAGGGTGCTTGCGGGACACTCCACCCCGGGCGAATTGATCGTGTTCGTCTCCTATCTCGGCGACCTGTACAGACCGGTGGGAGGCTTCTCCGATCTGATCCTGAGTTTTACTGCCGCACTGGTGGGAGGGGAGCGGGTTGCGGAAATACTTGAGACCGAAATCAAGGTGGTGGACGCGCCTGATGCCCGGGAGGCGCCTCCTTTAAAGGGTGAGGTGATATTTGAAAGGGTGACCTTTGGTTACGAACCGGACGAGCCGGTGTTGCAGGATCTGTCATTCTCAGTCAAGCCGGGACAGCTGGTGGCGCTGGTCGGGACGAGCGGCACCGGAAAATCTACCCTGGTGAACCTGCTCCTCAGGTTCTTTGACCCCTGGGAAGGACGGATTCTGATCGATGGCGAGGATATTCGCCGCTACAAGGTCAAGTCCCTGCGTGAACAGATAAGCGTGGTGCTCCAGGACCCGCTGCTGTTCCGCCGGACCGTCCGGGAAAACATCGCTTACGGCAAACCCGAGGCGAGCCCGGAAGAGATCATGGCGGCGGCGAAAGCGGCACAGGCCCACGAGTTCATCATGAAGCTCGCCAATGGCTACGACACGTTTCTCGACGAACGGGGGGGGAATCTGTCCGGGGGGGAGCGGCAGCGGATAGCCCTGGCCCGATCGATCCTGAAGAACGTGCCGATCTTCATCCTTGATGAGCCGGTAACGGGGCTGGACGCGGACACGGAAGCGAAACTGAATGTGACCATGAACCGTCTGATGGCGGGAAAGACCACCTTCGTGGTGGCCCACCACTTCTCCACCATACTCAAGGCCGACCTGATCCTGATGATCGAGGAGGGGCGCATCGTCCAGCAGGGGAGGCACGAACAGCTCATGGCCGCAAGCGACCGCTATCGGCGGCTGTATGAATTGCAGAGACTTGAACCTTAGGGGATGAAAGACCTCCGAGGTTTTTAAAACCTCGGAGGTCTCCCTGGCAACCGGAGAGATGATTATGGGACGAAAAATTGGCATTACATTACTGGCGGTTATCGGCCTGGCAATAATCGGCGGCGGTGGCGCCTGGTGGTGGCGCTCCACAGCGGAGAACGGGGCGGCATTCCGCACGGCGGCGGTGAAGCGGGGCAACCTGGCGACAACCATCAGCGCGACCGGGACGGTCGAACCGGTGGAAGTTGTGGATGTGGGGGCGCAGGTTGCGGGGATGATCAAGGCGTTCGGCAAGGACAAAGACGGCAGGAGCATCGACTATGGTTCGACCGTGGAGGAGGGGACGGTGCTGGCCAGGATCGACGATTCTCTGTACGCCGCAGCCGTACGAACCGCCACGGCACAGGTAGAGCAGGCCAGGGCCAACAAGGCGAGCGCCGACGCCAACGTGCTCCAGATGAAGGCGAAACTGCTGCAGGCGAGTGCTGACTGGGAACGGGCGCAGCGGCTCGGCCCTTCCGACGCCCTGGCAAAGAGCAGTTATGATCAGTTCCGCTCCAATTCCGAGGTCGCCAACGCCAATCTGGCAGCGGCCGAGGCCGCCGTGGAACAGGCAAAGGCGGCCATTGAACAGAGCAAAGCGAACCTGGCCAGTGCATTGAGCAACCTCGATTATACCACCATCAGGTCGCCGGTCAGGGGGGTGATCATCGACCGGCGGGTCAACATCGGCCAGACCGTGGTCTCCAGCCTGAGCGCGCCGAGCCTGTTTCTGATCGCCAAGGACCTGAAGCGCGTCACGGTCTGGGTGCCGGTCAACGAGGCCGACATCGGCAGCATCTATAGAGGGCAGCCGGTGACCTTCACCGTGGATGCGTATCCCGGCCGGATATTCCAGGGACAGGTCGGCAAAACCAGGCTCAACGCGATGATGACACAGAACGTGGTCACCTACACGGTCGAGGTCAACACCAACAACGATGACGGCAAACTCCTCCCCTACCTTACGGCAAACGCGCGCTTCAGCACCGGCAGGCGCCAGGGGGTGATTTTGGTCCCGAACGCGGCGCTGCGCTGGACCCCGCAGCCCGGCCGGATCGCCCCGGAAGCCCGGCAGAAACAGCATGGCTCGGGGGAAAAGAACGCAAGCGGCGGCGCCGGCGGTGATGCGGTTCAGGCGCAAGCTACCGTATGGGTTGAAGAGGGGATGTTTGTCCGGCCTGTACGGGTAAAAACCGGCCTGAGCGACGGTTCAATGACCGAGATCAACGGTAAGGATCTGGCCGAAGGGGCGAGCGTGGTCATCGGGGAATCGGAGCGGACCGCCGAGGCCGGCCCGGCCACGGAACGGAGTCCGCTCATGCCGCAGCCGCGGCAACAGCCGCGCAAGAGCCAGGACGGTGCGGCCGTCTCCGGCGGTGAGCGATGACATTGGACGGAAAGGTTATCTGGATATGGACCTGATCGAGCTGCGCGACATACGCAAGACCTACCATCTCGGCGAAGTTCCTCTTGATGTGCTCAAGGGGGTGTCGCTGAACGTTGCCGGCGGCGAATACGTGGCGCTGATGGGGGCAAGCGGCTCGGGCAAGAGCACGCTGATGAACATCCTCGGCTGCCTGGATCACCCGACTTCGGGAGAGTACTGGCTGGAAGGCCGGGAAATTTCGGGGCTCAGCGCCACGGAACGGGCCCGGCTGCGCAACCGTACGATCGGCTTCGTTTTCCAGAGCTTTAACCTGCTGCCGCGCACGACCGCGCTGGAGAACGTCATGATGCCGCTCATTTACACCAGGGAAGGGTTAAGCGAGCAGCAGAAGAAGGAGCGCGCCGTGGAACTCCTCCGCAAGGTCGGGCTCGAGGACCGGATCGGCCATCAGCAATCCCAGCTCTCCGGCGGCGAACAACAGCGGGTGGCGATCGCCCGGGCGCTGGTCAACAACCCGCGGGTACTCCTCGCCGACGAGCCGACCGGCAACCTCGACTCGCGCACCAGCGCGGAAATTCTCCGGATGTTCCGGCAGCTCAACAGCGACGAGGGGATTACCATCATCCTCGTTACCCATGATCCGGGCGTGGCGGAGTGTGCCGGGCGGATCATCCGGGTCATGGACGGGCTTGTCGCCGATAATGCGGGCTTGGCAGCGCCGGGAGGCACCGCATGAAACTGTACGGTACCCTTAAAACCGCTCTGGGGGCGCTACGGCGCAACATCCTGCGGTCGCTGCTCACTACCCTGGGGATCGTGATCGGCGTCGCGGCGGTGATCACGATGATGGAGATCGGCAACGGCGCGGCGATCGCCATCAGGCGCACTATTGCCAGCATCGGCGCCAACATACTGCTGATCACCCCCTCGTCCGCAAGCAGCGCCGGCGTGAGCATCGGCGCCGGGAGCCTGATGACACT
>WNGL01000269.1_pt1 | contig 60634 bp, 58 predicted proteins | sample 5400591 | NCBI WGS metagenome assembly WNGL01 (sample SAMN13153377, study PRJNA577476) | soil metagenome | isolation source: 80 cm soil or saprolite under Garry oak tree replicate 1 | place: USA:California | collected 2016-06-15 | reverse complement strand
CGTTCCCATCCCGAACACGGAAGTTAAGCCCCTCAGGGCCGATGATACTGCACGGGTAGCTGTGTGGGAAAGTAGGTCGCCGCCGGGAATAAAATCAAAAAGCCCCGCCTCCAGAAATGGAGGCGGGGCTTTTATGTTTAAACTTCTCTGATTATGAATTCAGGCCGCAGAGTGATGAGGCGTTTGCGTCTCAACATACCGATACTTTCTGCCCATCACACTCCTGAAATAGTGTTGACCGTGGCACATTTTGGGTGGTAGTGTCGTAGCTTGAAAAATAAAATACCTATCATTTTCATCGTCTCCCTGTCAAAGGTAAAGCTTTGTATGATGAAATACTTGCATCTGGCGGTCCTTGCGTTTCTGATATTTGCGGTTTTTGCAAATACGCTCTCAAACGGTTTTGTTTGGGACGACTCATATTATCTCCTCAAGGTGGGCGCGTACAGAAACTTCGACCTTCACCGCTTCTTCTTAGGGCTGGGAAACGGCGTTGAATATCTCCCGGTCCGTGATCTAAGCTATGCCTTGGACTTCACCCTGTGGGGGGAAAATCCTGCGGGGTTCCACGCAACAAATCTGATTCTCTTCATTCTGAATGTCTTAGCGGTCTATCTCCTGTCGGAGACTGCAATTGCCCTTCTGTGCGGTTACGGCACACCGTACGACTGCTCTTCTCCACGCGTAGCGGCTTTCTGGAGTGCCGCCATTTTTGCCCTTCATCCGATTCATTGTGAAACGCTCAATTTTATATCAGGGGGCCGAAATACTCTCCTGGCCGGGCTTTTCAGCTTCCTTGCCGCACGTTCTTTCATCCGTTTTCTGGGAAATCCGGACCGTCCTGCGATGACTGCCCTTTTTCTTTCCCTATGCCTGTACGTTCTTGCCGTACTCTCCAAGGCGACTTCCGTCACGCTCCCGCTGTTCTTCGTTCTTCTCTGCATCATTGTCAAGAGGCGCCCCCCTGTTCAAAGGGCACTTGCCGCATTACTCTTTATCGCGGCTGCAGCGGCGATCTCCCGAATCCACTGGCTCATCGCAGTCTCCACCGGGGTTGAAGGCCCGCCGCTGCCAATCGCACAGAAGATCGCCGTTTCGTTGCAGATCCCTTTCTTCTATCTAGAAAAACTCATATATCCCGTCGGTTTGTCCGTCGATTACTCCGTTTCTTTTCCGCCCTCCCTGACAGCGCCGACTGCCATTGCAGCGATGATCGCGATTCTCCTTCTTGCCGCGGGTGCCTATCGGTGGCGGAACAGGGCGTCTTCGCTCTTCCTGACATTCTCCTGGTACCTGGTATTGCTCTTGCCGGTACTCCAGCTCTTTTCAAAACCAATGATAGTTGCGGACCGCTATGCATATCTTCCCTCGTTTGCATTCATTTTTCTGACCGCCTTATGGGGGGTCAAGCTGGCGTCGATATTTCCCCGGCCTGTTTTCGTGGCAGGGGTAGCGCTCCTGTGCCTTCTAGGGAGCATCTCTTTCCGACAGAACCGGGTCTGGGCGAGCGATTTTGATCTCTGGGAGCATACTCTCTCAGTTTCTCCCCGCTCCAATATGGCGCTGACGAACCAAGGAACGTATTACTTTTTGAAAGGGAACTATGCCAGGGCCTTTGAGCTGTTCGACCAGGCTCGAAAGGTTGAGCCTCGAAATCCCTCGTATGACTTTTTTGAAGGGCTACTTTTTTATGTACGGGGGAATTTTCCTGAGGCAAAAAGGTCATTCGGCATGGCCTTGGCAAGAAAAGGCAACTATATAGACGCCCTATACCATATGGCGTGCACTAATGAGGCGCTTAAGGATTACCCCGCTGCGGTAGAGTACTACAGGAGAACCCTTGCGTCGCTCGATGCTGATCACGGGGACTATAAGAGGATGGCAGCCCAGAAGTTGGAAACGCTGGATGACTTTCGTTGATTCTGACATTTGGATAGTAGCCCACTGGAGTCTCGGGCTCATGTGTTCGTAGCTGGGGCGTTTTATGAATGAAACAAACGTTTTTATTGTAAGCTGCAGGTGCTTCTGCTACGTTCTCACGTAGTTACTACTTAATTCTCCACAGGTAAATACATGATCGATTCATGGCTTGAAATTGCGTGCGATGTTCCTGAAGAGCACGCTGACGTCGTTGCTGAATTCCTGACACATCTGACCGGTAACGGAGTCTGTGTCGACAACCTGAGTGTCGACGCCTTCTCGGTGAATGAAATTCCCGCTTCGGTTCGTGTAGCGATTAAAGCCTATCTTCCCGCCGACGCAGATCCTGCCCCGCAGATGCTGGAACTTGAAACTTTTATTGCGGAGCTTTCCGGCCGAAATCCAGCCGCCAGCTTTGGCCATCCGACTCTCACCGCGGTTAATGCCGAAGACTGGAGCAACAGTTGGAAGGTCCATTTCAAGCCGCTTCGTGTTGGTAAGCATCTGCTGATCGTTCCGACCTGGGAGGAAGCGGTGCAGCTGCCCGGCGACCTGGTTATCCGAATCGATCCGGGGATGGCGTTTGGTACAGGTGGTCACGAGACGACACGCCTCTGTCTGGAATTGCTGGAACAGGTCATGGAGCGGAGTGACCTGATAACTGCACCGTCACTTCTCGATCTCGGAACCGGCTCGGGAATCCTTGCCATGGCGGCAAGTTTGTTGGGAGCAGGCCGGATACTCGCGCTTGATATCGATCCTGATGCGGTTGAAGTAGCGCGTGAAAACCTTGAGCTCAATGGTCTGTCAGATAAAATAGAGTGCGGCACAACCCCACTTGAGTCACTTGATGAGCGCTTCGATATTATTCTGGCAAACATTCTCGCAGAAGAATTGGTGCGGCTGGCGCCGTATCTTACCGACCGGTTAAATCCCGGCGGGTCGCTGATATTATCCGGGATACTGGCGGAAAAAGAGCAGCTGGTGCGACGTGGATTCAGCTCTCAACCGCTTGAATACTGCCGGACAGCCTCTGCCGGGGAGTGGGTAGCCATGCTGTACCGGAATGAAACCGGCTTATGAGCGTGCGGCGTTTTATGATAAACTCACGAGCCATTAGTGATGGTTACGCCTCTTTTGATGGCGATATTTACAATCACATGGTTCGGGTTCTTCGCCTGGAAACCGGCGATGCGGTCCAATTGACGGATGAGAAGGGGATGATTCATTTCGGAGCTATCCACCAGGTTGCCAAGGAGCGGGTTGCGGTAAAAATCATCTCTTCCTGTCCGGCCACCCGGATCGACGCAAGCGCCCCGCAAATTACAATCTGTCAGGCACTACCCAAAGGGGATAAAATTGATTTGATCCTGCAGAAAGGAACCGAGCTCGGTGCCCACGATTTCCGGCTGTTTGGCGGGCGCAGGTCGGTTGCCAAAATCCGTGATGATCAGCAGAACAGCAAGCTTGAACGCTGGAACCGGATTACGGCCGAGGCCGCTCGGCAGTGCGGCCGCCCCGCTATTCCTGAAGTCTCCTGGCGGCCAACCGCTATGGAAGCGGCAAATGACTCCGGTCAGGAACTCCGTCTGATTCTTTGGGAGGGGGAGCGGGAACATACGCTTAAAGATGCGCTTTCTTTAGTGGGGAAACCGTCGTCGTCGACCGTGGCAATCGGCCCGGAAGGTGGTTTTGACCCTCTTGAGGTGCGGCAATTTTTGCAGTGCGGTTTTCAGCCGGTTTCACTCGGCTCCAGAATACTCAGAACTGAAACGGCAAGTATTGCTATTCTGGCTATAATGCAGTATATATGGGGCGAAATGTGATAGAAGGCAGTCAAGGAGCCGCAAAATGAAATGTCCCAAGTGCGGATTTAATAGTTTTGAATACTATGACAGCTGTAAAAAGTGCTCCAGCGACATGACCGGATACAAACAAACCTATTCGATCACTTCAATGGTGCTCCCGCAGGAGGTAAAGGATAAGCTGGCTGCCGGGTTCAGGTCGGCTGAAAGTACGGCTGACCAGATCAGCGAAAGTGAAGAAGCGCACGGCGACATATTCTCTTTTGATCTGCCGGAGAAATCCCCCTCCGCACCCGTTAAAGGCAACGATGACCCCTTTAACTTTAATACACCTTCACACGCTGTGAACAGACCGGGTAGTGCAAAGCCCGGAGATGATGTTTTTGCCGACCTTCTGGAATCGACTTCGCAGACGGAAGAATCCCCCTTTGCAGCCACGCCGACAGCAACTTCTTCCGCCGCGGCGAAAAGTGCAGATTCTTCGTCAAGCCCGGGCGAATTCGATCTTGAAAGCTTCTCATGGGATGACACCCCATCCGCTCCGGCGGCAGGCGAGAACTCGGACGACAATGATGATTTTGACACCCTTTTCGGTGATACAAAAGAAAATCCTCAAAAATAAATCCTCTTGACGATATATGATCACCGGAAAGAGCGGGCCACCCCGCTCTTTTTTCGTACGAGCCGGAGCTGCCATGTCCCAGCGTATAACCATTTTGCCGGAAACCCTTACCAACAAAATTGCTGCCGGTGAAGTCGTCGAGCGACCTGCTTCGGTAATAAAAGAGCTGGTCGAAAATTCACTTGATGCCGGTGCAACCGCTGTTTCCGTGGAAATAAGCGCCGGCGGCAGACGCCGGATTCGCGTTACTGATAACGGACATGGCATGTCCCGCGAGGATGCCCTTCTTTCGCTTGAACGGCATGCCACCAGCAAAATAAAGGTAGACGCTGATCTTGACGGGATACTGACACTGGGTTTTCGCGGTGAAGCGCTCCCTTCGATCGCCTCGGTTTCCCGGTTCTCGCTGGCAACCAGAGAAACCGGATCTCCGGAAGGTACCGAAATCATCGTGGAGGGCGGCCGTGTCCGTGATGTCAGAGCCTGCGGTATGGCTCCCGGTACCGCCATTACGGTAGAACAGATATTTTACAATCTGCCTGCCCGCCAAAAATTCATGAAGAGTGCCGAAACCGAGACCGGTCACGTTGCCGACGTCATAGCTCGGCTGGCTGTTTCCCGCCCCGAAGTGGATTTTTCCGCTACAAGCGATGAACGCGAATTGCTGCGCCTGCAGCGCAGCGACCTTCAGCGCCGTCTGGCACAGGTTGTCGGCCGGGAGAGTTCACAACATCTCTATCCGGTCATGGGAGAAGATGATTCCGTGACCGTTTCGGGGTTTGTCTCCGGTCCGGCGCTGGTGCGTTCCGGGATACAGACGATCTTCACGTATGTTAACGGCCGTTTTATTCGCGACAAGGTTGTGCAGCACGCGGTTATGCAGGCCTATCGAGGAGTCATCGATCGGGGCCGCTATCCTGTCGTGGCGCTTTTTATCGAACTTCCACCGGGGGAGGTGGATGTAAATGTCCACCCGACCAAGCATGAAGTCCGCTTCAGGCGCCAGTCCGCCGTTCATGATGCCATACAGGCGGCGATCGAAGAGGTGCTGCGCAGCTCGCCCTGGCTGGGGAGAGCGCCGGTTGCATCCCCCACCGCAAGCCAAACTACCACGCTGGCTTATCGGGAGCGGATCGCGGCAGCAGCCCAGGCCTCGCTGGCACTGCCGCCCCGCCAGCCGCACCGGCCGCAACCGGCACGGCAAACCGGTGCGGAGTTTGCGCTACTGGGTGTGCTGCCGGAGCAGAATACAGCGGTCAATGAACCGGCCTCACCATTTCAGCCGGAGCGGTCACGGACGGGACCGGATGGCTATTTTTCCTCGCTCGCGGTTATCGGACAGTTTCACCACGAATATATCCTCTGTCAGTCGGGCTCGGAACTGGTGATCATCGACCAGCACGCCGCCAGCGAACGGGTAGCTTATCAGCTCCTCAAACAGCAGAGCCGGACGGGCGGGATCGAGTCCCAGCGCCTGCTGTTTCCCGAAACGGTAGAGCTGTCATTCGGCGAGGTAACGATGGCGGTCAGGTTCAGTCAGGATCTTGCCGGAATCGGTTTTGAACTGGAGCCGTTTGGCGGTTCGACAATCCTGATTTCGGCGGTTCCCCGCATGGTCGTCAAGGAGGATACGATTCTTCTGATCCGCGATATCCTGGCCGATCTGGAGCGGTTCGGAACCAGCGCTGCTTTCAATGATGCCGTGGAAAGTCTGCTTTCCCGCATCGCCTGCCACTCCGTTATACGTGGCGCTCATCAGCTGGAAAACCGGCAGATCGAGGAACTGCTATTTCAGATGGACCGTACCGACTTTGCCGCCAGTTGCCCGCATGGCCGCCCGGTATCGCATGTCGTGACGCTGGCGGAACTGCAAAAGATTTTCAAGCGGACATGAGTACCGGTCGAGCCATAAAAATCCTGATCATCTGCGGCCCTACAGCCTCCGGCAAGAGCGAACTGGCCCTGCGGCTGGCGCATGCCCTGGATGCCGAGATCGTCAATGCCGACTCGATGCAGATCTATCGCGGGCTTGATATCGGCACCGCCAAGCCTTCACCTGAACAACAGGCCGAGATCCGCCATCACCTCATCGACGTGGCCGACCCAGATCAACCCTTTTCGGCCGCTGATTTTTCCGCCGCCGCCGATGATGCCATCCGCAACATCGTCAGCAGGGGAAAGCGGGTTGTCGTGGCCGGCGGAACCGGCCTCTATCTCCGGGCTCTTGTGAATGGTCTTGTCGATTCACCCAGCGGTGCGGGCGAGCTTCGCCAGGTTTTGCAGGATGAGGCTCTGAAAATCGGTAATGCCGCCATGCTGGAGCGGCTGCGGCAGGTTGATCCGGAGCTGGCGGCAGGTCTGCATCCGAATAACCTGGTGCGCATCATACGTGCTCTGGAAGTTCACCGGCTGACCGGGATCCCCCTTTCCCGCTATCAAAAGGAACATGCTTTTGCCGCCCGGCGTTACGAGACCCTCCAGATCGGCATCTCGGTTGATCGCGGGCTGCTCTACGAGCGTATCGATGGACGGGTCGAGCGGATGCTGGCTGGCGGACTGTTGGATGAAGTTGGAGGCCTGCTGACGGCCGGATTCGGGCGGGATCTCAAGCCGATGCGCTCGATAGGGTACAAGGAGGCGTCAGCCCATCTCTGTGGTGAGCTTACCGCCGAAGAAGCTGCCCGGCTGATCAAACGCAATACCCGTCACTATGCAAAGCGCCAGCTGACCTGGTTCAAGACCGATCCGGACATATTGTGGTTTGAATATCCCGATAAGTTTGATATCATACTTACACATGCTATTGATTTTTTTGAGCGACGGGAGGCGTAATACCAATGTCCAAGGCACCTTTCAATATTCAGGATCAGTACCTCAACCAGGCCCGCAAGGAGCGCGTGCGGGTCGCGGTTGTCATGATGTCGGGTGATAAACTGGAAGGATTCATAAAATCATTCGATAACTTCTCGGTGTTGCTTGATACCGGCGGTGACATGCTGATTTACAAGCACTCCATCGCTACCATCACTTCTGCGGATGGCAGCTTCAGGCTGCACCAGTAACCAACCTCCAGACCCCTCCCAGGCCGATCAGGGCCTGAGAGGGGCTTCTTGAAATATAATCATGTCAAAAAACACAAAAATCCTTCTGGGCATAGCGCTGCTGCTGATCATTACCGCGGCTGCGGTTCTCTATTATTCGTCCGCCGTTTTTCTGCAGCTATTCATCGCATTTGCGCTCGCCTACATCCTGAACCCGACAGTGGAGCTCTTGGAGCGCAAAGGGGTCAAGCGCCTGTACGGGATCGTGGCCGTCTTCTGTCTGACTGTGGTCATCTGCAGCAGTTTTGCGGCGTTCCTCGTCGTTTCGATAACGGGTGAACTTTCAAGCATGCAGATAAACCTGCCGGCGTATGTCCGGCATCTGTACGAAATAACACCGGCTGCAATAAAAGGATATCTGGGAGTTGAGACTGCCGACTCGTTTGCGCTCCGGCTGAGCGATCTGCTGCAGCAGGCGCGCAGCAGCGCCCCCGATCTGCTCAAGCCGCTGCTGGCGCTCCTGCAGAAGGCCCTCACTTCTACGGTAGGCGTACTCCTTGCCCTGCTGGGTTACCTGATCATTCCGGTCTATCTCTTCTACCTGCTGCTCGACCTGCCGCAGCTTAAAACCCTCATCGCATCGTATGTTCCCGAACGATTTCGCCCGGCTTACTCAAAAAAACTGGCGGAAGTCGATGCGGTGCTTTCCGGCTTTATACGGGGGCAGCTTTCCGTCTGCGCAATTCTGGCGCTCCTCTACAGCGCCGGCCTGTACGTCATCGGCATAGATCTGGCTATTGCCATAGGTACCCTGGCCGGAGCCACCTTTATCATCCCTTACGTCGGGACGATTATCGGCATCTGTCTTTCGGTGGTCATGGCGCTGCTAAAATTTAACGACATCCTTCACCCGCTGCTCTGTCTGGGGTGGTTCGGGCTTGTCCAGTTGCTGGAAGGCGCCATAATCACACCCAAAGTCGTCGGCGACACGGTCGGGCTGCATCCTCTGGTGGCCATCGTGTCCCTGCTGATCGGCGGCCAGCTCTTCGGTATTATCGGCATGCTGCTGGCGGTGCCGGTTACCGCCGTGCTGCAGGTGTTTCTTCGCTCCCTGGCGGAGTACTACCGCAACTCCGAATTTTACCGGGAGGGGTGATGGCGGCTCTCCGGATAGATTCCGTTACCCCCGGTTCTATTGCCGCTGAGCTGGAGGTGGCGGCGGGTGATCGTTTGCTGGCTGTTAACGGCCATCCGCTGCGCGATCTTATCGATTACAGCTATTTCACCGCTTCCGAAGAAGAGTTGCTGCTGGAGATTGAAAAACCGGATGGTGAGCTGTGGGAGTTGGAGGTCGAACGTCAGGCGGGAGAACCTCTAGGCATGATATTTTCTGCTCCGGACCCCGCCCGTTGCGCCAACAACTGCCTTTTCTGCTTTGTCCATCAGCTTCCCAAAGGTCTCCGTAAGCCGCTCTACGTCAAGGATGAAGACTACCGTCTCTCCTTCCTGAACGGCAACTATGTCACGCTAGCCAACCTTAAAATTCCGGCGCTGAAACGCATCATCGAACAACGCCTCTCCCCCCTGTATATTTCGGTTCACGCAACCAATCCGGAGCTGCGGGAGCGCTTGCTTGGAAAGTCCGGCATTCCCCCGGTTCTCGGACAACTGCGGCAGCTGGCTGCCGCGCGGATTGTCATGCACACACAGGTTGTACTCTGTCCGGGAATCAATGACGGGGAAGAGCTGCGGCGCACCGTCTCCGAACTGGCGGCCCTCTACCCCGCGGTGCAGTCATTGGCAGTCGTTCCGCTCGGGCTTACCGCTCACCGCCGGAATCTGCCGCGGTTGACACCGGTGGAGGCCGAATACTCCCGGGAATTCATTGCAATCTGGCAGCAGGAAGCGGAGGCCCTGCACAAAAGACTGGGGCAGCCATTCCTTTTTCTTGCGGATGAATTTTATCTCAAGGCCGGTCTGCCATTTCCGCCGGTAAAAGAATACGGCGATTTTCCGCAGATTGAAAACGGAGTCGGCATGGTGCCGCTCTTTTTGAAGGAGGCTGCCCGGCTGCTCAAGGGAATCCGGCCGATCGGGGCGTTTCGGGCAACAGTTGTCACAGGCGCCTCATCGTTCGGATTTGTCAGGGATTTTCTGGCGCAGTTGGCGGAGAAAAGCGGCGTCGACATCTTGCCGCTGGCGGTTGAAAACAAACTCTTCGGGCCGAGCATAACGGTAAGCGGACTGATTGCCGGCAACGATATCGTCGCGGCGCTGGCAGGAAGAAACGTCGGTTCATGCCTGCTCGTACCGGACGTCATGCTGAAGGAGGGGGAGGGTGTATTTCTGGATGACGTTTCGCCGACCCAGCTGGAGCAGCGGCTTGGGATACCGGTTATCGTCTTTGATTCAACTCCCGGCGGGTTCTACAGGGCGCTGCGTTCTTTTGGGCGGAAGCTGCTGCGGTGACTCAGGGAAAAGAGAAAATTATTCCATGAAATAAACGAGGGGGCTCCGGACGGGAGCCCCCTCGTTTATTTTGTCTGCAAAGAAACGTCCTATCTCCCAGCATTCGCAGTGAGATAAATTGATCTGGGTCAAAGTCCTGCCCGGGCTGTCTGATACAATGCAAAACATCAAACCGGACAGAATCAGAAAGGAAGAGTATGATCAACATCGTTATCCGCAGCCTGTTTGTGCTGCTGCTCCTGCCGTTATCGTCTCAGGCGTCGCCTTCAATAACCTGCCACTGTTTTACCGACCGTGCCTATGATCCTTCCCGGCCCGCGCTTGCCGATCCGTATTTTTTGGCCACGACGCAGAACTCGTTCTTTGCGGCGCTCTTCAAGGTTGATAAAAATATGATCGTGATGAAAAAACAGGCCGGAAATTCTGCCGATGACCTCTGGATCGCGTATTGGGTGGCGTCCGGGTCTGGAACTACGGGCGAGGCGCTGCTTGCGGCCCGGGATAAAAAAAGGTCATGGCAGGAAGTTGTCGTGCCGCTTGGGCTTCCGGCAAAGTCCGTTGGAGAACAGTTTGTCCACGCAGTTACCTCCGGAGCCTCGGCTGCGAAACTCGCCCAGGTGGTTGTCGACGAGGTGCTTGTACGGCAACGGCTTCTCGGAGAGCGGGAGATCGCATCGCTGCGCAAAGAGTGGGCTTCGAACCAGGAGATTATTATCACCGCGCTGATTGCCGCGAAGATCAGACGGCCGGCAATCGGGATATATCGGGATGTGAAAAAAGGTTCAAAGAGCTGGGGTGCTCTTCTTAGTGAGGCTAAGATTCAGCCGGCGGATATCCAGGCGGAGTTTGCCGCACGTCTTAAATAAAAAAGGGGACTCCGTAACGGAATCCCCTTTATACTTTATCTTTTAACGGTCATGCGTCGCTGCATCCGTCCACCCATGGATGCCATCTGGTGCCTCTGGAGGGCTCCCAGACTTTCCAGATGGAACTGAAACCATAAATCGCCATAAGCGCGCATATTCATCTTTTTGCCCTTCTCAAGGCACTCCAGAAGGTCCTTCAATTTTTCATCCCCCGGATTTTTTTTCAATCCCCTGGCAAGTATCTCTTTTGCTCTTACCGATTCGCCGCTCTCGTTCATACAGTAGGCATACAGACTCCAGAGCATCGCCTCCTTGCCGTTCCACTGCACCGCTTTTTCAAAGGTACTGACCATCTTGTCCTTCTTCTGGCGTTTCATGTAGGAGACAGCCAGCATCGCGGTAGCGGCCCAGTTTTTAAAGAACGATTTTTCCAGATGGGGGAAGGCATTCGAGAAGTCACGCTTCATGTAGTAGATCATACCGATCTGCGAGTGCAGCTGACCGCTTACATACAGCTGCCAGTTGCTGTACCGCAGGGCGTCCTTCAGCTCACGGATCGCTTTTTCAAAGCGGGGAGGCTGGGCCTGCAGGTCCTTACCCGCGGTCTCTATGGAAGCCATGACCTTCTTCATCGTGATACGCGAAAACAGAACAAAAATCAGCGCAAAGACGATCAGGCCGAAAATCAGGGATCCCCACCAGGCAAGCTTGAGGACAAAAATAAGTATCAGCAGCACGGCAACAGCGGCAGCTGCGGAGATTAGAATGTTATACATCGGGAATTCCTTTCATACGTTGAGAAACTGGGATAAACGGGAGTCAGCTTCTGGTTGCGGCCGGAACCATCTCGCCGTTCTTTTCGGTGAATTTTGCGATAATAATGCGCCGGCCCGGTTTGAGGGCAACCCTGACTTTCAGATTGTTCCAGGCGGTGAGCAGCTTGGCAGATACATTGAAACGCTTCGATAGAGCGCTGATGGTGTCGCCGGTTTTAACGGTATAATATTTTGCGTAACTCCCTTTAGTTGCGGCTGCCGAGCGGGGAGTCCGCCCTTCGTGACCGAAATCCACGGTCTGCTTGACCGGCACGAGCAATGATTTTCCCGCGATCCGGCTTTTGACGTTCAAACCGTTCAATTTGGCCAGGATGGCAGGTGATGCCCCGAAGCGGCGGGCCACGACTTTTAACGTGTCCTTCCTGCCGGCCCGATAGCGGCTGTACAGAACCCGTTCGGTAAAGCGCTGATTTTCGGGAACCTTTGCAAACTCGGCCTCAAACTGCTGCTTGCTCCCCTTGGGGATTTTTAACTGATAGTCGGGGTAATTCGGAGGCGTACACCAGTGGCGCAGGTCCGGATTCAGCTCCTTGATCGTTTCGTAGGTCGTGCCGCTCAACTGTGCAGCCAGATCGAGATTGGTGCGTGTCGGTATCGTTACGGTGTCGTATTCGATCGGCGTCAGGTAGGCGATGTCGGTGAAGCCGTAGCGGGCCGGGTCCTTGGCGATAATTGCGGCCGCAAGAAGTTTGGGGACATACTCCTTGGTTTCGCGCTTCAGGTAGGAACCGCGTGAAATCTCCCAGAAGTCGCTGGTATTATACATGCTGATGGCACGCAGGATCTTGTTCTCGCCGGCATTGTAACCGGCTGCCGCCAGATACCAGTCGCCCTTGAACAGGCCGTACAGCTCTTTCAAATAAAGGGCGGCGGCGGTGGTAGCCTTGACCGGATCCTTGCGCTCGTCGATCCATTGATCGATCCGCAGGGCGTAGCGACGGCCGGTGTCGGAGACGAACTGCCACGGGCCGACAGCGTTGGCCCAGGAGCGGGCATGCATCTGGAAACCGCTCTCGATCATGGCGACATAAACCAGGTCTTCCGGCATCCCTTCACGCTTCAGGATTTCTTTCATCATCGGAATATAGCGGGACGAATGTGATAACCAACGGGCGAAGGACGGTTTACCGCCGGTCTGGAAATAGTACAGAAAATATTCAACTTTGCTGTTGAGTGTTAATGGAATATCGGAAACAGGCAGTTCGAATTCAGGCAGTTGAAGATCATCGTCAGCATCAACCGGTTTCTTCATTTCTTCCAGTGAAAAAAGCGCCGCAACCGGTGCGGACTCACCTGGTTCGATGTTGGCCTGATCGTCGGCGGGAACCAGCGCAGGAGCTGCAACAGGCTCGGGCAACAGGGCGCTCGGTCGCGCCAACTCGGACAGCAGAGGCTGAATCGGTTCAGTCGCGGCGACGGGCAGAGCGTAGCACAGGGTAGCAAGAGTGATAGCGGCGCATGTAAAAAAATGATGCATTTTCATAGACGAGAAGTATAAAGGAAGAGGCTTCGAAAGTCAATGACGCGAAAGCCCGGACAAAACGGGCAGTTGCCGAAGAATAGTGCGCAGGAGTGGGTAATGAACGGAGTTTAAAACTGTCGGCACGTTGAAATAAAAAGAGCCCACCTGGGTGGGCTCTTAAAGTACGGTCCGGCCGGCGTGCTACTTCGCCGCAGTCCGTTCTCTCTGCATCGCCTCGCGACCGGCCTCAATCGCGGAGGCCAGAACGGATTTTTTATCAACAAAGGCTTCCTTGCCGTCTTCAACGGCGCTTTTGATTTTTTCCTGGGCTTCCTTGGCGTATTCCTTGATCTTGTCAACGGCATCTTCCGTCAGGTCAAGGATGTTCTCACGCATTTCCCTCCCGCTCTTGGGTGCATACAACAGAGCCAGGCCCGCTCCGATTGCCGCTCCGGCCACAAATGATACCAATACAGTTCCTGCGGATACTTCGCATTTGTCGGACATAATTACATACCTCCCCGTTTTTTTAGATACCGTTCAAACATGTATTTCCCGGCCACCTTGGCTCCGGTCGCCCAGACCGAAGTTGTATCAAGAACGCCGGTAACGACCCCTACAGTACGATTGATCGTGTGCAGATTGGAACCGGCCTCCCCCAGCTCCGTCAAGAAACGTTTGACATCATCATTGTACTCGGCCATCCCGCTGCCGGCAGACTTCAATTCGGCCAGTACGCCGGTTAATTCCTGCAGCGCCGGTTTCAGTTCGCCCTGGACCATTTCCGCCAGTTCCCCGACCCGCGCGGCGGATTTTTTAATGGACAGAAGGGTAGGGATCAGGGTTAAAACCAGGACACAAAGCGCTACGGCTACAATTATCAGGGCGATTCCGGTCAGTGGCATCATTGCTCTCCATAAGTCAGGTTGAAAATCGTTTTCCGTTTATCCATGAACTTGACTGCCCTCATTGTCAGGGCAAGTGTAATCGGGTGTTCCTTAGTCGAAGTATAGAGCAATTCGGTGAAAGTTCAACGTCTAAACGTTAATAAACTCTATCCGGCATCATTTTAGAGACGATCTCTTCAACGGCTGAATACGGGTCGGTATGGCGGTCACATATGCCTGTCACAATCCTGCCGAGTGAATCGTCAATCGCCATGAACGACAGGGCCTTTTTAAGGAGCGTGTCACGAAGGACATCCATGAAATGGCGCTGGTTGCGCTGGCGCAGAAAGTCGTTGATCGCTCCGCTCGACAGGAAATAATCGCGGTGGGCCAGAATTTCATCGGTCAGTTCGTTAATGCCGGTGCCGCGTTGTGCCTCGGTTTTCATCACCTGCGGGCTCCAGTTCCCTTCAACGGCATGACGCATTTCCAGCATCGTGCTCAGCTCCCGGGCCGTCCGGTCGGCACCCTCCCGGTCGGCCTTGTTGACGACAAAAATATCGCCGATTTCGAGGATTCCAGCCTTGATGGCCTGGATGTCGTCACCGAGCCCCGGCACCATGACGACGCAGGTGGTGTGCGCCTCTCTGACGATATCCACCTCGTCCTGACCGACTCCGACCGTTTCAATTATAACGATATCCATTCCCAATGCATCCATGACCAGGGCAACATCGGAGGTCGAACGCGAAAGCCCTCCGAGTGCTCCGCGTGTGGCCAGGCTGCGGATAAAAACACCTTCGTCGCAGGAGTGGCGGTTCATGCGGATACGATCGCCCAGAATTGCACCGCCGGTAAAGGGGCTGGTTGGGTCGATCGCCACAACCCCGACCTTTTTCCCTCTCCCGCGAAACGAGGCGGTCAATTGATCGACCAGGGTCGATTTACCGGCGCCGGGAGGGCCGGTGATGCCGATGATATAGGCGTTGCCGGTGCGAGGGTAGAGTGTTTTCAGTTCGTCAACCGCCGTGTGGCGGCCGTCGTCGATATCGCGCATCAGCCTGGCGGCGGCACGGATATTGCCTTCTAGAACCTGTTCTGCGAGGGACATGGAGATACCTTGTTGTTGATGGAATGGCGCACGAGGTGATTCTATAGCACGATATCAGCGCAAATTCAACGGGCGGCGAACAGAGACGTAGTATAAGAATGTAATGTTCCATAAGCAGGAATGTGAGAGAACACGCCGTTTTTTGTGGTTTTTTTTGGGTGACTATAAAATACCCGCTTGTTGCGTAGTAATTGAACATTTAAATATATCCGGCACCAACTGGTGGCTGTGGGGTGGTCTGGCGGCAGTTGCGATAGGGGTGATCGCCGCTGTGAGATGCACATCGCCAGAGGGGGTATCCGATGACACGGATACCCCCTCTGGCACAAAAGCAGAACATTACCTAAATCTCAATCCCCCAGCCGTTTCCCGGGGACAAGATAGTTCCTGATGTAATCCGCAACCGCCTCCTCGACTGACATGACCGGTTCCGCATATCCGGCCGCACGGATCTTCGCTGTCTCGGCGCAGGTCAGGTACTGGTAGGTGGCCCGGATCGATTCCGGAATGTCGATATACTCGATGCTGACCGGCTGCTCCATCGCGGTGAACACGGCGCGGGCAAGCCGGTTCCAGCTGACGGTCGTGCCGCCGCCGACGTTGAAGACCCCCCCACTGCTCCTGTCCTGAAGGAAATGAAGCGTCATCGCCGCTGCATCCTTGACATAGACGAAGTCGCGCAGCTGTTCGCCGTCGCCGTACTCAGGGCGATGCGACTTGAACAGCTTTAGCTTGCCGGTGGCGCCGATCTGCTCGTAGGCCTTCAAGACGAGCGAGCGCATTTCCCCCTTGTGCTGTTCATTGGGACCATAGACGTTGAAGTATTTGATGCCGACAATCCTGTCGAGCAGCCCCTGGCGCAGCGCCCACAGGTCAAAAAGCTGTTTGGAGTAGCCGTACATATTCATCGGCCGGAGCAGCGGCAACCGGCTGTCATCGTCGACAAAGCCGTGTTCACCGTCTCCGTAGGTTGCGGCGCTGGAGGCGTAGATAAAACGGGCACCAGCAGCAAGTGCGGTCAAGGCCAGCTTGCGGGAATATTCGAAGTTGTTCCTGATCAGATAGGTGGCGTCCGGTTCGGTCGTGGCAGAGCATGCCCCCAGGTGAATGACCGCATCGATGGTGCGGTCGCCAGGCAGCCGTCCCGCAAGGGAACCGTCATCCATCAGCCGCTCGAAGGTATCCTTCTCCAGATAATCCAGGAAGCGGAGCGGTGACAGGTTGCGCCATTTGCCGGTTGTCCCGAGGTGATCAACGATCAGGATGTCTTCCCTGCCAAGTTCGTTCAGGCGCTGAACCACGGCGCTGCCGATCAGGCCGGCTCCTCCGGTTACGATGATCATGGATCGTTCTCCCGTCTGCTCTGATTTTGAATTGCAAGCACAGGCTCTGCGCCGGTGCGGGGCAGATAACCATTATCATATCCGCCGGTTCCGGTCAAGGCGAGGGTCGGTTGACTTCGGCGGCAGTGGAGAAGATCTACGGCATTTACTTTAATTACAGCAATGCACCGACAATTTTATCAAACACCTTCTGCGGTATTTCACCGGCAATAACCTGTTTTGCAATCCCGTTCCGGTCGATAAAACAGGTCGTCGGCACGGACCTGATGCCGTATTTTTTCGCGGCAATCATGGCCGGGTCATACAGAACCGGAAAAGTGATATTCAGACCCTTGGCAAAAGCCTCCACCAACTCCTTCGATCCGCCCACGTTTACCCCGAGAACCGCCAGGTCATTTTCCGAGTATTTTTTTCTGAATCCATCAAGGAGCGGCATCTCGGCGACACAGGCTTTGCAGCCGGTTGCCCAGAAGCGGAGTACGACGACCTTTCCCTTGAAATCGGAGAGCTTCACCGTCGCATCGTGCAGATCGAGAACGCTGATTTGCGGAGCCTTGGAGCCGCTCTTCCACGTCTGATCCTTTTCACATCCGCCGATGAATGCAACTGATAACCAGAGCGTAGCGCACAGCAGAGGGTACCCGATACGTTTAATGTACTTATGCATCATGTTCGACCTTTCCGTGGTGTAGTCTGACGACCCGGTCCGCGAACTCCGCCAGTTCCGGGTTGTGGGTAACCAGGATGATGGTGCGCCCCTCCCGGTGCAGCCCCTTGAAGAGTTCGAGGACTACCTCCTCGTTAGCTTCGTCCAGGTTGCCGGTCGGTTCGTCGGCCAGGATGATTGCGGGCTGGTTGATCAGCGCCCTGGCAATGCAGACCCGCTGCTGCTCCCCGCCGGAAAGCTGGGAGGGGAGATGTCCGATCCGGTGCCCGAGACCAACATGGACCAGGGCCTGTTCCGCATCCTTGCTGTCGATCATGCTGTGATAGTACTGGGCAAGCATGACGTTTTCCAGCGCCGACAGATAGGGGACGAGGTGGAACTGCTGGAAGATCAGGCCGATCTTTTCGCGCCGCACCGCCACGCGCTGCTTCTCGGTCAAGGTGGCGGTGGCGACCCCGTCCAGGATGTATTCCCCATCGCTGGGGGCGTCGAGGCAGGAGAGGAGGTTAAGCATCGTGGTCTTGCCGGAACCGGACGGCCCCATGATCGCCACCCACTCCCCTTCATGCACCTGCATATCGATACTGTCCAGCGGGGTGACGCTGCCGTAGCGTTTGGTCAACCCCTTTGTCTCCAGAACTATCTTCTTTGCCATATCTCTTCTCCTTGTTGTTTTACATTCCCTCCCCCAGCGGGGGAGGGCTAGGGAGGGGGAAAAAGATTGCAAATGCCTCTGCCCCCCCTCCCAACCTCCCCCCGCTGGGGGGGAGGAGTTAATGGTTTTCAGGTTCAATCTTCCTTCAATACCTGGGCCGGGACGATCCCGACCGCCATCCTTACCGGCAGGGCCGCGGCCAGCAGCGATGCCAGGATAGAGGGGACCAGCGTCATCGGCAGAACGATCATGCGGAACGTGATGGCGGAGCCGAAGACCGCATGTCCCAGGACCTGGGCAAGGGCGAAGCCGGCCGCCAGGCCCGCCGCAACTCCCGCAAGCCCGATGATCAGGGTCTCGGCCAGGAACTGCGCCACGATCTCCCGGTCCTCGGCGCCGATGGCCTTCATCAGGCCGATCTCGCGGGTTCGTTCCGAAACCACCGTGATCAGGGTCGTCATGACGCAGAGGGTGGTAACGGTCAGGATGATCACGGCGATGATCGCCATCAGCCCCTTGATCTTGTCCAGAATTCTCCCCTCGGAATAGGAGAGTTTGCGGATCGGCTTGGCGTCCACCCCCGGCAACTGCGTCTGCATCTTCGCCGCCAGGCCGTCGATGTCGGTTCCCTCGGTGACGATGCTCAGCATGGCGTGGTTGACCCTCCCGCCGCTCCCCAGGATCTTGTCGGCCAGGGTGAGATTGACGAAGATCTGCTCGTCCTCGGCCTGACCGGTCTCGGCGATCCCCTTGATCATCAGGGATTTCTGGAAGCCGGTCTCACTCCTGATCACGTTAACCGGGTCGCCGACCTTCAGCTCCATCTTCTTTGCCAGGGCCTTGCCGATCATGCACGAATCTTCGTCGAAATCGACTGTGATCCATTTACCCTCCACCTGCCAGTAAGGGGAGAGTTTTCTCAAACCGACGAAATCCACCCCTGCCAGCACCGCGTTTCCCAGGTCGAGCCTCACCACTCCGTAACTGTAGGGGGTAGCGCCGGCAAGCTTGTCCGGCGGCACCATGGCGATGGCCTTGTCGATGGTGGCATTCTCCACGCTCCTCTCCCCTCCCGAGGCGGCCGGGCCGACGAAGAAGTTGGCCCCGTAGGCCCGCAGCTCGCGGCTCATCTTGGCGGAGATGTCGAAGTAGACGCTGGCCAGGGCGGTGATGATCGACGCGCCGATCATGATCGAGAAAAAGGTGATGAAGACGCGGTTCTTGCGGACCTTGAGCGACTTGAACAGGATCCGCATGAACATGGCGGTCTGTGTCGTATCCGGCCGTCTATCTCCTGCCATGGAGCACCTCCGCGGGGTAGAGTTTAGTTATCAGCCGGGACGGCATGAGCGAGCCGGAAAGCGCGATCAGCACCGAAACGGCGATGTTTACCGGGATGACAATCGGGCTGAAAGATACGGTGGAACCGAAGATGGAGAGCCCGATTACCTGGGAGAGCCCGGCCCCGGCGACACATCCCAGAAGACCCCCGACTACGCCGACCACGGCTGATTCGCTCAGGAAGAGCAGGTAGACCTCCCAGTTAGCCGCCCCGAGCGCCTTCATCAGGCCGATCTCCCGGGCGCGCTCCATGATGGTGGTGACCATCAGGGACGAGATCCCCAGGCCGGAGGCGATGAAGGCGGCGATCGTGACGACGATCATCAAAAGCTGGATCTTGTTGACCACCGCTCCTTCACCGGCTGCCACCTGCCAGATCGGACGGGAGGTGACATTGGGGATCGCCTCCTCGATCTGCAGCGACACGGAGCTGACATAGGCGGTGCAGTACCAGCGGTCGTATTCCGCCGAATCGAGGCTGTCGGAGCTGTGCCTGGCCTTGCGCGAAAGACGGTCCTCGGGAACGGTGAGCGCGCTGACGCTGACCGACTGCACCTTGCCGGGAAGCCCGGCCAACCGCTGCACCGTTGCCAAAGGCGCCACCAGGGCGTTTTCCTCGGCTCCGCCGGTGGTGAGTATCCCCTTGACCACGAAGCTCTCTTCCCCGGGGGTCTTGTCGCCCCTCCTGACCGTTATCCGGTCGCCGGCTTTCAGCTTCAGCTCGCGGGCCAGGAGTGCACCGGCCAGGACTTCATTCTCCCGCGCTCCCCGATCAAGCGGCCATTCCCCCTGCACCTGCCAGTAGGGGGAGACCAGCTTGATGCCGGTCCGGTACTCGTTATCACCATTTATCGGGACCTGCCGGTCGAACCAGGTGCCGATCAGGTTGATGCGCTTCTTCTCCCGCCCGGCGATCTCCACCGGAGTCTTCATGAAGGGGGCGAAGCCGACGATGTTGTTGTGCCAGAAGATCTCCTTGATCCTGGGGAGGTCCGCCTCGTTGATGAAAACCCGGTCCTTCAGCGGGTTGTAATCCACACCGCCGATCTCAAGCGGGATGGCCTCGCTCTTCGGGACCACGTTGATATTGGCTCCGTAGGACTTCATCTCCCGCGACATCTTGTCGCCAACATCGATGGAGATGTTCATCAGCGCGGTGATCAGGCTGGCCGAAAGAACGATAGTGGCGGTTGCCAGCGTTTTTCTCCGCCAGCCGCGGAAAAAGGATTGTCTCAGCATGCGAAAAAACATGGTTTATGCCCCCTGAAAGCCCTGCACTCTGTAATAGCGCGATTCCTTTTCCCCGATGTATTTCTCGGGGGTGGCCCTGAATTTCTCCAGCGACTCCGCCGATTCGAAGAAATAGGTCCTTCCCTTGAATTCGTCGCGCTGGGGCGCGTCGCGGCTGACCATCTCCTTGCCGGTCACCGGGTCCTTGACCTTGACCGGGACGACCTCAGAGAAATACTTGGCCCCCTTGTCCAGCTCCGCCACGCTCACCAACACTTGTCCCCCCTCGATCACGTGGGGAAGCGGAATCGGGTTGCATCCACCCGCCTTGCCGATCGAGGGAATAAATATCCGCACGTTACAGGCGATGCAGATGATCTCGTTCTTCTCTTGCAGATAGCCCATGTCGCCGCAGAGCATGCAGGCGTCGTAGACCACGCCGATCTTTTTGCCGCCGGAGCGGTTGATCATGAAAAAGCGCACCACATGGCCGTCGTCGGTAACATAGGAGAAGCGATGCAGGTTGCCGTCCCCCAGCTCATCGATCTTCACCTTTATCATCCCGCCGGCGTCCGGGGTCATGTTGAGCGGTTTGGTGATCCTGGGTGGGCGCGATGCGTAGAGGTCGTGGTACAGGAGCAACGTCAGCACGACCAGCAGGGAGGCAAAGGCGCTCCTGAGCCAGCGCATCTCAAACAGCACCACACTGCACTTCTTCCTCCGCTCTGCCGGTTCCATTCCGGACAGTTCGACGACAGATACCTTCGGCCGCTTCAGGAAACAGGCTAGTGAGAGGAGCGCGACCATCACCAGGTCGAGATAGGAAAAGAGCGCGGCGTATTTGCCGCTCTTGGCGACGATAGATACCCTGGTGCTGGTAAGTTCGATCATCTCAAGGCGCATCATCCCCAGCAGCAGGTCGGATGACCAGTACGACACGAGGAGAGCCGAGACAAACAGCAGGGCGCCGGTGACGGCCCATCTCCCGGTCCGTGCGCCCATGTGGGCCGTCAGGGGGACCAGGAAGGAGATGAGCGCGAGCCCGGCCATGATCCCTCCCACGTTCACGATTACCTCCGTGTTCAGGACCGAGCTGGTGGTGATGGCCTTTTCGGCGACAAAGGCGGAAAAGGACCAGGCCGAGGCTGTCGCCAGCGTCGTGACGAAGAACAGCGCCGCTCCCCGCACGATGGCGTCCCATCTCCGGTTGCGGTGCGCAGAACTGACGATCAGAGCTGCGTTGAGCAGGGCCGCCGCAAGCGCCACGCCGTGCAGAACGGTGCGCGCCGCCGTGGCCGTCTCATGGCGCAGCGCGAACGGATGGCTGATAAAACCAGCCAGCGCCCCGCAGGCGATAGCGATGAGAAAGGAGCGGTACGGCTTTTTCCAGCCGACCGGTGAGACAAGGACGATCAGCATCCCCGTTACCAGTGATAACGGGATGAAGGCATTAACAAAATTCACCAGATAGGCAAGCATCTCTTCTCCGTTCAACTTCGAGAGACGCCCCGGCGGGGCGCCTCAGCATGAAACGATTAGACCCTTCTCTCTGAGGGAGAAGGTGGCCGAAGGCCGGATGAGGGGGCAGCAGCCATTTGCATTAACATTTCCCCCTCACCCTGACCCTCTCCCTCAGGGAGAGGGGATTGTTTGTCGCCAGGGCGGAAGTCAAGTTCTAGTCAGTTTATCGAATCCCCGCCTACTTGATCGGCACGAACTTGAATTTATACTCCACCGTAAAAGGCTGGAACCACTTGCCGACGCCGGTGGCGGTATCGGTGTGACGGCCGAAACCCTGCTTAGCCGGGGACTCGATGGTATAGGAGACCTTGTAGTTTCCGGCGCCGAACATCTTGATATTGCTCCCGTAGTGGGGGCCGTCCTTGGCCACCATCGGCATGAACTTCCCTTCCTTCTTTTTGCCGGTGTCCAGGTTCTCCACCTTGTAGTTGATCGTCAGGTATGGAATCCACTCGCCGGCACCGAAACCGTTAAGGTTGCCCGGCGCGGCATGGATATCGGCTTCCAGATGGATATCGGCCTGGGACGAGGCCAGGTCGGAACCCCTCGGCTCCATATCGATCGGCTTTAGGTAGACGGCGGCGATCTTCATCCGGTTGACGATCTTCTCCACGTCGATCGGATACTCCTTGACCTTCTCCTCGAAGGCCATGGCCACATTGGCCGACAGCAGCCCCAACATCGTGCACAATACAAGCAGCTTCTTCATTTTGACTTCCTCCATTTTTGATTTTTGATGTTTTAGTTGGTGAACAATCTGAAAGGCAATGGAACGCGGATGACGCGGATCGGGCGGATATACGCGGATCTTATTGTCTTTTAACTCCGCGTAAATCCGCTCAAATCAGATTTTATCCGCGTTCCATTGCCTTTGTTTTTTTCATCACCACCACACCGGCAATGGCGGCCATGACGATCGCCAGCTGGGGGACCAGGGTCTGGTAATACGGGTAGATCCCCACAAACTCCACGGTAGGCATCCATGAGACCAAGGTCGGCTGCAATACCTTGCCGGAAATCAACTCGGCCACCCCCTTGCCGGTGAATACGAACGCCATGTAATAGAGCAGCGCCCCGGTGAAGAGGAAGAACGGCTTGATCGGCAGCCGCATCGCGCCGCGGCTCATGGCGATATACACGGCAACCAGCAGGATGCAGCCGGCCAGGAACCCGCCGGTGATTGCTGTCAGGCCGGACGAGGTCGATGAATCGACAGCCAGGGCCTGATAGAAGAGCACCATTTCGGCCCCTTCGCGGTATACGGCGAGAAATGCCGCCACCCAGAGCGCCCGCAGCGAGTTGGCCGAGACGGAGCTGCCGACCTTTTCCTTGATATATGCGCTCCATTTCTGTGCATTGGCCTTGGAGACCAGCCAGTAGCTGACGCTGAACAGCACCACGGCTGCCAGCAGCATTGTCGCCCCTTCCATCGTCTCCCGGCTGGCAGCCGAGGTCTTGAAGACCCATTTCACAAGGACCGCCGTGATCCCGCTCAGTACGATGGCAGAGATACAGCCGTTGTAGATCACCCTGAGCTTGTCGCGGTTGCCGGTCTTGGCCAGGTAGGCGATGATTGCCGAGATGATCAGGATCGCCTCGATCCCCTCGCGCAGGATGATCATCAGCGAGTAGAAGAACAGGGTCGCGGGCGACTCACTCCCCTTGCCGAGCATGGCGGCGCCCTTGTCGAAGTCGGCGCGCATGGATGTCAGCATTCCCCTGATATCATCGGCGGGCGCGCCGCTTTTCATCTTTGCCACGATCATGCTGAAATGCCCTTCCAGCCTGGCCTTGAAGTTCACATCCCGCGCCCCCAGCTTGGACTCCATCCCGCTTCCCTCGAACTGGTCGAAATAGGAATCCTGCACCGCCAGGATCGCACTCTTCGCATCCCCGTTCTCATAGATCACCAGCGCCTTGTCGATCCCGTCGAACAGCTCGGCGGTGACCTTGCTCCAATCCTTGGCCGGAGCGCTGTCCTCCGCCGATTTTGCCGCCTCGCGCTTCGAAACGGCGCCGTCGATAAGCTGCAGGGCGGGCAGATCTTCCTGCAAGCCGGCCAGCAGCGCCGTGATTCGCGCCTCCACCTGGTCCGGTGCCTTGCCTTCGCGGATCATCGCGGCGATGTCGTTGAATCCGGAGTTATTCTCGAAATTCTTCTTCTGGGAAACGAAGCGCCTGACCGCGGTTTCCATCAGGCTGTTCTTGTAATGGTCGAAATGGGTCTGCTGCACCTGCTCCGAGGCTGTTTTGGCATCACCCAGTTTATAGGCTCCCAAGGCCGCAGTCAGCCCTGACCGGATGTTGTCGGCCGCCTGGAGCCAGACCGGCTCGATCTTCGCCCCGCTCACCTTCCCTTCCGCCGTCGACTGCTGCGCGGTGGCAGCGCCGCTCTCGGCTACGATCTCGACTCCACCCTCCAACTGGGGAACCAGTGTGGCGAGCTTGGCCATGAAATCGTTTATTCTCTTCTCGATGACGGCTGCCGGCTCCTTCGCCACGATCATCTTGCGTATGGCGATGAACTCTCCCTCCAGTTCGGTGTTGAGTCTGGCGGAGATGTTGATCCGGATCGGTCCTTCCAGGTTTTCGTAAACCTGAAAATAGGCGGCCTGGGCCTTCTGCTTCGCCTCCGCGACGTTTCCTTTCTTGTAGAGGGTGATGGCCTCCTTAAAGAAAACGTCAATCTCGTTGACCATCCCCTTGTAGTCGGGTTTGGCATGAACAATGGAGATTCCCCCCAGCGTCATCGTCGCTACAACAAACACAATGCATATCGCTTTAATCATTCGCACGGTTCTCTCCATTTACATTTTTCTCCGGATAAAGGGTTTCCGCGACCATCTGGGCCGTGTTACCGCTTGCGCTTGGTCCAGTCGTAGTTGAACTGGAGCATGGCATAGCCGTAATGGATGTCATCGCTTCCGCCGCCGGCGTCGCGGAAGTACTTGCCGGTGAAGAAGTGGTCGTAGCCGACGACCAGGGCGTAATCCTTGTTATGGGTGTAGGTCAGGGTGAAATCGGTCTCCACTCCCACGTCTCTGCTGAAGCCGCTCTCCACCTTATCGGCGATGAATTTGCGTCCGGTAGCGGAGAAATTCAGCTTCTTGGAGAGATCGACCCCCCAGCCGAGGGTGTAGATCTGGATGCCGCTGGCGTGATGGTCGCCCACGTCGATGCCGGAAAGATCACCCACAACGTGCATGTCCCCCACCAGGGAGGTGTCGTTGTTGCCGTTCCGGAACTCCTTGACGGAACCGTTTCCGGTCACGGCGTTGTTGTCGCCCGATCCCATGGCGAAGCTCAGCAGGATCGAGCTCTCATAGGAGCCGCCGAAGGCCTTGATCGGGATCGCGCCGGTCAGGTCGATATGACCGCCGTAGGCGGCGATGCTGTCGTTGGTGGCGCTGGTAGCGTTGAAGATCTTGCCGGACTGGTATGCCAGCTCGTATTCCAGGCCGAACATGCCGGCCGTGCTGGTACTGCGAAAGCCGTAAGTGTTCCGATGCTCTCCGGCATGGTGGTCCTCTGACCCGGTGTCGCGGAAGAGGTAGGTCTCGATGCTGCTGTCCGCTGCTGGCTTATAGGTCAGATAGGCTCCGTTCAGGTCACCCTTGAGGCCGTCGGAAAACGGCTTGGCGTATTTGCCGCCCAACAGATCCAGCGTCAACATGTCGAACCACTGCCAGGAGGGCTGTACCCTGAGCCGGACCGCGTCGAAGGTCTGGCCGTTAAAGAAGCTGTCTGCGCCTTGAATAAAGCCGCTGCCGTAGCTGAACTCCTGCCGTCCGGCCTTGACCGCCACCAGGTTCTTACCGGCCGCCTCTCCCTGTGGCAGTTTGGCTTCCACGAAACCCTGGTATAAATTGAAAACATGCGAATTTCCGGATTCTTCGCCGGTGAAGCCGTAACCCTGCCCTTCGAGGTGGACATCCAGATAGTCATTAGGGTGCCAATAGACGAACGGCTTGACCCTGTAGAGCAGGCGTCCCGAGTTGATTCCCGCCGCGGTGCTCGTCTCCGCGAGTTTGAAGTTTCCGGCTCCTTCGCCGCGCAGAAAGCCGTTCACGCCGACCTTGTAATTGAAGATGGGAACCGGAGGTTCGACCAGGACAAGCAACTGCTCAATGGTCGTTCTGATCGTGCGGTATGCCTTGCTTCCGAACAGTTCATCCTCCAAGGCCACGATCAGCCTGCGGACGCTCTCCATGTCGTCGCGCGAAATCACTGACCCACCCTCCTTGTCGTACTTCTCGGCAATCCTGGTCAGCGAGGCGATGAAGCAATTCAGCAGTTCCTCCTTGCTGCAGGTCCTGCCCTCGGGAAGCTTCTTCTCTGCCCCGTATTTCTGCAACAGATCCGCTATTTCCTTGTAAGCCCAATGATCGCTGGTTACCTGTGACGGAATTTCCTGGTCACCATCATTTGCATCGCCGTGATCCTCGTGATTGTGGGCGGACTGGGAAATCTCGGTTTTCTTCCCGCCATCCTCATCGGCAGGGGAGGGATTGCCCAGGGCGGTGCCGGCGGTCAGGGCCACCAGTGCCAGGGTTGTTGCTGTCTTCCAAAGTGTTCGGGGTAAACCGATGGTGCGCTTCATAGCCAAGCTTCTCCTTTTTTGAGTTTTCCTGGCTGGCGGCGTTGAAATGAGGAAAAACGCGTGGCTGGCTTGGATTCAGGTTTGTAGTTTCTACTTCGTGAGAATCAGTTTCCCGTTACTCGTGATTCGCAGCCGGTATTCTTCGCCGGCATGCAGAATCACGATCTCGCGCAGATCTCCGAACAGTTCCGCACTGGTGATGGTTTTGGTCGACATATCAGGCGTTCCACTCCTCGCAAGGTTTGGTGGCGCCGCATTCGTTTCTTCTGTGATGTTGAATTTCCATATCAATTGATCGGCAAAAAAAAGGGATGACCGGGATTGTGCAGTTCAAGCGCCTTGTGGTCGCCTGATGCCAGGATAGCGCCCATTCTTTGGCGGCAGCAGCGGTATTGTTCGGCCAGACCGAGACTCTGTTCCGGGTCGCCGTAGATTTTCCAGGGTCCCTGACAGGCGAATGGCAGGTTGACCAGCCCCATGAAGGCGGCCACGTCTTTGGCGGGATAGCCTATGAACAGGCCGATCTCGTGAGGAAAAGCGTCGGACTTTTCGAAGCGGCGGCAGAGTTCCACCAGCAGGGCTTCGCTGGACAGGTCAGTGTCGTAGCCGGCCTTTTTCAGCAGGGCGCGAATACCGTGATGGGCCAGGTGAGCTTCCATGTGGTTCGGGTTGTAGCAGAAGAGCAGCAGGGCACGCTCCCTGGTTTGCAGAACCTTGAAGCGCATAACGTCAAGACGTGTGAAAATTTCGTCGTGGTGTGACTGCCAGAGCTGGTAGAGATTCCGGCCGCAGGGGCGGGTTCGGTTAACCAGTGAGATCAAATTGGCCGGTTTGACCTCGGCCAGCACTTCGGAACACTCCAGCATCAGGTGGGCCGTCAGGCAGTCCAGCGGATCCGGAAAGCTCGATGCGTGTTGTAGGTGGTGGTGACTTTTTGTCGTGAGAAATGTTTTTGTTGAATAATCAGCATGAAAAAAAGCCATTCGCCGCTCCCTGCATATGATTTTCATTATCATTATCAGGATGGCCGCAGGGTGTCAAGGATAAAAAATAACCGGCTTGAAAAAAATATTTTCAGGGGGGGGACTATTCCCGAAACTTCCGGTCTGCGCTTGTTACCGCTTCACGATCGGTTCACCATTGAGTGCCTCGGCGAGGGTCAGAGGCAACCGCTCCGGCTTGCGGTTTTCCAGCAGGGCCTTTTTATAGAAAAACCTGGTGATGTCCGGAGGCTGCAGGCGGGCCTGTTCAAGCAGCGGAATATTGGTGAGCAGTTCGCGCACCGGGCCATCCGCGATAATGTGGCCCCCCTGCATGACCAGCATGCGTTTTGCCACCTCCGGTACCAGGTTCATCTGATGGGTGGCCATGAGCACGGTGTAGCCATGATCATCGGCGAGGTGCCGGATTAGGGTGACAAGTCTGTCAGTGGAAGCCGGATCGAGTCCGTCGAAAGGTTCATCCAGGATCAATACCCGGCTCTGCATCGCCACGATGCCTGACAGAGCCGCCCGCTTCATCTCACCGCCGGAAAGATGGTGGATCGGCCGGTGCTCGAGGTGCTGTACCTCGGTGATGTTCAGGGCCAGGGCCACCCGTTCGCTGATGTCGGCCTCTGAGAGCCCGAGGTTGCGTGGGCCGTATGCCACATCTTCTCCGACCGTGTTGCAGAAGAGCTGGTCTTGCGGGTCCTGGAAGAGCAGGCCGACGGTACGGAAAACCTCGCGCGCGGATCTGGTGTCCAGTTCAATCCCGGCCACCCGCACCAGCCCTTTTGCGGGTTTGAGCAAGCCGGCCAGCAGCTTCATGAGTGTGGTCTTGCCGCTGCCATTGTGGCCGCACAGTGCCACGGCTTCTCCGGGCATGATCCTGAAACTCGCCCCGGCTACCGCAGCGGTACCGTCGGTGTAATGATAATGCAGCTCTCTCGCCTCCAGCACGGCTTCGTCTTGCGGCTCGGACAAGATATCGGACTTTGCTGGAGCAGTATTCGAGAGCGGGCAATAATCCAGGTGTGAAGGTGACTGCAAACTAGACGACATTATTCCTCCCGAGTAATATCAAACACCACCCCGGGCCTGCACAGCCTGCTGAATGCGCTCTGCCCGGTCGTAGGCACGCAAGAACAGTTGTGCCGTAATAGTTCCGGTAGTGTGCCATTCTCTGCGCCACCCCAACATGCCTCCACGGGCGCGCGCCGAGACCCGCATCGCGCTGAATTCCTCCCATAGCAGGAAAACGTAGCGGTACATGAAGCCAAGGGTGTCGGCTACCACGGTGGGCACGCGAAACCAGCGCAGAGCCGCCAGGATTTCGGTAAAAGGCGTTGTCAGGAAAAGCAGGCCGGCACAAGCCGCGTCGGCCAGAACCCGCAAACCGGCCTGGCCGCCCTGCGCCAGCCCTTCCCGGTACATGGTCAGGTGCCAGATTTTAATCAATGGTGTCGCACCAAGCCCCACCGCGAGGCCGAATACCACCGGGACCGCGGCCCACATCGGCGCCAGCATAAACCAGGCCATATGGCGAACTGGCGCTTTTGAGACTGCCATGCCGGTCCAGGCCGCCAACAGCAAACCAAGACTTACCCGGTAGTCCAGCAGCACCACATTGAACAACACGGCGGCACCGGCCAGAGCCAGTTTCAAGCGGGCGTCCATGCCGTGCAAACCGCAGCGAAGGCGCAGTCCCATGGCTTTCTCCGCCTTGAGCAGGCCGGATATGGAAAGAAATCCGCTCATGACTCAAGTTACCGGGGGCGTCGGACCGCTCGACGATTCGTTGGTCCGGCCGAAGAGCAGATGCCAGCCGCGCCCGATGATGAACCCGGCAACTCCGCCGCCTGCCAGGAGCATGGCATTCCAGACATCCCCCTTCTCTTCAAGGTTTATATAAGGGGCGTGAGCCTTGGCCCCGGCGGCTCCTGCCATGGCCTCGTTCACCTTTTCGTCCATCCCGGTATAAGCTTTGGGCTTGGCAGCGTTGGGGCTGCTTTCCGCGGTTACCGGGACAGCACTCGATGCCCGGGCTTCAGCCGGCCGGCTCAATACGCAGGCAGCCAAACCCAATAAGAGCGCCATTGCCAGTGTTATCCCGGGTACGACCCGCAACGCTTCCAGCACCTCGGGGCGCTGGCGGCCGATGGAGCGTACGGCAATACCGGTAATTGCCATCTCTCCCAGGGCAATCGGCAGCTGTACCGGCAGATAGGCCGCCATAATGACGGCCAGGTATCCGCTAAAGGTGTACTGGGGCTGGGGAGCGAAGAAGGCCAGGTGTCCCCCCAGGATACTCCCCGAGATCAGGTACGTCAGGATATCGCCCAGCAGTCCGGCCAGTCCGGCCGCCGCCAGCAACGGCAGACCCATTTTGCGGCCAAGCCTGAAAAAAAGCCAGCCGCCGGCGGCCCCGCCGAGGCCCAGGGAGAGGATATTTGCCCCCAGGGTGGCGAAACCTCCGTGTGCAAAAAGCAGTGCCTGCAGCAGCAGCGAAAGTCCCGCCAGGGCCGCGCCGATGCCCGGCCCGAGCAATATGCCGGCCAGCGGGGTGCCGCAGGGGTGCGAACAGGTACCCATGTAGGCCGGGATCGGAATCAGCGAAACCAGAAAAATGAATGCCCCGGCCATTCCCAGCAGCGGCTTGCGTTCGGGCTGATCTTTTATGAAGCGCTTCATGTCCCTGACTCCCCAGGCCATGACCGCCGCACCCGCAGCCGTAGTGGCCCAGAAAGACGGGCCGGTAAGAATACCTTCCGAGATATGCATGCTTATTGTCTCCTGGTATTGAAAGCTGTATCTGGTGATGAGGCGCCTGATTGATAACTGCATGAGAAAACATAAAAAGTCCGCATATGCCGAAGCAGTATGCGGACTTTTCGTATTCAAAGTCTGATAATGGGTTCACTCTCCCTTTACCACTGGGAACTGTTGAGTGCTAAGAATCAATGGCAGGTCTTCTGGCTCGCGATTCGTCCTCCAGGCGCCTTCCCGGTCTGCCGACCAGTGACATAATGCCTTTTGTCCTCGCTTACAGCGGCGGGTCCGCGGGGGAATCGTGCCGATTGGCAGTACACCCCTCTTCCCTATCAAGCCCGTGCGGGCACCGTGATCCGTTATTCAATTGTCATGCAACAGAGCTGAGATACCACGCCCCCGGCGTCCTGTCAAGAACGATTGTTGTAGGTGGTTACGGGGCTAACTATTTGTTTAAACGACGTTTCGGGCTGTCAGCTTTCTGCGTTTGAGCACCGCGCCGATCATGAGCGACAGCCCCAGGGTCAAGGCTCCACCGACTATCCCGGAAACGCTGGCACCGGGTCGGTCCCCCCCGGATATTTTCTTTTCCGCGTTTTGCTCCCGGCCAGCCGCAAGTGAAGGCATATCGGCCGTTTTTTTAAAGGAGTAGTCCGGCAGGAAAGACAGCTTCTCCTGGAGAGCCGCCAACATGCCGTGCAGCCCCTGTTTCGAATCCTTCAACTCCCTTTGTCCGGAGGTTTTGGTAATCGACCATTCCAGGCCGTCAGGCTGTTCAGAGGCAAACCGGGAAACGACTCCACCGGTCAGCAGCGTCACGGCGAGAAAAGCAATAATGACGGGCCGTATCGGATGGCTGCCGATTGGCCGGGATTCGAAGGCGCGCAGCATGAGTTCCGGTTTGGCATTGTACACAAAAGAAATTACAGAAGCGGTAACCACTCCCTCGACGACACCGATCGCCAGGTGGATCGGCAGCATGACGGCCGCAAAAGTCAAAAAGGGGAGCGAGGTAATTCCGGACATCACGGTTTCCACGACTACTGCCAAGGCTCCCAGTTGCAGGCAGATGATTGCCGCCGCCATCGATGCAATAGAGATCCTGGCCTGAGAAGGAATTCTGCCGACAATCTTCTTGTAGATCAGGGGGTAAACAATAAAAGCCGGGAAAAAACCAAGATTGAAAATATTGCAGCCAAGTGCCAGTAACCCGCCGTCGGCAAAAAAGAATGCCTGAACTACGAGCACCGAGGCGATCGTCAGAAAGGCGGCGTAAGGTCCGAGCAAGATGGAGAGGATCAGTCCGCCTCCCAGATGCCCGCTGGAACCGGTGACCGGAATGGTGAAGTTGATCATCTGCGCCGCAAAGATAAACGCACCCAGTACTCCCATCAAGGGAATCCTGCGGTCATCCATCTCCGAGCGGATTTTTTTGGAGCAGAAGGCGATGGCCCCGGCTGTTACGCCCCACATTGTCCCGCCGACTGCCGGGGATAGTAATGCATCTGCCATATGCATGCGGTACTCTTTCCGTAATCACCAGTTTGTTATAATCGTAACACGATTAAAATATAGGTTTACAGTTTAGGTGTCAATTGCTAAAAAATGCCGGGGTTATAACCCGCAGAGGAGAAGAATATGTGGAAGCGTGCCGCCGAAGTGGTGAGAGAAGCTGAAGTCTTTGTTATTACAGCCGGTGCGGGGATGGGAGTGGATTCCGGCCTGCCGGATTTTCGCGGTGATCAAGGTTTCTGGAAGGCGTATCCTGCCTATTCAAGGCTAGGAATCTCTTTTGTCGATTGCGCCGACCCGCGGCATTTTGCTGATGATCCCTCGTTTGGCTGGGGCTTCTACGGCCATCGCGCCAATTTGTATCGGGATACGGTTCCCCATGAAGGTTTCAATATTATCAAGAAGTGGATTGAGCGGAAGAGTGCCGATTACTTCGTGACCACATCCAACGTTGACGGTCAATTCCAGAAAGCCGGATACGCCGATGACCGGATTCTTGAGGTGCATGGCTCGATCCACCGGCTGCAGTGTCAGACTCCATGCAGCAGCGCCATATGGCGCAACGATGAAATTCTTGTTATCGATGAAACCACCATGCGTGCCTGCCCGCCGCTCCCCCGCTGCCCCGACTGCGGGGAGGTCAGCCGTCCCAATATTCTCATGTTCGGCGACTGGTCATGGCTGCCGGACCGCACCCGCACTCAGGAACAAGCTTTCGACCGATTTTTGACGGCAAATGCCGGCCGTTACATCGCGGTGATCGAGATGGGAGCAGGAAGCGCCATCCCCACTATCCGGGCGACATCGGAGCGGATTGGGTGGAATCTTGAACATGCCACCGTCATTCGCATCAACCCTCGCGAACCGGAGATCAAGGCACCGCATATCTCGATGCCGTGCGGGGCGCTGGAAGGGCTGCGGAAGATTGATGCGTTGCTGTAGGCATGCAAAATGGTAGCAAGAAAATCACAACCAGTCCCTTAATGTTCACATGCCTATGGGAGCGCCATTTCAGAGGTAACTCTTGAAATCCGATGGCTTCCTGGATAATTATTGCCCGATGCGCAGCTCCCGTTCAACATCCCCCAGCGCCAAGGTGGCCAGCTTAAGGTTGTTATTTGTATTCAGGTAATACGGCTTAATGCGGAGCGAAGCCGAACATGCCTCAATCGCCAGCCTCAGATATTCGGCCCGTCGCTCTGGTGTTGGCGGCTCAAGGGGGAGAGAGACGGCAATATTGACACGATTATTGTTGGTGCCGATCAGAATATAGGCGGCCGCAAGGTTGTTATAGGCAAGCCAGTTGTTTTCGGTGACGGCAACGGTATGTTCCATGAGAGTGATGGTGTTCTGCCAGCGGTTTACCTGCTGAAAGGTGAGAGAACCCAGAATCCCGGCCACAATTATGGTGACTCCGGCGGTGATGCGGCGTGCAACGGCATTGTCACGAACCAGATCGGCCAGCCCCCAACTGACGATAATGAACAGGCCGATATGAGGAAGATAGGTATAGCGATCCGCCATCGACTGATAACCAACCTTTACGATTCCGATAACCGGGACCAGAGTTCCCATGTACCAGAACCAGCCGACAGCCATATAAGGGAATCGTCTGACCTTTACGAGGACCAGCAAGGTTACGGCAAGGAGAATCAGGGCTGCTCCTCCGGTCCGCAAGGGGGTGAGCCCGGTTTCATCGAACATGTACAGCACCGCCAGCTTGGCGGGCCACAGCGTCTTCGCCAAGTAGCCTACATAGGCCTGAAGTGCGTTGCTCACGTTGTTTGTCACCGTCTGCTGATCGAGTAACTGAGCCGTACCGTTCCAATCAATCTGGGCACGGTACGTGATCATGCTGCTGCCGGCGCTCAGCAGTAACAGCGGCACTTTCTCCCCGATCAGGGCCTTCAAGCCGCTCTTTCTGTGCAAAGGCCAATAGTCGAGGAGGAGCAGGGCGCAGGGAAGGGTAACCAGCATAGGTTTCGTCATGAGGCCGAGGGTGAAGGATATCATGAGCAACAGATATCTTTTCCACCCCGGTTTTTGTACGTAGAAGAGGTAGGCCTGAAGCGTCACCAGCCAGAACAGGGCGCAGAGGAGATCCTTCCTCTCGGAGCCCCAGGCGACCGATTCGACATGGAGCGGATGGATGGCAAACAGGAGTGCGACCAGGCCGCTTCTCCAAAGCGCCCCGGTCATTCTGCGAAGAGTAGCGAACAGAAGTACCGTATTGCCCAGATGAAGCAAGAGAGAGGTAATATGGTGCCCAGCAGGGTTCAATCCGTATAACTGAACGTCGAGCATATGAGAGAGCCACGTCAGGGGGTGCCAGTTGGCTTCGTAGGTGCTGGTGAATGCCCAGACGATCCCCCTGTATGTCAAACCATCATGGATGTGGATGTTTTCAGTAATGTATGCCGGGTCATCGTAAATGACGAATTTGTTCCAGGGGAGCGGGCCGTACGCTGCCAGGGTGATGAGAACAAGGATGAACATCATCCAGTAAAACTTTTTCTTTTCAGATGTCGCAGGAAGAGTCACTGTTGCATCGGTTGATTCCGAACTAGTGTCCGTCTCGTTTGATCCTTGCTGCATATCTTCTGAGGGAATTCCTGATGAACGATTGTTTTTTGAGTATGCCCATTTTTTCATAGTGTCACTTGGATACAGCTCCGCTCCTCACGCTAAAGAGTCGGATATAACGTTGATATGTGTCGCGGTCTCCCGCTCCAGCAGGCAGCCGGTGCGCAGGTCGGTGTCTTCGGAGGCGTTGATCAGCCGCTTTGCGGCGGAGAGTGCAGCCGGCGGATGGCTGGCGATCCGCTCCGCAAATGAAGAGACTTGCGGCCAGAATTCGTTTTCGCGATAGACTCTGTCAACCAGCCCCATATGCAGCGCCTCTGCGGCGCTGAAAATTTCCGAGGTCATGAAGATTTCCCGCGCGGATGGTGGTGACGGAGAGTTTGTTAAAGCGCAAACCGGCGTCGAGCAGAACATACCCGACCCGGTTCTTGATCTCTATGCGGAGTTTCTTGTAGGGCATCAGGCCCGTGGCTGGACGTTGTTCTTCACCCAGGCGACGATCTCTTCCGTCGAAGTGCCGGGGGTAAATACCTCGCAGATACCCGCGGCCTTCAGACCGGGAATATCATCTTCAGGAATGACGCCACCCCCGAATACCTTTATGTCGCCGGCGCCCTTGTCCGCGAAGAGCTGCATGACTTTCGGCAGCAGTGTGTTATGGGCGCCGGACAGAATCGATAGTCCGACGCAGTCAACGTCCTCCTGGATCGCAGCCGAGACAATCTGCTCCGGTGTCTGGTGCAATCCGGTGTAGATGACTTCGAAACCGGCGTCACGAAAGGCGCGGGCAATGATTTTAGCGCCGCGATCGTGGCCATCCAGCCCCGGTTTTCCGACGAGTACGCGTAATGTTCTTTCAGCCATGATAAATTTCCTCCTAAAGGTATTAGGTAAACTGATCTGTTTTATAAATCGACCACCCCCAACCCCTCCTTATCAAGGAGGGGAGTTTAAATCCCCCTCCTGTTTCAGGAGGGGTTAGGGGTGGTAAGGTGTAAGCTTGCCAGTTACATCTCGATGCCGGTGCGCGCCTGAACTCCCGACTTATAATAATGCTTGATTTCCCGCATCTCGGTCACCAGGTCGGCAGCCTCGATCACCTGCTCGTGAGCGTTGCGGCCGGTCAGCACCAGCTCCGTCTTTTCCGGCTTGCGGCGGATCAGCTCCAGCACCTGCCCGACGTCGATCAGGCCGAAGCCGACGGCGCCGTTGATCTCGTCGCAGATAAACAGGTCGAATTCACCGGAGGTCAACAGCTCTTCTGCCTGAACAAGCGCTTCCTGTGCCACGCGCCGGTCTTCGGTGATGTCTTTGGTGTTGACCCACCCGGGTCTGCCGGTCTGGATGATTGTCAGGAGCGGCGCCAGTTTTTCAGCGGCGAGATGTTCGCCGTAGCGGCCGCCCCCCTTGATGAACTGGAATACGCAGACCTTGAGGCCACGGCCTGCCGCCCGAAACGCCAGTCCGAGCGCTGCGGTCGTTTTTCCCTTGCCGTTGCCGGTATAGACCTGAACGCAGCCATGTTCCAAAGCCATGTTATTCCCCTTTGAACCGCGGGCGCAGATGTATGCGATCGGTTCCTCTGCCCGTGCCGGGTGGAATGAAATCGGCGGCGCGACTATAGCAATTTGGCCGTATACGGTCAAGAAAAGCTTTGGTAATTTTTATCGATAGTAAAATGGCAGTAATTCGTTGCCGATTGCAAATATGGCGTTATACTGTGCCGACGTCAGTCATCTATGAGGGAGAACAGACCATGCATCTGCCCACGCTTGTCCGTCGCAGCGCACACATGTCCCGTATCGAGGCGGAAGAGAATGCCGCCTGGCTCCAGAAACACATGAGTCCCTATTTTTTCCAGGTCATGGCGGATGAAGAAGATTCCCTGACGCTGCTGGCCAGGGAGATGGGGCGCCTGAAGCATAACCGGCATCTGATCCTGACCGATCAGGAGAAACGGCTGGTGATCGCCTGTGTCAATCGTCCCGGTTCGCTCTATGGGACGCTGCGCCGGATCGGGGAACGGGAGATTTCCTATGCCATGTTTTCTCACTCCAATGCCGATATGCCGGGCCTTGACAATGAGCTCGAAATTCAGCGTTTTGAGTTTAATCGCCGTCTGAATCATGAAATAGACCTCGCGCAAAAGGTTGATATTCCGGCGGCGCTGACCCGCAAGGTTCGGGCGGAACTGCGCTGTTCGTTTCCCGACTTTGACCTGAAAAAACTGGATCGACTGCTGAAAATCCTCTGGCTGAACGACCAGAATTATATCCTGATGTCCCCTCCCACGAGGATTGCCTATCTGGTGTGGCTGTTCGACAGCGGCAACGCTTCAGGCGGACTGTTTCTGGATATTTCCCTGGTCGAGCGCGAAGGGCGCAGTGAAACCAGGGTGCTTTTTGCCGTCGGCAACCCGCCGCAGGAAGAGTTTCTGTTGCAGTTGCTGGAGGTCTTCAACCGTCTGGGGGTCGGCATTCGCAGGGCCTACTGCCAGACGATCTCAAACGGCATCCATCCTTATTTCCTCGGTTCATTTTTCGTAATGAACCATCAAGGGGGGGAAATCCTGCCCGACAGTCCGTTGGCCGCGCGCCTGAAACGGGAACTCTGCACGACGCAGATTCTGGCCATGTCATCACCTGCTTATCGCGATTATGTTGTTGAAGGGCTCCTCTCCGGCGAGGACGCCGCACTGGTCAACGCCTGCATCGCCTTCTGCCACACCAGTCTGGCCCACGGCCAGCCGGAGCGTTTCGGGCTGGAAGATGTTCAGAGCGCCTTTTATGGTCATCCCGAAATGGCGCAGCTCCTGATCCGGCTGTTCCGGTTGCGCTTCGATCCCGATCTGGCCGGGCGCGAGACGCACTATGCCGATGCTCTGGCCGAAGTTCAGGATACCGTGGACGGTTATAACACCGGCCATCGCTGGCTGGACGACATACGGCGGGCTGTCTATCGCTGCTGCCTGCTGCTGGTTACGCACACGCTCAAGACCAACTTTTTTGTGGACGAGAAACAGGCGCTGGCCTTCCGGCTTGACCCCGGGTATCTGCGGCTGCTCGGTCGCGAATTCACCTCTGACCTCCCGGAAGCGCTCCCTTTCCGTGTTACCTTTTTCTTCAGCCGTTTCGGCGCCGGCTATCATGTCGGTTTCTCCGATATCGCCCGCGGCGGCTGGCGCACCGTTATCGCCCGGAGTGCGGATGATTACATCACCTCGGCCAACACCATCTTTCGCGAAGTGTATGTTCTGGCCAACACCCAGCAGTTGAAGAACAAGGATATCTACGAGGGGGGCTCGAAGCTGGCGGTCGTTCTGGATGCATCCGATCTGGAGCAGTCCGGAAGTGATGAAGAAAACTTTCGGCTCTATAAGCTCCAATACGGCATCGCCAATGCATTTCTGGATATTTTCATAACCGAGAACGGGAAAGCCAGAGACAGGCGGGTCGTTGACTACTACGGCGACGATGAGCCGATCGAGATCGGCCCGGACGAGAATATGCACGACGGCATGATCGAAGCGATCGCCGCCCTGTCGAATAAACGCGGCTACATTCTCGGCGTCGGCATCATGTCCAGCAAGCGTTTCGGCATCAACCACAAGGAGTACGGAGTTACCTCTGCCGGCGTAGTGACTTTTGCGGAAATAACCATGGCCGAAGCGGCCGGGATCGATATGCGCCGCGACCGGTTTACGCTGAAGATGACAGGCGGCCCGAACGGCGACGTAGCCGGTAATGCGTTGCACATCATGCTGGAGAGCTGTCCCGGAGTGCAGGTCCGCCTGATTCAGGACGGTACGGCGGCGCTGCATGATCCGAACGGCATTAGTCATGACGAATTACATCGTATCGTGCTGGCATGCGATCTGGATGCTTTCAATCCCGTTTTTCTGGGGGAGGGCGGCAGTATCGTTTACCGTACCGGGCGGCGCGTTGAAGGGTTGAAGGAGTCGCATCGCAAGGTCACCCGCACAGCTGGAGAACTCGTTGAGGAGTGGCTGGATATCGATGATTTCCACCGCCTCTACAACAGCCTGGTCTTTACTGTCAAGGCCGATCTTTTTATTCCGGCCGGTGGCCGTCCGGAGTCGATTGACGCTCAGAACTGGCGGTCTTTCCTGGATGAAGACGGAGTGCCGTCATCGGGGGTGATCATAGAAGGCGCCAACTCCTACATTACCCCCGAGGCACGGATTCAGCTGCAAAAGAGCGGCGTGGTGCTGATGCGTGATGCATCAGCCAACAAATGCGGTGTTATTTCGTCATCCTACGAGATTATCGCCAATCTGCTGCTTTCAGAGCGCGAATTTCTGGAGCATAAAGAGCGTTATGTCGGTGATGTGCTGGCAATCCTGGTTAAAAGGGCCGCAGACGAGGCTCGCCTGATCCTGCGGCGGAGGGTGGAATCCGGCGGAACCCTGCTTTATAGTGAAATCTCCGAAACGATCAGTCAGAACATCAACAGTTTCTACTCGCGTCTGTTCGAGTTCTTTTCGGCCCGCCCGGAACTCTGTCTGCAAGCCCCCTTCCGTCAAGCCATTCTGAGCCATCTGCCGCGCATGCTGCGGGAATCTGCCGCCTACAGGAAACGGATCAGAAAACTGCCGCAAAAATACCTCTGTGCGATCCTGGCAGCCGAGATCGGTTCGTCACTGATCTACAGCGGCAGCCGTGATGCCGATTTCGAGGATATGATCCGGCGGCATCTGGCGCGCGTGCTTTAAATTTTGCTTTTATTGAGAGATGTTGTTGTGCTAAAAACAGAACCTGCTTGAATTCTATTTTTGATATCAGGATAAAGGGAGTCCGTCATGTCAACCAACAACGATAACGCCGCAGCTGCTGTGATCGCCTTCGTCTCCGGTGCAGTAATCGGAGCTGCTGCCGCCCTCCTGCTGGCCCCGGCGCCGGGACATGAAATTCGCGGGAAAATTTCAGGTCTCGGGGAGACTGCCGCCGACCGGCTGAAGCGTGTCGCCCGCGAAGCGAAATTCAGGGTCGGTCCGAAAACAAAGGGCGCCGATTACGAGTACGACGGCGGAGATGCCTGGATATAACAGGACCAGCCCGGAATGGAACTGAAATACGGCTCAACCGCATACAACCTGGAACTCCCGCCGGAACGCCTGGCGGGAGTTGTCACTCCCTCGCCGATTGTCGTCGATGAATTCCCCGAAGATATAATAAAAGGCGCGCTTGATAACTGCCCCGACTTTTTCTCATCCCTCAGGCCGGGTGAGAAGGTGGTAATCGTCACATCCGACGTCACCCGTTACACAGGCAGCGAAGTATACCTGCCGCTGCTGGTAGAACGCCTGAACCGCCGGGGGATTGCTGATGGCGACATCGAAATCCTGATCGCCCTCGGCATTCATCGCAAGCAGACCGGGCATGAACATCAAAAAATTCTTGGCCGGCTGTATGGACGGATCCGCGTTTCAGATCACGACTGCGACGACCATGACGCCTTGACCTGCATCGGTACAACCTCGAACGGCATCAAGGTCAGCATCAACCGCAGGGCGGTGGAAGCGGACCACCTTATTCTGAGCGGTACGATCGGCTTTCATTACTTCGCCGGTTTCGGCGGCGGGCGCAAGAGCGTCCTGCCCGGCATAGCCAGTCGAAAAGCCTGCATGGCCAGCCACTTTACCGTGCTTAATCCGGGCGAAGGAAGCGGCAAGAATCCATTTGCGGTCACCGGTAATCTGGAAGGAAATCCGGTCCATCGTGCGATGGTAGAAGGGTGCGCTATGGCAAAGCCGGCTTTCATGCTGAATACCGTGCTGGCCGCCGACAAGCGCATCGTTGCCGCCTTTGCCGGTGATTGGCTCCTGGCGCACGAGGCGGGATGCCGGTTTTATCGGGACCGGTTTTCCTATCCGCTGGCGGTTAAAGGGGATCTGGTGATCGCCTCCTGCGGAGGCTTCCCGAAGGACATAAACCTGATTCAGGCTCACAAGTCGATGGAATATGCGTCGCAGGCCTTGAAGGATGGCGGGGTAATGATCCTGCTCGCGGAGTGCCGCGACGGCTTCGGTAACGGCACGTTCTTCAGCTGGTTTCGCCACAAACGCCTGGAAGAATTTGAAGCGGCGCTGCGGGCGCAGTATGAGATCAACGGCCAGACCGCCTACTCGCTGCTGCAGAAAGCCCAGAAATTCCGGATTATTCTGGTATCTCAGTTTCCGGGACAGCAGGTGGAGGCAATGGGGATGATTCCGGCGCATACACTAGATGAAGCGATGGATCTGGCGGCTGGGATGCTGCCTGCCGGGTGGCGCTGTTATCTGATGCCCGAGGCGGGCAGCGTGCTGCCGGTGGCAGCAGTGTAACGTCAAAACCATCTACCCGGTCGTACCTTACCCTCGTAATAGCAACTCCTTTCCAATAGATATCTGACCATATTTCTGATATGAATGGCCATTCATCATGACAATTCATCTGGGTGGCCACTCTGGAAATGTCAAACTTCACCTTCCTAAAATCACACGATCCGGTATTCCTGCAATTGGCGCAGGCTGCCGAACGTGCATTCAATCCGGACCCAAACACCACACTGTTCAAATTACGCCAGCTGGGAGAGGCGTTTGCCAAGGAGATTGCCAGCCGTATCGGAGTCACCTTTGACGAGAATACCAAACAGGTTGATCTACTCCGTGGCATCGATGACAAAGTAAATCTTGATCGTACCGTCCGCGACTTGTTCCAGACCCTCCGTAAGCTTGGCAATGCTGCTGCCCATGAATATGTCTCCAGTCACCACGAAGCACTACAGGCACTTCAGATCGCCTGGAAGCTTTCCATCTGGTTCCATCGCACTATTGGAGGTGAAACCGCCAAAGGTTTTGCCCCACTTCCATTCCAGAAACCGGAAGACCCCGCTGAGAAGCTCCGCCAGCTTGAGCTGGAAGTTCAACAGTTAAAGTCTGAACAAAACTTGGCAAAGGTGCAACTTGAGCAGAACCAGCAACTGCTTGAGGCAGAACAGCAACGTGCCGGCGAGTTGGAAGCCTATGCAGCGAAGCAGGAAAATGAACGGCGGATATGGGAGTCGCTTGCTGTAGAACAAGAACAGACTGTGCAGCAGGCAAACGCCCGCTTCGAAACACAGTTGACTGCGAACCTCGCCGTTGCTGCGGCAGCGCCAGCAGAACCCTCCAGGCTCGCATTCATGCAGTCTCTTGCCCAGCCTTCACTGGATTTGAGCGAGGCCGAAACCCGCATCATCATCGACCAACAGCTGCGGGAGGCCGGCTGGGAAGTAGACTCGGATAACCTCAAATTCAGCAAGGGTGCCCGTCCACAAAAAGGGGCGTTTCGAGCTATTGCCGAATGGCCGACTGACAGCGGTCCGGCGGATTATGTGCTCTTTTACGGAACCACTGCGCTGGCCGTGGTTGAGGCCAAAAAGAAATCCGTCGATGTTTCAGGAGCTATCGATCAGGCCAAACGCTACAGCAGGGGTTTCAAGGCAGCCACTACCTGTGAACTCCCCGGCGGGCCATGGGGTGATTTTCTCGTTCCGTTCGTCTTTTCCGCCAATGGCAAACGCTATCTGCAACAGCTTAGCACCCTGACCGGGATCTGGTTCTGCGACCTGCGTCGCCCCCAGAACCTTCGTCATTCCATGGATGGTTGGTACTCCCCTGAAGGTCTCAATGAACTCCTCAAACAAAACATCGATGCCGCTGAGGCCAAGCTCGACACCCTCACGTTCGAGTTTGACTTCAAGCTGCGTGACTATCAGATAAAGGCCATCGAAAAGGCCGAAGAGGCTATCCGTGACGGCAAGACTCGTGGATTGCTGGCCATGGCAACCGGTACCGGTAAAACCAAGACCTGTATCGCCCTAGTGTATCGTCTGCTACGGGCGCAACGCTTCCGCCGGATACTGTTCCTGGTGGATCGTACCGCTCTGGGTGAGCAGGCCGCCAATGTCTTTAAAGATACCCGCATGGAGAACCTCCAGACCTTTGCCGACATCTTCGGTATCAAGGAGTTGGACGACAAGACGCCGGACAGCGATACCAAGGTGCATATCGCTACAATCCAAGGGTTGGTCAAACGTCTGCTCTACAACGACAATGACCAGGAGAGGTTAACCGTCGATCAGTACGACTGCATCGTAATCGACGAATGTCATCGGGGCTATCTGCTTGACCGGGAGCTGAGCGATACAGAGATCACCTTCCGCGACCAGAATGACTACATTTCCAAATACCGCCGCGTGCTTGACTACTTTGACGCCGTAAAAATCGGCCTCACCGCCACTCCGGCTCTGCACACCACTCAGATTTTCGGCGAACCGATCTATACTTACTCCTACCGTGAAGCGGTCATCGACGGCTACCTGATCGACCATGAACCGCCCTTCCGGATCAAGACCGAACTCTCGCAAAACGGCATCACATGGGAGAAGGGTTCTGAAATCCAGGTTTATGATCTTCGTGATGGAACCCTTGATCTGGTCCATGCCCCCGATGAAATCACCCTTGAAGTGGATGAGTTCAACAAAAAGGTCATTACCAAGCCATTTAATACGGTGGTTTGTGAAACATTGGCCCAGCACATCGACCCCGGACTGCCTGGCAAGACGTTGATCTTCTGTGCCACCGACAAACATGCCGACATGGTCGTGGCTCTTCTCAAAGATGCTTTTCAGGATCTGTACGGCGAGATTGAAGATGATGCCGTTACCAAGATTACCGGTGCCTCCGATAAACCGTTGCAGCTCATTCGCCGTTTCAAAAACGAGCGACTGCCGAATGTAGCGGTAACGGTCGACCTCTTGACCACCGGCATCGATGTGCCGGCGATATGCAACCTGGTCTTTCTGCGCCGGGTGAACAGCCGGATCCTCTATGAGCAGATGCTGGGGCGTGCCACAAGGCGTTGTGACGAGATCGGCAAAGAGGTTTTCCACATCTTCGATGCAGTCGATCTCTATACAGGACTGGCCCCGTTAATCAGCATGAAGCCGGTTGTGGTGAACCCCAACATCACCTTTACACAGCTTGTGCAGGAAATCATTCAGCACAAGGATGAGGCCATTAAGACCCAGGCCCGTGATCAGATTATCGCCAAGCTGCAACGCAAAAAGCGCCATATGAACGACAAGGCGCTGAGCGATTTTGAAACCTATACCGGCATGACACCTGATGCTTTCATAAAGAAACTGAAAGATGAGTCTTTGGACGACATAGCAGGTTGGTTCACCAATAAGCCTGATCTGGGCGAAATCCTTGAGCGGGACTTCAGCACCCATAACCCGATCATGTTTGTCTCTGACCATAAGGACGCACTGGTCGGTGTAGATCGTGGCTATGGCAATACCCAAAAACCTGAGGATTATCTGGAGAGTTTCCGACAGTTCATCTCCGACAACAGCAACCGTATACCGGCGCTACTGACCGTACTGCAAAGGCCCCGAGAGCTGACCCGCAAAGACTTGAAGGCCCTTCTGATGGAACTGGACCAGAAAGGGTTCACCGAGAAGAATCTGGAGACCGCCTGGCACCAGATGACCAATCAGGATATCGCAGCCAGAATAATCGGTTTCATCCGTCAGGCCGCTCTGGGTGATGCTCTCATCTCTTGGGAAAACCGTGTTGATCAAGGGGTTGCCAAGATTCTCCAGAAACGTAATTGCACCCCGGTGCAAAAGCAGTGGCTCAGCCACATTGCTGCCCAGATGAAGCGCGAGACCATCGTTGATCGGGAGGCCTTTGACATCGGAGTATTCAGGACCGAAGGTGGCGGGTTCAAACGGATCAATAAGATATTCAACGGCCATCTGGAATCGATCCTCGGGGAGCTGAACGACGCTCTCTGGGCTATGCAGGCGTAAAATAAATTTCAGACACAAGGGGTACCATGAGCATCAATCAAGACATCGTCGCCAAGCTGTGGAACATGTGCAACATCCTCAAAGATGACGGTGTGACCTATCACCAGTACGTGACTGAACTCACCTATCTGCTCTTCCTCAAGATGGCCAAGGAGACCGATCAGGAAAGCCAGCTTCCTGCGGGCTACCGATGGGATGATCTGGAAGCAAAATCAGCCCCGGAACGTTTGGAGTTCTACAAGATACTTCTGATACATCTTGGAAGCCAAGGCACCCGCCTGGTCAAAGAGATTTTTGCCAACGCCAGCTCTTTCATCAAAAAACCTGCAACACTCAGCACACTGGTTACCGAGATTGATAAGCTCGATTGGTATTCGGCCAAGCAAGAAGGGTTGGGCGACCTGTATGAAGGGCTGTTAGAGAAGAACGCCAACGAGAAGAAATCCGGGGCCGGGCAGTACTTTACCCCGCGCGTATTGATCGATGTAATGGTGGAACTGATGAAGCCGCAATTAGGTGAAGTTATCCAGGACCCGGCCGCCGGCACCGGTGGGTTTCTTATCTCTGCCAATCACTATATTCGTGATCATGTGGACATCTATACCCTTTCTGAGAAGGAGTATGACCGCTACAAGAACAAGACCTTTTACGGTATGGAGCATGTGCAGGATACCCACCGTCTGGCTCTGATGAACATGATGCTTCACGGCCTTGATTCTGCTGCCGAAGAGACGGGAATGATCTACGGCGACACCCTTTCGCCTGACGGTCAGAAGCTTCCTAAGGCAGATGTGATCCTTACCAATCCACCCTTTGGCACTAAAAAAGGTGGCGGTCTGCCGACCCGTGATGATTTTACCTATCCCACCAGTAACAAGCAGCTTGCCTTTCTCCAGCATATCTACCGCGCCCTCAAACCGGGTGGTCGTGCCGCCGTGGTGCTGCCGGATAACGTCCTGTTTGAGGGTAACATTGGCAAGCAAATTCGCCAAGACCTGATGGAGAAATGCAACCTGCACACGATCCTGCGTCTCCCCACCGGCATCTTCTATGCCCAGGGGGTCAAGACCAACGTGCTTTTCTTCTCGCGCGGGAAGGTTGACAAGGGGAATACCAAGCAGGTCTGGGTGTATGATCTGCGTGCCAATATGGAGAATTTTGGCAAACGGACGCAATTGGGGGAAGAGCACTTCAGGGAGTTTGTCACCTGTTATGGTGATGAACCGCTTGGAACAGCCGAGCGCAAGGATCTTGGCGAGGAGAGCCGTTTCCGCTCCTTTACGCGGGAGTGGATCAGGGACAGCAAGGACGACAGCCTGGATATTTCGTGGTTACGGGATGAGTCGGATGGTGGCAGTGATGCCCTGCCGGAGCCAGAGGTGTTGGCGCGGGAGGCAATGAGCGCCCTGGAGGGGGCCATGGCTGATTTGCAGGATATTCTGGCGCAGTTGGGAGTTGACGTTGTGGAGGAGTTGGCGTGAGTGAGCTTTCTTCTGGCTGGACCAATGCCACAATAGCAGACCTAATTGCAGTTGACGGTCTTTTTTCTGATGGAGATTGGGTTGAAAGCAAAGACCAAGACCCGAGCGGTTCAATCCGGCTATTACAGCTTGCTGATATTGGCGATGGTAAATTTCTGAACAAGTCAAATAGATTTGTAAATGAAATAAAGTTCGTCGATTTGCGCTGCACTGAAGTTTTGGCTGGTGATGTACTTGTTGCACGAATGCCGGATCCACTTGGCAGAGCATGTCTTATGCCTCAAATGCAACAGAGATGCATTACGGTAGTTGATGTTGCAATACTCCGCCCAGGTTGTGACTCAGTAGTTCCAACTTGGTTGATGCATATGATTAATGCACCGGAAGTACGTGGCACCATTGAATTACTTTCTTCTGGAACAACGAGAAGAAGGATTTCACGGAATAATCTTAGTCAAATCGAACTTCCCATTCCACCCTTCAACGAGCAAAAACGCATCAGTGACAAGCTAGACCAACTGCTGGCTGCCGTTGATTCCTGCAAGACCCGCCTCGACACCATTCCCGGCATCATCAAGCGTTTTCGGCAGTCTGTGCTTACTGCTGCCTCCTCTGGGGAGTTGATGGCAGGGGTAAATGGATTTTCTAGAGATAGTTTGATTCAAGAAGTCTTCGAGAATATTGCAGATGTTATTGATACGCACCCCAGTCATCGAACACCAGCAGAAGTAGAAGGCGGGGTTCCTTACATTGGGATCGGCGATGTCGATGCGCTTGGACAAATTGACTTTACAAGATCTAAGAAAGTTGATTGGGCCGTCTTTTCAGAGCATCAACAACGTTACAGAATTGAAGAAGGCGATTTCATTTTTGGAAAGATAGGAACATTGGGTAAACCCACAAAGCTTCCAATTGGCATAAAGTACACAATTTCTCCAAATGTCTTACTAATAAAGCCTAAAAGGAAGTCAGTAAATCCGGACTTTCTTTGCATATTGATGGGATCACCAGCCTTTTTGAATGAAGTGGCTGGTGCAAGCGTTGCGACTTCTCAAGCAGCATTTGGAATAAAAAAAATGCGAAAGCTGCAGGTTACGATTCCGTCAATTGAAAAACAGCTCGAAATCGTCCGCCGAGTTGAAGCCCTCTTCGTTGTTGCCGACCGCCTCGAAGCCCGCTACCAGGCAGCCTGCGCCCAGGTAAATCAGCTGACTCCGTCACTCCTCGCCAAAGCCTTTCGTAGTGGACTGGTGCCGCAAGAACCCAATGATGAACCTGCATCAGTTTTATTAGCTCGGATCAAATCGTCGCAAACTGAAAACAAAAATATCAGAACAAAAACTATACAAAATAAAAAGTCTACTCCGTTAGAAAACAAATCAAAACATGGGGAAATTATGCTTCAAAGAAAAAATATACAACCCTCACATCTTTCTTCGATTCTTAAAGCACGTGGCCCGCTAACGGCAGAAAAGCTTTGGTCTGCATCTCAGCTTGATATTGATGATTTTTACGACCAACTGAAAGATGAAGATAAGCTTGGATTACTCAAGGAGAGAACAGATTCTTCATCTGACGACTCACGATTGTTGGAGGCTTCATGAGACTGGAATGGTTGCATATTCCTAAACATAAGAACCTCCGTAATTTTAAGATCAACTTCGATACAGAGTCGATTACTGTATTGCTCGGGCGAAATGGATCGGGCAAATCTAATCTGATTGAGGCAATTGTTGAAATTTATCGAGAGCTTGAATCTGGAAGAACCACTACATTTGCATATTCAATGAAGTATGTCTGTCATAATCGTGGCATAGAAGTTCACGCTGATCCTGAGAAAGCGTCGCGGCGACTTTCAATTAGTATTGATGGCATATCTACTCCTGTTAGTGAATTTCTTGAGCGACGAGACCTAAATCTCCCCCAGTACGTTTTCGGTTACTACTCAGGATGGAGCAGTCGGCTTGAACGACAATTTGAGGCGCCGACAAGAAATTATTATAATCAGCTTTTGAAAAATGCAGATGATGATATGCCTTTACGCCGTTTTTTCTTTTGCCGGAAGGAATATAGCCAACTGGTACTGTTGGCATTTTTTCTGGCTGGAGATGAAGCTTCCATTAAACTATTGAAAGACACTCTGAACATTGAGGCATTTGAGTCTACATTATTCGTTCTGAAAAAACCGTGGTGGGCAACGAAAGGAAAATACTTTGGCGTAGACAGGAAAGAGATTGATTCTCGTTTCTGGAATGCGTCTGGAGCCTTTTTGCCGTTTCTTGGAAGACTTTGGGAAAAAGCTTTCGCGCCAATTCGTAGTTCTGAATCAATCGAACGTGATCTCCGTAGAAAAGCTGAGCCGACAGAACGACTTTATCTTTTTATTAAGGACGAGGCTCAATTATCTGCACTCCGAGCCCCTTATGAATCTCCGAAGCTTTTGTTCAGCAATCTTGAAAGTCTTTTTTTGTGTGATCTGATCGATGAGGTCAGGGTCAACGTAAGAAAAACGGATGGTAGTAAAGTCCGTTTTGCCCAGCTATCAGAGGGAGAGCAACAACTTCTCACAGTTCTCGGCTTACTATTATTTACTCAAGGTGACGAGTCCTTGTACTTACTTGACGAACCGGATACACATCTGAATCCAGTCTGGACCTATGAGTTTTTGAAACATTTACAAGACAACATTAGTGCCGACAAGGGACAGATGCTTGTTGCAACTCATAATCCGCTTATGATTAGCAGTTTGCATAAAAACCAGGTGCGAATCATCAGTCAACAGGAGGAAAGCACCATATCTGCTGCTCCTGAGTATGATCCTATTGGAATTGGCGTTGAAGGTCTTTTGAAGTCCGAGCTTTACGGATTGCGTTCGACACTTGCTCCAGAAGTACTGAAAGATTTGGACACCCAAAACAATCTTTTAGGCCTTATGCAACGTACTCCAGAGCAAGATAATTTACTTGCTGAAGCATCAGCAAGACTTGAACAACTAAATATATCGAGGAGTCATCCCAATCCACTATTCGACCTATTTGCTAAAGCAATCGCAAATCAGTCCATATTTACGAAACCGGTTTTAACGAAAGCAGATATTGAGAGTCAAGAAGCAATGGCCAACGAGATTCTTGACAAAATTCTGAAGGGGGAACCGTGAGGCACATTCCTCTACTAAATCATAAGCCAGATGAAGCTTGGTTAAAAAAAGCGGTAAAAGCTGCTGCTGCGATTGAAGCCGAGACCGACCCTGAAAAGCGTAAAAAAATCATTGAAAAGAAAAAAGCGGTTTGGGGAGAACTCAAAAACTGGCTGCTTAATTTGTCACACCAAAAATGTTGGTTTTCAGAAGCAAAGGACTGTTTCCAGGATTGGGATGTAGAGCACTTCAGGCCCAAAAAGAGTGCCAAAGATTTAGATGGAAATGAACGCGAAGGATACTGGTGGCTGAGTGTAGATTGGAAAAATTTACGTATCTGTGGGAGAGTAGGGAATGTAAAGAAGGGCACTTTTTTCCCACTAATATCAGCTTACTGTGCATCAGGTGCTAATCGCGATATCGATGATGAAGTCCCACTACTATTGGACCCTATAGAAAAAACAGATTGTTCTTTGCTTTCATTTAATAATCTTGGTCAAGCAGTTCCTGCAGCTGGAATTGATGAATTGAGTATACATCGAGTTGTTGAGTCGGTTAAACGATATAAGCTTGATTACGATAAACTTGAGCTTCGTAGGCTGACTATTTGGGAAACGTGCGAATCTCTAATAAACGAAATTCAAAACTTAATGCTTGAGCAAGCAAAAACTCCAGGGGCATCAAAGAAGACGCGTATTGGAGAAAAACTAGAAACATTAACAACGTATACTGATCGAAAAAGTGAATGTTCAAGTGTTGCAATAGCCTGTCTTCAGAAAAGCGAAATTGGGTGGGCTAGGCGAATAGCTGCTGGTTAAGTGATCTGTGAAATAATCTAGTAAATAATCAATCGCGTCAGATTCATAGAGAATTAAGATGGCATCAAATAACAACTTGCTTTCTGCTCTTTACAAATGGGCACACCGACAGGACGAAAATTTCCTAACAGAGGCATTTGTGCAGCTTCTGCGCCATTTGCTCGATTCTTCGCCTTCCCTCGGAGTTGAGATGGTCAGAAGAATTACATCTGGCGCATGTTCTCTCCAACTCGATGAAGCTGATCTTATAACAGTATCCACCCAGATAAATACTGATTTGGGCAGACCTGATATTGAGATCAGAACTCCAGACTGCCTTGTATATATTGAAGTCAAGAAAGAATCAGGATTAGGTCACAAGCAACTTGAACGGTATAGATCAAAATTGCTGTCGTCAGGATTTTCAAAGACAAAACTGGTTCTATTGACACGTTATCCAGTGTCTTTTGAAGAAGATGGTGAAAAGCCAGACCTGGAATTACGCTGGATTCAGATTGGTGAGTGGCTTGAGGGCCTGAGATCAGACTCCGCTATCAGCGATTACCTTCAATTTCTAATGTTCTTATATGAGAGGGGGATTCGTATGGAAAAAGTAGGCTGGCAGTTACCAGAAGGACAGCGGTCCTTGAGGTCTTTACTTGCGATGATAGGTGAAGCAATTTCTTCAAATGATTTGAATATTCACCAAAAAACAGCTGGATGGGATTGGATTGGTTACTATCTCGAAGGTAAATCCTGCTTCATCGGCTATTATTTCGATGAACCAGATGTAATCATGTTTGAAGGGTATCTCGAAAAAAAACCAATATTACCCGAATTATCATCTGGTGAACTTGATGGAACCACATGGAATAATCGTCTCAGCCTTTCTTCTGAAGATAAGGATTTCTTTTTTGCTCAATCTAAAACGAATCAATTCAGATTGGTTGAAAAATTCCTTCAAGACTCATGGGCGGAGTTTAAGAAGTTGAAATCCCCTTAAAGCGAGAACCGGCATGAGCGAAATATATAACGTCTACTGTGACGAAAGCTGCCATCTGGAAAATGACCATCAACAGGTTATGGTGCTTGGTGCAGTCTGGTGCTCTCTGGAAAAGGCTCGAGAAATATCGATCCGCCTACGGGAGATCAAGGCTCATCATGGCTTGCCGCCTGAGTTTGAACTCAAATGGACCAAGGTTTCACCGGCAAAGACGCGTTTTTACCTGGATGTGATGGATTACTTTTTTTGACGATGCCGACCTCTGTTTCCGGGCCCTCATTGTCCCTGACAAAACCAGACTGGTAGACGGGAAGCCTATTACTATCGGACTGAATGCTTATATCAAGCCGTAAAGTGCTAATGCATACGACCACAATATATGGTCGGTTATTAGCATTGATCGCAATATGTGGACGCACGAAAACGACACTACAAAATCATCCAGTACAAAGTACCACCATGGTACATTTTTGCTTGACTAAATGAGCCTTATGGATACATTATGAAGACCCCACCGAAGTATGACTTGGATGAAATAAAAGAACTTCTTAAAAACGAAGACACCCGCATCGTAACCAGAAGAGACCGGCGTGAAGCCGTAAGGCTGGGGTATCCCGATGATGACGCAATGGTTGACAGGGTTCTTTTGCTTCAGGCAAGCGAGTTTTATAAAACTATGGAAGCCGAAACCAAGCCCGGTTTATGGCAGGATGTTTACCGAAGCGACGATGCAGCCGTTACCCTGTATATCAAACTTCAAATTTCATTTAATGGCCAAGGGGTCATTATATCTTTCAAGGAGAAGTGATGAAAATCATGGATCAATGCCCAATCTGCGGCGGCTCGAAACTTGAGCGCAAGGAAGTTACAGAAACTTTTGAATATAAAGGCCAGTCTTTCGAGTATCCGAATTACGTTGTATATGCCTGTGAATCCTGCGGAGAAGAAATAGTAGACAGCAAATGTTTAAAGGAATCCGGCAGAAAGATACGTGATTTCTATCGTAAGGTGGATGGCCTGTTAACGTCCGATGAAATAAAGCGAATCCGCAAATTCAAACTTGGCTTAACACAAGATGACGCGTCAAAACTCATTGGCGGTGGGCCGAAAAGTTTTTGTAAATATGAAAATTGTGAAGTTATTCAAAGTGAGGCCGTTGATAATCTGTTGAGGGTACTGGATCTTTACCCGCACACACTGGAAGTGATGAAGAACAAGCATAATCATAAGCCGGCATCCGGGAAAGTTATATCAATGGTTGTCAAAACGAAACAACCACATCTGGAGACCTACAATGTCACAAGAAACGCTGCCGGCCTTTAACATACAAGATACCAGGCTCCTGTCCGCACACTTTGACGTTAACCGATCATTTGAACCAGGGCCAGACGTCAAGGTTGAAGTCAAAATCACAATTAACCATACATGGCATCAGGACAGCAAAATATTGCAGGTATCCGACATCGTAGAGGTGTCCGGCGATGAGGCCCCCTTCAATTTGATGGTTGAATATGGCGGGATTTTTTTATTTGAAGATGTATTGTCCGATCCCGATGACATCACGCGCATTGCAGAAATGAACTGCGCGTCAATACTGTTTCCGTTCGCCAGGGAGGCGGTTGCTGAAATAACCAGAAGAGCCGGTATTGGCCCTATGATGCTACAACCGGTAAATTTTGTGGAACTCTTTAAAACAAATCATCCGCAGCAATAAATTCATGGCAGCACTTCATTTACTATGCTGTCCAAAATTTCAACAATCTTCAGGGATGTGAACAATGGAACTTCATGAACAGTTAAAATCCTTGGGCTCCGGCGCAACCGCCTACCGTTATGACAATCCGGATGCCGGATTGCTGGAGGCGTTTCCGAGCCCTTTCGCCAAAACAGAGTTGAACCCGGCGGGGGCGGTTGGAACCTTGCATATCGAATGCCCCGAATTCACCAGCCTCTGTCCGCTGACCGGCCAGCCCGATTTTGCCAAAATTGTGATCGACTACCAGCCTGACGGGCTCTGCGTCGAAAGTAAAAGCCTCAAGCTCTACCTGGGTTCGTTTCGCATGCATGGCGAGTTCCATGAGTCCTGCGTCAACCGCATCTGCAATGATCTGGTAAAGCTGCTAGGTCCGGTCTGGCTGACGGTGCGGGGCGAGTTCACCCCCCGCGGCGGCATCCCGTTCTGGCCGACGGCGGAGTACCGAAAGAAATAACCACTACGAAGGAGAATCAGCGGTCATGTTTTCTACATCTGATTTCAAAAAAGGGCTGGTCGTACAGCTGGACGGGGCTCCCTGTCTGATCGTCGATATCAACGTCAGCTCTCCCACCGCGCGCGGCGCCAACACAATGGTAAAGACCAAATACCGCAACCTGATCACCGGCCAGGTATTGGAGAGGACTTTTCGCTCGGGAGACAAGGTGGATGAGGCCGATTTCGAACGCCATAAAGGGCAGTTCCTGTATGCCGACAGCGGCAACGGGGTGTTTATGGATCTTGAAAATTATGAACAGTTCGAGATGCCAGCAGAAGATTTCGAGCCGCTCTCGATGTATCTCCTCGACGGCACCGAAGTCGTGCTGGGGCTGTTCGAAGGGCGCATGATCAACGTTGACCTGCCGATGACGGTTGAGCTGACGGTGACGGAAACCCCGCCGGTCATGAAAAATGCCACCGCGACCGCCGAGACGAAGGAAGCGCTTCTCGAAACCGGGCTGAAAATACGGGTTCCGCCGTATCTCGAAGCGGGCGAAAAGGTGAAGGTAGATACGCGGGACGGGCGATTTCTCTCGCGGGCATAACTGCCGGAATTATTCTTAATCACTTGACAGGGGGCTCCGCCTCCTCTATTATACAACTCCCCTACGGGCCTATAGCTCAGTTGGCTAGAGCCACCGGCTCATAACCGGTTGGTCCCAGGTTCGAGTCCTGGTGGGCCCACCATTTCACACATCGAGGGATAATAGCCGGATGCCGGCCAGATATTTGGGAACGCCCCGTTACCATACCTCACCACGAGAGTGCACACCGCAAGGTTGCACTCTTTTTAATTTTAGCCTATGAAAATTCCAAAAACAGCGGACATAGTTGGAATTATTAACAAAATTGCTCCGACAGCGCTTGCGGAAGCGTGGGACAACCCCGGTCTCCAGCTCGGAGACCCCGCCGCGAGAGTGACCCGCATCATGGTCGCCCTTGATCCTACACCAGATGTAATCGATTCGGCTCTCAAAGCTTCCTGTCAACTGCTCGTCACTCACCACCCTCTTATATTCAAACCGCTCAAATCCATCTCTACGGCAACAGCGCTGGGCGCATCCATTCAAAAGGCGATCAGGGGAGGGGTGTCGATTGTCTCTCTTCATACCAACTATGATATTGCCGGCGGCGGTTTAAATGATCTGCTGGCGGGTAAAATCGGACTTTCAGGCTGTGTGCCGCTCAAAATTACGGCATCTTGTGAACTGGTCAAGCTGGTTGTATTTGTCCCGGTTGAACAGCTTGAACAGCTGCGGTCGGCGCTGTTCCCTTTTGCGGTAACGCAGGGGAATTATCGGGACTGCTCCTTTGCCGCAGGGGGAATCGGGACGTTTACCCCGCTTGAAGGAGCCGAACCTTTTACCGGAACAGTAGGTAAATTGGCCACCGTGCATGAAGAACGGCTGGAGCTGCTGATACTTCGTACACATTTGCCGCGGGCCGTGAAGGCGCTTCTGGCTGCTCATCCCTACGAGGAGCCGGCCTTTGATATCTACCCTCTTCTGAATGAGGGGGAAAAACAGGGACTCGGGCGGATCGGTCGTTTGCCGGAACCGGTGACGCTGGGGGAATATGCCGGACGACTCAGAGAGATTCTGTCAGCACCAGCGCTGCGTTATGTGGGCGACCCCGCTGCCATGATTTCAAAGGTGGCGCTCTGCAGCGGCAGTGGCGCATCTTTGCTGCATGAAGCGGTCCGGGCCGGCGCAGACCTGCTGGTGACCGGTGACGTAAAATATCATGAGGCGCGTGATGCCGAAGATCTTGGAATAGCATTGATCGATGCCGGTCATTTTCCCACGGAAATAATCATGGTAAATGAGATTGCGGAACGGCTTGGGCTGGCGCTTGTTACGGCCGGCTATACGGATTGCCAGGTCGAAGCGTGCCGAACGGAAATGGATCCATTTCGAATATAGCCAGGAACAGTCAAGACTAATTCGTAGCAAGGGGGAATCAATTTGAAAAAGAAACTGGACATGCTTGAAGAGCTGCAGGAGGTTGATCAGCTGATCGATACTCTTAAGGTTGCTCAGGGTGAATTGTTGGCCGAATTGAGTGGGATTAATCAGGGGGTGGATACTGCACGGGAAGAGGTTGCCGTCCTTGAAGCAGGTCTGGCCAAGCTGGAAGCGGAAAAGGGTGAGCTGGAGGCTACCCATGCGGCGGAGCTTGAGAATATCGCCAGATCCGAAACAAACATGAAGGAAATCAAGACCAATAAAGAGTTTCAGGCGGTTGGCCGCGAAATCACCGCTGCCCGGAAGCAGGTAACGGATATTGAAGAACTGCTGTTGCAGAAGATCAGCCAGATCGAAGAACTTTCCAGCGATCTCGGGGCAAAAATAAGCCGATGCAGCGAGCTTGCCGAGAACTCCGCACAGCGGATCGTGGCAAAGCAGGCTGAAATTGACAAGATTCAGGCGGATATTGATGCGGATATCGTTCGTCGGGAAAATGTCGCCAAAGAGTTGCCTGCCAGCCTGGTGAAAAAATTTACAATTCTCCGTGAACAGCGTCGCGGGCATGCTCTTGCCATTGCCCGGGATGGCTATTGCATGGGATGTAACATGCACCTGCCGCCGCAGTTATACAACAATCTGTACAAATACGAGGAGTTGCTGACCTGTCCTCATTGCCAGCGGATTTTGATCCTCAAGTTGCAGCAGCAGTAGTGGTTCGACTCCGCTCACCAACCGCATGCTTGAGGTGGTCCAACCGCTTGTTTGAGAGTAGTTTAACCGTACCCTGAGCGGAGTCGAAGGGTGCTTACGATTTGGTTGAAGTAGTCCAGATGGTCGCTGCCGGTTTATCCGGTGGAGGAAAGTCCGGGCTCCATAGGGCGTGACGCTGGATAACGTCCAGCGGGGGTGACCCCAGGGATAAGTGCCACAGAGAGAAGTCCGCCTGCCTCGGCAGGTAAGGGTGAAAGGGTGAGGTAAGAGCTCACCGGGTCTGACGGTGACGTCGGATGCCAGGTAAACCCCGTCAGGAGCAAGACCAAATAGGGGGGCGTTAAGGGTGGCCCGCCCGTGCCTCCGGGTTGGTTGCTTGAGATTGCCGGTAACGGTATATCCAGATGAATGACCATCGCCCGGGGAGGGGTAATCCGACCCGGGAACAGAACCCGGCTTACGGACTGCTTCAACCAATATTAACAAAGAGCAAGGCAGGATTAAGTGGACGATGAGCAGTTGTGGAATCTTGGCGCCGTGCGTCTCAAAGCTCTGCTCACAGGCCTTTCAGGCGCCGCCATGACGACGTTGAAACAGCTGCTGGCCCATTATCGGAAGACGAAAGAAGCTCTTGCCGCAGTTGTTGCGGAAGTTGACGCTGCGGATGTCTGCCGGGAATGTGCCGGCCAGTGCTGCCTGAACGGCAAATATCGGGTCAATGTATTGGATGCCGCGGCTCTGATCTCAGTACAAACCCAGGCTGACTTCTCCCGAAAACCGGTCTGCCCGTACGGTAGTGATGCCGGCTGCAGCATGGAGCCTGCGTTGCGGCCTGCCGACTGTGTTTTATTCATCTGTGATGCAATAGATCGGACGTTGTCACCGCAGGCCAGATTGATTCTTGCGGAAAAGGAACTGGAGTTGCGGGAATGTATCTTGGCCGCTTCCTGTGTGACCGGTGAACTGATGGGAACTCCGCTCTTGCTCTGGGCGGAAAAACGGCAATAATCAAACTAAAGGCGTAAAGGCATAACTAATGGCGACTATTCATGATCTGGTACTTATCCATGTAGACAGCAAACCGAGTTTCTATGCCCGCATCGAGGAGATTCTTCCCGATGTCAAGCCCGGTTGGTGGCAGGTCAAGTTACTGGTGCTTACGTTACCTATGCAGGTATTTACCTGGATTCTCGACGATCTCCAGATTGAAGGGGCCGATTTCACCATGGGGGGGACACCGCTCCGTATGGAGGATGTGGTTTCTCCGGTCGAGCTGGAGCGGGTTGAGAAGGAAAAATCCGAGAAGGAACGTGTGCGGAAGGCGCGTCAGGAGGGTGGGGCACCCAAGGTCATATCCCTGCAGGACCGCCGCAAAAAATAGATGACTCATCTCCGCACGCAATAAAAGCAGCAGCAAAACCACATGCCAGATTCAAGGAGGATTAACCATGTTTTTCCCACAGTTCCGTGCCCGCAGAATCAGGGGGAGTGAAACCTTTCGCCGGATGGTTCGCGAAACTTCCCTGTCAGTCAACGACCTTGTCTATCCGATGTTTTCGGCTTTCGGCAGTGGAATCAAAAAAGAGATATCTTCGATGCCGGGCATCTACCAGCAATCCATCGAGCATATTGTCGCCGAGGCCAAGGAAGTCCGTGATCTGGGAATTCCGGCCGTGTTGCTGTTCGGCATCCCCGAGACCAAAGATGCGGTCGGCAGTGACGCTTATTCCGATACCGGCATTATCCAGGAAACGATCCGGGCGATCAAAAAAAATGTGCCGGGTCTGACGGTTATCACCGATGTCTGTTTATGTGAATATACCGATCACGGGCACTGCGGGATCATCAAAAACGGTGATGTGGATAACGACTCGACGTTGGATCTGCTGGCGCGCGAAGCACTCTCACACGTACAGGCGGGCGCCGACATGGTGGCCCCGTCCGATATGATGGATGGGCGGGTGGGCGCCATCCGTGAAATACTTGATGAGAATGGCTATGATGCAATACCGATCATGAGTTATGCGGTCAAATACGCTTCCGGCTATTACGGCCCATTTCGGGAAGCTGCTGAATCTACGCCGCAGTTCGGGGATCGCCGCAGCTATCAGATGGATCCGGGCAACCGTCGTGAAGCGCTCCGCGAGGCTGCTTCGGATATCGAGGAGGGAGCCGATATCATCATGGTGAAGCCGGGGCTGCCGTACCTCGACATCCTGCGCGACCTGCGCAACGAGTTTGACCTGCCGCTGGCGGTCTACAATGTTTCGGGCGAATACAGCATGATCAAGGGTGCTGCCGAGCGGGGATGGATAGATGAGGAGCGGGTCGTGCTGGAAACGATGACCGCTTTCAAGCGGGCCGGGGCCGACATTATCATAACCTACCATGCCAAGGATGTCGCAAAATGGCTTGCAAAATGAGTTAACGCGTTTTTAGTTGACTGCAACTCTTTGTAACGGCGGCCTGTCCAGATAACGGGGCAGGCTGCCGCGCACTTCGACAATCGGCCCGTCTTCCAATTCCTCCGCTTCACCGCTGTCATCTTCGTACTCTTCTTCTCCTGCCGCCCATTCGTAGAGTTTTTGAGAATCCCGCAACACCGGCTTTTGCGGAGTTCCGAAAACCCGTAACTGCATCTCTTCATCATACAGGCCGATGCAGCCGTGCGATGCCGGTTTACCCGGCAGATCACGGGCATGCAGCCAGTAGGAGACATTATCTGCTCCGACGTGAAAGCGGAGGGCATTGTCCATCGGATACTGCTCTTCATCGCCGGCGGTTTTATAAAGTGACGACGTGTGGTTAAAGTCGCGGGTTGATATCTGGAACATGCCGGTTGGGGTTTCGGTAGTCTCCTTGCCGGTTGCCGCCGGAGCCGAAAAGACCAGTTTGCCATATTCATAAGCGCCCAGCCATTGCTCGCTTATATCGACCAGAATAAATTTTTCGTGGCGGGCGGCCGGCGGGTAGAAGTGCGGCAGCGGCGTATACTTGCGCACGTCCGCCATGTTGTCGGGAACTTTAATTGTTACGCCCGGATAAACATGGCGACGGTCAACCCGGTTGAAGCGCGCCACCAGAATCCAGTCTGCTCCAAAGAGTGATTCAAGTGACTGATTCGGTTCAATAAACCGGGCATGCCACTTGATGTTTTTAAGGCTTGGGTAATCGATCCGCGAGAGGTCCTCTCTCCCCTTGTCTTCCGGTGAAGCGGCCGGACTATCCGTCAGGGAAGGTGTCCGGAGTACCGTGAAACCGACAAGTACGACGGTAAACAGCGTTACCAGAACTATTTTGTGCGAAACTCTCATACGGCTGTAATGCATGCAGAAGTGTCCTTGCAAGAATATAAACGGCGAATCGTTATCATAGACATTTGTTCCCTACTATTCAACAGTTGTCATCATACCGGGGTGGAAATTTCTGGCTTCATTGCAGAACAGGTGATAAATTGCCATGCGTAACACAAACGACTACATGGAGAACCGCTTTGGAAGAGCCGAATCGCAAGCCCACATTCAGTCAGTTTGCCAGTGACAACTATGCCGGAATATGTCCGGAGGCGTGGCGGGCGATGCAGGCCGCCAATAACGGGTTTGTCTCGTCGTATGGAGATGATCTCTGGACGGAGCGGGCCTGCGAGCACCTTCGCCAGGTTTTTGAGACGGAATGCCAGGTGTTCTTTGTTTTTAACGGTACGGCGGCAAATTCACTGGCGTTGGCGTCCCTGTGCCGTTCTTACCATAGTGTTATCTGTCATGAGCTGGCTCATGTCGAGACAGACGAGTGCGGCGCCCCGGAGTTCTTTTCAAACGGCACCAAGTTGCTGCATGTGAACGGTCCGGGTGGAAAGTTCGATCTGGCGGAGGTCGAGCGCGTCATCACAAGGCGCAGCGATATCCATTATCCCCGTCCGAAAGTGCTGAGCCTGACTCAGGCGACCGAAGTCGGCACGGTGTACACGCCGGATGAAATCGGGGCTGCCAGTGAACTCGCAAAGCGTTATGGCATGAGGGTACAGATGGACGGCGCCCGGTTCGCCAACGCCGTTGTTTCGCTGGATGTCGCTCCTGCCGAGATGACCTGGCGGGCAGGGGTGGATGTCCTCTGTCTGGGGGGGGCTAAAAACGGCATGGCGGTTGGTGAGGCGGTGGTCTTCTTTGACCGTGAGCTTGCTCATGAATTTGACTATCGCTGCAAGCAGGCCGGACAGCTGGCTTCCAAGATGCGCTTTATCTCGGCCCCCTGGATCGGGATGCTCGAAGGCGGTGCCTGGCTTGAAAACGCCCGTCATGCCAACGGTTGTGCGGCATTACTGGAACAGCATCTGGCCGGCATCGACGGCGTTCGTATCATGTACCCGCGGCAGGCAAACTCGGTGTTTGTTGAAATGCCGGAAACGGTTGTTGCGGCTCTCAGGTCGGCCGGCTGGCACTTCTACTCCTTTATTGGATCGGGAGGGGCACGCTTCATGTGTTCGTGGCAGACAACGGAAAGTGATGTTCTCCAGTTGGCTGAAGCGGTACGGACCGAATGTAAGGAGGTTCATGTGATCAAGACGGCAACTTTCGAGGCTTTGCTGAGTGATGCGGTACCGGATGGTCAGGGTGGCTACAATTTCACTCTGGAAGGGAAGACCTACCATCTGCAGGACAAGGATGATGTGCGGAAAATTGCGGAGACACATGGATACATAATTATTTATTGATATTGGTTTTTTAGTCTGACCAAGGTCCGTTCCCGCCATGCGGGGACGGACCTTTTTTGTATCAAACAGGATGAATGCGGTGTCTCCGGCAGAATCCGGTTATTATTACCATGGCTTATTGGTATGACAGCTTTTGACTATTCCTAAAGCAGCCGGTTTTAAAATTTTGTTCTTGCTTTTTGTATCAATTTTGTAGAGAATGATGGCAGTGACTTGGTACTGTGGGATCTAGATATTGATACGATGTTTCATCCCTCCAGATACATTCGCTTTGATTTTACTTTAACTAAAATAGGTTCCCGTGTGAAAAAGAAAAAAATGATCATCTCCCAGGAGACGATGGACGTAGACTTTGTACGCAAGGTCGAGTCGCTCTCCGGCACCTCGGTGCGTCGTTGTTTCCAGTGCGGCAAATGCTCGGCCGGCTGCCCGATGGCCACCTTCATGGAACACCCCCCCAACCGTGTCGTCCGCCTGCTGCAGCTCGGCCAGTGGC
>WNGL01000268.1_pt1 | contig 60652 bp, 63 predicted proteins | sample 5400591 | NCBI WGS metagenome assembly WNGL01 (sample SAMN13153377, study PRJNA577476) | soil metagenome | isolation source: 80 cm soil or saprolite under Garry oak tree replicate 1 | place: USA:California | collected 2016-06-15 | reverse complement strand
TCTTCGTGCCCTTCGGCGAGCTTCCGCTCGCAGCCTACCTGCGGGGCGCCACCGGGGACCCGAGCGTGACCACGCTCGCTCTGGCCGGTGCGGCGCTCGTGGCGCGGATTACCGGACGTGCGCTGATCGGGCAACGCGACCTTCGGGCCCTGCTGTGGCTGACCGCGGCCGGCGCGGCATTCCTGTATCCGTTCGCGCTCGGGCTCACGCCGTTCGATCCGTACGCGCTCGGTTACGGATCCGTCGGATTCGTGACCGCATTGCTGCTGGTGACGCTCGCCGCGTGGTACGCGAGGCTGAATCTCGTCGTGCTCGTGGTGATCGCCGCGGCGCTCGCTTTTCTCTGCGGCGCGTACGAATCGCGCAACCTCTGGGATTACCTCATCGATCCGTTGGCCTCCGTGTACGCGCTGGCCCGGCTCCTGGCGGGCGCGTGCCGTCGACACTTGAGCCGTGTAAAATCGTCGGCCAGCGTTCCGTCGGCGCCTTAGGCGGGTCGGCACCCGATCCGGAAAATCGACCGCGCTGCTTCAAACGGGGATTTTGCTGCGATGGCGAAAGCGAGGCAACGTGCGGAACCGACGGTCGTCCGGCCGGACGACATCGACCCGCACCACGACTGGAAGCGGCCGCTCCACGCTCCCGGCCACACGCAGGTCGATTTCGAGGAAAGAGTCAATTTCAGACGATTGCACGACTATCGCCTTGCGCGCGTGCGCGCGGCGCTCGCAGCCTCGGGCCTGGGCGCGCTGCTCTCGTTCGATCAGCACAACATCCGCTACACGACGAGCACCGTGATCGGCGAGTGGGCGCGCGACAAGCTCACGCGCTACTCGCTCCTCACCGGCAACGGCGATCCCTACATCTGGGACTTCGGCAGCGCGGCCAAGCACCACCGGCTCTACGCGCCCTGGCTGCACGTCGATCACTGCAAGGCGGGCCTGCTTGGGCTTCGCGGCGCGGTGGGAAGCGACATCACGCTGTTTCGCGACGCGGCGAAGGAGATCAAGGCGATCCTCGACGCCGAGGGCGTGGGCGACATGCCGCTCGGGCTGGACGTGGTCGAGCCGCCGATGCTGTTCGAGCTGCAGAAGCTCGGGATCGAGGTGCGCGACGGCCAGCAGGTGATGCTGATGGCGCGCGAGGTGAAGAACATCGACGAGCTGACGCTGCTCAACATGGCCTCGGCCATGGTGGACGGCGTCTATCAGGACATCGCGGAGGCGCTGAAGCCCGGCGTCAAGGAATCGGAGATCGTCGCGCTCGCGACCGGCCGCCTCTACCAGATGGGCTCGGATTGCGTCGAGGCGATCAATTCGATCTCCGGCGAGCGCTGCTCGCCGCATCCGCACAACTTCACCGACCGGCTCATCCGGCCCGGCGACCAGGCCTTCTTCGACATCATCCAGTCGTTCATGGGCTATCGCACCTGCTACTACCGAACCTTCAACGTCGGGCGCGCGACCGCGCCGCAGCGCACCGCATACCGGAAAGCGCGCGAGTGGATAGACAAGGCGATCGAGCTCCTCAAACCCGGCATGACGAGCGACAAGATCGCGCGCGCCTTTCCCGAGGCGAAGGAGATCGGCTTCGCGAGCGAAATGGAGGCCTTCGGCCTCAACTTCTGCCACGGCCTCGGCCTGGGGCTGCACGAGCGGCCGCTGATTTCGCGGCTCACTTCCTTCAAGGAGCCGATCGAGCTGAAGGCGGGCATGGTGTTCGCGGTGGAGACCTACTGTCCCGCGACCGACGGCATCTCCGCCGCGCGCATCGAGGAGGAAGTGATCCTCACGCCCGAGGGCGCGAAGGTCATCTCGCTCTATCCGGCCGAAGATCTGCCGATCGCAAACCCGTATTGAAGGGGACGATCTCGAGGATGGGCGTCACTCAACAAGCGCGTCCCGCACAGCGGGGCGAGGAAATCTCCGAGGCGATGCGGCTGCGGCTGTACCGGCTGCAAGTCGAAATCCGCTATTGCGAGAAGCGCGCCTACGATCTGTTTCTGCAGAACCTGGTGAAAGGCACAAGCCACCTCGCGCTCGGCCAGGAGGCGGTGGCGGCCGGGTTCGCCGCGGCCATGAACAAGGACGATTACACCTTCTGCACTTACCGCGGCCATCACCACACGCTCGCGCGCGGCGCGTCCATGCTGTCGGTGCTGGGCGAGCTGATGGGACGGCAATGCGGCCTCATGAAAGGCAAGGGCGGCTCGATGCATCTGACGAGCGTCGAGCACGGCGTGATGGGCTCCTACGCCATCGTCGGAGCGCACCTGCCGATCGCGGCGGGCGCGGCGTGGTCGGCGCAGTACCGCGGAACGAAGCAGGTCGCAGTCGCGTTCTTCGGCGACGGCGCGACCAACATCGGCGCCTTTCACGAGGCGCTTAACTTGGCTGCGGTGTGGAAGCTGCCGGTCATCTTCGCCTGCGAGAACAACATGTATATGGAGTACACGCCGATCTCGAGCGTCACCGCGGTGAAGCACCCCGCCGCCGACCGCGCGGCGTCCTACGGACTCGAGCGCCTGGTCATCGACGGCAACGACGCCGATATCGTATACAGCAGCGCGCGCGAGGCGATCGCCAAGGCGCGCTCGGGCGGCGGGCCGTCGCTCATCGAATGCCTGACGTACAGACACAGCGGTCACTCGCGCGCCGACCCGGCCAAGTACCGGCCGAAAGAGGAGCTCGAAGAGTGGCTCAAGCGCGACCCGGTGACGCTTTACCGCAACCGGCTGCTCGCGCTGGGCATCGCGGAGGCGACGCTCGCGAAAATCGAGTCGGAAGCGATGGCGAAGCTCGATCAGGCGACCGAAACCGCAAAGGCCTCACCGACCCCGGCGGTGGAGACGGCGATGACCGACGTCTGGGCCGATGGAGGTGCAGCATGGCGCAACTGAGCTACCGGGAGGCGGTCGCCGCCGGCATCGCGCAGGAGATGGCCCGCGACGAGCGGGTCGTATTGTTCGGCGAGGACACCGCCGCCGCGGGCGGCGTGTTCAAGACCACGGTGGGATTGCTCGAGCAGTTCGGGCCGAAGCGCGTGAGGGACGCGCCGATCTCGGAGCTGGCGATCCTCGGCGCGGCGATGGGCGCGGCGATGACGGGACTGCGGCCGGTGGCGGAGATCATGTTCTCCGATTTTCTTGCCTGTTGCTGGGATTATGTCGCGAACGAAATAGCCAAGACCCGCTACATGAGCGACGGCCAGATTACGTTACCCCTTGTCATCCGCACCGCGAACGGCGCCGGGTCGCGCTTCGGCGCGCAGCACTCGCAGAGCGTGGAGAACTGGGCCATGGCGATACCCGGCCTGAAAGTGGTCGCGCCTTCCAATGCGGCCGATGCGAAAGGCCTGCTCGCCGCGGCCATCCGCGATCCCGATCCCGTCGTGTTCTTCGAGCACAAGAGCCTCTTGGCGAACAAAGGCGAAGTGCCGGAGGGCGAACACGTGGAACCGCTCGGGAAAGCCAAGGTATTGCGGACGGGCGAGGACGTGACCCTCATCGCGCTCGCGGCCATGGTGCCGCGCGCGCAGAAGGCCGCCGAGGTCCTCGCCGCCGAGCACGGCATTTCCGCGACCGTGATCGACCTGCGCTCGCTCGTGCCGCTCGACGCGCAGACGCTGATCCGCGAAGCGGCGCGCACCGGGCGCGTGTTCACGGTGGAGGAAAATCCGCGGCTGTGCGGCTGGGGCGCTGAAATCACCTCGGTCATCCAGGAGGAGTGTTTCGGCGCGCTCAAACAGCCGATCGTGCGCATCACCACGCCGCACGTGCCGCTCCCCGCGGCGGACCAGCTCGAGGACGCGGTGGTCCCGACCGCCGCGCGCATCGTCGCCGAGGTCAAACGCGCGCTGGACGCGCGCCGCGCCGCGTCGCCGCCGAGAGGAGAGAAGGGATGGACGTGATCATGCCGCAACTGGGCGAGACCGTGACCGAAGGCACCGTCGCCAACTGGTACAAGAAGGTCGGCGACACCGTGCGCGCCGACGAGCCGCTGTTCGAGGTGGAGACCGACAAGGTGACGACCGAAATTCCGGCGGTTGCGAGCGGCGTGCTCAAGGCGATCCTGGTCGAGCCGGGGACTACGGTGCCGGTGGGAACGGTGCTCGCCGTGATCGAGCCCGCGCCGAAGTGAACGGGTCGAGTCCGAAGGAGAGTTGAACTTGAATGCGGTAGCGAAACTCGGTTGGATCGGCACCGGGCGCATGGGCTTCGAGATGGCGAAGCGCCTGGCGAAGGGCGGCTGCGACGTCACGGTCTGGAACCGCACGCGGGCGAAAGCCGAACCGCTCGCGAAGGACGGAGCGAAGATTGCGGCGAGCCTTGCGGATCTCGCCGGCTGCGACATCGTGTTCTGCATGGTCTCGACCTGGGACGACGTCAAGGAGGTGATCGCGGGTCCGACAGGGCTGCTCTCCAGATCGAAAGGCGGCGCGCCGCGCATGGTGGTGGAGTGCTCCTCCATTTCCCTCGACGGCTCGGCCGAGTTGCGGAAGGTTCTCGCCGAGCGCGGCGTTCAGCTGCTCTCCGCGCCCGTCTCGGGCAACGCCAAGGTCATCAAGGCGGGCAAGCTCACTTTCGTCGTGTCGGGGCCGAAGGCCGCGTACGAGGCGGCCGCGCCCTACCTCGACATGATGGGCCAGGGATCGTCCTACGTCGGCGAGGGCGAGCTCTCGCGCATCGTCAAGATCTGCCACAACGTGATGCTGGGCGTCGTCACCCAGTGCATGGCTGAGGTGACCGTTCTGGCACAGAAGGCGGGCGTGCCGCGCCACGCCTTTCTCGACTTTCTCAACAAGAGCGTAATGGGCTCGACTTTCACGCGCTACAAGGCGCCGGCCTTCGTCAACCTGGATTTCCACGTCACCTTCACTCCGCATCTGCTGAGGAAGGATCTCGATCTCGGCCTCGAGGCCGGTCGCGGTTTCGAAGTGCCGATGCCGCTCGCCTCGATCACGCGCGACCTGGTCCAGTCGCTGATCGGCGGCGGCATGGCGGACGAGGATTTCTCGAAGCTCCTGGTGCAGCAGGCAAAGGCCTCGGGGATCGAATTGAAACCCGAAAACGTCGCCGTGAGCGACGGGCTTTCGCTGTGAATTTTCCACGGAGGAGACCGAGATGAGAAACATGATAAAGATCGCTGCCGCCACGCTCGCCGCGAGCGCACTGCAAGCGCTCGCCCAGGGCTACCCGAGCAAGCCGGTACACGTGATCATAACGTTCCCCGCAGGCACCGCCACCGACATCGTCGGCCGCGTGGTCACGCAGAAGCTATCGGAGTTTTGGGGCCAACCGGTGTTGGCCGAAAACCGCGCCGGGGCCGGCGGCTCCATCGGGGCCGCGGTGGTGGCCAAGGCGGCAGCGGATGGCTACACGCTGCTCATCGACTCCAACGCACACGTCGTGACTCCCGCGATCTACGCGAAGTTGCCGTACGACACGCTGAAGGACTTCGTCGATATCTCTCCGCTCGCTGGGCAGCCCAACGTGCTGGTAGTCACACCCGGCTCGAGCGTCAAGTCGCTCGCCGACTTCCTTGCCGAGGCGAAAGCCAAACCGGGGCAGATCAACTTCGCATCCGCCGGCATCGGCAGCGGCACGCATCTCAACCTGGAAAAATTCAGGCTCGTGACCGGGATCAATGTCGTGCACGTTCCGTACAAGGGCACGCCGGAAGTGGTGTCCGACCTCATGGCGGGGCGTGTCAACTATTACTTCGCCCCGATCGCGCCGGCGATTCCGCTCATCCGCGACGGCCGGCTGCGCGCGCTGGCGGTGAGCAGCGCCAAGCGCTCGAGCGAGCTTCCGGATGTGCCGACCGTCGCAGAGGCTGGCGTGCCGGGCTTTGAATTCACGCTCTGGTTCGGCTTATGGGGGCCGACCGGAATGCCGGCCGACATTCTGGACAAGATCTCGAAGGACGTAAATGGCGCGCTTGCCAGCACCGACGTGCGCGAGCGGCTCGCCAAGCTCGGCAGCGACACGATGATCATGACGCCGGGCGAGTTCAGCCAGTTCGTGCGCCGCGAGTTGGACGACTACGCGCGAATCATCAAAGCGGTGGGCATCAAGCCGCAGTGAATCCAGGCCGGCATTTCGCGGCTGGATGAAACCGCTGCAGAACACATGGGTGACAAGTATCCGGTGGTGAAGGTGGCGGCAGTCCAGGCCGCCTCGGTGTTCCTGGATCGCGAGGGCTCGACCGAGAAAGCCTGCCGGCTGATCCGCGAGGCCGGGAAAAACGGCGCGCGGGTCGTCGGCTTTCCCGAAGGGTTCATTCCGGCGCATCCGGTCTGGTATCACCATCACGCGGCCACCGGGGCCGTGGCGAACGAGCTTGCAGTCGCGCTGTTCAGGAACGCGGTCGAGATTCCGGGGCCGGAGACCGAGGCGCTTGGCGGCGCTGCGCGCGACGCCAACGCCTACGTCGTCATGGGCGTGTGCGAGAAGCTGCCGCAGACCATCGGCACCATGTTCAACACCCAGGTCTACATCGGCCCCGACGGCAAGTTGATCGGCAAGCATCAGAAACTCGTGCCGACCGTCGGGGAGCGGCTGGTGCACATGGGCGGCTTCGGCGACACCTTCGGCGCGTTCCACACCGAATTCGGGCCGATGAGCGGTCTGATCTGCGGCGAGAATTCCAACCCGCTCGCGGTGTTCGCGCTGACCGCCGAGGGAACGCGCATCCACGTCATGAGCTGGCCGAATCATTTCCCCGCGAGCGGCGATCCGATGCGCAATCGCGTATCGGTGGACTCGCAGGCATTCGCCCAGGTGAGCAAGGCGTTCGTCATTTCCGCCTGCGGGACCGTGGACGAGCCGATGATCCGCATGCTCGGGGTCGTCCCCGAGGCGGAGAAGTTCCTGCGCAATCCCGATTGCTGCGGCGGCAGCGCGATCGTGGCCCCGAACAGCCGCATTCTCGCCGGCCCGATGGGCCCGGAAGAGGGCATCCTCTACGCGGAATGCGACATCGAAATGGGCATACGGATGAAGCTGCGCCATGATTTCGCCGGCCACTACAACCGACCCGACGTGTTCCGGCTCGAGATCAACCGGAGCCTTCCGAAGATCTATACCGCGCACGGGAGCGAAGAGACGCAGACCTTGGCGAAGGCCGCCGACAGGCTTCGCGAGCTGCCGGAAGCGACGCCCGCGCTGCCCGAGGACGGCGGCGAGCGACTGCTTGAGCCCGCCCGGGGTGCGCGCCGCCGCAGGCTGGCGCGCCCGCGGCTACGGGGGGTTCCCGGCGGTAAGGGAGCGACGCGGCGCTGAGAGTCCGTGATTTTGACGCATAATACGGCGCGGCGCGCGTGCGCCGGAACCGAGGTTGAGGAGTCACCATGGCCAAGCAGAGAATCAGCTACGTTCCGCTCAAGAAGATGGACGCGGAGATGCGCAAGGAAATGGAGCGCTGCCAGCGCGAGGGCACGCCGCGGCCCGAGAGCTCGGCGGTGCGCGCGCATGTGCCCGCCTGCTTCTGGTTCTTCGCCAATTCCTGGCGCGACATTTTCAGGAACGGCGTGTGCGATCACGCCATCAAGGAGCTGTGCCGGCTCTACGTGTCCCGCTCGGTGCAGTGCGATTACTGCGGGAACCAGCGCTCGGTCAAGGCGACGAGCAACGGCGCAGTGATCGAGGAGCAGGTGATGGATCTGCTCAATTTCGAAAAATCAAAGAAGTACGACGAGCGCCAGAAGGCGGCCCTGGCCTACGCCGAGGCGATCATCTGGCACACCGAGACGGACGATGCGTTCTGGGAGCGCGCGCGCAGGCATTTCAGCGAGCCCGAGCTGGTCGAGCTGGGCTGCATGATCGGGCTGACCCTGGGCCAGCAGAGCTGGCTGCGGCTGCTCAACATCGAGCATCACGAGGTGCTCGCGGGCACTTCGGCCTCGATGGCGCCCGGCTACGAAGACGCGAAGAAGCTCGCCGAAACGAAGGCGTCGGCGGGTTATTGGGCGAAGTCCACGAAGCGACCGAAGGCCGCGTAGGAAAAAGCGGCGCGCGGCGCGAACACCGAGCGAGGAGGAAGACGATGAAGGCGATATTTGCGGCCGCAGCGGCGGTGTGGCTTGTGCCGTTCGGCGCCGCACAGGCGCAGGGATACCCGTCGGGCACGGTCAAGATCATCGTTCCGTTTACCGCGGGCAGCGCGACCGACATCATGGCGCGAACCGTAGGCGAGCGGCTGTCGCAGGTATTCGGCCAGCCGGTGATCGTGGAAAACCGCCCGGGCGCGGGCGGCACGATCGGCATCAGTCTCCTCGCCAAGGCCGCACCGGACGGACTGACCCTCGGCGTCGTTTCCACCGGGCACGTCGTCAACCCCGTGCTCTACCCCAGCCTCCCATACGACACGATCAGGGATTTCGCGGGAGTGGCGCCGCTCGCGACCCTGCCGAGCGTCCTCATCGTGCCGCCTTCGCTCGGGGCGAAATCGGTCGGGGAACTCGTCGCCATGGCCAGGGCAAAACCTGGCCAGTTCAACTACGGTACGGCGGGGGTTGGCAGCGCGGCGCATATCAACCAGGAAAAATTCAACCAGGCCACGGGCATCCAGGCGGTTCACATTCCGTTCAAGGGGACGCCCGAGATCCTGAACGACACGATGGCCGGCCGGATCCAGCTCGCCTGGGTGCCGCTCATCGCGAGCGTCGGACCGATTCGCGACGGCAAGGTGCTTCCCCTCGCGGTAAGCACGCCGACCCGCTCGCCGATGCTGCCCAATGTTCCCACGATCGCCGAGGCGGGATACGCGGGAGGCCAATTCAATTTTTGGGTCGGCATGCTCGCGCCGGCGAAAACGCCGCGCGAAATCGTCGCCAGGCTGAACTCCGAGGTCGCGAAAGCGGAGCAGACGTCCGAAGTGAAGCAACGCCTCGCAAACCTGGGTGCCGAACCGATGCCCATGACGCCTGAGCAATTCGACGCCTTCATCAAGGAGCAGCACGACGAGCTCGGAAAGATAATGAAGGCCGCTGGAGCGAAGGCGCAGTAACGCGGTGCCTTCGGTCACCGCGGGCGCGACCCCGAGCGAGTCATGATGTTCGAAGGCAAAACCTGCTTGATCACCGGCGCGGCCGGCAATCTCGGACGGGCGGTCGCTGCGGCGTTCGCCGCTTCGGGAGCCACGCTCGTCCTCCTCGGTCGCGACGAAGCCAATCTGCGGGCCGTCTGCGGGAGTCCGAGTGAGCGCAAGCTGCACTTGCGCGCCGACCTGACGGAGCCAAAGTCCGTGGTCGACGCCGTGGACGCCGCCATCCGCCGTTTCGGCCGAATCGACGTCCTCTGCAATCTCGCCGGCAGTTTCCGCATGGGGCCTCCGGTGCACGAGACTCCGGCCGACCTCTGGCGATCGATGATCGAGGTCAATGCTGGAACCATTATCAATACGGCCCGCGCCGTGGCACCGGGGATGATCGCGGCCGGCCGGGGCAAGATCATCAATATCGCCGCCGTGGCCGGACTCGCCGGCCGGAAGGACATGGGAGCCTACAGCGCCGCAAAAAGCGCGGTCATCCGGCTGACCGAGAGCATGTCCGCCGAGTTGCGCGAGCAGGGCATCAACGTCAACTGCATCCTGCCGAGCATCATCGACACGCCCGAGAATCGCGCCGCCATGCCGCGAGCCGACCCGCGCCGGTGGGTGGCGCCCGATGCGCTCGCCGAAGTCGTGCTGTTCCTTGCGTCCGAAGGCGCGCGCGCGATCCACGGAGCGGCGATTCCCGTGACCGGCCTCGTCTGATCCGCTGCTGGGCGGGGCGCCATCGCCGCTCGGCGGGCAGACCTCCCGCCGGGAAATCGGGCGCGCCCCCGGGTTTATACTTGCAAGCCTTCCAGACTCGATTGACAGGAACAGAAGAACAATGCCCGACGTTTTCATCTGCGACGCCGCGCGCACGCCGTTCGGCCGTTACGGCGGCGCGCTTTCCTCGATCCGCACCGACGACCTCGCCACCCTTTCCATCAAGGCTCTGATGGAGCGCAATCCCTCGGTCGATTGGAGCGCGGTGGACGACGTCATCTACGGCTGCGTCAATCAGGCGGGTGAGGACAACCGCAACGTCGCGCGCATGGCGCTGCTGTTGGCCGGCCTGCCCCAAACCGTGCCCGGCGCGACGGTCAACCGCCTGTGCGGCTCGAGCCTCGACGCCGTCGGCACGGCGGCGCGCGCGATCAAGTGCGGAGAGACCCAGTTCATGATCGCCGGCGGGGTGGAGAGCATGTCGCGGGCGCCGTTCGTGATTCCGAAAGCCGACAGCGCGTTCTCGCGCGCGGCGAAAATCGAGGACACCACCCTAGGTTGGCGCTTCGTCAACCCGGCGATGAGGGCGAAGTACGGCATCGATTCGATGCCCGAGACGGCGGAGAACGTGGCCGAGGAGTTCAACGTGGGGCGCGCGGACCAGGATGCCTTTGCGCTGAGAAGCCAGCAGCGCTGGGCGGCGGCTCAGGCGGCGGGGTTCTACCGCAGCGAGATCGTTCCGGTGTCGATTCCGGGAAAGAAAGGGGCGGTGACGATGGTGGATCGCGACGAGCACCCGCGTCCGGACACGACGCTCGATGCACTGGCGAAGCTGAAAGGCGTGGTGAAGCCCGAGGGCACGGTGACCGCCGGCAACGCCTCGGGCGTGAACGACGGCGCCTGCGCGATGATCCTCGCCTCGGAGGCGGCGGCGAAGAAGCATAAGCTCGCTCCCAAGGCGCGCATTCTCTCGATGGCGACGGCAGGCGTCGCGCCGCGCATTATGGGCGTCGGACCGGCGCCGGCTTCGAAAAAGGCTCTGGAAAAATCGGGGTTGAGGCTTGCACAGATGGACGTGATCGAACTCAACGAAGCGTTCGCTGCCCAGGCGCTCGCGGTGACGCGTGAGCTCGGGCTTCGCGATGATGCCGAGCACGTCAATCCGAACGGCGGCGCGATCGCCATCGGCCACCCGCTCGGAGCTTCCGGCGCGCGCCTTGTGACCACGGCGATGTACCAGCTGCACGCGGCGAAAGGCCGCTACGCGCTTTGCACCATGTGCATCGGCGTGGGGCAGGGAATCGCTCTGATCATCGAACGGGTGTAGGCGATGCCGGTATTTCCCGCAAGGCGGCCCGTTTTAGTGAGTGACACTCTTGACGATGTAGCCGCCCGATTTCTCGTCATGCTCAAGCTGCAGCATGTTGCGTGCTTCGGCTTCATCGAGCAGCTTGGAGAAGGACGAGAAGCCGTAATATGACTCGTTGAAGCCGGGTTTGCGGCGCTTGAGAGCCTGCTTCACCATCGAGCCCCAGATCTTCTCCTCGGCGCCGCGCTCGGCGATAAGGGCTTCGACCGTTTGCATGACCAGCTCGAGCGCTTCCTCGATCTTGTCCTCGTTATCCTTAGGCGGGCCTTCCCCCGCAGCGGCGGGTTTGGTTTGCGGTTTCTTTCGCGGTTGCCTGCGGGAGGGTTTCTCACGGACAAGGTCGTCGTAGAAGATGAACTCGTCGCAGTTTGCGATCAGCAGGTCCGAACTCGAGTCCTTCACCCCCACGCCGATCACGGTCTTGTCGTTTTCGCGAAGCTTGGAGACGAGCGGCGAGAAATCCGAGTCGCCGCTCATGATGACGAAGGTGTCGACATGCGATTTGGTGTAACACAGGTCGAGAGCGTCGACCACCATGCGGATATCGGCGGAGTTCTTTCCGGACATGCGCAGGTGCGGGATCTCGATCAGCTCGAATGAGGCCTGGTGCATGTCTGGCTTGAACTCCTTGTAGCGCTCCCAATCGCAGTAGGCCTTCTTCACCACGATGCTGCCCTTCAGCAACAGCCGCTCGAGCACCTTGCCGATGTCGAACTTCGCGTACTTGGCGTCGCGCACGCCGAGCGCGACGTTCTCGAAATCGCAGAACAGGGCCATATTCACGGTGTCGCTCGGGGCGGTCATTTCGGCTCCTCGATCTTGTGGACCCGGCATTATCCCATCCCCGAGCAACAGCCTGGTCTTCGGCGTCTCCCTGCGCTTTGACCCGGGTTGAAGTTCCGGCTATCTCGGCATAGCATCAGTACCAGGAGCGGACAAATGCACACCGAAGTTCATGTTCATGGCACGGTGCTCCTGAAGAGCGGCGTGAACCAGACCGATATCGAGCAGGCGTTGCGGCCTTGGTTCGACTATGTCGACGTTGACGGCCTTGCCGATGCGCGCAGCGCGCACCAAGACGAGCCCGGCATGGTCTACGACCGGCGGCGCCGCGCGCTCGACATTTGCTGGACCGGTTATGTGGGCCGCAACTTCCAGAGTTCCCTCGACGGGGCATTCGAGGCGTTGTCGCCGTATTCGGAGGAAGCAGCCGCGGTCGAGGTCAGCTACTACCACGAGGACGGCCAGGACGAGCACAGCTGGGTGTTCGTGGGCCCGACACAGGAGTCGATTCGGGACATGCAGCGGCGGCGCATGGCGGACGACATCTCGGCGCTGCTCGCGCGCCACTTTGGCGAGGCCGAGATCGGAGAAGTTGTGGCGCTCGTCAACCAGCTCTTTGTGCGGGGTAGCGGCGAGGGGGCGCAGGATCGGACGCAGCCGCGCATCACGGGCGTTACCGGGAAAAAGCACCTGCACTGACAGCCTCGCGCGTTTCGCCGTGGCCCTGGTATTGGGTGGGCGTCTGACGCTCCATCGTCCGCGGGTTTCCCGGACAACGGCCAGGCTGGGGGCGTGCCACGGTCGACCTTCGCTTCATAAATCCTTTATTTGTTAATGTATTACATCCGCTTTAGTCTGTAAGGCATTCTTTTTTTTACACTTATTTTACATCAACCATATTCTCGGAAAGCGCTCTTAAGTCCCTGTTGCCAAATAAAAATTTCTAGATTTCGGGCTTGACCACCCTCTTGGTTTCCTCTAAAGTGGTGAGAAGTAGCGTTTAGTGGGGAACCGTGGCGTCGACAGGCGATTTCCACGCCATCAAAAGGGGGACCGTTGTTTCAAGGGGCGACAGAGCTGAGTCTAGACGCCAAGGGAAGGCTTGCCGTGCCGACCCGGCACCGCGACGCGTTGTTGTCGGGAGGCCGCGCGGTGGTTCTCACCGCTCATCCCGATAGCTGTCTGCTTCTCTATCCCCGCCTCGCCTGGGAACCCATCGGAGCCAAGGTCCAGACGCTCTCGAGCTTTAACGAACAAGCGCGCTGGTGGCAGCGGCTGCTGGTCGGTTTCGCGGAGGAGCTCGAACTCGACAGCCAGGGGCGCATCCTGATCTCGCCCGCGTTGCGCAAATACGCCGATCTTAAAAAAGAAGTGATCCTGGTCGGACAGGGAAGTCATTTCGAGATTTGGGACGTGGCGGCGTGGGACGAGCGGCTTGCCCGGGCCCTCACGCAAGTGGGCGCCAACCCGCCGCCCGGCACCGACAACCTTTCGCTGTGAGCCTGGATGCCCACCGCACCGTCCTCCTGCAGCCGGCCGTGGATGCGCTCGCGATCGATGCGAGAAGCGAAGGCACGTTCGTGGACGCGACGTTCGGCCGGGGCGGTCACAGCCGGCTGATTCTGGATCGGCTTGGCCCGCGCGGCCGACTGATCGCGGTGGACCGGGATCCGGAAGCGATGGCTGCGGCGCGGGAGATTCGCGACCCGCGCTTCACGCCGGTGCACGCGCGCTTCAGCGAATTGCACCCGGTGCTCGACGCCCTGCGCGCGGGGGCGGTTGACGGAGTGCTGTTCGATCTGGGCGCGTCGTCGCCGCAGCTCGACGACCCTGGGCGCGGATTCAGCTTCCGGTTCGACGCGCCGCTCGACATGCGCATGGACCGGACTCGGGGCGCGAGCGCGCGCGAATGGCTCGAACAGGCTGACGAGGCCGAGATCGGGGAGGTGCTGAGCAGCTATGGCGAAGAACGGTTTGCTAAACAGATTGCAAAGGCGATTGTTGCTGCACGGCGAAGAGGGCCTATCAGGAGCACCGGGCAACTTGCCGCTCTCGTGGGTGCGACCGTCCGGACGCGTGAACCGGGGCAGCATCCGGCGACGCGGACGTTTCAGGCTATACGGATTTACGTCAATCAGGAGCTTGAGGAGTTGTCGCTAGCCCTGCCGCAGGCCCTTGCAGTGCTCAGGCCCTCGGGACGGCTCGCCGTGGTCAGCTTTCACTCGCTGGAGGACCGGATCGTGAAGAATTTCGTCCGAAGCGCCGCCCGCCCGACATTGCCCGAACGCCTCCCGGTGAGAGCTCGGGATCTGCCGGCGCCGAGGCTGCGCGCCGTGGGAAAGCCGGTCAAGCCGGGCGCTGACGAAGTCAGAGCCAATCCCCGCGCACGCAGCGCCGTGCTGCGCGTCGCCGAAAAGCTGGCCTGAGGCCGCGATGACCCGGCTAAACCTGCTCCTTCTCGCTGTCCTCACGGCGTGCGCACTGGGGCTGGTCACATCGCAGCATCAGGCGCGCAAGCTCTTCGCCGAGCTTGAGCAGGAGCTGGAACGTTCCCGGCAGCTCGAAGTCGAATACGGTCAGCTGCAGCTTGAAGCGAGTACCTGGGCGATGCACGCCCGCGTCGAGCGCGTTGCGAGCCAGCGCTTGCACATGCGGATCCCCGACGCGAAGCACCTGCAGATTGTCCAGCCGGAAGGTGCGGCGCAATGAAATTCGCCGCCAGTCCAGTTCTCACCCTTACGCTGCCCACTTGGCGTTCGCGGCTGCTGCTCGCCGCTTTTGCGGCCGGGTTCGCCGTATTGCTCGGTCGCGCCGTTTATCTCCAGGGCCTGAACAACGACTTTCTCCAGGCCAAGGGCGAATCGCGTTACAGCCGCGTCATCGAGATTCCCGCAAACCGCGGCCGGATACTCGATCGCAACGGCGAAGCACTCGCCATCAGCACCCCGGTGAAATCGGTCTGGGCGATTCCTGACGAAGTAAGGCTGAACCGGCGGCAGCTCGCGCGGTTGGCGGCATTGCTCGAACTGCCGCCGAAGGAGATCGAGAATCGCGTCGCAGACACGAGCCGCGACTTCGTCTTCCTCAAGCGGCAGATCCCGCCCGAGGTAGCCGACCGCGTCGCCAAACTTCATATCCCGGGTCTGTTCCAGAACCGCGAGTACCGGCGTTACTACCCGGGCGGCGAGGTCGTGGCGCACGTGCTCGGTTTCACCGGCGCCGACGACGTCGGGCAGGAAGGCGTCGAGCTCGCGTTCCAGGACGCGCTCGCAGGCAAGCCCGGCAGCCGCCGTGTGATCAAGGACCGGCTCGGCCAGATCGTCGAGGACGTGGAATCGATCAAAGCGGCGCAGGACGGGCGCGATCTAGCGCTCGCGCTGGACGCGAGAATCCAAAACCTCGCTTTCAACCAGTTGAAGGCCGCTGTCGCGCAGTACCGGGCGAAATCGGGCGGGATTGTAGTGCTCGACGTCAATACCGGCGAGGTGCTTGCCCTTGCTAACTTTCCCACTTACAACCCGAATAACCGCAGCCGGCTCGCTGGAGCCCAGCTCAGAAACCGCGCCGTCACCGACACCTTCGAGCCGGGCTCGACCCTGAAGCCTTTCACCATTGCCCTGGCGCTCGAGGCCGGGAAGGTGAGGGCGAATACCCTGATTCAAACCGCGCCGGGCAGCCTCGCGATCGGTTCGGCGACCATTCGCGACGCGCACGTCGAGCGGGTTCTCACCGTAGCCCAGGTCATCCAGAAATCCTCAAATGTCGGGGCGGCGAAGATCGCGCTCGGACTGTCTGCCGAGTCCATGTGGGATATTTTTCAGCGCGTAGGTTTCGGCGCCGCGCCACGCCTCGGCTTTCCCGGCGAGGCGGCCGGCAAGCTGCGGCCCTATCGCAGCTGGCGGCTGATCGAGCAGGCGACCATGTCCTACGGTCACGGCATTTCGGTCTCGCTCATCCAGTTGGCGCGCGCCTACAACGTGTTCGCGCGCGACGGGGAACTCCTGCCGCTGTCGCTGCTGCGGGTGGACGCGCCTCCGGCGGCCCAGCGCGTGATCTCCCCGCAAACGGCGCGCACTGTGAGTGCGATGCTCGAGCTCGCGGTACACCCGGGAGGCACGGCGCCGCGCGCGCAGATCATGGGCTACCGGGTCGCCGGCAAGACCGGCACCGCGCACAAACAGGAAAACGGCGGCTACGCAGCCGACAAGTACGTGTCCTCGTTTGTCGGTTTTGCTCCGGCTTCCCGTCCGCGCCTTGTGATTGCAGTGATGCTCGACGAGCCCTCCGACGGCCGGTACTACGGCGGCACGGTCGCGGCGCCCGTTTTCTCGCAGGTGATGGCGGGGGCGCTGCGCATTCTCGATGTGCCGCCCGACGCTCCGATGAAGCCGATCGTGCTGCCGGCCGAGGGCGAGGAAATAAGGGAAAGCGTCTAGGTGTGCGCGACCGAGTCAAAGAGATCCTGCAGCGACTGGCCGCACAAGGAGCGGGCGTGACGGGCCTTACTGCCGACAGCCGAAACCTCATTGCCGGAGAGACCTTCCTCGCCTATCCGGGTTCGCGGCATGACGGGCGCGGGTTCATTCCGGAGGCCGTCGCCCGCGGAGCCGCGGCCGTTTTGTGGGAGCGCGAAGGTTTCGAATGGGATGCCGGCCGGGAGGTCCCGAACTTGGGAATCGGGGGACTGCGCGAACTCGCGGGGCATCTTGCCCACGAAGTGTACGGACGCCCTTCCGAGAAGCTCTGGACGATCGGTGTCACGGGCACCAACGGCAAGACCTCCTGCAGCCATTGGATCGCGCAGGCCTGCGCCGCCTGCGGGGCGAAGACTGCCGTGGTCGGTACGATTGGGATCGGATTTCCGGAAGCGCTCGAGGCCGGCGCCAATACGACGCCGGACGCAATAGTGCTGCACCGCTCGCTCGCGCAACTCCTCGACGCGGGCGCTCAAGGCGTTGCGATGGAGGTGACGTCGATCGGCCTCGACCAGGGGCGCGTCAACGGCGTCGCCTTCGGGGCGGCGCTCTTCACCAATCTTTCGCGCGATCACCTCGACTACCACGGCGACATGGAGAGCTACGCGCGTGCGAAGCAGCGCCTGTTCGAAACCCCCGGCCTGACGCATGCCGTGCTCAATCTCGACGACGTGCAGGGCGTACAACTCGCGCGCGTGCTCGCGGGCCGCGGGATCAACCGCGCCGGCTACAGCTGCTTCGAGGACGTCGCGGTGCGGGCCGGACTCGAGCGCTACGTCGAGGCGCGCGCGATCGAAGTGTCGCCGAAAGGGATCGCCTTCACCGTGAAGAGTTCTTGGGGCGAAGCGCGCATAGAGAGCACGCTGCTCGGACGTTTCAATGTGTCGAACCTTCTCGGTGTGCTGGCGACCCTGCTCGTCTCCGGAGTGCCCTTCGATTGTGCCGCGACCGTGCTCGGCAGCCTCAGGCCCGTCGCGGGCCGCATGCAGCGGCTGGGCGGATCGGGCAGGCCCCTCGTGGTCGTCGACTACGCGCACACGCCGGATGCGCTTGAGCAAACGCTGGTCGCGCTGAAGGACACGGCGAGAGCGGGGGGCGGACGCCTCATCGCGGTGTTCGGCTGCGGCGGCGGACGCGACCGCGGCAAGCGGCCGCTGATGGGTGCGGTCGCCGCGCGGCACGCCGACGCGATCATCGTCACCAGCGACAATCCGCGCGACGAGGATCCCGCAGCGATCATCGCGGAGATCGCCGCGGCGATCCCCGTGCCGTACGAAACCGTCGAAGACCGGCGCGCTGCGATTGCCCGCGCCATTGAAATGGCGGGCGCCCATGACGTCGTACTCGTCGCCGGTAAAGGTCATGAAACCTATCAGGAGATTGCAGGCCGGCGACTCCCTTTTTCCGATGCGTTCGAGGTCGAACGGGCGCTGGAAGGTTGGGGCGGATGATGAGCTTGAGTGAAACAGCAGCTGCCATCGGCGCGCGTTTACACGGCGCCGACGTGCGCTTTTCCTCCGTTTCGAGCGACAGCCGCACGCTTGCGCCCGGTGCGTTGTTCGTGGCGCTCCGGGGCGAGCGTTTCGACGGGCATGCTTTCGTCGGCCAAGCGCACGGGCATGGCGCGGTCGCGGCGATGGTGGACGGGAAGGCAGGAGCAAGGATAAAGGATCAAGGGGTTCCGCACCTTATCGTCGCGGACACGCGGCTTGCGCTGGGCCAGCTCGCGGCGCATTGGCGTGGTCGTTTCGACATTCCACTCGTCGCAGTCACGGGCTCCAATGGCAAGACCACCGTGAAAGAAATGATCGCGGCGATCCTGCGCGCGCACTGCGGTGAATCCGGCGCGCTCGCCACCGAGGGCAACCTCAACAACGACATCGGGCTGCCCTTGACGCTTCTGAGGCTGCGCGAGCAGCACCGCGCCGCCGTCGTCGAGCTCGGCATGAATCATCCGGGAGAGATCGCCTACCTCGCGGCCATCGCGGCCCCGACCGTCGCGCTCGTCAACAACGCCCAGCGCGAGCACCAGGAGTTCTTGAAAAGCGTCGCCGACGTCGCGCGCGAGCACGGTGCGGTGCTCGCGGCTCTGCCCCAGGACGGCGTGGCGGTGATCAACGCCGACGACGAGTTTGCCGGCTATTGGCGCGGCGTCGCGTCCGGCAGGCGCATCCGCGACTTCGGCATCGCCAAGCCTGCACAGGTCGGCGGGCGCTACGCCTTCACCGATTTCGGAAGCGAAATCGAGCTGAGCGCACCGGAGGGCAGGATCAAGACGAGGCTGCACGTCGACGGCCGGCACAATGTGCTGAATGCCTGTGCCGCCGCCGCGTCCGCGCTGGCGGCCGGAGCGGGGCTGGAGGCGGTCAGGGGCGGCCTGGCGGCGTTCCGCCCTGTCGATGGCCGCTTGCGTCGCAATACTGCTCGCTCGGGAACCACGGTCATCGACGACAGCTATAACGCCAATCCGGATTCGGTGCGCGCTGCGGTCGATGTGCTCGCCGCCTCCACAGGCAGAAGGCTGCTGGTGCTCGGGGACATGGGCGAGGTGGGCGAGCGCGGGGTGGAATTCCACGCGGAGGTCGGCCGCTACGCAAAGGAGCGCGGCATCGACCGGTTGTACGCGACGGGCGAGCTGTGCCGTCATTCCGCGGATGCGTTTGGAGAAGGAGCCCGCCATTTTGCCGGCATCGACGACCTCGTCGCCGCGGTTCGACCCGAGCTCGGACCGCACACGACCGTGCTGGTGAAGGGCTCGCGCTTCATGCGTATGGAACGGGTCGTCGCGGCGCTCGGGAAGGAGAGCAAGTAGATGCTCCTCGCCCTCACCCAGTGGCTCGCCCAGGACGTGCGCGCCTTCAGCGTGTTCCAGTACATCACGCTGCGCGCGGTGCTGGCGACCCTGACGGCACTGGCGATCTCGCTGCTCGCCGGGCCGCTCGTCATACGCAAGCTCACCGCCTACAAGATCGGCCAAGCGGTGCGCGACGACGGCCCGCAATCGCACTTGACCAAGGTGGGCACCCCGACCATGGGAGGCGCGCTCGTGCTGCTATCCATCCTGATCACCACGCTGCTGTGGGCGGATCTCTCCAACCGCTTCGTCTGGATCGTGCTCGTGGTGACTTTTGGGTTCGGGGCGATCGGCTGGACAGACGATTACCGCAAGGTGGTGCGGGGCGATGCGAAGGGTTTATCGGCGAAGGCGAAGTTCTTCTGGCAATCGCTGCTCGGCCTGATCGCTGCAGTCTATCTTGCGTTCGCCGTGTCGGTGCCGACGAACACGCAGATTCTGCCGCTGTTCGCGGCCTGGGTGCAAAGCGGCCTGGAGATGAACCTCTCGCCCAAGGCCGATCTCATCGTGCCGTTTTTCAAGAACATCGCCTATCCGCTCGGAGTGTGGGGGTTCATCGTGCTCACCTATTTCGTCATCGTCGGCACCTCGAACGCGGTGAATCTGACCGACGGGCTGGACGGGCTCGCGATCATGCCGGCGGTGATGGTAGGCAGCGCGCTCGGCATTTTCGCCTACGTGGTCGGCAACGCCGTGTATTCGAGATATCTGCTTTTTCCTTACATTCCCGGAGCGGGTGAGCTGACCGTGATTTGCGCCGCGCTCGCGGGCGCCGGACTCGGTTTTCTTTGGTTCAACGCCTATCCGGCGGACGTGTTCATGGGCGACGTGGGCGCGCTTTCCCTGGGTGCGGCACTCGGCACGATCGCCGTGATCGTGCGGCAGGAAATCGTGCTTTTCATCATGGGCGGAGTGTTCGTCGTCGAGACGCTGTCGGTGATGATCCAGGTGTTCTATTTCAAGTGGAGCGGAGGCAAGCGCATTTTCCTCATGGCCCCGCTTCACCATCACTACGAGCTTTCCGGATGGAAGGAATCCCAGGTCGTCGTGCGGTTTTGGATCATCACGATGATGCTGGTTCTCTTTGGCTTGTCTACTTTGAAACTGCGGTGAATTTCGCGGGCAGAAAGGTGCTGGTGCTCGGTCTGGGTGACACGGGTTTGTCGATGGCGAAATGGCTTGCGCGCCAGGGCGCGGCTGTGCGCGTCGCCGACACGCGCGCGGCGCCGCCGCGGCTCGCCGATCTGAGACGTTCGCTCCCGGGCGTCGCGGCCCACTGCGGTCCATTTCGCACAGAAAGTTTCGCGGGAATCGATCTCATCGCCATCAGTCCCGGTGTACCGCGCGCGGAGAACTGTGTTCAGAGCGCAACCGGCGTCGAGGTGCTCGGCGATATCGAGCTCTTCGCGCGGGCGATTGCGAATCGCTCACGGGTCATTGCCATTACCGGCACCAACGGCAAGAGCACCGTGACCGCGCTCGCGGGCGCCATGGCGAAAGCCGCGGGGACCGACTGCGAAGTCGCCGGAAATATCGGGCCGACGGTGCTCGATGCGCTCATGCGCCGCGAAGACGCCCAACGCATTCCCGCCCTGTGGGTACTGGAGCTCTCCAGTTTCCAGCTCGAGACGACTTACACGCTCGCTGCCCACGCGGCAACGGTACTGAATCTCAGCGAGGACCATCTCGACCGCTACCCGAACATGGACGAGTACGCCAGGGCGAAATCGCGAATCTTCCAGGGCAGCGGCATCCAGGTACTGAACCGTGACGATCCGAGGAGTCGCGCGATGGCGCTCCCGGGCCGCACGACCGTCACTTTCGGTCTGGGCGCTCCGCGGCACGCCGAGGATTGGGGTCTCGTCGATCTCCGCGGCATCCCTTGGCTCGCTCAAGGCGCAAACGCGTTCCTCCCGGCCACCGCGATGCGTCTTGCGGGCCTGCACAACGCCGCCAACGCACTCGCGGCGCTCGCCCTTTGCCGCGCGCTTGAGCTGCCGCTTGAGCCGCTGCTCGGTGCGCTGCGCGAGTTTCCCGGGCTGCCGCATCGAGTCGAACTGGTCGGCGAGGCGGGCCGGGTGCGCTGGTACGACGACTCCAAGGGCACCAACGTCGGCGCGACGGTCGCGGCGCTCGCCGGCTTCGCGCCCGGAGGCGCGAAAGCAGTCCTCATTGCCGGGGGCGAAGGCAAGGGACAGGATTTCTCGCCCCTGAAAAGCGCCGTCGCACGGGCGGCGCGTTGCGTAGTGCTGATCGGTCGCGACGCACCGCTCATCGAGGCCGCGGTCGCGGGGACTGGCGTGCCGGTTCACCGCGCCGGCTCGATGGACGAAGCGGTCGCGCTCAGCGCGGCCGAAGCGCGTCCCGGAGACGTCGTACTGCTGTCGCCCGCGTGCGCGAGCTTCGACATGTTTCGCGATTACGGGCACCGCGGCGAGGTGTTTCGGGCGGCCGTGGAGAGGCAACTCCATGCTCAGAAGAATTAGTCCCGGCCGCGCGCCGCTCACCGAGTACGACAGCAGCGTGCTGTGGGTGGCGCTGCTCCTGCTCACTTTCGGCGTGGTCATGGTGTATTCGGCCTCGATTGCGGTGGCCGAAGCGAGCAAGTTCACCGGTGGAAAATCCGCGTATTTCCTGGTGCGGCAGGCGTCGTTTTTAGCGGCAAGCGTGCTCGCGGGAATGGTCGCGTTCCAAGTGCCGACGCGGTGGTGGCAGCAGGGGGCGCCGTCGCTGTTCCTGCTGGGAGTCGTACTCCTCGCGCTGCTGGTGGTCCCGGGCCTGGGCCGCGAAGTCAATGGGGCGCGGCGATGGCTCTCGCTCGGGATCGTAAACGTGCAGCCTTCCGAATTCATGAAGCTGTTCGCGGTCCTTTACGCTGCCGACTACACCGTGCGCAAGTCGGCCCTTATGCACAGCTTCAAGCAAGGTCTCCTGCCCATGCTTGCGGTGATGCTCGTGGTCGGCTGGCTGCTGCTGCGCGAGCCGGACTTCGGCGCGTTCGTGGTGATCACGGCGATCGCCACTGCCATCCTCTTCCTCGGCGGCATGAACGGCAGGTGGTTCGCGGGATTGCTGTTGATGTTCGCGGTCGGCTTCGTCGGCCTGGTGCTCGCTTCGCCCTACCGCATGCAGCGCATATTCGGATTCATGGATCCCTGGTCGGACCCGTTCGGCAGAGGCTACCAGCTTTCCCATGCGCTGATCGCGTTCGGCCGCGGCGAGTGGTTCGGGGTGGGGCTGGGGGCAAGCGTCGAGAAACTGCTCTACCTCCCCGAGGCCCATACCGATTTCCTGCTATCCGTGATCGGAGAGGAATTGGGTTTCGCCGGCGTGTTCGCGGCAATCGCATTGTTCTCGTGGCTGGTCTTGCGCGCCTTTGCCATCGGCCGGCAGGCGGTCGCGCTCGAGCGCCCTTACCCGGCGCTCGCGGCGCAGGGCATCGCCGTGTGGCTGGGCGTTCAGACCTTCATCAACATGGGCGTGAACATGGGGGTGCTGCCGACCAAGGGGCTCACGCTGCCGCTGATGAGCTTCGGCGGGAGCGGGCTCATGGCGAACTGTGTGGCGCTCGCGATCCTGCTGCGAATCGATTGGGAAAACAGGCAACTCATGCGGGGGGTATCCGCATGAGTTGCCTGTTTCGGCGAAGACTCACATGCGCGCAACGCATGTTATGTCGTAGCCAAAATCGCCTTTGCGTGAACACATGGCTCGAACCATCATGATCATGGCAGGCGGCACCGGCGGGCATGTGTTTCCCGGCCTCGCGGTGGCGGATTACCTGCGCAATGCCGGTTGGCGCGTCGTGTGGCTGGGAGCAAAAACCGGCATGGAAGCCACTCTGGTGCCAAAGAGCGGGTACGAGGTCGCCTGGGTCAGTTTCTCCGGGCTGCGAGGCAAAGGGCCGATTGCCGTGTTTCTTTTGCCGGTGCGGTTGCTGGCCGCATTCTGGCAAAGCGCCCGTGCCATTTTCTTGCATCGTCCCGACGTCGTGCTCGGCCTGGGTGGTTACATGTCGTTTCCCGGCGGGCTGATGGCGGCGCTTCTCGGAAAGCCGCTCATCGTCCACGAACAAAACTCGACGCCGGGGCTTGCCAACAGAGCGCTGGCGGGCATCGCCGACCGCGTGCTGTGCGCGTTTTCCGGCGCGCTCGAGGGCGCCGAGGTGACGGGCAATCCGGTTCGGCCAGAAATTGCGGCGATAGCGGCGCCCGACCACCGCTACGCCGCGCGCTCCGGCCCTCTTCGCCTGCTCGTGGTCGGGGGCAGCCTGGGGGCAAAGGTCCTCAACGACACGGTGCCCCGCGCGCTCGCGCTTTTGCCGAACGAGCGGCGCCCGCTGGTGACGCACCAGTCCGGGGCGCTCCATCTTGAATCGCTGCGGCAGGCGTATGCGGCGGCTGGCGTTCAAGCGGCGACGCTCGCCTTCGTCGACGACATGGCGGCGGCCTACGCCGAAGCGGATCTGGTCATCTGTCGCGCGGGGGCTACCACCATCGCAGAAATCGCGGCGGCGGGCGTGGCGAGCGTTCTGATCCCGTTCCCGCACGCGGTCGACGACCACCAGACGGCCAATGCGCGTTTTCTCGCCGACGCCGGAGCCGCGGTCCTGCTGCCGCAGGACGAGCTCGATGCGGAACGGCTGGGGCGGCTTCTCGGCGGACTCGATCGCACGCGCCTGTGCGAGATGGCCAAGCGCGCGCGCGCGCTTGGCCGGCCCGCCGCGACCGAAGCCGTCGCCCGCGCCTGCGTGGAGCTGGCGCGATGAAACCTCAAATGGGTGACCGCGGATTTGCACGGAGGTGTGCGGATCGGAAGTTCTCTGTCCGTCTTCATCGGTGTTTATCCGTGGTTAAACAGGTTTTGCAGTGAAGCACAAAGTCAAACGCATCCACTTTGTCGGCATCGGGGGCTCGGGAATGAGCGGGATCGCCGAGGTGCTGATCAACCTGGGCTACCAGGTGAGCGGCTCGGACCTCGCCGCCAATGGGGCGACCGAGCGGCTCGCGGGACTCGGCGCGAAAGTCCTGCTGGGACACAAGGCCGAGAACGCCGCCAGCGCCGACGCGGTGGTGGTGTCCTCGGCGGTGAAGCCGGACAACCCCGAGGTGAGCGCCGCCCGCACCCGGCGCATTCCCGTGGTGCCGCGCGCCCTGATGCTCGCGGAACTCATGCGCCTGAAACAGGGCATCGCCGTGGCCGGGACCCACGGCAAGACCACTACCACGAGCCTGATCGCGAGCGTGCTCGCCGAAGGGGGGCTCGATCCCACTTTCGTCATCGGCGGCCGCCTCAACAGCGCCGCCTCCAACGCGCGCCTCGGCGCGGGCGAATTCATCGTGGTCGAGGCGGACGAATCGGACGCGTCCTTCCTGCACCTTCAGCCCGTGGCCGCGGTGGTGACGAACATCGATGCGGACCACATGGAAACCTACCAACACGATTTTTCGCGCCTGAAACAGGCCTTCGTCGGGTTTCTGCAAAACCTGCCGTTCTACGGCAGCGCGATTCTATGCACCGACGACGCCAACGTACGCAGCATCATGCCACTTGTCTCGAAGCCCATCGTGACCTACGGGCTGCGCGAGGACGCTCAAGTACGCGCCGCCGATATCGTCGCAGGCGAGCGCATGCGCTTCAGAGCAATTCGCGACGGCGCGGCAGCTCTGGACATCAACCTGAATTTGCCGGGCAGGCACAACGTGCAGAATGCGCTTGCCGCGATCGCCGTGGCGACGGAAGTGGGCGTTTCGGACCCGGCCATCCGCCAAGCGCTCGCCGAATTTCACGGCGTCGGGCGGCGTTTTCAGCGCTACGGAGAGATCACCCTCGCGGGTGGGGGCAGTTATGCGCTGGTGGACGATTACGGTCATCACCCGGTCGAGATGCGGGCGACGCTCGAAGCCGCGCGCGACGCCTTCCCAGGACGGCGCATCGTGCTGGCGTTCCAGCCGCACCGCTACACCCGCACCCGCGACCTGTTCGAGGACTTCGTCAAGACCCTCTCCGGCGTCGACGCGTTGCTGCTCGCAGAGGTTTATCCCGCTGGTGAGGCGCCGATCGCGGCCGCGGACGGCAGGTCACTTGCGCGCGCGCTGCGCCTTGCCGGCAAGACCGAGCCGGTGTTCGTCGGGAACATAGCCGAGTTGCCCGGCGCTATCGGCAAGGTCGTGCGCGCGGGCGACGTAGTGGTGACGATGGGCGCGGGCTCGATCGGTAGCATCCCGGCGCTCCTCGCAAAGGGCGGAGCGCGATGAGAATGAGCGAGCCGATCGGTCAATCCGCCACCGTCTTGCGCGGCACCTTGCGCCTGAACGAGCCGATGAAAAAACACCTGAGCTGGCGCGCGGGCGGCGTCGCATCACGCGCCTATGTCCCGGCCGATAGCGCCGACCTCGCGGCGTTTCTCGCCACGTTGCCGGAACACGAGCCGGTCTGCTTTGTAGGCCTAGGCAGCAACCTGTTGGTGCGAGACGGCGGATTTCGCGGCACGGTGGTGTTGGTGCACGACTCGCACGGCGCGATGCGGCTCGAGGGGGATATGGTCTACGCCGAAGCTGGCGTTGCTAGCCCCAAGGCTGCGCGCTTCGCCGCGAAGCACGGCTTCGAAGGGGCGGAGTTCCTCGCCGGAGTGCCTGGCACGATTGGCGGGGCGCTCGCGATGAACGCGGGCTGCTTCGGTTCGGAGACCTGGGACGCCGTCGCGAAGGTCGTGACGGTATCGCGCGCTGGGGCAGCGCGAGAACGCGCTCCCTCCGAATTCGAGATCGGATACCGACACGTCGAGCTGCGCGGGGCAAGGCTCGGCGAGGACGAATGGTTTGTCTCGGGCTGGTTCCGATTCCGTGGGGGCGAAGTCAAGCGCTCGCGCGGGCGCATCCAGGAGTTGCTCGCGCGGCGCATCGCCACTCAGCCACTTGAGCTGCCGAACGCGGGCTCGGTGTTCCGTAACCCGCCCGGGGATCACGCCGCGCGGCTCATCGAGGCCTGCGGACTGAAGGGCTACGCCGTCGGCGGGGCCCGCATCTCGGAGAAACACGCGAATTTCATCGTCAATCCGAAGGGCAAGGCGAGCGCTGCGGACATCGAGGCGCTGATCGCCCGAGCGCGTCAGGCTGTGAAAGCACGCTTTGGGATCGAGCTGATTCTGGAAGTGCGGATCGTAGGGGAAGCCGCATGAGCCCCCGCGACTTCGGCAAGGTCGCCGTGCTCATGGGGGGCCGTTCCGCCGAGCGCGCCGTGTCGCTGAAGAGCGGCGCAATGGTGCTTACTGCGCTCAAAAAGAAGGGCCTCGACGCGTACGCCTTTGATCCGGGCGAGCGAACAGTGCCAGCCCTGATTTCCGAGCGCTTCGACCGCGCGTTCATCGCGCTGCACGGGCGCTACGGCGAGGACGGCACTGTTCAGGGCGCCCTCGAGCTGCTGGGCATCCGCTACAGCGGGTCGGGCGTGCTCGGAAGCGCGCTCGCGATGGACAAGTGGCGCAGCAAACTTCTCTGGCAGGCGTGCGGCATTCCGACACCGCGTTGCGAGCTGCTCACCCGGGCGAGCGATTTCGCTGCTGTCGCAAAGCGGCTGGGCCTCCCGCTGATGGTGAAACCCGCCAACGAAGGGTCCTCCATCGGCATGAGCAAGGTACGCGAAGGGCGCGCGCTGGCGGAGGCTTACGCGCTTGCCGCCAACTATGACAGCGTCGTCATCGCGGAAAGCTTCGTCGACGGTGCCGAACTCACCGCGGCAGTGCTGGGCGAGACGGCGCTGCCTTTGATCAGACTCGAAACGCCGCGGGACTTTTACGATTACGAAGCGAAGTACGTCGCCAACGACACCCGCTACATCCTTCCTTGCGGCCTGCCGCCCGATGCCGAGCGGGCGATTCAGGACGAAGCGTTGCGCGCCTTCCGCGCGCTTGGCTGCAGCGGCTGGGGCCGCGTGGATCTAATGCTCGACCACTCGGGCAAGCCTTATTTCCTGGAAGTCAACACTATCCCCGGGATGACCGACCATTCGCTCGTGCCGATGGCGGCGCGTCACGCCGGGCTGTCGTTCGAGGATCTGTGCATCCGCATCCTCGAGCTGGCCCACGTCGGCCCAGGAGCCGCGCATGTGGGATAACACGCGCCTGATCAATGCCGTCGCGAACGCGCTTTTCGCGCTGGCGCTTGCATTGATCGCTTACGCCGCAGCCCGTGTCCTATTCGAATCCCCGGCGCTTCCGCTGCGGAGCATCCGCGTGCAGGGCGAATTGCTGCACGTCACGCGTGCCGAGCTCGTAAACGTGCTCCAGGATCGGGTGAGAGGCACGTTTTTCAGCGTGGATCTGGAGGCAGTTCGCGAGCTGTTCGAGAGCGTTCCTTGGGTGCGCCGAGCCGAGGTGAGGCGCTTCTGGCCCGATCGGCTCGAGGTGCGGCTCGAGGAGCACGTAGCGCTCGCGTACTGGGGCAGGGACAAGGACACGCGGCTGGTGAACACTTACGGTGAGCTCTTTGCCGGGCGCAGCGACACACCCCTGCCGCTGTTCTCCGGCCCCGCCGGCACCGAGGGCGAAGTGGCGCGCCGGTACTCCGCGTTCCGACAAGTTGTGGCGCCTCTGGGGCTCGATCTCCGGGAGATCTCGCTCAACGCCCGCTACGCCTGGCAGCTCAAGCTCTCCAACGGCCTTGTCGTGCGGCTCGGGCGCGAGTCCGAGCGCGACGCCATCGCCGACAGGCTCGCGCGCTTTGTCACGGTATATCCACGAACGCTGGGCAAGTTTCCGCGCGGGCCCGATTACGTCGATCTGCGCTACTCGAACGGTTTTGCGCTGCGCATTCCGGAGGGCACCCATTCCAATACGCACCGGGATGTGCCCAGCCGAACCTGACATGGCCAAGGAAAACAAAAACCTCATCGTCGGCCTCGACGTCGGCACCTCCAAAGTGGTGGCGATCGTCGCGGAACTCCTCCCCGACGGGCGCATGGACATCATCGGCATGGGCGGTCACGAGTCCAAGGGCCTGAAGAAGGGCGTGGTCGTAAATATCGAAGCCACCGTGAACGCTATCCAGCGTGCACTCGAGGAAGCCGAGTTGATGGCCGACTGCAAGATCGAGCGCGTCTTCACGGGCATTGCCGGCAGCCACATCAAGAGTTTCAACTCCACCGGGATGGTGGCGATCAAGGACAAGGAAGTGACGAGAATCGACGTCGAGCGCTCGATCGAAACAGCGCGCGCCATGCCCATCCCGACCGACCAGCAGGTGCTGCACATACTCACCCAGGAATTCATCATCGACGGGCAGGACGGCGTGCGCGAGCCCCTCGGCATGAGCGGGGTGAGACTTGAAGTGAAGGTGCATATCGTGACCGGTGCGGTGTCGGCGGCGCAGAACATCGTCAAGTGCGTGCGCCGCTGCGGCCTGGAAGTCAACGATTTGATTCTGCAACCGCTCGCCTCCTCGCTCGCGGTGCTTACCGAGGACGAGAAGGAACTTGGAGTGTGCCTCGTCGACGTCGGCGGAGGCACGAGCGACATCGCGGTGTTCCGCGAAGGCGCGATCCGCCATACGGCCGTGGTGCCGATTGCAGGCGACCAGATCACCAACGATGTCGCCATGGCGTTGCGCACCCCGACCGCGGAAGCGGAGGAGCTGAAGGTCCGCCACGGCTGTGCGCTGAGGCAGCTCGCCGAATCCGGCCAGATGATCGAGGTCGCGGGCGTTGGCGACCGACCCCCGCGGATGCTTTCCCGCCAGACGCTCGCCGAGGTGATCGAACCTCGCGTCGAGGAGCTCTACTCCCTCATCCAACAGGTGCTGCGTGATTCCGGCTACGAGGAGCTGCTGTCCTCGGGGGTGGTGCTGACCGGCGGGTCCTCGGTGATGCAAGGCATGGTCGAATTGGGCGAGGAGGTTTTCCACATGCCGGTGCGGCTGGGCATTCCCCGCTACGCCGGCTTGCTCTCGGACGTAGTGCGCGGCCCGCGTTACGCCACCGCCGTGGGCCTGCTGCTTGAGGGCGTGGTGCAAACGCAGCGCGGGCTCATTGCGCGGCAAGGCGGTTCATTCAGGCAAGTCTTGGGAAGGATGCGCGAATGGTTTCAGCGGAATTTTTAGCAGTGCTAGGCAGGCACGTGTTTTTTTACTTCATCCCGGAAGGAGACAAGCATGTTTGAAATCGTTGACAACACTTTGTGCGGCACCGTGATCAAGGTGATCGGTGTCGGCGGCGCGGGCGGCAACGCCGTCGACCACATGATCCGAAACGGCGTGGCCGGCGTCGAGTTCATTGCCGCCAACACCGACGCGCAGGCACTGTCGCGCGGCATGGCGAAAAACCAGATCCAGCTCGGCTCGACGGGTTTGGGTGCCGGCGCCAAGCCCGAGGCCGGCCGCGCCGCGGCGCTCGAGGCGCGCGATCAGCTTGCTGATGCCCTGCGCGGGGCGCACATGGCGTTCATCACCGCTGGCATGGGCGGGGGCACTGGGACCGGGGCCGCGCCCGTGGTGGCCGAGGTGGCGAAGGAAATGGGCATTCTCACCGTCGCCGTGGTGACCAAGCCGTTTTCCTTCGAAGGAATTCGCCGGATGCAGGCCGCGGAGATCGGGATCGAGGAGCTGTCGCAGCACGTCGACTCGGTCATCGTCATCCTCAACGAAAAACTTGAGGAGGTTTTGGGAGACGACGTGTCCATGGAGGAAGCATTCTCCGCCGCGGACAGCGTGCTGAAAAACGCGGTCGCCGGCATTTCCGAAATCATCAACGTCCCGGGGCTCATCAATGTCGACTTTCAGGACGTACGCACGGTGATGGCCGAGCAGGGTATGGCGATGATGGGCTCGGCCGCCACACCCGGCGTGGACCGCGCACGCATCGCCGCGGAGCAGGCGGTGGCGTGCCCGCTCCTTGAGGGCGTCAATTTGTCGGGGGCGCGTGGGGTCGTGGTCAACATCACCGCCGACAAGTCGAGCTTGAAGCTGCGCGAGACCAAGGAGGTGATGAACACCATCCGCGGGTTTGCGGCCGAGGACGCGACCATCATTTTCGGGGCGGTCTACGACGACAACATGGGCGAGGAGCTGCGCGTCACGGTGGTGGCTACCGGACTCGGCCAGCCGCAAATCGCGCGGCAGGCGAAGCCGAAGCTGGTGCGCAAGACCGGCACCGACAATATGCCGGTGGCGGGGGTCGATTACCGGGTGCTCGACGAAATGCCCGCCGTGATCCGCAAGAACCGCGCCTCGACCATTGAAGCGTTGCAAAACAGCGGCGTGGACAAATACGACATCCCTGCATTCCTGCGCAAGCAGGCCGACTAATTCGACTTAAACGGAGGGCGATATGAGTACAGCAAAACGGCCCGGCCTGCCGCGCTATCTGCGCAGGCCCGTGATGGCGAAGGCCGGAGTGCGGCTGCCGGTCAGAACAACACCGGTCCTGATTCGCACCGTGGCTTTCATGCCGGCGTATCAGCGCAAGCGCTTGCATTAAAATCACACGGCGCGGCGCGGCTCACTGGATTCCGGGCCGGTGAGCCCGTTGGCTGTGCTAGAATCCTCCCCCTTTATTCTGTTTCTTCAACGGCTAAGAACTGAATGTTCAGGCAGCGCACGCTCAAATCCGCCATTCGCGCCACCGGTGTCGGCCTGCACACAGGTGAGAAAGTGGCGATGAGCCTGCGCCCCGCCCGGCCCGATACGGGCATCGTGTTTCGGCGCATCGACCTGCCGGTCCCGGTGGATGTGCCGGCTGATGCTTTCAAAGTGAACGATACGCGGCTTTGCAGCGCGCTCGAAGCCGATGGCGCCAAAATTGCGACCGTCGAACACCTGATGTCGGCGTTTGCGGGCCTCGGCATCGACAACGCCTATGTTGACCTTACCGGGCCCGAAGTGCCGATCATGGACGGCAGCGCGGCGCCCTTTGTGTTCCTGATCCAGTCTGCCGGCGTTGAACAGCAAGGCGCGCCGAAGCGTTTTTTCAGAATCAAACGCCCGATCGAGGTGAGGGAAGGCGACAAATGGGCGCGCTTCGAGCCCTTCGACGGCTTCAAGCTTGAATTTTCGATTGCGTTCGATCATCCAGCAATCGAGCGATCGGCGCAGACAGCATGCGTTGATTTCGCCCAAACGTCGTACGTAAAAGAAGTGGCGCGCGCGCGCACCTTCGGTTTCATGCAGGAGGTGGAGGCGTTGCGCGACTCGGGTCTCGCGCTCGGCGGCAGCATGGAAAACGCCGTGGTCGTGGACGAGTATCGCGTCTTGAACGCTGAAGGCCTTCGCTACAGCGATGAATTCGTCAAGCACAAGCTGCTCGACGCGATTGGCGACCTGTACCTGGTCGGGCATCCGCTGATCGGGGCGTTTTCCGCTCACAAATCCGGACACGCCCTGAATAACCGCCTGCTGCGAGATACGCTAGCCGCGCAGGAGGCCTGGGAAATCGTTACTTTCGAGCGCGAAGAAGACGCGCCGGCGGCGCTGTGCCGTCTGTATACATTGCCCGCCTGACCCCTAGCCGGGGTTATCCTTGCTCGCCCTGCGCCTCGCCGCGATTCTGGTGGTCCTCGCCACGGCGGCCGGGGTCGTTCTGTACTTGGTGACCCGCGATCGGAAGTATTTGCACTTTGCTTTGCAGGTATTCAAATACGCGTTGATCTTCGCCCTGCTTGTGTTCGGTTTGTTGATCCTTGAACGTGTATTTGTGCTGCTTTAGCTCACAGCGAGCGAGTCCCCCGGCGGGTCATTCGGGCGACTGCATTTTTCAGTTCTGAATCAGGAAGTTGCGCTTCGAGCCTGGTGAGGTTTTCTTTCGCGTTATGGCTCAATTTTGCTGATTTTTCAATAGCTTCTGTAGACGGTCCCAGGGGTTGCACCTGCACTTCTATTCCGGTAACCTGCACCCCTCGCTTCAGCAGTTGTTCGGACAGCGCCGGACGCATAAGCTTGAGCTTGGCTGCCGCCGCGCTGTGGGTGGCAAAAATAATAATCTTGCCCTGCTTGCAGTTGGCGATCGAGCACGATCGCCCCAGGGATTCTGGCAACAGTTCTGCTAGGATTCGACGCAGCTCGAGCAGGCGCTTGGCCTGAGGTATCAATGCTGGGATGCCGTCAGGCTGATTCAAATAAGCGCCTAGGTTCTGGGAGCGCATGCAGTTAGGCCTCGAAAAAAGGCGCAACGTGCATATTATTGTCGTTTCGAGCCGGCTGGCCAAGGCGAAGTCGTTGACCTTGACCACCGCGCACTTGGTCGCGGGCGCCATATTCATGGCGCTGCTCGTGTGCAGCCTTGCGCTGGCAATGTTCTGGGTCACGGTCCGCCACGCCGCCGAACTGAAGTTGTCGCTGCTCGACTCGATGGTCCGGTCTGCGCAGGAGCAGCAGAGCCGCAAGACCGAGGATTTTCTGCGCGAAAACCTGAACGCCATGGCGGTCAAGCTCGGCCAGATGCAGGCCCAGCTTATGCGCCTGGATGCCCTGGGTGAGCGCTTGTCGAGCCTCGCCGGGCTCAAGCCGCAGGAATTCCGCTTCAGTGAGCCCCCGGGCCGAGGCGGGGCGGTTTCCAGCACCCCGCCGCAGGACCTCTCCATGGCGGAATTCAACCGCCAGCTCGATCAACTTTCCAGGCAAATGGAAAGCCGAACCGATTACCTGGGGATTCTCGAGTCACAGTTGTTCGACGCCAAGGTCAAGCAAAAACTCCTGCCGACCATCCCTCCCGTGGACGGAGGCTGGAACGCCTCCAGCTTCGGCTGGCGCATCGATCCCTTTACCGGCATGCAGGCGTTGCACGAAGGGATCGATTTTGTCGTGGACATCGGCACGCCGGTGTTTGCCGCCGCGGGCGGCGTAGTCAGTTACGCCGCACTCCACCGTGAGTACGGCTACATGATCGAGATCGACCACGGCAACGATTTCACCACGCGCTACGCGCACTGCTCCAAACTGTTCGTCAAGGAGGGCGAGGTGGTGCAGCGCGGACGCAAAATCGCCGAGTCCGGCTCGACCGGCCGCGCGACCGGCCCGCACTTGCATTTCGAAGTCCGTTACAAGGGCGTGGCCCAGAATCCCGCCCGATTCCTCCAGGCTTCCGCTCGCTGATCGGCCTTGCGCCCCGGTACTTGGGGCGGTTCGCGCAGTTCTGATACGCAATCCGTTCGATCCGGTCTGCCGGGGACGCGCAAGTGGCGTGCTAAAATCCCCGCTTTTGCTCGTCACCGGCTCCCTTTCGCAATGATTTCCCGCGTCCTAAAGGCAGTCTTCGGCAGCCGCAACGACCGATTGCTCAAGCATTACAGCAGGTCGGTGCAGGCAATCAACGCCCTTGAGCCGTCGATCGCGGCGCTCACGGATCAAGGACTGGGGGCCAAGACGCTCGAGCTGAGAGAGCGTTTCGCAAAGCTAATCCAGGGCATCCCAGAGGAGGAACGCGACGCAGCCCAAAAAGCCGCGCTTGCCGAGCTGCTGCCGGAATCCTTCGCGGTAGTGCGCGAGGCGGCGAGGCGCGTGCTCAGCATGCGCCACTTTGACGTGCAGCTGATCGGCGGCATGGTGCTGCACGACGGCAAGATCTCCGAGATGCGCACCGGCGAGGGCAAAACGCTAGTTGCGACTCTGCCCGCGTACCTCAACGCTCTCTCCGGGCGCGGCGTACACATCGTGACGGTCAACGATTACCTCGCGAGTCGGGACGCGGAGTGGATGGGGAAGGTCTACAAATTTCTCGGACTCTCGGTTGGGGTGATCCTCACCCAGATGCCGCACGCGGAAAAGCAGTCGGCCTACGCCGCGGACATCACCTACGGCACCAACAACGAATTCGGCTTCGATTACCTGCGCGACAACATGGCCATGCAGGTCGGTGACCGTTTCCAGCGCGGGCTGAACTACGCCATCGTCGACGAGGTCGACTCGATCCTCATCGACGAAGCGCGCACACCGCTCATCATCTCGGGCCAGGCCGAGGACCGCACCGAGATCTACCACCGCATGAACGCAGTGGCGCCGCTGCTCAAGCGCCAGGAGAAAGAGGGCGCGCCAGGTGACTTTCACGTCGACGAGAAAAACCACACAGTGCTGCTCTCCGAGGATGGGCATGAGCACGCCGAAAAGCTCCTCGCGCGCGCGGAGCTGTTGCCGGAAGGGCGCAGCCTCTACGAGCCAGCGTACGTGAACCTGATGCACCACCTCAACGCGGCCTTGAGAGCGCACAACCTCTTCTTCCGCGACCGGCACTATGTGGTCCAGGACGGCGAAGTGATCATCGTCGACGAATTCACCGGCCGACTCATGCCCGGACGGCGCTGGTCCGACGGCCTGCACCAGGCGATCGAGGCGAAGGAAAACGTCTCGATCCAGAGCGAGAACCAGACTCTCGCCTCGATCACTTTCCAGAACTACTTCCGCATGTACCGCAAGCTCGCTGGAATGACCGGCACGGCCGACACCGAGGCCTACGAGTTCCAGGAGATTTACGGGCTGGAAGTCGTCGTCGTCCCTACGCACATGCCGATGATCCGCGAAGACCGGAACGACCAGGTGTTTCGCACCGCCGCCGAGAAGTACAAGGCGATCATCGGTGACATCAGGGACTGCTACGAGCGCGGTCAGCCGGTGCTGGTCGGCACGACCTCGATCGAGAACTCGGAGTTGCTCTCGGGGATGCTGCAGAAAGAGAAATCGCCGCATCAGGTCTTGAACGCGAAGCAGCACGCGCGCGAGGCCGAGATCGTCGCGCAAGCCGGCCGTCCCAAAATGATCACCATCGCGACCAACATGGCCGGCCGTGGCACCGACATCGTGCTGGGGGGCAACGTCGAGAAGCAGGTCGACGTGGTGCGCGCCACGGAGGATCTCGACGCGGCGGAGAAGGAGCGCCGCATCGGCGAGCTGCGCAAGGAGTGGCAGGACCTGCACAATCAGGTGATCGCCGCGGGCGGACTGCATATCATCGGCACCGAGCGGCACGAGTCGCGGCGCATCGACAACCAGCTGCGCGGCCGCTCCGGCCGCCAGGGCGACCCGGGCTCCTCGCGCTTTTTCCTGTCACTCGAAGACCCGCTGCTGCGCATCTTCGCCGGCGACCGCGTGAACGCGATCATGCAGCGACTGGGGATGCCCGAGGGCGAGCCTATCGAGCACGGCCTCGTGACACGCTCGATCGAAAGCGCGCAACGCAAGGTCGAGGCGCACAACTTCGACATCCGCAAGCAACTGCTCGAATACGACAACGTCGCCAACGACCAGCGGCGCGAGATCTACCAGTTGAGGAATACCATCCTCGAATCGCAAGACGTCTCGGACCAGATCGCGGCGCTGCGTGAGGGCGTGGTGACCGACTTCTTCCGCGCCCATGTTCCCGAAGAGAGCATGGAGGAGCAATGGGACATTCCGGGCCTTGAAAAAGTGTACGCCGCCGAGCTCCGGCTCGAGCTGCCGCTGTCTAAGTGGCTCGAGAGTGACCCGGGCCTGGACGACAACGCGCTGCTCAAGCGCGCGATCGACGAGGCCCACGCAGCCTATCGCCGCAAGATGGCCGGCAATCCGGCGGAGGCCGTGCATCACGTGGAGCGCCTCATACTGCTCTCGACGCTCGACAATCACTGGCTGGAGCACCTCGCGGCGCTCGACCACCTGCGCCAGGGCATACACCTGCGCGGCTACGCGCAGAAGAACCCGAAGCAGGAATACAAGCGCGAGGCGTTCGAGCTGTTCGGCATCCTCGTGGAATCGGTCAAGCTCGAAGTGACGCGCACGCTCATGACGGCTGAACTTCGAAATCCCGAGCAGGTCGAGGAGGTGGAGAAGATCCGGGTCCCGGCGGTGGAGAATGTGCAGTACCAGCACGCCGGCTACGAAGAGGCGCTCGCCGGGGCGGGGCCCGACGCCTCGCCCGCGCCGAAACCTGCGCCTTTCGTTCGGCAAATGGGCAAGATCGGCCGCAACGATCCCTGTCCGTGCGGATCGGGCAAGAAGTACAAACACTGTCACGGAAAACTGAGTTAGATTGAACCGGTGCTCCCGACCTCGGGACCCGGTCCTGCTTTGCCAAGATCAGCTATGGCGGTCAACCTCAATCTCCCGCGGCCCGAGGATCTTTACCCTGTGCGGGGGGTGAAGCTCGGCGTCGCCGAGGCCGGGATCCGCAAGGCCGGGCGCAAGGATCTGCTGCTCGTGACGCTGGCGGAAGGAACGCGGGTTGCGGGGGTGTTCACGCAGAATCGCTTTTGCGCAGCGCCGGTCCAGGTGGCGAAGGAGCACTTGGCCTCCGGCAAGCCGGCCCGGGCGCTGCTCGTTAACACCGGCAACGCCAACGCCGGCACCGGAAGTGACGGAATCGCACGTGCGCGGGCAAGCTGCGGAGAAGCAGCCCGGCTGCTTGGGTGCGATACGCGGCAAGTGCTGCCGTTCTCGACCGGCGTAATCATGGAACCGCTTCCCGTCGAGTGTATCGCCGCGGGCTTGCCTGCGTGTCTCGCCAGCTTGCGCGAAGACAATTGGGCGCAGGCGGCCGAGGCGATCATGACCACCGACACCGTCCCCAAGGCCCGCTCGGCGCGCGTGCAGATCGGAGACCGCGCCGTAACCGTTACCGGCATTGCCAAAGGTGCCGGGATGATTCGCCCGGACATGGCGACCATGCTGGCGTTTGTCGCCACCGACGCCGCGGCCGCGCCGGTGGCGTTGCGCCGGCTCGTCAAGAGCGCCGCTGCGGCCTCGTTCAATCGCGTCAGCGTCGACGGGGATACCTCTACGAACGACGCCTTCATGCTGATCGCAACCGGCGCCGCAGGCGGCTCGGCCATCGACGGCGTCCGCAATCGTCAATTTGAGGTGCTGAAGGAAGCAGTGGTCGAGGTATCCCAGCAACTTGCCCAAGCGATCGTGCGCGACGGGGAAGGGGCGACAAAATTCATAACCGTGCGGGTGGAAAAGGGGAGGAACGAATCGGAGTGCGGGCGAGTCGCTTACGCGATCGCGCATTCGCCGCTCGCGAAGACGGCTTTCTTCGCCTCCGATCCGAACCTCGGGCGGCTGCTTGCCGCGATCGGCAACGCCGGAATCGGCGATCTCGACGCCGGCCGCGTCGAGCTGTACCTTGACGAAGTGCTGGTGGCCAAGAACGGCGGCCGCGCGCCGGGCTATCGCGAAGGGGACGGGCAGCGCGTGATGAAGAAAAGCGAGATCACGGTGCGCGTCGTGCTGAACCGCGGAGCTGTGGCGACGACTGTCTGGACCTGTGACCTGTCGCACGATTACGTTACCATCAATGCCAGCTACCGGACCTGAGGTGGTTTAATGTCTGAGCTCGAACGGCTGATCAAGCAGGGCGAAGCGCTGCTCGAGCGCGTCGAGGCGCTGCTTCCGCCCGCACCGCGCGTGGTGGACTGGGGAGCGAGCATCGCCTTCCGCTGGCGCAAGACCTCGCGCCAGGGCTTCATTCAGCCGGTTGCGAGCCCGCACCGCATTCGCCTGTCCGACCTCCACGGGATAGATCGGCAGAAAGGTTTGATCGAACAAAACACGCGCCAATTCGTCGAGGGCCGCACGGCAAACAACGTACTGCTCACGGGCGCGCGCGGTACCGGTAAATCGTCGCTGGTGAAGGCCGTGCTCAACAAATTCCACCGCCAGGGCCTGCGACTCATCGAGGTCGAGAAACACGATCTCATCGATCTGCCCGACATCGTCGACCGGGTGGCTGGGCGGCCCGAGCGCTTCGTCCTTTTCTGCGATGATCTTTCGTTCGAGGCCTCGGAACCGGGCTACAAGGCGCTCAAGGTCGTCATCGACGGGTCGATCGCCGCGGCCTCGGAAAACCTCCTCATCTACGCCACCTCCAACCGGCGACACCTCATGCCCGAGTACATGCAGGAAAACCTCGAGACCAAGCACGTCGGCGAGGAAATTCATCCCGGCGAGACTGTGGAGGAGAAGGTGTCGTTTTCAGAGCGCTTCGGGTTGTGGATCTCGTTCTACCCGTTTGACCAGGACGCCTATCTCGACATCGTCGCCCACTGGCTGCGCGAGCTGGGCTGCACCGAGAGCGAGATCCCCGGATCGCGGCAGGAGGCGTTGCAGTGGGCGCTGCTGCGCGGAGCGCGCAGCGGCCGCGTGGCATGGCAGTTCGCGCGCGATTACGCCGGTCGCAATGCCTCGGCGGGCAGGCCGAAGCGCTGAGGCCGTTCACCCGGCCTCGGCATGGGTGGACGTCGCCGCGGCGGTGCTTATCCGCGCCGACGGCGCCACGCTGCTGGCGCTGCGGCCGCGCGGCAAGGTCTACGCTGGCTACTGGGAGTTTCCGGGGGGCAAGGTCGAACCGGGCGAGCCGGTCGCCGAGACGCTCCGACGCGAAATCCGCGAAGAACTCGGCGTCAAAATCGAGCGCGCCTATCCCTGGATCACCCGGGTATTTGCTTACCCTCACGCAAAAGTCCGGCTTCATTTTCATCGCGTCTTCGCCTGGCGCGGCGAGCCGCGCGCGCTCGAGCACGAGGGCCTCTCCTGGCAGCACCCTGACGCGGTCACGCTCGATCCGGTCTTGCCCGCGAACGGTCCGGTGCTGCGCGGCCTGCTGTTGCCCGCCGAATACGCGATCACGCACGCAGGCGAGCTGGGAATCGAACCGTTTCTCGCCCGGCTCGAGGCGAGATTGCGCTCCGGATTGAAGCTCGTCCAGGTGCGGGAGAAGAGCTTTACGCGCGAGGCAACGCAGGAGTTCGCACGGCGCGTTGTTGCGCTGGCACACCTCTATGGTGCGAAGGCGCTTCTGAACGCCGACGTCGCGCTCGCGCATGCGCTCGGTGCCGACGGCGTGCACTTCACCGCCGCGCAATTGCGCGCCGCTTCGGGCAGACCCGATCTCGCGTGGTGCGGCGCCTCTTGCCACTCGGCCGAGGAGCTGCGCATCGCGGAGTCCCTAGGATTCGATTTTGCCGTGCTCGGGCCCGTGCGCGCGACCCCGTCGCATCCGGACGCGGTCCCGCTCGGATGGGAGCGCTTCCGGGCGATGGTCTCCGGCGCAAGCCTGCCTGTTTATGCGCTCGGCGGAATGAAGCCGCCTGACCTAGAGAGGGCCCTGAGTTGCGGCGCCCACGGCATCGCGATGATGCGCGGAGCTTGGGAAAAACAGGATTAAGGATTCAGGATCAAGGACTTCAGGGAATCCGCAAAAGATTCTCAAATCCCAATCCTGAACCCTCAATCCTGCTTGTCCGAGTCGGGGACGTCTTTTTGCTCCTGGACCGGTACCCGGTACCTTTCCATGGCCCAGTCGCCGAGGTCGATCAGTTTGCAGCGTTCGGAGCAGAAAGGGCGGTAGGGGTTTTCCGCGACCCACGCCACTGGCGAACCGCAGCGCGGGCAGTTCACGTAGCGCTGCTTGCTCATGGCATCGGCGTCACAGGTTACAAAAGATCAGCTCGAATTCTACGTCCGCATCGCAGGCGCGCGGGCGCGATTCCGTCCCGAAAGTGCTGAAGCGGACGTTGAGCGCGTACTTGTTGGCGCTGATTTCGGGGATGAACCGCGAATCCTGCGGCAGCCGGATGCGCACCATCTGCGACATCTTACCGCCCAGTATCTGCGAAAACGCACCCTGGTGGGCCACGTGCTTTGACGACTTGCCGCCTTCGCGCAGCAGCTTCAGTACGATCGCCGAGCCGTCGCGAATAGGCAGCAGCGGAGCGAGCCATGTCGCGAGGTCGGCGCTGCGCGTCGCGCCTTCGCGGTGCCGCCAGAAGTGATAGGAAGGGAGGTCGAACTCGCAGGCCCCGCCCGGGATTCCGGTGCGTTGCTTGATCGACATCAGCCAATCGTTCTCGCGCACGTATTGGCCGATCTTGCCGGTCATTTTGAGCAGCGCGGAGCTGGCGCGCTCGATGTCGGAAACGACCTGCTTGAGCACGTGCTCCGCGATCGCCGGATTGTTGCGCAGAGAGAGCAGCATCTGCTTCTGGCGCTCGAGCTCCTGCAACAGCTCGGATTTGAGGTCGGCGCGGCCGGCGACCTCCAGAATCTCGAACAACGTCAGCAGCGCGACATGGTGCTCGACCGGTTCCCCTTTCTCGAGGAAGTGGTAGGCGCGCTTAAACAGGTCTTCGAGGCGCAGAAGCGTCCGGATGCGCTCGTTGAGCGGATACTCGTAAGTGATCACCGTAGCGCCCGCAACGGTAGGCGTAGGCCGTTGATTTTAGGCAGACTCGGAGGATTCTCGCCCATTCCCCGGGAATTGACAACCGGCGTCGCTATGACGTTGTCTTGAATTTCGCCGCAAGCGTGAGATATTTCGCATCCAGGCGCGCGACCTGCGGAACGAGCGCTTCCCGTGCCCCGGTATTATCGATCAAGTCGTCGGCTTGTGCGACACGCTGCTCGCGCCGCGCCTGTGCCGCGACGATTTCGCGCACTTCCTCCTCCGAGAGGCCGCTGCGCCGCATAGCCCGCTCGATCTGCTGCGCCTCGCTGCAGTCGACGACGAGCACGCGCTGGCAGCGCGAACGGTCGATGCCGCTCTCGACGAGAAGCGGCACCACGAGGATTACGTACTCGCTCTGTGCACGCTTTGCCCGCCGGTCGCTTTGTTCTCGGATGAGCGGGTGCAGGATCGCCTCGAGCTTCTTTTTCGCCGCCGGATCCGCGAATGCAAGCCTGCGCATCCTCGCGCGGTCGAGCGCCCCGTCCGGGCCGATGACGCCGCAGCCGAACGCCGCCCGGATCAGCTCGATCGCGATCCCCCCGGGACGGGTGAGCTCGTGAGCGATCGCGTCCGTGTCGATGACGTCGATTCCGAGTCCGGCGAACAATTCGGCAACCGCGCTCTTGCCGCTGCCGATCCCGCCGGTCAGGCCTACCGTGTAGGGCATCTACGCGAACTGCGTCAGATAGTAGCGCGTAATCTGCGGTCCCCAAAACAGCGCGATGACTCCGGCGATCGCCAAGTAAGGCCCGAAATGAAACTTGAAGTACCACTCCCAGCCGCGCTTCGCGGCGAACATCTGGCCGATGCCGAAGATCGACCCGACGACTGACGAGAGCAAGATGACGAGCGGCAGCATCTTCCAGCCGAGGAACGCGCCGACCGCGGCGTTCAACTTGAAATCGCCAAAGCCCATGCCTTTTTTTCCGGTTATAAGCTTGAAGGCCTGATATACGATCCACAGGAAGAGGTAGCCCGCCGCCGCGCCAATTACGGCATCGCGAATCGGCACGTAGGTTCCCCCCAAGTTTAGCAGTAACCCAAGCCACAAGAGCGGCAGCGTGATATCGTCGTAGAGATACCCGGTCTCTTGGTCAATAAACGCTAAGGCGATCGTGCACCAAATAAAGATCGTGGCGCCGACCGCGGCGAGGCTGAACCCGAAGTGCGTGGCGGAGGCAAACGCGCCAATGCCGGCCAGCAGTTCGACCAGCGGATAGCGCGCACTGATGCGCGCCTTGCACGCAGAACAGCGGCCGCGCAGCAGTGCCCAGGAAACGAGCGGGATATTCTCGATTGCGCTTATGCCGTGACCGCAGGCCGGACAGTGCGAGCGTGGCACGAACAGATTGAATTTTTCTTTCGGCGCGAGCGTCTCGCCGCGGAACTCGGCACAGTCCTTCTGCCAAGCGCGCTCGAACATTTTCGGCAGGCGGTAGATGACCACGTTTAAAAACGAGCCGACGGCCAGCCCGAGAACAAAGCAAATCCACGGAAACACCGCCGGGTCGACGAGGGCTTTGGAAATATCGGCCATGCGGGCAAAGAAAAAGGGTTACGGCCGGACCGTAACCCTTGCGTGCGGGTGATTTGACAAGACGACGCCGCGAGCTATACGGCCTGGCCGAGCTTGAATATCGGCAAATACATCGCGATCACCATGCCGCCGATCAGCACCCCGAGAACCACCATGATCATGGGCTCCATCAACGATGATATCCCTTCCACGGCGTCGTCCACCTCCGCCTCGAAGAAGTCCGCGACCTTGCTGAGCATGTTGTCGAGCGCACCGGATTCCTCTCCGATGGACACCATCTGGACCACCATGTTGGGAAACACGTTGGATTCGTGCATGGCCGCGGTGAGACTGGTCCCCGTGCTGACCTTTTTCTGAATCTCCTTGGTCGCGGTCACGTAGACATAGTTGCCCGAGGCGCCGCCGACGGAATCGAGTGCCTCGACGAGCGGCACGCCAGCGGCGAACATCGTCGAGAGCGTGCGCGTCCAGCGCGCGATGGTCGACTTCTTCACCAGGTCGCCGAAAACGGGCACCTTGAGGAGAAGTCGGTCCATGGCGATCTGCACCGGCACCGATCGCTTCCACAGCTCGAGGAAACCGTACACGCCGCCGCCAATCGCGGCGAAGATGATGTACCAGTACTTCACGAACGCGTCCGAGATGCCCATAACGAACAGCGTTGGCGCGGGCAAGTCGGCGCCGAAGCTCGTGAATACCTGCTTGAATGCCGGGATCACGAATATCATGATCACCGCCATGATAATGAAGGCGACGACGATGATTGCCACGGGGTAGAACAGCGCCGCCTTGATCTTCGACTTGATGGCGAGGATTTTTTCCTTGTACGTGGCGAGCCGATCGAGCAGCGTTTCGAGGATACCCGCCTGCTCGCCGGCCTGGACCAGGTTGCAAAACAGCGGGTCGAAGTGGAGCGGGTATTTACGAAACGCCGTCGCGAGCGCGGAACCGGTTTCAACCTCGGTCTTGAGCTCCATCAGCAGCCTCGCCACCGCCGGGTTGGAGTGGCCTTTGCCGACGATGTCGAACGCCTGCAGCAGCGGCACTCCTGCCTTCATCATGGTCGCCATTTGGCGGGTGAACAAGGTCACGTCTTTGTCGGTGACCTTACCGCCTCCTCGGGCTCTTCGCTTTCTTACTTTCGTGACAACGATGCCTTGGCGACGCAGCGTCGTGCTGACCACCGCCTCGCCGGGGGCGCGCATCTCTCCCTTTACGGACTTGCCGGTCTTGTCCCGGCCCTCCCATTGGAAGTGAAGTTCCTTGACCTTGGCGGCGGTTGCCATAACGGACTCTCCTCGCTTCGCTCAAGCGCCCGAATGCGGCATATTGTAAGGCATCAGGTCCTTTTCATAAAGCGTTGATCGCTTGAGGCAAACGTCCTCGCGGGCGGTTCGCGCAGCGCACCGAAAATTCGCCGGGAGCGACGCAGGGAGCGTCTCAGGCGGCTTCTGCAAAGTCGGGGAGGCGCGGCCTGAAAAGCTTTACCGTCTTGATCACGCGGTCCTGGGTCTGGACGATCTCCATCGGGATTTCCGCGATCTTGAGGCTCACGCCGACTTCGGGAATGTCCTGCAGGTGCTCGAGGATGAGCCCGTTCAGCGTCTTCGGTCCGTCGAGTGGCAGCGCAAGACCGAGCTTGCGGTTGAGCTCGCGCAGCATGCTCGAACCCTCTACCAGGACGCTGCCCTCCTTGTCCCACAGGTAGCTTTCGAATTTCACCGGCGCGGTGGTGGTGAACTCGCCGATGATCTCCTCGATGATGTCCTCGAGTGTGACCAGGCCCTGCAGCTCGCCGTACTCGTCCACCACCAGCGCGATGCGCTGGTGATTTTCCTGAAAGTACTGGAGCTGCGCAAACGCTGGGGTGCTGGCGGGGACGAAGTACGGTTCGGCGAGCAGCTCGGCAAGCGCCGCGCGGTCGAACTCGCCCGCCTGCAGCAGGCGCAGCACTTTTCGCAAGTGCAAGATGCCGGCCGTGTTGCCGAGCTCGCCCCGGTAGGCAACGAGGAGCGTGTGATAGGCCGTGGTCAGCTGGGCAAGGATGTTCTCGGTGGGCCCCTCCAGGTCGATCGCCTCGATCTGCGCGCGCGGCGTCATGACGTCTTCGACCGTGATCGATTCCAGGTCGAAGAGGTTCACCAGAATGCTCTGGTGCTTTTTCGGCATGAACTGCCCGGACTCGAGCACGAGCGCGCGCAGTTCCTCCATCGACAGCCGCTGCTGCGACTTCCCCTCGACCGGGATGCGGAGCAGCCACAGCGACGCGCGGACGAACAGGTTGACGAACCAGAGCGCCCAGGCCGACCCCTTCACCAGCGGCTTGAGAACGTAACTTGCCGCGAGCGCGATTCTCTCGGGGAAACGCGCGCCGATAACCTTCGGCGTGATCTCGGCGAACACGAGGATCAGGAAAGCGACCGCGACGGTCGCTATCCCCAGGGCGATCCGGTCGTCGCCGAACAGGCCGATGGTTATGACCCCGACGAGCATCGTGATCACCGCGTTGATCAGCGTATTGCCTGCGAGCAGCACCGACAGGAGCTTGTCGGTCTGGCGCAGCAGGTCGGAGGCGAGCCGCGCGCCGCGGTGGCCGATGCGCTCCAGCGCGCGCAAGCGGTAACGGTTGATCGCCATCATGCCGGTTTCGGCCATCGAGAAGAAACCGGAGATGACGAGCAGGATAGCAAGCGCGATCCACTGCGCCGCTAAGGGAATGTCGTCCAAAGCGAGTGCTTAGAAAACGGGGACGTTCCCAGTATAGCTCAGGCGAGGCTGCGCCGCAGGATCACTTCGAGCACGAAGCGGCTGCCGACGTAGGCGAGCAGCAGTGCGGCAAAGCCGGCGAGCGTCCAGCGCAGCGCGGTGCGCCCGCGCCAGCCGTAGAAGAAGCGCCCGCACAGCAACGCGGCGAAGATAAGCCACGAGATGACGGCGAAAAGCGTCTTGTCATTGAACTTCATCGCCTGCCCGAACAGCGTTTCCGAGAACACGATCCCGGTCGCGAGCGTGAGCGTGAGCAGCACGAACCCAGCCAGGATCGCGCGGAACAGGAGCCGTTCCATGGTGAGCAGGGGCGGAAGCGCGGTGAACGGCCCGACGAGCGGACCGCCGTGCAGGCGCCGCTCCATCAGCGTCATGAGCAGCGCGTGCAGCGCCGCGATGGTAAATAGGCCGTAGGCGAGCATGGCGAGCGCGAGGTGCAAACGGAATTCCGTCGAGTGCGTGTAGGGCGGGCTGGCGAGCCCGGGAAACAGCGTGGGCAAGGGCGCGCACAGGGCGGCGAGGGCGAGGATCGGTGCCTGCATGCCTTCGAGCTGAAAGAACAGGCTCTCGATCCAGTAGAGCGCCACCGACAGCCACAGCATCACTGAGAGCGCCTGCCCGAATCCGAAACGCAACTCGGGGTGCCCGAACAGCATGTCGTACACGAGCCAGGTGTGCAGCGCGAGCGGCGCGAGAATCGCGGCGCGCTCCCAGGTCGCGATTTTCGGCGCGTCGCCGCCGTGCCAGCGCGTGCGCCAGAAGTGGAATGCGAGCGCGAGGTACAGAGCCACCGCTGCCGCGTAGAGTAAAATCGTCGGCACCGGTGCAGTTTACACCACGCTCCCGCCGTGCTTGAGAACCTGACCCGACGGCTCTCCCGACTCGTCAAGACGCTTCGCGGCGAGGCGCGCCTCACCGAAATCAACATCCAGGAAGCCCTGCGCGAAGTGCGCATGGCCCTGCTCGAAGCCGACGTCGCGTTGCCGGTGGTGCGCGATTTCATCGACCGCGTGCGCGAGAAGGCGCTCGGGCAAGAGGTGATCGGCAGCCTCACCCCGGGCCAGGCGCTGGTGGGCGTCGTGCACCGCGAGATCACCGCCCTGATGGGCGGGGAGAGCGCAGCACTCGATCTCGCGGTGACGCCGCCCGCGGTGATCCTGTTCGCCGGCTTGCAGGGCACCGGGAAAACCACCACCGCAGCGAAGCTGGCAAGGCTGCTCGCCGGGGAGCGCAAGAAGAAACCGCTGCTCGTTTCCTGCGACGTCTACCGGCCCGCCGCGATCGAGCAGCTCCACACGCTCGCCGCGCAGACCGGAGTCGATTTCTTCCCTTCGGAAGTCGGGCAAAGGCCCGTCGACATCGCGCTCGCCGCCCTCGACCACGCCAGGAAGCATTACCACGATGTGCTGCTCGTCGATACCGCCGGACGGCTTGCGATCGACGAGCAGATGATGCGGGAGATGGCCGCGCTTCACGGGGCGCTGAATCCTTCCGAGACGCTGTTCGTGGTGGACTCGATGCAAGGTCAGGACGCCGTCAACGTGGCAAAGACGTTCAACGAGAAGCTGCCGTTGACCGGGGTCGTGCTCACCAAGCTCGACGGCGACGCGCGCGGCGGCGCGGCGCTGTCGGTGCGGCAGGTGACCGGCAAACCCATCAAGTTCGTCGGCGTGAGCGAAAAGCCGGACGGCCTTGAGCCGTTTCATCCCGAGCGGATGGCCGCGCGCATCCTCGGCATGGGCGACGTGCTGTCGCTTGTCGAGGAAGCGAGGAAGAGCGTCGACGTCGAAGAAGCGAAGAAGCTCGCCGAGAAAGTGCGAAAGGGGAAAGGCTTCGACCTCGAGGACTTCAAGCAGCAGATCGGCCAGATGCGCAAGATGGGCGGGGTTGCGGCGCTCGTCGACAAGCTGCCTGCGCAGTTCGCCCAAGCCGCGCAGTCCTCGCAGATGGACGAAAAGCAACTCCGCCGCGTCGAAGGGATCATCAATTCAATGACACCTGCGGAGCGTTTTAGGCCCGAGATCATTAAGGCTTCTCGTAAAAGGCGCATTGCTTCTGGGGCTGGTGTTCCCGTGCAGGAAGTGAACCGGCTGTTGAATCAGTTCGAGCAGATGCGGGAGATGATGAAAAGGATGCAGAAGGGTGGCCTTGCGAAGATGATGCGGGGGATGAAGGGGTTCATGCCGGGGATGCGGTAACTTTTCCGGGAGAGGGTTAGGGTGAGGGCGTCTCTCTCAGCTTCAGCGCCGCGGCGACGATCGGCTTTGCCCAGTCCGGCGTCCGCGACAGGTCGGCCGGACCGAGAATTTTTCCGTGTTCCATGTGCAGCACCAATCTGAGCGCGGGCGCCTTGCCGGCGGCGGGGTCCGCATCCGCGCTGTTGTCGTACACGCGCAGGGCCGCGAGCTTAGGCAGGAGATGGATGAGGTTGATCCGGCTGCGCTCGTAGCGCCGGCGAATGTCGGCTTCGGGAATGTCGTGGCCGCCCTTGCGGACGCGCCTGCGCACGCGCTCGATGTGAAGCTCGGGGCTTGCGAGGCCCGCGTACCAGACGTGGACCTCGATCCCTCGAGCTGCCGCCTTGGCGAGCAGCGCCGGGATCGTGTTCGCGCCGAGCGTGGTCTCGAATGCGAAGTCGAGCCGCTCGGCGATGGCTTTTTCCAGCAGCCTTCTGCCCTGCTGCCAGGCTGCGCCGTTGGCGTCCGTCTGGCTCAACGCGGGATTGGCGGCCCTCAGCGCGCGGGCGGTCTCGTCGGGGTTGTAGTAGTCGGCGCCGTTCGCGCGGAAGGCCGCGCCGGCTATGCTGCTCTTGCCCGCGCCGTTGACGCCGGCCAGCACGTAGATGCGCGGCCGCTCGGGCGCAGTCATCGCCTGCGGAGCGCGGCGACCCGTGTCCTAGCTTTTTTTTTGGCTGCTGTCCTGACGGCCGCACGGCCCAACTCGGCCGGCGAGGCGTTGAACGCCGCCTTCATACCCTTTCTTGCCTCGGGCGTCTGCATGCGCTGGAGCAGGCCGTCGAACTGCGCGCTCAGGTCCTCGAGAGCGGGGGAGCGCGATTTCACCAGCGATTGGAATTCGGCGTAGGAGATCAGCACCGCTTTGGTCGCGTCGTGGCGGGTGATGGCGACCGCCCCGTGGGCGACGGCATCATCGAGGACGGCGCCGAACTCGCTCTTGGCCCGGGTGGCGGGAACGGTGGGGATATCGACCAGTTCGCCGCGGCTGTTGCGGAATGTCAGTGTGGTCATGGTGGTCTCGGAAGTTGTTTCGAGCATTATAGTCATTTTGTTCGTTTTGTCTATTTTGGTCGGAAGGGATCCCGCCGCCGAGGATGTTGACTAGTATGCATAACGTACATATACTGTGTATGTGTCCGCCGATTTCGACCCGAAGAAAGATGCGGCAAACGTCAAGAAACACGGGGTGTCCCTTTCCGAAGGGGACGGGGTGCTGAACGACCCGCTCGCGATTACCGTCGAAGATGATTCGGCCGAGGGCGAGCGGCGCTTCGTCACAATAGGAATGAACGTGTTCGGGTCGCTAATGGTGGTGGTTCACTCACCTCGAGGAGAGGAAGTGCGAATCATCTCTGTGCGGAAGGCCGATCCCAAAGAACGGAGAAATTATGAAAAAGGTGTATGACTTCTCCAAGGGCAAACGTGGCGCGGTGATTCCCACAACCGGGAAAACGCGCATCACGATCTACATTGACGACGCAATCCTCGCGCGCTTCAAGACTCAGTCCGAGAAAACGGGAAAGGGGTATCAGACTCTCATCAATGATGCGCTGAAGTCCTACCTCGGATTGACCGAGCAGCCGATCACTCAAGAAATCGTGCGCAAGATCGTGCGCGAAGAGCTCGCGGCCCACGGTTGAGCGCTAGCCTGGCGCTGCGAACCGGCGATCAGTCTTCCCTTGCCACCCCTTCTAAGCTCGCGTAAAATCACGCCCTTTTCGACCCGGTTATTCGTCATGGTTGTCATTCGTCTTTCGCGCGGCGGCGCCAAGAAGCGACCCTTTTTCAACGTGGTGGTCGCCGATTCGCGCAGGGCCGCCAACAAGAGCTTCATCGAGCGCGTCGGCTTCTACGATCCGAAGGCGCCGGAGGGGAAGGAGTCGCTGCGCTTCGCGACCGACCGGCTCGATTTCTGGCGGGGAAAGGGCGCGAGGCTCTCTCCCACGGTGGCGCGCCTTTTTAAGGGCTACAAGGCGCCGGCCGCCGCGGCCCCGGCCAAGTAGCGCGGTTTTGCGGGGCGGGTTGGCGACGAGCGGGCCAACCACGTGGGTGGTGATGGGGCGCGTGATGGCGCCCTGGGGCGTGAAGGGCGCGCTGAAGATCGAGCCCTTCGGCGCCGAGAGCGACAACCTCTGCAAGTATTCCGCGTGGTGGGTCGGCAAGCCGGGGAAGTTCAGCGAAGTCGCGGTGGTGGCGTGCCGCGCGCACGGCGCCTACTTGCTGGCGCGTTTCGAGGGATGCGACGATCCCGCCAAGGCGGGCGCGTACCGTGGAGCCGAGGTCGCGCTCAAGCGCGAGGATCTGCCGAAGCCCGCGCAGCACGAGTTCTACCAGGTTGATCTGATCGGCCTTGCAGTGGTGAACGGGCAGGGCGAGCGGCTGGGCAGGGTAACGGGATTTTTCAGTGCCGGCGGTGCGAACGAAGTGATGCGCGTCGAGCACGAGTCCGGTGAGCGGCTGGTGCCGGCCACCGCGGAAGTGATCCGCAAAGTGGATCTCGAAGCCGGCACGGTTGAAGTCGACTGGGGAGCGGACTGGTGATCCGCTTCGATTGCGTGACGCTCTTCCCCGAGGCGTTCGCCTCCGTCACCGACTGGGGCATCACGCGGCGGGCGCTGGAGCAGGGGCTTTGGAGCCTCGCGCTGTGGAATCCACGGGATTTCACGACGGACAACTACCGCACGGTCGATGACCGGCCGTACGGAGGCGGGCCCGGCATGGTGATGCTCGCCGAGCCGCTGGAAAAGGCGATCGCCGCGGCGAAGTCCGCGGTGCAGGGTGGCGCGAGAGTAATCTATCTTTCGCCGCAGGGCGCGGTGCTCGATCACCCCAAGGTGACGGCGCTCGCCGGGGAAGAACGGCTGGTATTGTTGTGCGGGCGTTACGAAGGCGTGGACGAGCGCCTGATCCGTCGCTCGGTGGACGAGGAGCTGTCGATCGGCGACTACGTTCTCTCGGGCGGCGAGCTCGCGGCGATGGTGCTGATCGACGCGGTGGTACGGCAGTTGCCCGGCGCGCTCGGGGACGGGCTCTCGGCCGAGCAGGACTCGTTCGTGAGCGGGCTGCTGGAGGCCCCGCAGTACACGCGGCCGGAAGTGTACGAGGGGAAAGCGGCGCCGCCGGTGCTGCTCTCGGGGCACCACGCGCAGATCGAGCGCTGGCGGCTGAAGCAGGCGCTCGGCCGCACCTGGCTCCGCAGGCCCGAGCTGCTCGAGCGGCGCGGGATGAGCGAGGCCGAACGCAAGCTGCTCGAGGAGTTCAAGCAGGAGATGAACAAGGAGTAAGGCGATGAACATCATTCAAAAGCTCGAAGAGGAAGAAATCAAGCGCATGGGGCGGAAGCTCCCCGAGTTCTCGCCGGGCGACACCGTGCTGGTGAACGTGAACGTGGTGGAGGGCGAGCGCAAGCGCGTGCAGGCCTACGAGGGCGTGGTGATCGCCAAGCGCAACCGCGGCATCAACTCCTCGTTCACGGTGCGCAAGGTCTCCTCGGGCGAAGGCGTCGAGCGCACTTTCCAGACGTACTCGCCGCTCATCGCCTCGATCGAGCTCAAGCGAAAAGGCGACGTGCGCCGCGCCAAGCTCTATTACATGCGCGGTCTCTCGGGCAAGGGCGCGCGCATCCGCGAGAAGGTCGAAGGCCAGGAGCAGGGCGGGGAAGAATAGACGCTCGAAGAGGAGCGCTGCGCGGCCCCTAGGGGCAAGTCAAACCCATCGTCACGGACTGAGGCAGGAACGGCGCGGCGCCGATAGGCGTAAAATTCGCGCTCGGAAACCGGTGACCCCATGAGCCTCAGTTCAATCCCGGAAATCATCGCCGAGCTGAAAGCCGGCCGGATGGTCGTCCTCGTCGACGACGAGGAACGCGAGAACGAGGGCGATCTCGTCTTCGCCGCGGAATTCGTCACCGCGGAGAAGATCAATTTCATGGCGAAGTTCGGCCGCGGCCTCATCTGCATGCCGATCACCGAAGCGCACGCCGAGCGCCTGAACTTGCTTCCGATGGTGGCGCGCAACCGCTCGGTGCACGGCACCAATTTCACCGTGTCCATCGAAGCGGCATCCGGCGTGACCACGGGCATCTCCGCGGCCGACCGCGCGCACACCATCAAGGTGGCCGCTTCGCCCAAGGCGACGCCCGGCGACATCGTCCAGCCGGGGCACGTTTTCCCGCTCATCGCGCAAGCGGGCGGGGTGCTGGTGCGCGCCGGCCACACCGAAGCCTGCAGCGATCTCGCTCAGCTTGCGGGCCTTCATCCTGCGGCGGTGCTGTGCGAGATCATGAAGGACGACGGCAGCATGGCGCGGCTGCCCGATCTGATCGAGTTCTCGAAGCAGCACGGGCTGAAGATCGGCTCGATCGCCGACCTCATCCACTTTCGCAGCCAGAACGAATCGCTCATCAAGCGGGTCACCGAGCGCACGATCCAGACACGCTTCGGCCCGTTCCGGCTCATCGCCTACCTGGAAAAGCTCTCCGGGGAAACCCAGCTTGCGTTCGTGCGCGGCGAGATCGCGCCGGACCAGCAGACGCTCGTGCGCGTGCACGCGCCGCTCTCGCTCCTCGACCTGCTGGAAGAGGGCCCCGGGACGCACTCGTGGTCGGTGGACGACGCGCTCGAGCGCATCGCCGCCGAGGGCAGGGGCGTGATGGTGCTGCTCAACTGTATGCAGAGCGCCGGGCAGCTGATCGAGCGCGTCGCGTCGCCCGAGCGGCCCGAGGCGCGGTCGCGGATGGATTTCCTCACCTACGGAATCGGCGCGCAGATCCTGCGCGATCTCAAAGTCGGCAAGATGCGCCTCATGGCCTCGCCCCGCAAGATGCCCAGCATGGCCGGATGGGAGCTCGAGGTCACCGGCTACGCGGAGAAGACGGCCAAGAAGCGGGACTCCTGATGACGGAGATCAAGCCCGACTTGAGCGGGGAGGGCCTGCGGGTCGGGATCGTGCGCTCGCGCTTCAACGAGAAGATCGGCGTCGCGATGCTGGAATCCTGCCGCAAACGGCTCGCCGAGCTGCACGTCACGACGCTCACGGTCGTAACCGTTCCGGGTTCACTTGAAGCGCCGCTCGCTCTGCAGAAGCTCGCCAACACGGAAAAGTACGATGCGCTGATCGCGCTCGGCGCCGTCATACGCGGCGAGACGCACCATTTCGACGTCGTCGCGAACGAATCCGCCTCGGGCCTCATGCAGGTGCAGCTCGACAGCGGCATCCCGGTCGCCAACGGCATCCTCACCACCGACACCGAGGACCAGGCCCGGGCGCGCGCGGCTCAAAAAGGCAGGGACTGCGCCGAGGTCGCGGTGGAGATGGCGAACCTCGGCAAGAGCATCACCAAGAGCCACAAATGAAATCGGCGCGGCGCCGTTCGCGCGAGCTTGCGCTGCAGGGCCTGTACGCGTGGCAGCTCGCAGGCGAGAACGCCGCCGACCTGCGTTCGCAGCTCGCGGAATCGGAAGGTTTCGGCAAGGCCGACAGCGAGTACTTCGCCCGGCTTCTGCAGGGGACGATCAAGGAAGCTTCCACGCTGGAGGGCCTGATCGCGCCGGCGCTCGACCGCAAGATGAAGGAGCTTTCGCCCGTCGAGCGCGGGATTCTGCTGCTCGCGGCGTTCGAGCTGAAAAACGCTCCCGAGGTGCCGTACAAGGTAGTGATCAACGAGGCGGTCGAGCTGGCGAAAATCTTCGGCGGCACCGACGGCCACAAGTACGTCAACGGGGTGCTCGACAAGCTCGCCTCCACATTGCGTGCGGACGAAAGAAAGCAAAAAGCTTGACAGCGGTGGAATACGCAGCGCAATTTTTTATGACCAGCGAGTTTGACATCATCCGCAAATATTTCACGCGGCCCGCGCCGACGGCGGTGCTGGGAGTCGGCGATGACTGCGCGCTGCTGCAGCCTCGCCCCGGCATGATGCTCGCCCTCTCGACCGACATGCTGCTCGCGGGACGGCATTTTTTCCCCGACGCCGAGCCGGGCAAGCTCGGTCACAAGGCGCTCGCGGTGAACCTCTCCGATCTCGCCGCAATGGGGGCGGACCCGCGCTGGGCGCTGCTCGCCATCGCCCTGCCCGAGTCCGACGAGACCTGGATCGCGGCGTTTGCCGAGGGTTTTTTCCGGCTCGCCGAGCGCTGGGCGCTGGAGCTGGTCGGCGGCGACACTACGCGCGGGCCTCTCGCGATTTCGATTACGGCGATCGGCGAAGTGCCGCCGGACTTTGCGCTGCGCCGCGACGCGGCGCGCGCCGGGGACGACATCTGGGTGTCGGGCGCCACCGGCGAGGCGGCTCTTGGACTCGCGCACCTGAACGGCCGAGTGCGGCTCGAAGGCGCGGCGCGCGAAGCTTGCCTCGCGCGCCTGCACACGCCCGAGCCTCGCGTGGCGCTCGGCGGACGCTTGCGCGGCATCGCGCGCAGCGCCATCGACGTCTCCGACGGACTGCTCGCCGACCTGGGACATGTTCTGGAGGCCTCCGGGGTCGGCGCCCAGCTCACCTGGGAAAGTCTCCCGCGCGCGCCGGCGATCGCGGCCTGCCGCGACGAGGCGCTCGCGAAAGAGTGTTTACTGGCGGGCGGCGACGACTACGAGTTGCTGTTTACCGCGCTGCGCGTAAAGCGCGGCGAAGTCGAGGCGCTTGCAAAGGACCTCGATTTGCCGCTCACGCGCATCGGCAGTGTCACGCCCGGCGAGCCGGAGGTGACGGTGCGGGACGCCCGGGGCGATTCGATCCTCGTCGCGCGCAAGGGTTTCGATCACTTCGGATGAACGTCCGTCCGACCGCGGGTTTCGCCCTCGCTCATCCCGCTCATTTCGTCGCCCTCGGATTCGGTACGGGACTGGTGCCGCTCGCCCCGGGCACCATCGGCACCTTGCTCGCGTTCCCGCTGTTCGCGCTGCTCGATGCCTGGCTGCCGCCGCTGTCGCTGCTCGGGGTCATCGTGATTTTTTTCGGCATCGGGATCTGGGCGTGCGAGCGCACCGGGCGCGACCTCGGCGACCCCGATCACGGTGCGATGAACTGGGACGAAATCGTCGCCATGCTGCTGGTGCTGCTGCTCGCGCCGGCGGGATGGGGATGGCAGGCGTTTGCGTTCGCCGCCTTCCGCGTCTTCGACGTCGCCAAGCCGCCGCCGATCCGCCACTTCGACCTCACCCTGAAAGGCGGCCTCGGTGTCATGTTCGACGACCTTGTCGCCGCGTTCTATACGCTGTTGTTGATGGCGGTCGTGAGGCAGTTGACGCTCTGACGCTGTCTTCGCTTATCCGGGGTTCCGATAAAAGGCCTGGTACCACTCGGCAAACCGCCTGACCCCGATTTCGACCGGAGTTTGCGGTCTATAGCCGACCGCCTTCTGTAGTTCACCGACATCCGCAGAGGTCGCCGGAACATCTCCGGGCTGCATCGGGAGGAGATCGAGCTGCGCTTTCTTGCCGAGGCACTGCTCGAGCACCTCGATATAGCGCATGAGCTCGACCGGCTGGTTGTTGCCGATGTTGAAGATGCGCCAGGGAGCATAACTCGTCGCCGGATCCGGGCGATCGCCGCTCCAGCCGGGCGCTGGAGCAGCGGGCTTGCCGATGACGCGCGCGACTCCCTCGACGATGTCGTCGATGTAGGTGAAGTCACGCACCATCTCGCCGCGGTTGAACACCGGGATCGGACGTCCGGCGAGGATTCCCTCGGTGAACTTGAACAGCGCCATGTCGGGACGCCCCCACGGGCCGTAGACGGTGAAGAACCGCAGGCCCGTGCACGGCAGCCCGTACAGATGGGCGTAGCTGTGCGCCATCAGCTCGTTGGCCTTCTTGGTAGCGGCGTACAGGGAAACGGGGTGGTCGACGTTGTCGTGCTCGGAAAACGGCAACCGGGTGTTCGCGCCGTAGACCGAGCTGCTGGAGGCGAAGACGAGGTGCCCGACCCGCGAGTGGCGGCAGCCTTCGAGCACGTGCATGAAGCCGACGAGGTTGGCATCGATGTAGGCCGAAGGGTTTTCGATCGAGTAGCGCACCCCGGCCTGGGCGGCCAGGTGCGCGACCGCATCGAATTTACCGGCGGCGAAAAACTCGCTCATCGGCTGGCGTTCGACGATGTCGAGCTTCCGAAACAGGAAGCCCGCGCGCGGCCGCAAGCGGTCGAGCCGCGCCTGCTTGAGCCGGACGTCGTAGTAGTCGTTCAGATTGTCGACGCCCACGACCTCGTCGCCGCGATCGAGCAAGGTGTGCGCGAGCGCTGAACCGATGAACCCGGCGGCGCCTGTGACGAGAACCTTCATTTTCTATTCAGCCTCCCAATGGCGACGGCGGTGTTACGGCGAGCCCAGTTCATCACGTCATGTGGAAATCAACCGCGAGTATACCCGTCGACCCACAAGAGCCAACAGCTTGCGGACTTGGTCAAGTAAACTAAGCCGTCCGCGTCCGTCTAGACAAGGGTTGAGCAAGGCGACCTGGAGTGATCTCGGTTAGGAATTTGGAGAACGCACCGGCGTTGGCGCGGACGCGCTACTATCTCCGTGACTCCATCAAGGCCGAACATGCCTCGCGGTACTCTGATCAGGCTCGCCACGCGCGTCGGCGCGCGGCTGAAAGCGCGCGGCCTGATGCTCGTTACGGCCGAATCCTGCACCGGTGGCTGGGTGGCGCAGGCGGTCACTTCGGTCGCGGGCAGCTCGCAATGGTTCGAGCGCGGCTTCGTCACCTACTCCGATGTATCCAAGCGCGAGCTTCTCGGCGTGCGCGAGCGGACGCTGCGCCAATGCGGCGCAGTGAGCGAGCAAGGCGCGCGCGATATGGCGGCCGGCGCACTCGAGCGCAGCCGCGCGCAGGTGGCCGTGGCCGTCACCGGCATCGCCGGTCCCGGCGGCGGCTCCAGGGAAAAACCAGTAGGAACGGTGTGCTTCGCCTGGGCGCGCAAGGGCGCGGCGCCCGCAAGCCTTGTGCGCAGATTTTCCGGCGGTCGCGCGAGCGTGCGGCGGCAATCGGTCGTCGCTGCCTTGGAAGGATTACTGAAGATGCTCAGGGACGGCTGATGGAGCTGGAAGGCGTGGTCGCAGACGACGGCATGGCCGGGGGCAGTGCGCACTGGCGCCCCCCGCTCGCGCGCTGAAACGCCAAGGCTTGGGAACGGGGGCTTCTAGCGCTATATTGATGCCATGAACCCCTTTTCCGCACGGAGCGCGGAGGTCAGGCCGCCGGCCGTCGCCGACCTGTTCTACCCGGCAGACGCCGGCGCGCTCGCCGGCGAAGTCTCCGACCATCTCGACCAGGCCGGCGAGTCCCCGCTCGTTCCCGGGTTTCCCAAGGCGCTCATCGTGCCGCACGCGGGCTACGTCTACTCCGGGCCTGTGGCGGCGAGCGCCTACGACCTGCTGCGGCCGGCGCGCGGGATCGTGCGGCGCGTGGTGCTGCTCGGGCCCTGCCACCGCGTTTCCGTACGCGGGCTGGCCCTCCCGGGCGCCAAGGCATTCGCGACGCCGCTCGGGCGCGTGCGCGTGGACGAGCCGGCCGCGCAGCAGATCCGCGAACTCGCGCAAGTCGTGGAGTCCCCGGCCGCCCATGCTGAGGAGCATGCCCTGGAAGTGCAGCTTCCGTTCCTTCAGCAAGTGCTGGGCGAGTTTTCGCTGCTGCCGCTCGTCGTCGGCGACGCAGATCCCGAGCAGGTGGCCGAGGTGCTCGAGCGCCTTTGGGGCGGGGCAGAAACGCTGATCGTCATCAGCTCGGATCTCTCGCACTACCATCCTTACGAGCTCGCGCGCCAGATCGACGGGGCCACGGTGCGCGCGATTCTCGGCTTTGACATCGGAATCTCGCACGACCAAGCCTGCGGAGCGACGCCGGTCGCTGGAGCGCTGATCGTGGCGAAGCGGCACGGCCTCAGGCCGAGGTTGCTCGATTGCCGCAATTCCGGCGACACCGCAGGCGCAAAAGACCGGGTCGTGGGCTATGCCTCGTTCGCCCTCGAACCGGATGGCGCGGGCTACGGCCCGGATCACGGCAGGACCTTGCTGCGCCTCGCCCGCGCGGCGATCGACGAAGCCGCAGCGCGGGAATCTCCGGCGGGTCTGGCGGACGAGCCCTGGCTCAGGGAATGGCGCGCAAGCTTCGTAACGCTCAAGCAGGGCACCGAGCTGCGCGGCTGCGTAGGATCACTGGAAGGGCAGCAGCCGCTTGCCGAGGATGTCGCCGCCAATGCCCGCGCCGCGGCGTATCAGGACACGCGCTTCAAGCCGCTTGCGCCGGAGGAGTTCGCGCGCACGGAGATCGAGGTATCGCTCCTCTCCACCCCTAAGCGTCTGCTGTTTGAGGACCACGGCGACCTGATCGCGCGGTTACGCCCGGGCACGGACGGCGTCATTCTCGAATGCGACGGCAAACGCGCCACGTTCCTCCCGCAGGTTTGGGAAGGACTACCCGATCCGGAGCAGTTCGTCTTGCATCTCAAGCAGAAAGCCGGCATCCCGGTGGACATGCGCACCAGCCGCTGCCGGGTGAAGCGCTACACCGTGCTTAAATGGAGCGAGGCGGGGTTGCGCTCATGAGCGTGATACCCGACAAGCCCTACGTGGGCCGCTGGTGCCACATGCTGCAAGACGGCAGGCTGCAGTGCGACCTGTGCCCGCGCGACTGCCGGCTGCACGAGGGCCAGCGCGGGGCGTGCTTCGTCCGCAAACGCGAGAACGACCAGATGGTGCTCACCACTTACGGCCGCTCCTCCGGCTTTTGCGTCGACCCCGTTGAGAAGAAGCCGCTCAACCATTTCTATCCCGGCTCGAGCATCCTGTCCTTTGGCACCGCCGGCTGCAACCTCGCCTGCAAGTTCTGCCAGAACTGGGATATCTCCAAATCGCGCGACGTGGACACGCTCGCGGACAGCGCGAGCCCCGAGCAGCTCGCCCGCGCCGCGCTGGAGCTCGGCTGCAGGAGCGTCGCTTTCACCTACAACGATCCTGTGATCTTTGCCGAGTACGCCATGGATGTCGCCGACGCGTGCCACGCGCTCGGTATCCAGGCCGTGGCGGTGACGGCAGGCTATATGCACGCGCAGCCGCGGCGCGAGTTCTACGCCAAGATGGACGCGGCTAATGTTGACCTGAAAGCCTTTACCGAGGAGTTTTACTTCCGGACCTGCAGCGCGCACTTGAACGACGTGCTCGACACGCTCGTCTACCTCGAGCACGAGACCGAGGTCTGGTTCGAGATCACGACGCTCCTCATTCCCGGAAAGAACGACAGCGACGGGGAGATCGACGACGAATGCCGCTGGATCGCCAAAGAACTCGGATCCGACGTGCCCCTGCACTTCACCGCCTTCCATCCCGACTGGAAAATGACCGACGTGCCGCCGACACCGGCCTCGACGCTGACGCGCGCGCGCGGAATCGCGCTGCGACACGGCCTGCGCTACGTGTATACGGGCAATGTCCACGACACCGCAGGCGGCAGCACCTACTGCCCGCACTGCGGAAACAGCGTGATCGCGCGCGACTGGTATCGCATCCTCGACTACCGCCTCACCGAAGAAGGTCGCTGCAAGGACTGCGGCGGTGTCATCTCGGGGCGCTTTGAGGCGTTCAAGAAGGCTTTCGGGCCGCGCAGGATTCCGGTCCGCCTGAGCGCCGGCGCGCACTAGCCCGATCGTCCCGGCGCCGTTTTGGCGCCGCCGAAACGATCTCAACCCCTTGATTTGTCGTTGGGGTTGCATTTTCCCTAGAACTGTATAAAAATACAGGTCAACCGCTGTTTCAACCGCGCGTTGAGCGGCGAAGCCCCCTCGATCGTTGGTTTGATGGGCAGCAAGGAGGCTTGCTTCTTGTTCGGGTTGCGCCGCTCGAACGCGCGGAGTTGAAGCGGCGCTTGCGTCCGCTTCAACATTTAATTTGGGGGATAATCGAATGGTCAACGAAGGAAAAGTCATGGAAGAAGCCAAAGCCAAGGCCTTGCAGGCTGCTCTGGCGCAAATCGAGAAGCAGTTCGGCAAGGGCTCCATCATGCGCATGGACGCTCAGGCCACCCCGGACGTTCAGGTGGTTTCGACCGGCTCGCTCGGCCTGGACATCGCGCTCGGGGTGGGCGGACTGCCGCGCGGCCGCGTAGCCGAGATCTACGGGCCGGAGTCTTCGGGGAAGACGACTCTGACACTCTCGGTGATCGCCCAGGTGCAGAAGATGGGCGGCACGGCCGCCTTCATCGACGCCGAGAACGCGCTCGATCCGCAATACGCCGCCAAGTTGGGCGTCAAGATCGAGGAGCTGCTGATCTCGCAGCCCGACACCGGCGAGCAGGCGCTCGAAATCGCCGACATGCTGGTGCGCTCGGGGTCGGTCGACGTGATCGTGATCGACTCGGTCGCGGCGCTCACCCCGAAGGCCGAGATCGAGGGCGAGATGGGCGAGCCGCAGATGGGTCTGCAGGCGCGGCTCATGAGCCAGGCCTTGAGGAAACTCACCTCCAACATCAAGCGCACCAACACGCTCGTCATCTTCATCAACCAGATCCGCATGAAGATCGGCGTCATGTTCGGCAATCCGGAGACCACCACCGGCGGCAACGCGCTCAAGTTCTACGCCTCGGTGCGCCTCGATATCCGCCGCATCGGCTCGATCAAGAAAGGAGACGAGGTCATCGGCTCCGAGACCCGTGTGAAGGTCGTGAAGAACAAGGTCGCGCCGCCGTTCCGCGAGGCCCTCTTCGATATTCTCTACGGCGAAGGGGTATCGCTCGAAGGCGAGATCCTGGAGCTCGGCGTCAACTGCGGCGTGGTCGACAAGTCCGGCGCCTGGTATCAGTACAAGAAGGACCGCATCGGCCAGGGCAAGGACAACGCCCGCGACTTCCTGAAGGAAAACCCCGAGCTCGCCGCCGAGATCGAGGCGAAGATCCGCGAGAAGCTCGGCGTCAAGAATCCGGAGGCAATGGCTCCCGTCACCGCCGAGGTTTAGGCGGTCGATGCGGCGCGAGCCCAGCCTGCGCGAGCGCGCCTTGCGGCTGCTCGCGCGGCGCGAGCACAGCCGCGCCGAACTCGCGCGGAAGCTCGCAGCGCACGCGCGGCCCGAGGACGAGCTCGAGTCTCTGCTCGAAGACCTGTCGAGACGCAAGCTGCTGTCGGACGAACGCTACGCAGAATCGCGCGTTCACGCGCTGTCGCGCAAGTATGGCGCGGCGCGGATCGCGCACGAATTGCGCGCTAAGGGACTCGACAAGGGACTCGCCGAGCAGACGGCCAAAGCCGCCCGCGCCACCGAGGTCGAACGCGCGCGCGAGATCTGGCGCAGGAAGTTCCGGGTCGCGCCCAAGACTCGCGAGGAGCGGGCCAAGCAGATGCGCTTTCTGCAGTCGCGAGGGTTTTCCTTCGATGCGATTCGCGCTGTCGTCGGCGGCCCCGGCGAGGATTGAATTCGCCTAGAATCCCGGCTGGGGACCGGGACAGGCATGGCGCAATCAGGGGAAGGCTGGCTCGACGAGACGCGCTCCGCGTATCTCTACCGCGTGATCGCGGAGGTCGAGCGCGATTCGCCGCGCTCGGAGCTGTTCCAGGAGCTCGCGCGCGAGGCGGAGGGGCAGGCCGCGATCTGGGCAAAGAACGCGGGGCTTGCGTCGGTGCCCGCCTTCGTTCCGGACCTGCGCACGCGTATCGTGGCAGGACTGGTTCGGCGGCACGGCGCGCGCGCGATGCGCGGCATCCTCGCCGCGATGAAAGTGC
>WNGL01000852.1_pt1 | contig 60698 bp, 56 predicted proteins | sample 5400591 | NCBI WGS metagenome assembly WNGL01 (sample SAMN13153377, study PRJNA577476) | soil metagenome | isolation source: 80 cm soil or saprolite under Garry oak tree replicate 1 | place: USA:California | collected 2016-06-15 | reverse complement strand
TAAGCACCGCCACACCGCGCACGGACACATAGCAGTCGAGCGTCGCCCGGACTGAGGGATGCCTTACCATGACCGCGTTCAGCGGCACCGGCTACCGGTACCGGATCGTCCTGAGCGGCGAGTGCGGATCCCTGGTGGCAGCCCTGTTCACCGATGTCACGATCGAATCGGCCCGCGGCTGCACCTGCATCACTGTTTGCGTCCAGGATGACTCCGAGCTCTACGGCCTGATCGACCGGTTCGAGGATCTCGCTCTGCACCTGATCAGCCTTGGCGAACTCGACGTCGTCGAAGACACCCTGGGACCGTTACCTGCCCGGGCGCCACGCACCACTCAAACAACTCCGCCGCGCTACCATCCGGGCCATGACAGCAACCAACGATCCGGCTGACCCGGCTCCCGCCTGGCCTGATGAACCGACAGAGGCGCAGTTCGGACCGCACCGGTTCTACGCCGGCGAGGGGGGCGGCAGCGCGGAATTCCGGGGCGCCCGGTTCAACGCCGCGGATCTGCGCGGTGCCCGGTTCACCGACTGTGACCTGACGGGCGTCACGATCAGGGATGGCTGGCTGGTGAACGTGAGCATCTCCGGTTACCTCAGCAATGTCACGGTCAACGGCGTTGACGTGACCGACTTCGTCGGCGCCGAGCTGGACCGGCGGCACCCGGAGCGGGTGCAGTTCCGCGCGGGGCAGACGGCCGATGACGTGCGTGCGATGTGGGACACCATCGAGCGGCTGTGGGCGGAGGCGGCCGAGCGAGCCGGGCGGCTGCCCGCGGCGGCGCTGGCCGAGCAGGTCTGCGAGGAATGGTCATTCGAGCAGACACTGCGCCACCTGGTCTTCATCACCGACGCATGGGCCAGCCGGACGGTGCTGGACGAGCCGAGGCCCTACCACCCGCTAGGCCTGCCGCAGAGCTGGTATCCGCCGGCGGACGCGGCCGCGCTCGGCATCGACCTGACCGCGCAGCCCGGCTACGCCGAGATCCTGGCCGCCCGCGCCGACCGGATGGCCGTGATGCGGCGCATCGTGACCGGCCTGACCGACGCCGGCCTGGGACGGCTGTGCCAGCGCTCGCCCGCGCCCGGTTACCCGGATGAACAGCGCAGCGTGATCGACTGCATCAGCGTGGTGCTGGACGAGGAGATCGAGCACCACCGGTTCGCGGTCCGCGACCTGGCCGTGCTGGAAGCCCGCTAGCGGCGCTATGGGTGGATGTTCCGCGATTTCGTGACGCGGGCGCTGAACGGCGGCCCGCGTCTACCGGGCTCACCCAGATAGCGCCCCATCCGTGCAACTGCCACCTGCCCGGGCCGCAGCCTGTGGAGATCGACCGGCCCTAGGGGCATGTGGGTGCGGACCTGCTGGCCCTGGCACCGTCAGAAGGTGACCTGGGTTTCGGCCGGGCCGCTGACGTTGCCGTACTGATCGACGGTGTAGGCGACGACCGTGTACGTGTCGCCTTTGACCAGGCCGTTGGCGGCGGCGCTGGTGCCGGTGCCGGCGTACACGGCGGAGCCGGCGTAGGGCGCCAGCCCGGCCGGGCTCCCCGACGGCACGATCCGCACCAGCGTGTAGCGGTAGCCGCTGCTCGCCGGGTTCGCCCATGAGATGGCGAGGCCGGAACCCGTGGCGGTGGCGGCCAGGCCGGTCACGCCGGGGGGCGGGCCGGTGACCGGTTCGGCGTCGTACTTGAGTTCACCGGTCAGTGCCCCGGTGTCACTGTCGCAGTACTGGGTGAAAGTCGCGTCGAAGTTCAGCAGCGGGCCATCGCTGGCGGAGAAGGCGATTTGCTTGATCTTGAATGAGCCGGTGATGGAATTGCAGCCCCGTGCGTCGCCGTAGACGGACAGCCCCGGGCTGTTCCCGTTGCCGGGGTATTCGGCGGCGTGGAGGTAGGTGCCGGCGGCCAGGGACTGGCCGGCGGGCGCGAACATGTCGACGGTCCACGGCACGTCGGAACCGGTGGTGAGATCGGCCTCGATCCCGGAGGCGCCGGCCGTGAGCGCGAAGACGGTGTTCGCGAGGGACAGGTCATAGTTCTGGCCCTGCCCGATGTAGTCACCCGGCTGGCTGGTCATCGACAGGCCGGTGGTGCCGGGCCGCACCAGGGCCTCCAGCTGAATGTCGGTCACCCGGGTGCCGAGCGGAAGGCGCAGCACGGCGGGGCGCGGGCCCCGGGCCGACGGGAAGAAGCGGAGGAACAGGCTGCACGAGTACCCCGGTGGCAGGCTGGCGCCGCTGCACGTGTCGTCCACGACGCCGAAGTTCTTGGCGCCGTAGCCCTGCAGCGCAGCCGTGCCGACCGGCACCGGCGCCGGGCCCGGGTTGCGGACATAGATGGGCACGGCGGTGCCGTGGCCCCCGTAGCCGGTACCGGGCACGCCAGGCCATGCGATCGAGTGGGACGAGACGATGAGCCCGGCGACCTTCGGCTCCCCGATGCGGATCTCGCCGAACAGCGCCGGGCCCAGGCTGTCGCAGTGAACCTCGTAGAGCAGGTCGAGCCGGGTGATCGCCGACCCGGAGACCGCCAGGTCGCGGACGTCGAACCCGCCGGTGAGGCGGTTGGAGGTACACCCGGCTCCGGCGTCGGAGATGTCGATCCCGGCAAAGCCGACGGTACGGGTCGGCGCCCACTGGACCTTGGAGTAGTAGCCAGCGCGGAAACTGGTGCCGGAGGGAGGCTCGATCACGAACGACCACTGCAGGCCGGCCGTGCCGCCGCCGACGGCCAGGTTGAGGCCGGTGGCGGTGGCGGTGCCGGTGACGGAGGCGTTCGTGGGGTCGAACTCCTGCGTCACGCCGTTGCCGGTGGCACCGGGCTGGGAGAACGCCGTGATCACCACGTTGGTCAGGGCCGAGCTCGCCAGACCAGCCGCGCCCGCCGTCACCACCAGGCCGGCCGCGGCCACCACCAGCGTGACCAGCGATGACCGCAGCCAGCGGCCCCGGCCCTGCCTGTCGGCCATGGGTTTCGCCACCCATCCCAGCACGGCCTCATCGGAGGCGGATTAGTTGTTTCCGGTACAGGCGCTGGATGAGGTTACACCCGGTCGGCGCCGCCTATGGCCGCCTTTGTGGCAAGCCGCCCCATCACCTTGTGCGCGAGGAGTAGCCTGCTGGCGCCGTAGTGACCCTTCCACGGGCCATATTCACGGAGCGGGCCTGCCGGATCGGCGGAAGGATGGCGCGCCATGGCCGGAAAACGTCATGGGCTCGGCCGGCTCTGGCCGTCGGCTGCGCGGCTGGCGGCCCGCGCGGCCTGCCGGGTGCCTACCGCCGTGCTGGTGCCGGCCGCCGTTCTTGTGCCCACTGCCGTGCTGGTCTCGGGGGCGGCAAGCATCACCGCCGCGGCGGCGGCCCCGGCCGGCCTCGTGATCACAGCTTTTTCGGACGCCGGCTCCTACATCGGGAACGGTGTGCCGCAGGAGTTCGACCCCACCAACGCCTCGTTCGGCGGCACCGCCACCGCCACCGGCATCAACCTGTCCGCGACCGGTGGGACGGAGGGCTCCTCCTGGACGTTCGCGGTCAATCCCCCGCCGGGAGCCGGCTTTCACGTGGGGTATTACCCGAAGGTCCAGATGGCCGGGATCGGCAGCCAGGCATGGGGCTACGCCGGCCTGAACATCGGGAACAGCAGCGCGGGGTGCGGCGGCCGGATCACCGGCTGGATCGAGGTTCGCGACCTGGCGGTCTCCGGGTCGGCGATCACCCGGCTCGACCTGCTCTACGAGCAGCACTGCGACGGTGGGCTGTATGCGGTCTTCGGCGAGATCCGCATGGGGGAGCCGCAGACGTCGGGGCTGATCGTGTCGTCAAGCTCCATCACCTGGCCCCTGATCCCCGGCATGGGAACCGGCAGCCACGGCGAGACCGTCCCGGTCTACATCCGCAACGCGACCGCCGCGCCAGTGCCCGCGGGCCGCGTGGCGGTGCAGGGACAGGCGGCCGCGGACTTCAGCCTGGCCAACGACACGTGCAGCGGCGCCACCCTGGCACCCGGTGCGTCATGCGGCGTTGACGTGAGCTTCGCCGCGTCCACCCGCGGTGCCCGGTCCGCCGCGCTGCGACTGCCCCTCGGCACCAGGACGTACGGGGTCCAGCTTGACGCGGTTGTGCGACCCGGCACGACCAGCCTGACACTGCACAGCCAGCCCGGAGACCCGGTAGGCCAGGGCAACAATTACTCCTTCACCGGGGCGGATGCTTCCTTCGGCGACAGCGGGTCGTCGCTTTCCGGGTTCAGCGGCGGCGCCACGCCCACGAGCGGCGCACCCTGGAGCGTTGCCATGTTCGCCGCGCCTGGGGACATCCTCGCCGCCGGCAGCACCTACCGGAACGTGACCTATTACGTTCCCCTCACGGCCGGCAACGGGCTGGCGGTCTCGGACACGACCTATGTCCCGTGCAAGACCATCACCGGCTCGTTCACAGTCAGGCAAGCGGTCTTCTCGCCCGTCGACAATTCACTCCAGAACTTCGACGGGACATTCACCCAGTACTGCGACGGCGCTTCCGGGGCGCTGACCGGCGAGTTCAAATACGATGCCGAGCCGGTCACCGTGGCACCCGGCGTCTCGAACCTGACCGCCGTCGCGACCGGCACCGGCCTGGACATCACCTGGGCCAACCCCGCCAGCAGCGGTTACCGCTACACGCTGGTGCGGATAGTGCCATCGGCGAGCCCGGCCGGGGTGGCACCGCACGCTGGCTCGGCCGTCTACGCCGGCGCCGGCACCAGCGCCGTCGCGCACGGCCTGACCGGCGGCCGGACATACACCGTGGTGGCCTACACCGTCGACCAGTACGGCAACGCGAGTTACCCGGCCGAATACCGGGTCGCCCTCTGACGCGGCCCGCTGGCAGCCCGGTTCACGCGTCCGGGCCGTAGAGCGCGGCGATGTCCTGGGAGCCGGCCCACCGGCTGTAGGTGGGCGACTGCGGCCAGCCCGCGGGCGAGTCCTGCCACTCCTCCTGCCGCCCGTAGGGCAGCAGATCGATCAGCGCGAAGCTGTGGCTGAGCTGCTCGGTGCCACGGCCGCTGGTGTGCCAGGTGCGATAGACCGTGTCGCCGTCGCGCAGGAACACGTTGACAGCGAACCCGCCGCCCGGCGGCGCGCCGACGTCGGCGCCGAACGGGCTGTTCGCCGTCGAATACCAGGCCATCTTGTTCCCCACGCGCCGCTTGTACGCCAGCGCCTCGCCGATCGGGCCCTGGGTGACGACGACGAACCGGGCGTCGTAGCTCTCCAGGAACTCCAGCCTGGTGAACTGCGAGGTGAACCCGGTGCAGCCCGGGCACTGCCACCGCTCGCCGGGAAACCACATGTGATTGTAGACGATCAGTTGTGACCGGCCGCCGAAGATGTCCGCCAGCCGGACCGGCCCCTCCTCGCCCTCCAGGGTGTAGCCGGGCATCCTTACCATCGGCATCCGGCGCCGCTGCGCGGCGATCGCGTCGAGTTCCCGGGTCGCGGCCTTCTCCCGGGCGCGCAGCGCATCGAGCTGGCGCTGCCAGGTGCTGGCGTCGACGACAGGCGGCAGTGCGTTGGTGGTCATGGCTTCCTCCGAGGTGCGCCCGGCCAGATGCACCAGTCCGGGGTGCTGATCCCTGGGCAGTGGCGGCCGGGTCATGGGCTCCGAAGTCATCACGGTGATGTTGACAGCGTGCGGTTCGCAGGTATAGACGCTGCCCGGCAGGCGAACTCATCGGTGGCCGACGGAGCCGACGCCGTAGCGTGGCCGGATGCTCGCGCCGCCGGAGACCGAGCTACGGGATGATCACGATGGCCACGGAGTCCTCCGGAACCTTGATCGGGGCGAGGGCCGTGTTGGTGGCGATCCGGATCGGGATCACCGAGCTTCAGCCTCTTCGAGCGCTCGCGCAGCCAATGGCGGCCTGCCGATGAGTCTGATGGTGTTGCCGGGTCCTACACCTAAACACGCGGGCACCGATGACCAGGAGGGCATCATGGGCGGCAGCGACGGGCAGGGACAGGCTGAGGTGTACGCGCTCAGCGTGGAGCGCGTCATCGATGCTGAGCCAGAAGCGATCTTCGATGCTTTCATAGCGTTGTACGACTCGCAGCGTCCGGACTGGGTGACCGGCTCCCAGCTCGATCTGCGGCCGGGCGGGCGCTGGTCGGTGGCGTTCCAGGTGCCAGACGGCCCGGCCTTTCGCGAGGAACGTGTGATCACAGCGGTCGAGCGGCCCGGCCGGCTGGCCTACGACATGCGGGCCATCTACCCCGGCGCTCCCGGCTTCTCCACTGCGGTGGAGGTCACGATCGTCCCTGCGCCAGGCGGGCATCGTATCCGCCTGGCGCAGCAGGGCTTCCCGGCCGTGGAGGCGCGTGACGATTTCGCGAGCGCGTGGTCCGATGTTCTCAGCGAGCTGGCGGCGCGGGTCCCGGCATAGGCGGGTAGCCCTCCGCGCAGACCTTGCCCGGCCGCGGCGGCGGACAGGAGCGCGGCCGTGGCGATCCCCGGGAACCGGCGATAAGCCGTGGTCTTCTCTGCCGCCATGATTGCCCCCTTTGCGGCATGTGAGCATCGGCCCACCGTAATCGGCCGTTCGCGAGGGGAGCAGCCGACGGTGGCCCTACTGCTGGCTGGGCGCGGGGACCGGCGGGCCGGCCGGCGGGGCGGGGTCGTAGTAGTGGGCGTATTGCCACAGGCCGCGGGTGATCAGGGTGCCGTCGGGCAGCGCGCCGAACCTGGCCGGTGACAGCGCCTCGAAGCCAGGCGGCGGGGTGCCGGTGGTGATCCAGGTGGCGAGGGCCTCGCCGAGCGCCGGTGAGGAGGAGAACCCGGAGCCGTTGCAGCCGCTGGCCACCCACAGGCCCGGCAGCTGCGGCACCGGCCCGGCGGCGAACCGGCCGTCGGGGCTCATCGTGAACAGCCCGCCGCGGTGCTCGGCGACCGGGGCGGTCGCGGCGGCCGGGGCCTCGGCGGCGACCTGGGCCGCCAGCCGGCGCAGCACGGCCAGGTCCAGCGGCACGTCGTCGGTGGTGAACGAGGGCGGCTGCTGGCGCGGGTCGAGCGGCAGCGGGTCGGCCTCGAAGCCGCCGAACATCAGCCCGCCGCGGGCCGGGCGCAGGTACACGGCGGCATCCACCACCCGGACGATCGGATCGGCCGGGTCGATCCCCCGGTCGGGGCCGGTGATGAGCAACTGGTGGCGGACCGGGGCGAGCGGCACCGGCGCACCGGCCAGCTCCCCGACCTGCCGCACCCAGCCGCCCGCCGCGTCTACCACGACCGGCGCCTCGATCTCCCGGCTCACCGTCTCCACCCCGGCCACCCGGCCGTGCGCGAGCGGGATGCCGATGACCGGCTCGTTCTCGGCCACCCCCACTCCGCGCAGCCGGCAGGCCGCCAGGTACGCCTGGATCAGGTCAATGGGTTCGCCGATGTAGATGTCCTCCGGGCACCACAGCGCGAACTCCTCCCCTGCCGCCCGGTAGAAGCTGACCCGCTCAGCGGCCTGTACCGGGTCCGCCTCGCGGACGTCGGCGCCCCAGCCGCGCGACTGGGCCAGCTCCCGGGCCAGGTACTCGCGGTGCTGTGCGGTCCGGGCAATCAGGAAACTCCCCGAGCGGGTCAACTGCAGCGGGGCACCCGCCCAGTCGGCGAAGCCCGCCGCCTGGTCGATGCTGCGCCGGGCCAGCCGCGTGCGCAACTCATCGGCCTGCACGGACTTGAACAGGCCCGCGGCCCGCCCAGATGCCTGCGATCCGGCCGTGTGGCGGTCCACGACCACAACCGACCGGCCCGCCAGCGCGCATTGCAGCGCGGTACTCAAACCCAGGGCACCGGCCCCGATCACCACCACATCGGCGTCCACCAGGCCAGTGTGCCCCAGCCGCGATGACCGGGACGCGTGGCGATCAGGGCTTGCGGGCCCTTCCTCGGATCGGCGATACCGGGGCAATAGCCTAGTCGCGCGCGGCCCGGGACAGGCGGGGAAGATTGGCGGGCTCTGGCCGGTCCGGCGGGGCGGTTTCACGGGCACTCCCGGGACACCTGCTCGGCGATGGTTCCGCTCGACCGGCGGGATGTCCCCTTCGCCTGATACGGTGCCTGGTCTCTGGTGCCGCGCCCGAACGCATCGCCCGCGGCCCCGGGAAATGAGGCGCGGAGGGGTTGCGCAGCCCTCGCGCCCCGGTGTAATTCGATGCAAGTGGAGTGGGGCGGCGTGCGGGACGACGGCGGCCGGTCTTCTGCCGACCGGGAGGCGCAGATCCGCTCTGCGATCAGCCGCTGGCGGGTCGGCCTCATCGATGTCGCGGCGGCGAACCGGCTTCTCACCTTGAGGCCGGACGGCACCGGCGCGATCGGCGTGGCCCGGCCGGCGGCGGGTGACATCCTCACCCGCCTCAGGACTGGCGGGTCCTTCGCGTTCCGGTCCTTGACGCCGTGGGCCGGTGCGGCGGACCCGGTGCCACCGCCGGCTCCGTACCTCCTCGATACACCGAAGGAGCCCGACGACCTCGAGGCGGCGCTCCGGGCGCTGATGCGGCAGGCGAACCAGGAAAGCCTGGAGCGGGGCTGGCATGTCCTGCACCTGGCGTTCGGCACCTTGACCTGGGCGGACCGGGACCGGGCCCGCTACGCCAGCCCATTACTGCTGGTACCGGTCGCTCTGGCCGCCACCGGGCCCGAGCAGCCGCCGATGCTGGAGCCGGCCGACGACGACCCGGTCATCAACCCGGCGCTCATCATGGAGCTGTCCCGGGACCGGATCACCCTTCCCCGCCCGGACGACCTTGCGGAACTCCCGCTGAGCCGGCTGCTGGAAACGGTGCGCGCGGCGGTCGCCGCGAAGGATGGCTGGCTGGTCAGCGAGAGCGCGGTCCTCTCCTGCTTCCCGCCCATGAAAGAGGCGATGTACCAGGACCTGCTGGAACATGAGGACCTGGCGGCGGCCCATCCGGTGGTGCGGGTCCTGGCCGCCCGCGGGCAGGCCGGAGCCGGGCCCGCCCACGGGCCCGCCCTCGGTGCGGCCAGGGCCGGCCCTGACGGCGCCGCTGACGTTCCGCCGCTGGTCCTGGACGCCGACTCCGCGCAGCGCGCCTGCGTCACCGCCGCACTCGGGGGCCGTTCATTCACGATCGACGGCCCGCCGGGAACGGGCAAGAGCCAGACGATCGCGAACATGATCGGTGCCCTGCTGCACGCGGGGAAGACCGTGCTGCTGGTGTCGGAGAAGGCCGCCGCGCTCGACGTGGTGGCGGACCGGCTGACCGGTGCCGGGCTCGGCGGGTACCTGCTGGAACTGCATTCGGGCAAGGCGACCCGCAAGGAGGTGGCCGCGTCGCTCGCCCAGGCCCTGGACGCCGCCCCCGGCGCGGCGCCCGGCGCGGCCCCGGGCCCGGGGCCCGCGCCGGCACCGCCCGGGGACAGTGAGATGGCCGTCAGGCGGCGGGAGCAGCTCCGGGGATACGCCCGTGCCGTGCACCGGGTCCGGGATCCGCTGGGGTACTCGCTGCACGACGTCCTCGCGCTGATCGCCAGCATGCACGCGATCCCCGCCGCCCCCGCGGCGGGGCTGGCCCCCGGGCACCTGACCGCGGAGGTGCTCGGCGAGATCCGCCGCGCCGCGGCGGCCCTGGCGGCTTCCTGGCGGCCGGCCGCGCAGGGCAAGTCGTTCCCCTGGCGTGGCGTGGCCGAGCGAGGCGCCCTGGACGGCAGGCTGTATGAGGCGGCGTCCGCCCTGGAGACCCTCGCCAAGGCGGTCCGGGGCAACCAGATACTGGCCGGCGCCACCGGGCTGACCCGCCCGTCGGACGCGCCCGCGCTCGCCCAGCTCCTGGATCACCTGCTGGCGTGGCCGGAGGGCATGCCGGACGAGTGGCTGACCGTGGACACGCTCGACGTGGTCGACGCGGCCGTCGCCCAGTTCACCGCCTCGCTCAACGCGATCACCGCCCGCGAGACCCAGGCCGCCCGGGCGGCCGGGACCTCCTGGTCGGAGATACCGCAGCGGACGGCGCTGCCCCGGGCCGACGGCGCGGCCCTGGCCGCGCTGGAACCAGCCTGCGCCGATGTCAGCGGCCTGGGCGCCGGGCAGATGACCGAGCTCGCGAAGGAGTTCGCGGCCACCGCCGACCTGCTGGAGAGGTGGCTCGGCACGCTGTCCGGGCTGGCCGGCACCCTTGGCCTGAACCCGCCGGTGACCTTCTCCAACGCCAACGATCTGCTGACCCTCGCCCGGCTGGCCGGAGAACCCGACCGCCCCGAGCGAGCCTGGCTGTCGGTGCCCGGCCACCGCGCCGCCAGCAGCGCGGCGCAGGTGCTCTACGAAGCCCACCACGTCCTGGCGCAGGCGGAAAGTGCCGCGCGCGGCTACTTCACCCCGGACGCGCTGCGCCAGGACGTCGGCGGCCTGGCGCAACGGTTCGCGAACGAGTATCAGGGCCTCGGGAAGTTCTCCGCGGCCTGCCGGGCCGACAAGAGACTCGTCGCGGCCTTCACCAGGGAGGGAGTCACCGAGGACACGGCACAGCGGCAGCTCGGCCTCGCCGCCGCCTGGAAGCACGCGGCGGAAGCACTCGCCGACGCCGAGTCGCGGCACGCCGCGCTGCTCGGCCCCCACTACGCCGGCCGGGCCACCGACTTCATCCGGCTCGACCGGGCGCTCACCCTCGCCGCCACCGCCGTCCGCTGCGCCCGCGGGCAGGACCTTTCCCGGGCCGCCGGTTACATCTCCCGGGACGCGGCACCGAACGGGGCGGTCAGCGGCATCGTGGCCGAGGCACGCCACTACCTGTCCTCCTGGCAGTCGGCCCTGGCTCCCGCGCCCGCGATCGCGCCGCGCCCGGAACTGCAGAACGGCACGATCATGGAGGCGATCGGGTGGCTGCGGGCCCACCTGGCGCCGCTGCGCGCCGCGAGCGAGTTCGCCCATGCGGTCGGCGAAGTCGCGGGCAGGCCCCTCACCCTGGGCCAGGCCCGGCAGCTTGTCGCCATGCGGGAGGCGGCCGAAGCCGCGTACGCGCAACTGGCCGCGCGGGACGCGATCTTCCAGGATCTGTGCGGGCAGCTCTACGCGGGAGCCGCGACCGACGTCATGGCACTGCGGGACGCGCTGGAATGGGCGCGCCGCCTGCGCGCGATGATCACCGGAGGGCCGGGGCCGCTTACCCCGGCACACCTCGACGCGGTCGAGAGCGCCGTGCCGAACGACCGCCTGGCCAAGGCCGCCGACGCGTGGCACGAGGCCAGCACGGCCCTGTTGGCGGCCTTCAGCCCGCAGCGCCGCCCGGAACTCGCGGCCGAGCTCGACGACTACCAGAACGGCTATCACCTGCTCGAAGCCATGTTCGACGACCCCGCGGGGGGTGAGGTGTGGCATGCCTACCAGGCCGCCCGCGCCGCCCTTGCCGCGCGCGGCCTGGCCGCGGCCGTTGACTTCTGCGTCACCGAACGCATCGGTCCCGGCCAGGTACCCCAGGTGATCGAGCAGGCCCTGCTGCTGGAATGGTCCGGTTACCAGACGCGGACCGACCCGGCCCTCGCTCCGCTGCACGCCGCGAGCCGTGACGAGCTGGTCGGCAGGTACCAGCAGCTGGACCAGGCCCTGGCAACGGCGGCGGCCGGGGACATCATCCGCGCCTGTGCTGCCCGGCGGCCGCGCGGTGACACCGGCGAGTCCGCCACCATCCGCCTGGAGGCGGCCAAGAAGAACGGGCACCTGCCGGTGCGGGACCTTCTCGGGCTGGCCGGCCGCCTCACCCAGGTGATCAAGCCGTGCGTCCTGGCGTCCCCGCTGACGGTCAGTCAGTACCTGCCCGCCGGGATGACATTCGACGTCGTCATCTTCGACGAGGCCGGCCGGATCACCCCCGCCGACGCCATCACTGGCGTCTACCGCGGCGGTTCGGTGATCCTGGCCGGGGACCAGCGGCAGCTGCCGCCGGCCAGGCCCGCCAGCGCCCTGGGCGACGGGGAGCAGTGGCCCGCCGAGGCCGGCCGGGACGCCGGGCCGGAGTCGGTCCTCGACGTGGCGAAGGCGGCCGGGGCGTTCGGCGACCTCAGACTCCGCTGGCACTACCGGTCCGGGCACGAGTCGCTGATCGCGTTCGCCAACGCCGTGTTCTACGACGGCCGCCTGCTCCCGGTGCCCGGCGGCCCCCCCGGCGCCAGCCCGGACCAGCCCGGCGCGGACCGGGCCGGCGCCGGCCCGGAGCATCCCGGCATCGAGCTGTTCTACGGCGAGGGGACCTACCGGAGCCAGACCACGGGGAAGAACCCCACCGAGGCCGCCCGGGTGGCGCAGCGGGTCGTCCACCACTACACCACCCGCCCGGACCTCAGCCTGGGCGTGGTGACCTTCAGCGAGGCCCAGGCCGAGGCCATCGAGACGGCCCTCGCCAGGGCCCGCAAGCTGCACCCCGGCCTGGACCAGTTCTTCGGCACCGACCGGCTGCGCGGGTTCTTCGTCAAGACCGCGCAGGCCGCGCAGGGCGACGAACGCGACGTGCTGATCCTGTCCGTCGGCTACGGCCCGGACGAGAACGGCCAGGTCACCAAGGACTTCGGCGTCCTCAGCACGCAGGGCGGGTGGCGCAGCCTCAACGTGGCCGTCACCCGGGCCCGCCACCGCGTCGAAATCGTCAGCAGCGTCCGCGCCAGCGACATCCCCGAAAGCGCCCCCGGTGGGCTGGAGCACCTCCGCGGCTACCTGAACTACGCCGAGGCGCTCCCGCGCTGACGAGATCCGGGCCCGGCCCCGGGCCGCTCGCGGACCACGCTGTCCGCGGCCGGCCCGGGGCCGGGTACCTGGCTCAGGCGTTGAGCTTGGCCAGCTCGGCCTCGACCATCGCCTCGTGCTCCGCCTCGTCCCGGCGGGCGTCGGACGGCTTCCAGCGCCCGCGCAGGATCGGGATGCTGAGCAGGAAGAAGATCACTCCGCCGAAACAGATCCAGTACCAGTCCCGCCACTGGCCGGGCGATTCAGCGGCGGCGTTCTGCACCGCGGTGCCGTGCGCCTTCAGGTAGGCGAACACCTGCGGCGGCACCTTGGACAGCGCGGTGAGCTGCGCCGCGAACGGCGCCACGGCGCTGATCTGCGGCCCTACCGCGATCACGCCGTTGATCGCGGCCTTGTTGGCGTTGATCGTGGCCAGGATATGGAGCCCGGTCGCCCCTCCCCCGGCGGCGGCAACGGCCTGCGCGGCGAGCTGGGGCGGGACCGCGGCCGGAGTGGGATAGCTGGCCAGCTTGGTGAACAGGGCGGGGTTGGCCTGGATCACCGCCAGTTCCGGTGCGAACTTCTTCGCGTTGGCGAGCTGGACCTGGTACTTGGTGGCGGTGGCGACGATCTGCGGATGAGTGGAGGCGAACGCGAGTTCACTCTTGTACGTGGCCGCGTACGTGGCCACCGTGCCGCCGTAGCTGACCAGCGGGGTCACCGACGTGACCACGAGCGGGATGACCAGGAACGAGATGAAGACGACCACCCGGATGATCCAGCCCCAGATCGCCAGGCCGGTGGCGATGAGCGCCGGGTTGCGCGCCTCGACCGTCTCGGTGTAGCTGGCCATCCATGGCGAATAGGCCACGCCCAGGGCGAACGAGAGCAGCGCCAGCTCGATGGCGAGCGTGTAGTAGCTGGGATGGTGGCCGGCCTCCAGCAGGTAGATCACGATCATCACCGCGGCGCCGACTCCCCCGAGCACCATGAAGGGCTTCCGCACCCGGAACCGGTCGGAGATCACGCCGATGAGGATGACCGCGAGGACGTTGAATCCCCAGTTCCAGTTGCCCAGGCCGTTGGCGTCCTTCACCGAGAAACCGAAGATGGTGGTCAGGTAGATGACGCTGAACGCGACGGCCGTGTAGTAGACGAGCAGCATCACCGACACGGCGATGGCGGAGATCACCACGTCGGCCTTGAGCAGCTGGCGGAACGGCCGGCGCAGCGCCGCCTCGATGTCGATGCCCTTGGCCCTGGCCTCGATCAGCGCCCGGTCCCGCATCGTCACCATGAGCTGGTCCCGCAGTTGCGGGCTCAGCTCCTTCAGCCCTACCAGGGCGATCAGGAAGACCACCAGGCCGGCGATGCCGCAGATGAGGAACTCGTGGGTCCAGAACCGGGTGTTCGGCACGACCGCGGGGATGGTGGCGCTGCCCACGACCGCGACGATCAGGCTGCCCAGCACCGGGCCGCTGGTCCAGAAGCCCATCGCCGTGGCCCGGCCCACCTGCGGGGAGAAGTCGCGGATCAGGGCCGGCGTGGCCACCAGGCAGATGCCCTCGATGATGGCGATCGCGAAGGTCTCGATGCCGAACGTCCACTTGTTGGTCGCGGCGGGCAGGATCCAACCGGTGAACACCGCGGTCAGCAGCAGGCCGCCGACCACCAGGTTGGCGCGGCCCCACCGGTCGGCGAGCCCGGCGGCGAGCGACCCGAATGCCCCGAGCAGGTTGCCGAACGCCAGGATCACCACATAGAAGGAGAAGGTCATGCCCAGGTTGGCCAGGAGCAGCGTGGCCACCGAGCCGCCGACATAAAGCTCGTAGTACAGCATCACGGTGGCCAGCACCGTGATGCCGAGGTAGAGCATGCGCATGCCGGTGTCGGGATAGTGCACGAGCTGGCGGTTCCATAGCCATGACCCTCTTCGGCGGTCCGGAACCAGATCTGTGGCAGTCGCAGTCATGCGGCCCTCGCAATGGTGATCGGTGTCGCGCCCGGGATCTCACGGGCGCCCAGATGGCCCGCCGCCGAAGATCTCGGCGGCGGTGAAACATCCAACGGATCCGCGCCGCGGCGAAAGGCGGCGGGGCGGTGACCGGCGGGCGGCGGAGGGCCAGGAGCGTATGGCACAACACGGGGCCGTCGCGCTCTCATAACGGGGCTTCTCCGCTCGGCTATGGCCGCCTGGTTCGCATTCACCCCACATAAGTACGGTGACGTACTTTAGTGCGTTAGATAAGTTTAGAAGCGTGCCCACCACCAGACAAGGGGGCGTACTCGCCCGCACCCACGAGGGTGAGCCCGGCCTTCCCCGCGGCAGGAACGGCCTGCCGCCGGAGACTGTGCGCGCGGCGCAGCGCGAGCGGCTGCTGCGCTCGGTCATCGCCGCGGTGGCGGCGACCGGTTTCGGCGACGTCACCGTGGCGGACATCGTCCGCGGCGCCCGGGTGTCGAAGGCCGCGTTCTACGCCCACTTCACCGACAAGGAGGACTGTTTCCTCGCGGCCACGCGCGAGGGGGGCAAGCTGATGACCGAGCGGGTGGCCTCCGCGGGACGGCACAAGCCCGCGCGGCTGACCGCCGAGGAGGCACTGCGCGCGAGCATCGCGGCGTTCCTGGGCTTCCTGGCGGCCGAGCCCGCGTTCGCCCGCGCCTTCTACATCGACATGCCGGCCGCCGGGGCCCGGGCGGTCCAGCGGCTCGAGGGGGCGCAGCACAGCTTCGCGCGGATGACCCAGGCCTGGCACGAGCGCGCGCGGCGCGACCACCCGTCCTGGCCGGCCGTACCGTACCAGGCCTATCTCGCGCTGGCCGGCGCCACGGCCGAGCTTGTGCGCGCCGAGGTGCGGTACGACAGGATCCGCACCATCCCGGCCCTGGAGGACACGCTCGTCGCCCTCCACCTGGCGATTCTCGCCGCGCGGCCGTGGGACGCCGGTGAGCGGTCCGCCGCCGGCCAGCACTCCGCCGCCGGCCGGTGACACGGGCCCGGACAGCTTCGCCGGGATACTAGCCTGTGCTAGGCGGATATGGCCGGGCCCGTCCCCGCATCGGCCGGCACGAGGCGGGCGTGGCTCCAGCTGAGGGGGATCGATGGGGCCTGCCTACGACGTATTCATCTCGTATTCCCACGATGATGTCGCCTGGGTTTCCCGGCTGGCGAAGCGCCTCGAGGGCGAGGGCTTCACGGTCGCTCGCGACGAGGTGGTGCTCAAGCCGGGTGACCTTCTGGTACATGCCATTGAGCAGGCGATCAGGGATTCGGCGCACAGCATCCTGGTGTTCAGTCCGGCGTCGGTTGCCAGCGGATGGGTGCGGCAGGAATATGCCACGCTGATGCAGGCGTCCATCGAGCATGGCCTCCGGTTCATTCCGGTGATCATTGAGGATGTCGACTTGCCGGCCTTCGCGGCAACCCGTTATTACGTCGACTTCCGTAACGTTTCCAGGGCGGAGTACGACAGGCGCATCGCCAAAATCGCCGAAGCCCTGCGGATCTGATCGGAAATGCCCGGTGGCCGGCGCCTCACGGGTCGTCGAGGTCCAGGCCGAATCCGCCAGGGCCGTCGCCACCGTCGTCGCCGCCGGTTTCATCGGGGTAGAGCACGCCGTAGATCTCCAGGTAGAGCTGCTCCGGATAGGGGATGTAGTCGATGACGGCCCGGGCCTGCCCGTCCGCCTCGAAGGTGAACGCCCCGTAGCCAAGCACCCGGCCGCCGGTGGACCGGGCGAAAGCCAGGTTCTGCAGCGTCTGCAGCGGGATCACCGTGATGTTGCGGCCGAGCAGCCCGGAACTGAGGATCATCCGCCGGTCGGTGATGACGATGTACTGGAGCGACCAGACCAGGACATCCAGCAGGGCCCGGGCGACCAGGAACCCCGCGAGCACCCACACGACCACCTGGGCCGACGCCACGCCGCCCGCGATCCCGTTCACCGCGGCCGCCGCCAGCAGCCCGCCCGCCGCCATCGTCAGCGCCGGCAACAGCCTGGCCGGGTGCTGCCGGACCGTGATGACCTTCTGCTCGTGCGGCAGCAGGTACCTGGCGGCTATCGCGGGTATCGAACTCTTCTGCGCGATCAGCCTCATCGCACGGCCCGCCCGGTCAACGGGCCGCCGCAGGGCGGGGTGCTGGTGGGCGAGTTCAGGTGCGCCGGAAACAGCGGGATGAGCGGCTGCTTGGGCAGCGTCCCGTTGACCTGGCAGATCTGCTGCGAGGCGATCTGGGCCGACCGGTAGTAGTGGATCGTCCTGGTGCCGTCGGTGAGCACCACCAGCCAGGTGCCGTTGTCCGACAGGACGTACCCGGTGAACGCCTGCCCCGAGGTGAGTGTGATCGTCTCCGCGGGCAGCCAGGGCTGCTCGATCAGGCCGGTGTAGAACTCGTTGGTGGGCGGAAACGGGTACAGCGTCATGACGAACGGTATGAGCGCGATACTGGCGACGGTGCCGGCCGTCCTGGCGACAACGCCGAAGCCCAGCCCCATGAATTCCAGCACGAGCAGCACCGCGAAAACGGCCGCCAGCAGCACCAGGGCGATGAGGACCAGCACGTTGCGGTGGGTTATCAGGTACCAGCCATGGCCGGCCAGGTCCACCGCCACGGGCCTGGGGAGCGCCACGGGCGACATGAACGCGGCGGCCAGGAGCGTCAGCAGGCCCGGGATCACGCGGTTGAAGAAAAGCAGCAGCAGCGCGAGATAGGGCGTGAAAATGGGCACCAGCGGGATGATGGTGCCCAGCAGGGTATCCACATAGCCGCCGGAGGAGACTATCGCCGACGCGGTGGCCGGATTGTAGTCGGCGACTATCAGCAGCCTGATGACCGAAACGACGAGCAACCCGATGGGTGACGCGATCAGCGCGATCGTGGCGGACCGGCTCAGGCGGCCGGGAAGGTCGAAGACACCGCGGTAAGGCTGCCAGGCACGGCCGGGCGACTGGCCGGCCTCGGCCGCAGAAGCACCGGATTGTCCCCCCGCCATGGCAGGTGATCTTACGGCGGCCAATGTGATATTGGCCAGCTTGCCCTTCTTGGCGTGGCTTTATCGCGGAAGTCCGGTCATGTCAGTAGGCATCGGGGATCGGGTCCGGGTCCGGGTCCCCCTTGTCCGGGAACAGGTAGTAGAACGAGGCAGTGGCGGAGTCGCCGGCGCAGTCGCTCAGGATGCGGAGGCAACCGGATGTCGCGGTTAGCACGGCGGCCCGCGGTCGCCGGCACGGCACTGGCGGTCGCGGCGAGCCTGGCCGCCGGCGGCTGCGGCGGCGGTAGCACAACACCCTCGTGCACGGCGGGCACGGCGCACAGTGTCACCGCTCCCACCGCCCCGCCCAAGGGGCCCGCCCCCACCGCCCCGGCCCAGGTGAACCCGCCGGGCATGGCGCCGGGCGCCACGGCGTCCGGGCCAGCCGCGGCCTGGACGCTGCCGGGCGGCAACCTGGCGAACACCCGGGACGTGGCGAGCCCGATCAACAGCTCGAACGTCGCCAGGCTGGGCGTGGCGTGGACGGTGCCGGTCAAGGCGGGCATGCCGGGCTTCAGCTACGCGAGCACGCCGGTCGTGGTGAACGGCGTGGTGTACACCCAGGACCTCGCCTCCGACGTGATGGCGATCAGCCTGGCCACCGGCAAGGTGCTCTGGACGCACGACTACCACTCGCCGGACGGCGGGCCGAACGGGGTCAACGTCGCCGGCGGCGTGGTGTACGCGGCCACGGCCACCGCCGCGGTCGCCCTGTCGGCCGCCACCGGCGCGCAACTGTGGCGCCGGACGCTGATCCACAACGGCCACGAAGAGATCAACATGGCGCCGGGGTACGACCACGGCACCGTGTACGTGTCGTCCTCGCCGGTCAGCACGAGGAACGAGTACGCCGGCCACGGCAGCTCGGCGCTGTGGGCGCTGAACGCCAGCACCGGCGTGCCGGAGTGGAGCTGGGACGAGGTGCAGAACCTCTGGGGGAAGCCGGCCATCAACTCCGGCGGCGGCCAGTGGTACCCGCCCTCGTTCGACAGCCAGGGCAACCTGTACCTCGGCGTGGCCAACCCCGGCCCCGAGAGCGGCCATCCCGGCTACCCCTGGGGCACCAGCCGGCCAGGCCCCGACCTGTACACCGACTCGGTGGTGAAGCTCAGCCCGCGGGGCAAGCTGCTGTGGTACTACCAGCTCACCCCGCACGACGTGCACGACTGGGACCTGCAGGACCCGCCGGTGCTGACCACCGCGGCCGGGCAGCCGGTGGTGATCGACGGCGGCAAGGCCGGCGTCCTGGCCGAGCTGAACGCGCGGACCGGCAAGCTGATCTGGAAGCTGCCGGTGGGCGCGCACAACGGGCACGACAACGACGGGCTGCTCACCGAGCACGCCAGGCCGGGCGCACACATCCACCTGCGATCCCTGGTCTGCGTCGAGCCCGGCGGTTTCGGCGGGATCGAGTCGCAGCTCGCCTCCAACGGCTCGGCCGTCTTCGCCGCGGTCAACAACCTGCCCATGCTCTACCAGGCGGACTCGGGGGCGACGGTGCCGGGCGGCCTCCAGGGGCTGGTCACGGCGCTGAACACCGCCACCGGCGAGATGGTCGCGGTCAACCAGGCCACCGGGGCGGTGCTCTGGCAGCGGAAGTTCCCGTCCTCCCCCTACGGGGCCGCGGCCGTCACCAACAACGTCGTGTTCACCACGACCTACGCCGGCGATCTCTACGCGCTGAACGCGGCCACCGGCGCGGTGCTGCTGCGCAAGCGGATGCCGGCCGGGTCCAACGCCCCGGTCGCCATCGACGGCGGCTACGTGATCGCCGGTGCCGGGGTCGGGCCGTCGCCGCTGATCATCGCCTACAGGCTCGGCGCCCGCGGCAAGCTCCCGGCCGCGGGCGGGCTCCCCGGCAACCTGGGGTCCTAGTCACCCCGCCGGCTCCCGGTCATCTGCCTCAGCCCGCGTACAGGTGCAGTTCCGCGGCGAACCGTTCGGTCATCTCCACGGTCCTGGCCAGTTCCGGGTGGCGGACCACCACCATCCCGTCGGAGATGGTGACCGCGCGCCAGTCCCGCCGGGGCGCGCCGACGGGCAGCAGGTCTATCGCCGCCACGTGCTCACCGAACTCCGCCATCAGCCGGTCCAGGCCCGCGTAGCCGGTGATCCGGCCCGCGCCCTCGGCGCGCTTGAAGATGATGCCCGCGTTGTAGCGCCGCCGCACCGGCTCGGCGATCCGGCCGTGCGTGATGGCCTGCGCCCAGCCGGAGAACAGGTCGGCGTCGGTCGCGTAGTTCATCGCGTCGACCATCCGCCCGCCGGGCGGCCGGGCACCGATCTCGCCGAACACGGCCTCCCCGTCGGCCTTGCGGTACCACTCCATGTGGGTGAAGCCGTCGCGGAACCCCCCACCAGTCAAGAGTGGCTCCCCCGGGCTAGCACGCCCCGGGGGGTTCCGGGGGGTCGCTCCCCCGGGCTAGCACTAGCATTCCTGGCATGAACGTGGTGTTCGTCGAGCCGTTCTTCCCTCACAACCAGCGCCAGTTCGCCCGCGCGCTGGCGGAGGCCGGGGCGACCGTGATCGGCATCGGCGAGTACCCCGCCGGCGCGCTGGACGGCGAGCTGAAGGGCTGGCTGGACCACTACGAGCAGGTGCGTTCTGTCACCGACGTCGGGGCCATGACGGCGGCGGTCCGCTGGGTGCAGGACAAGCTGTGGGTGGACCGGCTCGAGGCCACGATCGAGGCGCACACCATGCCGGCCGCGCAGGTCAGGGAGGCGTGCACGATCCCGGGGACGTCGGTGCGGACGGCGTGGCTGTGCCGGGACAAGCCGTCGATGAAGCAGGCGCTGCGCGAGGCGGGCGTGCCGACCGCCGCCTCGGCCGGGGCGAGCACCGCCGCCGAGGTGGTCGCGTTCGCCGAGCAGGCCGGCTACCCGGTCATCCTGAAGCCGCGCAGCGGCGCCGGCGCCCTGGACACGATGCGCGCCGACGACGCCGCCGGCCTGGAGCGCGCACTGGGCGTCTTCGGCGGCCAGGGCGTCGAGTCGATCGCGGTGGAGGAGTTCGTGGAAGGCCACGAGGGCTTCTACGACACGATCACGATCAACGGCCAGGTCGCCGTCGACTTCGTCTCGCACTACTACCCGAACGTGCTCGAGGCGATGCGGACCCGGTGGATCTCACCGCAGTTCATCTCCACCAACCGGGTCGACACCGCGCCGGAGTACGCGCAGCTGCGGGACATGGGCCGGCGGGTCATCGCCGCCCTCGGGATCGGCACGTCGGCGACCCACATGGAGTGGTTCTTCGGCCCGAAGGGGCTGAAGTTCTCCGAGATCGGCTGCCGGCCGCCGGGCGTGGGCGCCTGGGACCTGTACTCCGCGGGCAACGACATGGACATCTACCGGGCGTGGGCGAACGCGGTCATCGGGGGCGAGACCGCCGCGCCATCGCGGCGGTACGCCAGCGGGATGGTCGCGCTGCGGCCGGAGGCCGACGGCAGCATCACCGGCTATTCGGGAACCGAAGAGCTGCAGCAGCGGTTCGGCGAGTGGGTGCTCGACGCGCACCTGCCCCCGCCGGGCACCGCCACGCAGCCGGTCGCGGCCGGGTACATGGCCAACGCCTACGTGCGGATGCGCCACCCGGACTACGACGCGCTGCGCGGGATGCTCGACGAGGTGGGCCGCACGCTGCACGTCCACGCCTCGTGATAGTCACGCTGCTGGGCCCGCAGCGCAGGCCCACGCTGGACACGGTCGCCGCGTCGCTCTACCCGGAGGGGCCGGTCGCCACCATCACCGCCGGGTGGCAGGAGCGCGAGAGCGACGACGGCGAGCTGGGCAGGCTGCTCGGCTCCCGCGACGTCAACCTCGGCCTGTACCGGCGGTGGCTGGACGTGACCGAGCGGGATCCGCTGTTCGCCGCGGGCGAGCGCAGGCTGGCCGAGCTGCTCGACGAGGCGGCCGGCGGCTACCTGCTCCGCCTCGATCACGCGCTCCAGGCGGTCTACGCGATCCAGCGCCGCGGCGGCAACGACCGGCTCCGGGCCGACGTCCTGGCCGAGGCCATCGGCGCGGTGCGGGACCTCGACGCCGCGCACCTGCGCCGGGTCGGCGCCATCCGGGGCGAGTTCTACGCCGAGCTGCCGCCGCACGACCGCCCGGTGATCGCCGAGCACCGTGCCGAGGTGGCGGCCCTGCTCGGCCGGGCCGCCGCCGTGGTGGTGGCCGGCGGGCACGTGGGCGTGCTGGCCGACGTGCTGCACCTGTTCAACGTCGCGGCGTCGCTGCGCGCACCGGTGATCGCGTGGTCCGCCGGGGCGATGGTGCTGGCCGAGCGGATCGTGCTGTTCCACGACCGTTCGGCGCGCGGGCCCGGCCACCCGGAGATCCACGGCAGCGGCCTGTCCGTGCTGCGCGGCGTGGTGGCGCTGCCGCACGCCCGCGCCCGGCTGCTGCTCGACGACGCGCCGCGGATGTCCGTCTTCGCCCGCAGGTTCGCCCCGGCCCGCTGCGTGCTGCTTGAAAACGGGACCAGGATCGACGCCGACGGCGACGGCGGCTGGCCGCCGGGCATCCGGGTGCTCGCCCCGGACGGGCACGTGACCACCGGGGAGGCGGCCTGACCACCGCCGGCGGCGGCCCGCCCGCCATCCGCCGCAAGCTCGCGATCAACAGGCTCAGGGAGCGCGGGCCCCTCGATCCGGCCGTCGTGAGCCGGTTCCTCGCGCGCCACGAGGTGCCCATCGTCGAGGGAGCCAGGTGCACGTTCCTGTACCAGGGCGAGGCCGCCGAGGTGCATCTGGTGCACCGGATCTTCGGGCTGCCCGAGCGCATCCCGCTGCGCCGGCTGCGCGGCACCGACCTGTGGTACCTGGTGCTGGAACTGCCGGACGGCTCCCGGGTCGAGTACCAGCTCGAGATCACCCGCGACGGGCGCAGCGAGCGGATCAACGACCCGCTGAACCCCCGCCTCGCGCACAGCCCGCTGGGCAGCTCCTCGGTCTGCTACGCCCGGGGATACGAGGTGCCCGAGTGGACCAGGCCCGACCCGGACTCGCGGCCCGGCACGCTGGCCGACCTCACCGTGCCCAGCCGCGCCCTGCGGCGCGCCTGCCCGGTGACGCTCTACCTGCCGGCCCGGTTCCGGCGGATCGCCCGCTACCCGCTGCTGATCGTCCACGACGGCGGCGACTACCTGAAGTACGCGGCGGCCCAGACCGTGCTCGACAACCTGATCCACCGGCTGGACGTGGCGGAGGCCATCGTGGCGTTCGTGCACCCGGGCGACCGGCTCACCGAGTACGCGAACTCCGCGGCGCACGCGCGCTACCTGACCGCCGAGCTGGTGCCGTGGCTGGAGGCGGAGTTCCCGCTGGCCGGCGGCCCGGCCGCGCGGTGCCTGATGGGCGCGAGCTTCGGCGCGGTCGCCGCGCTGTCCGCCGCGTACCGGTATCCGGGCAGCTATGGCTCGCTGCTGCTGCAGTCCGGCTCGTTCGTCTTCACCGACATCGGCCACGACCACGGCGGTGGCCCGGCCTTCGAGCCGGTGGTGCGGTTCGTCAACCGGTACCGTGCCGCCCCCCGGCGGGTGGCCGACCGGGTCTTCGTGAGCTGCGGGGTGTACGAGCCTCTGATCATCCCGAACCGCTCCATGGTGCCCACGTTCGAGGCGGCCGGCATGGCGGTGCGTTATGTCGAGGCACGGGACGGGCACAGTTGGGAAAACTGGCGCGACCGGCTCCGGGAAGGGCTGTCATGGATATTCCCCGGCCCGCAGAAGTTCTTCTACGAGTGATCGGGTGAAGACGACGCAGCGATGGTTCTCCGGCCGCCTCCAGCAGGAGATCACCGTCGCCCGGTGGGGCACGTTCGGCCGGCCGGTGCTGGTGTTCCCCTCGGCCGGCGGCGACGCCGAGGAGATCGAGCGGTTCGGCCTGATCGACGCGTGCGGGCCGCTGCTCGCCGAGGGCCGGGTCAAGCTCTACTCGGTGGACAGCGTGGCCGGGCGGGCGATGATCGCGAAGGCCAGCCCGCCCGGACACCGCCTGTGGCAGCTCAACCAGTTCCACGAGTGCATCCGCTGGGAGGTGGTGCCCGCGATCCACGCCGACCTCGGCGGCCAGCCCATGGACGTGATCACCACCGGTGCCTCGATCGGCGCGTTCAACGCGGTGGCCGCGCTGTGCCGCTACCCGGACGTGTTCGCCGCGGCCATCGGCATGAGCGGCACCTACACCATCGACCGCTTCTATGAGGGCGCCTGGACCCAGGACCTGTTCTTCGCCGCGCCGATGCAGTTCCTGCCCGGTGCAGTTCCTGCCCGGCCTGGAAGGCCCGCAACTGGACCGGCTCAGGCAGCGGTTCGCCCTGCTCGCCTCCGGCGACGGCGACTGGGAGAACGTCGGCGAGTCATGGCGGATGGCGGAGGTGCTTGGCGCGAAGGGAATCCCGAACCGGGTGGACAACTGGGGCCCGGAATACAAGCACGACTGGCCTACCTGGCACCGGATGCTCCCGCAGTATCTGCGCGAACTCACCTGACATCCCGGGACATGCCGGATTTCGCCGGTCACGGCGGCGAGGCCGCCCCCCGGGGGGAACGGCCTCGCCGTCGTCGCGCCTGCCTGGCTGTTAACCCGCCGGGCAGGGGTTACTGATGGTGTTGCTCCGGAAATCGTTGGAGCGCTTGGTGACGGTGCCGAACGGCGCCGTCGGGTAGTGGACCACCCGCAGCGGGCCGAACTCGGCGCCGGCGTTCCCGCCGAACCTGTTGGTGGTGCCGGGGATGTACGGGCCGCCCTCCTGCCAGAAGCAGCCGCCGGAGTTCTGCCCGGTCGTGTAGAAGGGGTAGAACACCGAGTTCGGCGGCGGGTTCACGCAGCCCACGCCCGGGTTCGGGTCCGCCGGGTTGGCGAAGTGCCGCTGGCAAGGCACTGCCACCCGGAACGCGGTGTCGCTGGACTCGTCACGGGAGATGTCCGACTCGAATGCCGACTGGCCGAAGTTCTTGCCGCCGACGGTGGTCGGGCTGGTGAACGTCTCCGAGGTCGGGTGCAGCAGCTGGTCCGCGGTCACGTTGCTGATCGAGCCCGGCCAGCTGTCGGTGTAGGAGACTCCGTCGAAGTCACCGTCGATGTCGGTGCACCCGTTGACCTTCACGGCCAGGGACGCGGACGCGGGCAGGCAGCCATCGTCGTCGCCCGCCGGGTCCGGCCCGACATCACCGTCGTTGGTGTCCGGGCCGAGCGGCACCGGGCAGGCCGCGATCGGGCTCTTGGTGTTGACCCGGGCGCACTCCTCGAAGTGCCCGATCTCGTCGGAGAACGCGATGTTGTAGGTGTGCGCCGCGTTGACGTTGCGGGTCTGCGGCGTGGAGGTGCTGTACTCCGCGTGATAGTTCCACGGCTTGATCGTGCACTTCGACGCGCTCGGGTCGAACACGACGGTGCCGAACCCGTTGCCCTTGCTGGCGGTCATCGAGCCGGTGGCGCCCGAGGTGTGGTCCACGATGGTGACCTCGAGCCCGTTCGGGGTGTCGAACAGGTGCACCGTCAGGCTGTCACCGGGGTTCATCAGCAGGTTGGCCTTGTTGTTCGGGATGAAGTGCTGCGGCGCCCCCGGGTTCGCGGGCGCGGTCGACTTGCCGTTCTTGGTGACGAACGCGAAGTTCACCGGCTCCGGGCCCGCGGTGTTCAGGCACGCGGTGTTGTTCAGCGCGCCGGTGTTCTCGTTGTCCGCGAACGTGTCGATGTTCATCGCGGCGCACCACTGCTTGGCGGTGCAGCCGATGCCGGTCGGCCACGGTGCCCAGCCCGGCGGGTAGAACTGCATCTCCTCGTAGGCCTGGCCCGGGCCAAGGCCGAAGTAACGCGTGCTGCCGGGATTCTCGCTCGCTTAGATGTTGGAGTTGCTGTCCGGCTTACACGGCACCGTCGCATGACCGCTGAGCGCCGCGCCGTCGGGGTTCGGTGACCCGTTGGGGTCGCACATCACCATGCCGAGCCAGAACGTCGGGTGGAGCTGGAAACCGAAGGTTCCGCCGCTGCCGTTGTTCCTGGGCAGCGTCGGCGGGTCCTTGGGCAGCGTCATCTGATAGGTGACGTCGTTCCCCGAGCCGGGCACGTTCGAGTAGAACAGCGTGGCGGGCTCGTCGTGGCCGATGTAGCCGTACAGGTGCGCACCGGCCTTGACGGCCGCCGCCCCACCGTTATACGGCTCCCCCTAAAACACCGCAACCCCCCACGCTGCACGCAAAACCGGACAACAAGACCGGACGGATGACGCGGTCAGCGTCCCGATTTCTGGCTGCCGCCCGCGGGCCATACCCTTGCTCGGGTCGGCACCGGCGGGCACCCCGGGGCCGGCCTGCCCCGCAGCGGACACCTGCGACCAGATGAGTGAGGCACGTGACACACGCCCAGCCCACCGGGCCCGGGAACCGGCCAGGATCCCGGGTCCTCATCCTTGCTGCCGTTTTCATCGTCGCGGCCGGCGGCCTCGGCGCGCTCGGCGCCTATCTGCTGACCGGCTCCGGCAAGGCCACCCCGCCCCCGCCGTCCCGCTCCGGGAACTGCACCCCGAGCGCCATCCTGGTCAATCCCTGCCGGCCCTGGTTGGGGGCCGCCGCCAAGGGCAACCCGGGTGCCTCGGACTCCAAGGTCGCCCAATTCGACTACCTCGGGAAACTGACCGGCCAGCGGCTGGACATATTCCGCGACTATCACAGCGCGCCCGGCAGCAATTCCCTCGGCGACCTGCCGCTCAACAGCGACGAGAAACTACTGGCCAGCCGTCCCGGCACCTACGTCGACGTCAACTGGAAGCCGGCCGCCACCTTCGCCCTGGCCGACGGCGGCAACGCCACGGTCAACAGGGAGATCGACCAGGTCGCGGCCGGTATCAAGGCGATCGCCCCGCACAAGATCTTCATGACCATCTGGTGGGAGCCGCAGAATGACATCACCAGTGATCCCGGCGGCAACTGCTACCTGAACCCGGGCGCCACCGGCGGCACCCCGGCCCAGTACATAGCCATGTGGCGGAACGTGGAGAGCCGCTTCCGCGCCGCCGGGGTGACCAACGTGGTCTGGGCCATGGACTACCAGGCCCCCCCGAGCGGCATGTATGACTGCCTGGTGCCGCTGCTGTGGCCCGGCAACAACCTGGTCGACTGGGTCATCTACGACACCTACAGCCGGAACGGGCACGCGACCTGGGACAACACGGTCGGCCGGTTCTACCGTGTGCTGGCCGCCGACAGCAGCCCGAGCGTCAACTTCGCTGCCAAGCCGTGGGGCCTCGGTGAGTTCGGCACCTGCTCCAACGCCAACACCGTCGCGGCCAACGACTTCTACCTGCAGGCGAAGAGCGCCCTGGAAGCCGGCACCTACCCGAAGCTGAAGATGTACCTGGCCTATGCCGACACCGGCGGCCCCAAGGCCGGGCCCGGCTGCCTGAGCAACTACAACAACTACGGCCAGCCGGACACCACCAAGCAGGCCAACTTCAACCAGTTCGCCAAGGCGGTGATGGCGCACCGGTAACGGTGCCGGGCGGTCACTCCCCGGCCTGGCTGGCCAGGATCCTCAGCCGGCGGGAGCCCGCCCAGCTGACATTATGAGTGCCGCCCGGACGAGCCCGGCTCCCCCCGGCCGGGTGATCGTGGCACGACGAGTCCCGACTCGTACGCGGTGACCACGGCCTGGGTGCGGTCCCGCAGCCCGAGCTTGCCGAGTACCCGGCTGACGTGCGTCTTGACCGTCTCCTCGGTGACCACGAGCCGCGCGGCGATCTCCGGGTTGGACAGGCCCTCGGCGACCAGGCGGAGCACCTGCGTCTCGCGGGGGGTAAGCGTGCCGAGCCGGTCCGCGCGCGGCGCCGCCGCGTGCGGCCGGAGCCGGGCGAACTCGCTGATCAGGCGGCGGGTGACGGCCGGCGCCAGCAGCGCCTCGCCGGCCGCGACCACGCGCACCGCCTCGAACAGGCGTTCCGCGGTGACGTCCTTGAGCAGGAACCCGCTGGCGCCCGCGCAGAGCGCGTCGTAGACGTACTCGTCCAGGTCGAAGGTGGTCAGGATGAGCACCCGCGGCCCGTCCCCGGCCGGGCCGGCGGCCAGTTGCCTGGTGGAGAACAGCAACATCGCCACCGGCCCGGACGGCGAGGCGGTCACCGACAGCTTCTACTTCGTCCACCAGCCCCTGGCCGGGAACGGCAGCCTGATCGCGGCGATCACCTCGCTGCACGGCACCGGGCCTGCGGTGCACCTTCCCAAAAAGTTCCCGCAACCTCCCCGCACACAGCCGTGGGCCAAGGCCGGAATCCTGGTCACGGCGGGCACCAGGCCGGGATCACCGTATGCGGCGATCATGGCCACCCCCGGGCACGGCGTGCGGATGCAGTACGACTTCACCCACGACATCGCGGGCCCGGCGGGCCCGGTGTCCGCCGCGCCCCCCAAGTGGCTGCGGCTGACCCGCTCGGGGAGCACGCTCACCGGGTACTCCTCGGCCGACGGCAGGCACTGGACCACGGTCGGGACCGTGAACCTCGCCGGGCTGCCGGCCACGGTGCAGGCCGGGCTGTTCGTCGCCTCCCCCGACTACGGCGTCGACACGCAGAGCTTCGGCGGCGGCGACCAGGGAATAAGCGGGCCCACCCAGGCCATCGCCGTGTTCGGCCACGTCAGCCGGCGGGGCAACTGGCCGGCCGGCGCCTGGACCGGCGCCCAGGTCGGTGTCGGCGGGCAGTTCCCGCTCCACAAGGTCAGCAGCCACTGCGGCGCCTCGTCCTGCGGCGCCGTGAAGAAGAAGCAACTGCCCGACCGCTTTGCCCGCTCCGGCGGCACGTTCACCGTGGCAGGCTCGGGCGACATCGCGCCGTTCGTGCCGATCGTGGACCCGCTCCAGGTGACGTTCTACGGCACGCTGTTCGGCGCGATCGCGATGATCGCTCTGGGAGTGGTGTTCATCACCGGCGAGTATCGGCGCGGCATGATCCGCACGACCCTGGCCGCGAGCCCGCGGCGGGTCCGGGTACTCGCCGCCAAGGCCATCGTGATCGGCTCGGTGACCTTCGCCGCCGGGCTGGCCGGTGCCGCCGTCGCCTTGCTGTTCAGCGAGCGGAAGCTGACCGCCCTGGGCTGGACGCCGCCGGTGTGGCACGCCTGGCCGCTCACCAGCCAGGTCGGGGTGCGGGTGGTGATCGGCACCGCCGCGCTGCTCGCGGTGACCGCGCTGCTCGCCCTGGCCGCGGGCACCATCCTGCGGCGCAGCGCCGGGGCGGTCACCGCCGTCATCGCTCTGGTCATCATCCCGCTGGTCCTGGCGGTCATCCTGCCGACGGGCCCGGCGGAGTGGCTGCTGCGCTACACCCCCGCCGCCGCGTTCGGCCTGCAGACCTCCACCCAGCGGTACCCGCAGGTGACCACGGCCTGCATCCCGTACCACGGCTGTTACCCGCTGGCCCCGTGGACCGGTTTCGCGGTGATGTGCGCATGGGCGGTGCTCGCCCTGGGCACGGCAGCCTTCCTGCTGCGCCGGAGGGACGCATGAGGCACGCATTGCACGCGGAGTGGACGAAGCTGCGCACGGCACCGGGCACCGTCGTGCTCCTCGCCGCGTCCGTAGTGCTGACGGCCGGGGCCAGCGCGCTCGCCGCCGCGATCGTGAAGTGCCCGGGCTCGTGCACCGCGGACACCACCAAGCTCAGCCTCACCGGGGTCATGCTTGGCCAGGCCACCGTCGCCACGCTGGCGGTGCTGGCGATGAGCAGCGAGTACGGCACGGGCATGATCCGCGTCACGCTCGCGGCCATACCGCGCCGGCCTGCCCTGCTGGCGGCCAAGGCGGCCGTGCTGAGCGGGGTGGTGCTGGCGGCGGGCGCGGTCGCCGTGGGCGCCTCGCTGCTGGCGGGCCGGCTTCTGGAGCCGGGCAACGGGTTCACCGCCGGGCACGGTTTCGCGCCGCTGTCGCTGGCCCACGGGCCGACGCTGCGCGCGGCGGCCGGCTCGGTGCTCTACCTGGCGCTGATCGCCCTGCTCAGCCTCGGCGCCGCGACCGCCCTGCGCGATTCCGCGGCGGCCATCACGGTGGTGCTCGGCCTGCTCTACACCTTCCCCGTCCTCGGCGATGTGATCTTGAACCCGCAATGGCAGCACCGCGTCGGGCGCTGGGCGCCGATGAACGCGGGCCTGGCCATCGAGGCCACCAGGAATCTCGGCACGCTGCCCATCGGGCCGTGGGCCGGGCTGGGGGTGCTCGTGGCCTGGACGGCGGCGGCGCTGCTGGCCGGCGGCCTGCTGCTGCGGCTGCGCGACGCCTGACCCTGGCGGTCAGCGGGCGGGCTGCGGGCTGCCGACCTTCAGCTCGGCGCCGCGCTCGGTCCAGAAGCACAGCAGCCCGGCGATGCCCGCGGCGGCGGGGATCGGCTCTGGGTAGCTCCAGACGAGGTCCTCACGGACCTGGCCGCCCGCCTCGACCGACCAGTACGAGGCCTCGCCCTTGTACGGACAGGTGGTCCTGCTGCTGGTAGGGCGCAGCAGCTCGGTGCGCACGTCCTCGGCGGGCAGGTAGTAACGGTCCGGCAGGCCGGTCTCGGCGAGCACCACGGCCCGGTCGGAGGAGGCCAGCTTCTCGCCGCCGAGGAAGACCTCGACGTGCCGGTCGGTGGGGGTGATCGTGATCTGATGCCCTGAAGCCATGTCCGTGGCAACCGTGCCGCCCTCGGGTTGATTCCGGCTCAGGCGACGACCCGGACGGCGGAGGAGCCGTCCGGCAGGCGGCGCACCTCCAGCCGCTCCGGGACGCGTTCCTTCAGGTCGGCCAGGTGACTGACGATGCCGATCACCCGGCCCCGGTCGCGCAGGTCGTCGATGACGCCCATCACCTGGTCCAGGGTGCCGGCGTCGAGGGAGCCGAACCCCTCGTCGATGAACAGGGTGTCCAGGTCCACTCCCCCGGCCCCGGCCCTGACGATGTCGGCCAGTCCCAGGGCCAGCGCGAGGGAGGTGTAGAACGTCTCACCGCCGGACAGCGAGGCGGGGCTGCGCTCGCCACCGGTATGCCGGTCGATCACCGCCAGGGTCAGCCCGGAGCGGTCGCGCCTGGTCTTGCCCTCGTCGGTGCGCCGCAGCTCATACCGGCCCGAGGACATCGCCGACAGCCGCACGTTGGCCGCGGCGACCACCTGGCCGAACCAGTGCCGCAGCACATAGGTGGTCAGCGCGACCCGCCGGTGACCATCGGTCCCGTTGGCCAGGCCGGCCAGGCCGATCACCGCCTCGGTCGCCTCCGCCACCCGGTCGTAGTCGTCCTCCATGGCCCGGACGTCGCCGCTGCGCTGGGCGAACCGCTCGGCCCTGCGGGCCGCGCCCTGGCTGGCCTCCCGCGCCGACCGCTCGGCCTCCTGGGCGCGGGCCAGTTCGGCCGCCGCTGCTCCGGCACGGGCCGCGGTCTGTTCCGCCGCCTCGGGGTCCAGGCCCGCCAGGTCCGGGGCTTCCACGGCGGCGGTGAGCCGGCCCAGCTTCTCCTCCCAGGCCCGGACCTCGGCGGCGAGCGCGGCCTGCTCCTGGCTGGTGAGCACGGCGGAGGCGGCTTCGCCCGGCGTGGCGAAGCCCCGCGCCCGCGATTCGGCATCCACCCGGGCCAGCGCCGTGGCCTGCGCCGCGCGGCAGGTGGCGACGCGGTCGAGTGCCGCGGCCAGGGCGCGGTCCGCGGCCGCGAGGTCGCGCAGGGCCGCCTGCCGCGCCGCCACCGACGCATGCCCCTGCGCGGCGTCCCGCAGCCGTGCCCGGAGCGCGGCCAGGTCGGCGGTGGCCCGGCCGGCCTGGGCCCGGGCCGCCGCCGCCGTCTCGGCGGCGTCGCGCAGTTCCCCGCTCACCTGCTCCAGTTCGGCCCGCGCGTCCGCAACCTCCTGCTCGAGTGCGGCGGCGGCCAGGGCGGCCGCCTCGGCCTGGGCGACCTGCCCGGCCAGGGCGTCCGCCTCGGCGGTCAGGCCGGCGACGCTGTGCCCCTCCGCGATCGCCGCGCACCCGGCGGCCTCGACGGCGAGCTCCATGTGCTCGCTCTCGGCCCGGGCCCGCTGCGTGTCCGCGGCCTCCCGCCGCTGCCTGGCTTCCTCGACCTCCTCGGCGGACACCGTCTGCCCGCAGGCCAGGGCGGGCTCCGGGTGCGCCGGTGAGCCACACACCCGGCACGGCCTGCCCTCGGCCAGTCCCGCGGCCAGTTCCGCCGCGATGCCGGCCAGCCGGGCGTCCAGCAGGTGCTGGTGCTCATCCACGAGCCGGTGATGGGCCTCGATCGCGGCCAGCCGCGCCGCGTCCAGCTCGGCAAGCCGGGGCTCCAGCTCGGCGAGCCTGGCCGCGGCGTCCGCGCGCCGGCGCACGGCGTCGAGGTGCTGGGCCGCGGCGCCCAGCCCGGCCGCGGCGGTGCTCGCCTCCGCGAGCCGCGTTTCCAGCGTGGTGATCCGGTCCGGCAGGTCCTGCCTGGCTCGTTCCAGGGCGGCGACCCGTTCCTCGGCGGCCGTCGCGGCCCGCTCCAGCCGGCTCAGCTCCGCTTCCCGCTCGCGCAGGCCCTGTTCGTCGTCCACGTCGTGCCGCAGTGCGGCGGCGGTGGCCTCCGCGGCCTCGGCCCTGGCTGCCGCGTCCGCGCCGCCCCGGCCGGCGAGCGCGTCCTCGTCCGGCTCCGGCAGCAGGCCGGCCAGATCGCCGGACGCCGCCTGGACGGCCGCGGCGGCCTCGGCGAGCAGCTCGAGCAGTGGCCGCACCGGCTCGGCGTGCCTGGCCGCGGCCAGCCGGGCCGCCCGCTGGTCATGCTCGGGCCGGGTGCCGGCGTGCGCCCGCCGTTCCGCCAGCGCCGTGGTCAGCCTGGTCATCAGGGTGGCCTGCCGCCTGGCCTCCTCGTCGCCGGCCCGCGCCGCGGCCAGGGCGCCGGCGGCGGCCTCGAGCGCCGCACCGGTGACGGCGGTGGCCCCGGCCAGGCTCACGTCGAGTTCCTTCAGCCGGGTCTGCCGTTCGGCGCGCGCGGCGTCCAGCAGCTCCGCGCGACCGCCGGCGTCCAGCCCGGCCGCCTCGGCCGCCGCCGAGACCGCGTCCGCGATCGCCCGGCCGGCCAGCTCCCGCGTCCGGGTGGCCTCGGTCCGGCGCTCGGCCAGCTCGGCGGTGATCCTGTCGTAGAGGCTGGTGCCGAAGAGCCTGGTGAGCAGCTTGCGCCTGTCGTCGTCGCCGCTGCGCAGGAACCGCGCGAACTCGCCCTGCGGCAGCAGCATGACCTGCGTGAACTGCAGGCGGGTCAGGCCCACCAGCTCGGCGATCAGCTCGCCCGCCTCGGCCTTGTTCGCCGACAGGCTGGCCCAGGCCGCGCCGTCGCGCCGCTGCAGGTGCACCTGGCCCGCCTCGGTGGTAAGCCCGTCGCCGCGCTTCTTCGGCCGCCGGTGCTCCGGGCCCCTGGTCACCCGGTACCGGACGCCGCGCAGCGACCACTCCAGCTCCACCTCGGTCCTGGCCTCCACCGCGGCGAAGTGCGAGCGGAGCCGGTCGTCGGCCGAATCCTCACCGGCCAGCCCGCCGTACAGGGCGAACGTCACCGCGTCGAGGATGGTGCTCTTGCCGGCCCCGGTCGGCCCCTCCAGCAGGAACAGCCCGCCGTGCGCCAGCCGGTCGAAGTCGATCACCTGCTCGGCGGCGTACGGGCCGAACGCCGTCAGCCGCAGCCGGTGCAGCCGCATCAGGCACCACCCGCCCGGGCGGGCGGGGCGGCCCGGACCTCACGGCCGGGGCCGTCGTCGGCGCGCATCGCGGCCTCCACCACCTCCCGCAGCACCGCGCGCTGCGCCGCGTCCGGCGGGGCACCCGCCACGTACTCGACGAACGACCCGCAGATCTCCACCGGGTCGGCCGCCTTGGCCAGCCGGGCCAGGTCGGCCTCTGCTCCGGTCAGCCCGCCCTCGGGGTCGAATTCGAGCGCGATCGTGTGCGGCCACCTCTCGCGCAGCCGTTCCATCGGCGCCACCGGCCGCTCCCGGTCGGTGAGCACCACCTTGACCCAGGCCCCGGCCAGGCCGGCGAGGTCCCCGCCGGCCCGGGCAAGCAAGCCGGCCAGCCGGCCGCGCACCTCACGCAGCGGCCGTGGCACCGGCGCGGCCAGCAGCCGGGTGGTCACCTGCCCGGCCCCGTCGATCTCGGCGAGCGTGACCGACTTGGCGTGGTCCCGCTCGCCGAAGGAGAAGGCAAGCGGCGAGCCGGAGTACCTGGCCGTGGTGGTGCTGCCGGGCACGGGGACCCGCTGCTGGCCGTGCAGGTGCCCGAGGGCCAGGTAGCTGCAGCCAGCCAGGACGGCGGCCGGCGCGTCGCCGATCCCGCCGACCCTGATGTCTCGTTCGGACTCGCAAGCCCGCGCGCCGGTGACGAACGCGTGGGCGAGGACCACGGTGCGCGACAGCCCGCGGGCGCGGGCGTCGGCGCGGATCCTGGCCGATGCCACCGCGAGCACCGAGGCGTGCGAGCGTTCCGCGCCAAGCTCGTCCATGACCGCGTCGGGGAGCAGGTAAGGGATGCCGTAGATGCCGATCTCGCCCCAGGAGTCGGCGAGGACGACCGGGCGGTCGATGTCGGCGACCCTGGTGCGCAGGTGAATGCCTGCCGCCTCGCTGAGCGCGGATCCGAACCCGAGGCGGATGGCCGAGTCGTGATTGCCGCTGGTGAGCACGACGTGGATGCCCGCCCGGGCGAACGCGGCGAGCGTCCGGTCGAGCAGTTCCACCGCCTCAAGCGGCGGCACGGCCCGGTCGTAGACGTCACCGGCTACTAAGACGGCGCCCGCCTGGCACTCGACCGCCTGGCCGAGCAGCCAGCCGAGGAACCCGGCCTGGTGGTCAAGCAGGCTCTGGCCGTGCAGGGTGCGCCCGAGATGCCAGTCGGACGTGTGGATCAGCCGCATCTTGGGCCCCGTTCGCCGTGACCGCGCCGGCGCACCGGCCGGACGCTGCTCATGATGGCGCAGTGGTACGACATCCGGGGCGCGACAGGCCGGCCCCGCCGGCCGGGTCCGGATCAGTCCCGCGAACCTAACGGCCGCGGCGGTGCCGCGGCCTGCGCCGGGGCCCGCGCCACGGCCGCGGCTCCGGGGCCGGCCGTGCCCGTCATGCTCCCGCCCGGCACCGGCCGCCTGGGCAGCCCGCCGGACTCCCTGATGACCTCGAAGGCCTCGGCGTAACCGCTGTCCCCGAACCGGGACCAGTACCTGGCCGTGGACCTGATCAGGTCCGCGTCGGCGTAGCCGCGGGCCGGGGCACGCGCGGCGAAGGCGGCGATGGCCGCGAGCTTGCCCTCGATATCGGCGTCGATCGCCACGAACCGGCTGGGCCGGAAGTCCACGGTCGCCGACGGGGACTGGTAGCAGTACACCCGGCCCGCCGCGGCCGCGGCCATCACGGCCCGGTGCGCGTTGCGGTGGTCGGAGCGCACGTCGTGCAGGGAGTGCGTGTAGATGACGGTCGGCTGGACCTGTGCCACCACCCGGGCCACCGCGGCGATCGTGTCCTCCCCCTCGCCGATGTGTGCGTCCCGGAGCTCCTCCAGGTACAGGTCGGCGCCGATGATCTCGGCGGCCCGCCGGGACTCGCTGGCCCGGTCGAGCTGGCCGCCGCGGGCGCCGTGGCTGAGGGTGAGGATCGCCACGGTGTCGCCGCGCCGCTTGTGGACAAGCAGCGTGCCCCCGGCGCCGATCTCGACGTCGTCGGGATGTGCCCCGACGGCGAGCACGGCGTCGCGGGCCGCGGTCCGGTTCGCCCGGCCCTTGCTCACCAGCGCGGTGGCCATGGCGATCAGCTCGTCGGGGTGGACCGGCTTCTCCAGGAACTCGTCGGCGTCGCTGCGGATCGCCTGGACCGCGTAGACGGATGCGTGGCCGGTGATCACCGCCACCGGAAGGTCGGGCGAGATCTCGCGCAGAGCCCGGAGCAGTTCCAGGCCGGTCATGCCGGGCATCTCCACGTCGGTGATGACCAGGTCGAAGGACTGGGATCCGGCCATGGCCAGGGCCGACCTGGCATCGGGCGCGTGGCGGACCTCGAACCCGCCGCGCTTGCCCAGGACGTGGGCCATGAACCGGGCGGTGACCGCGTCGTCGTCGACGACCATGATCCGGCCCAGCGCCCCCGAGCCGCCGCTGCCCATGCCTGCTACCGCCCCCCGGCGCGCGCGATCAGGCCGCGTCCGGGCGGACCGCCCGGGCGTGCCCCAGATAGTCAACTAGTGATCGGGCAATTACGATGAGTAATTGTACCCGCGGGCGGCCTGGTCAGGGCGCGACCAGCACCTTCCCGAGCGCGCCCGCCTCGGCCGCCTGGTGCGCGGCGACGATGTCGGACAGGCCGAAGCGGTGCACCGGCAGCTCGGTGAGCGCGCCCTCGGCGAGCGCGGCCGAGAGGTCCTGCGCCGTCCGCCGCAGCGCCGGGCGGGGCACGCCGTACAGCAGGATGAACCGGAGCGTCAGGTTCGCCGTCATGCACGCGCGGACCGGCAGCACCGGGTCGGCCGGCTCGGCGGCATAGGTCACGATCATCGAGCCGGGCCTGGCCACCGCGAGGTCGAGGGCCAGGTTCGCGCCGAGCGCGACCTCGATCACCCGGTCGGTCTGGCCCGCCGCGGCGCGGATCTGATCGGCGGCGTCGGCGTCCCGGTAGTTGACCACGTGCGCGGCACCGGCCTTGCGGGCCAGTTCCGCCTTTTCCAGCCCGCTGGCCGTGGCGATCACCCGGGCGCCGGCCCGCGCGGCCAGCTCGATCGCGAAGTGGCCGACGGCACCCGCGCCGCCCGCGACAAGCACGGTCTTCCCGGCCACCGGGCCGTCGGCGAACACGCACCAGTGCGCGGTCATGGCGGGCACGCCGAGGCTGGCCCCCAGTTCGTCGGACGCGCCGTCGGGCAGCGGCACCGCCTGGTCCTCCGGCACCACGCTCCATTCCGCGGCGGTCCCCCACCGCCGCCCGGCCGCGGCGAGCCACAGCCAGACCCGCTGGCCGGCCCGCGCCGGGTCCACGCCCTCACCCACGGCCTCGATCACGCCGGCGCCGTCGTGGTGCGGGATCTGGAAGCCGTCGATGGGCCGGGGCGTCGAGCCGCCGCGGCTCTTCCAGTCGGTGGGGTTGACCCCGGAGAGGGCCACCCTGACCAGCACCTCCCCCGGCCCGGGGGCCGGGCGTTCGACGTCGCGGACCTCCAGGACCTCCGCTGCCGGGCCATAGCGGTCGTAACTGGCGGCTCTCACGGCGTCCTCCATCGGTGTCGCGGGCGTTCCACACCGATCCTAGAGATGCCGCGGGCGGCCACGGGTAGTTCCCGCGGCCGCCCGCCGTCGCCTGCCGTCCGGGGCGTCAGGGCTGCAGTACCGCCTCGATCTCGAGGTGGATGGTGACCTTGTCGCTCACCACGGCGCCGCCGGTCTCCATGACCGCGGTGAAGTTGACGCCGAAGTCGCGCCGGTTGATCTCGGCCGTGGCGGTGAACCCGGCCCGGGTGCCGCCGTAGGGGTCCGGCCCGAAGCCGTTGAGCTCCAGGGTCAGCGGCACGTCCTTGGTCACGCCCTTGAGCGTGAGCTTCCCGTCGAGGATGTAGCCGTCGCGGTGCGGGCGCACGCCGGTGGACCGGTAGGTCATCATCGGGTACGTCTCGACCTCGAAGAAGTCGGCCGACCGGATGTGCGCGTCGCGCTGCTCGTTGCCCGTGTCGATCGAGGACAGGTCGATCTCGGCGGTCACCGAGGAGCCGAGCGGGTCGGCCCCGGTCACGATCTCGCCGGAGAAGGTGCGGAACCGGCCCCGGACCTTGCTCACCATCATGTGGCGGACCGCGAAGCCCACCTCCGTGTGGACCGGGTCGATCGACCAGGTGCCGGCGACATAGCCGGGGATGCCGGCCAGGGTGCCGGTGTCAGTGGCGGTCATAACGTCCTCCCTGCTCCCAGGTGATTGAGTGCTCAATGATTGAATGCTCTACAGGTATCACGCTCCCTGTAACATTGTCAAGCGCTCAACTATTTCTCGTGTACACTGGTGCCATGGGGGAAGCACGCTGGCTCACACCGCAGGAACAGGCCGCCTGGCGTTCCTTCATGGCCGGTTGCCGGGCGCTGTTCACCGCCGTGGACGCCCAGCTGCAGCGGGACGCCGGGATGCCGCTGGCCTACTACGAGATCCTGGTGCGGCTCTCCGAGGCGCCCGGCCGCGCGCTGCGGATGAGCCAGCTTGCCGAGGCGGCCTCGGCAAGCAAGAGCCGCGCCTCGCACGCGGTGGCCCGGCTGGAGGAACGCGGCTGGGTCAAGCGGGCAGATTGCCCCACCGACCGGCGCGGCCAGGTGGCCGTGCTCACCGACGAGGGTTATGCCGTGCTGGCCGCCACCGCTCCCGGGCACGTCGCCCAGGTGCGCACATCGCTGTTCGACGGGCTCACCGCGGATCAGGTGGCGCAGCTCGACGCGATCGGCGACGTGATGGCCGCGGCGTGCGGCGGCCGCCCCATCCCGGCATTCCCGCCCGGCTGCCCCGGCACCGAGGAGGAGCCCGCCGAGCTGGGCCGCGAGGAAGCACTAGCGGACTGACCGCCGGAGAGCCGCTCCCCAAGCCAGCACGCGCGATGGGGCCTGCCGGCTTGCCGGCCAGGCGCCATCGGCGCCCCGGGGGTTCCAGGGGGGTCGCTCCCCCGGGCTAGCTAGCACGGCCAAGGCCCCGTGACGAAGGAACGGGGCCTTGAGCCACCGGGGGGTTCCAGGGGGGTCGCTCCCCCGGGTCAATACCGCATCAGGTCCGCGATCGCGGCCGGGCCGGGTCCCGGCTCGTGGCGCAGCCCGTCAAGCGCGCCGGCCCGGTCCGCCGCGTCCCGGTTCTGGCTCAGCTTCTCCTTCGCCTCCACCGTCGCGATCGCCAGCTCGACCCCGACGATCGCCCGCAACTGGCCGTCGATGAAGTCCCGTGGCGCGTCGCTGACCTGCCACGGCGCGGGCCGCCCGGCCTCGTGCCGCGCGGTCAGCCGGCCGACCACCTCGCGCAGCCATTCGGCGTCCCGGTGGATGGTGAGCGGCCCGGTGACGTGCACGCTGACGTAGTTCCAGGTCGGCACGACCTTGCCGTGCCGGGCCGTGCCGGGGTACCAGGACGGCGACACGTACGCCTGCGGGCCGTGCACGATGGCCAGCGCCACGGTGCCCGGCCCGGCGGACCGCCACTGCGGGTTCGCCAGCGCCAGGTGGCCGATCAGCCGCCCGTCTCCCCCGTCCTCGGGGCGGTCCCAGATGACCGGGATCAGGCTGGCGACGGGCTTGGCCCCGTCGAAGGTGACCAGGTCGGCCGCGCCGGCGGCGTCCACGAACGCCTCGACCGCGGCCCGGTCACGCGCGGCGAAATGCTTCGGCAGGTACACAACTGTGAGCCTATGGACTCCGCGCCCGGCCACGGAACGCCGCTCCCTGGTGCGGAGGTTTTGACCAGCCCTCGGTCATCTTCTAGCGTGAATTGACGATGGGTGCGCGCCTCCGGCACGACCATGCACGCTGCTTGCCTGCGTGCCTCCGGCACGACGTCCCGCGAGGAAGGCAGATGCCATGACCAGTGCGGAGATGGCAGCACGAGCGGAGGCCGAGGACTACGCGGCCTGGTTCCGTGCGCTGGCCGACGGCACCCGGGTCAAGATCGTGTCCTTGCTCGCCCGGCACGGGCGGCCGATGAAGGTGGCCGAGATCGTCGCGGCCGTGCAGGTCGGGCAGTCCACCGTCTCCCAGCACCTGAAGGTGCTCGCCGCGGTGCGGTTCGTGCTCGCCGAGCGCCGCGGCACCGCGCGCTACTACCGCATCAACGCCGCCTGCGTGAACCACTTCCCCACCGCGGCCGCCCTGGTCGGCGGGCTCGCGGCGCCGCTTCCGGCCCGCCCGGAGCAGGAGTTCCTCCCCCCGCTTCCCCCGTTCCCCGGGCCGATCGGGCTCGCCGTCCGCCCGATGAGCGCCGCCGATGCCGGGCCGGTGCTTTCCATCTACCAGGCCGGCCTGGACGCGGGTGACGCCAGCTTCGAGACCGGCGTGCCGTCCTGGGCGGCGTTCGACGAGGCCAGGCTGCCCGATCACCGGCACGTGGCGACCGCGGACGACTCCGGCGAGGTGCTCGGCTGGGCCGCCGTGAGCCCGGTGTCCAGCCGCAGCGCCTATGCCGGGGTGGTCGAGCACTCGGTGTACGTGGCGCCCGAGGCACGCGGCCGGGGGGCCGGCGCCGCGCTGCTGCAGGCGCTTATCGACTCCACCGAGGACGCCGGGATCTGGACCATCCAGTCCGGCATCTTCCCGGAGAACACCGTCAGCCTCCGCCTGCACGAGCGGAAGGGCTTCCGGGTGGTGGGCATCCGGGAGCGGATCGGCCGTCACCACGGCCGGTGGCGCGACGTCGTCCTGGTCGAGCGGCGCAGCGGCCGCGCCGGTACCGGCGCCTCATAGGCCCGCCAGGGCCTGCTCGAAGTCGGCCCACAGGTCGTCGGGGTGCTCCAGCCCGACCGACACCCGGACGCTGCCCTCATCGATGCCCGCCGCGCGCAGGCTGGCCTGGTCCATCTGGCGGTGCGAGGTGGAGGCCGGGTGCAGCACCAGCGTCTCCGCGCCGCCGAGCGACGTGGCCAGCGCGGCCAGCTTGAGCCGGGCCACGAAGGCCAGCCCCGCCTCGCGCCCGCCCGCCAGGTCGAAGGCGACCATCCCGCCGTAGCCGGCCAGGATTCGCGCCGCCGTGGCGTGGTCGGGATGGTCCGGCAGGCCGGGCCAGTGCACCCGGGTCACGGCGGGGTGCCCGGCCAGCCCGCGGGCCAGTTGCGCGGCGCTGGCGCAGTGCCGTTCCATCCGCAGCGCCAGGGTCTTGAGCCCGCGCAGCGTCAGCCACGCGGCGAACGGGTCGGCGGCGACACCGAGATCCACGGTGTGCTTCCACAGCGGCCGGTGCACCTCCCCCCGCGCGGAGATCACCAGCCCGAGGGTGAGGTCGTCATGGCCGCCGAGGTACTTCGTGGCCGAGTGGACCACGATGTCCGCGCCGTGCTCGATGGGCCGGCACAGCACCGGGGTGGCGAAGGTGTTGTCCACCACGCAGGTCAGGCCGGCCTGGTGCCCGGCGGCGATCAGCGCGGGCAGGTCGCTGACCGCGATCGTGGGGTTGGCGATGGTCTCCAGGAACAGCAGCCTGGACCGGTCCGACGCGGCCGCGGTGACCTCGGCGGGATCCCGGCCGGAGACGTAGCTGACGTCGATGCCGTACCTGGCGGCCAGCTCGGTGAAGACCGCGAACGTGCCGCCGTACAGGCACCGCTGCGCGATGACGTGGTCACCGGGACGCAGCGAGCCGAGCAGCACCGCGTTGATGGCGCCCATGCCCGAACTCGTGGCCAGGGCCGCCGCGCCGCCCTCGAGGTCGGCGGCGACGGCCTCGAGCGCGCTGGTGGTCGGGTTGGCGTACCGGCTGTAGGCGAACCCCGCCTCGGGATCGTCCAGCGCCCGGGCGCAGGCGGCCGCGTCGTCGAAGGCGAACACCGAGGTCTGGAAGATCGGAACGCTGACCGGGCGGGAGCCGTTCAGCGCGGCGGCGGGGGCGTGGATCGCCCGGGTCTCCAGGTGCATCGTCATGACAGAGACTCTGCCCGCCATCCCGCCGGACCGCCAAACCGGCCGGCCGGGCCGTTGCTAGAGTTACGCCGGTCAGATTGCGTGGATTGGGGATGCTATGCGAGCGATGTGGCTCGCGTCACCGAGGACATGCGAGCACGGCGGGGGCCATGGCCGATCCCGCTGACCGCAGGCCGGGCGGGCGGCGCAGGCACGGCCGGGCGGCCGCACCGGGCCGCGGGCCGCGCTCGATCCTCATCCGTTACCGCTGGTACGGCGTGCTCCTGCTGGGTGTCGGCGCGGCCGCGCTGGCCACCACCACGATCCTGCTGGCCAGCAACCACGACCGGCGCCTGGTGGCGAGTGACTGCGGCCTGGTGAGCTGCTCCGCCGCGCTGCCCGGGTCAAGCAGCGCCAGCCCGGCCCCCCAGCGCAGCCCCCGGGGCCGGGTGACGGCCAGGCCATCCCCGGGGAACCACCGTGCCGCCGCGGCACACCGCACGTCCCCGTCCCCCTCGCGGTCCGCCCGGCCAGCCCCGGCGCGGTCACCGTCCCCGCGGCCGTCGCCCTCCGTCCTGCCCACGCCGTCGGCGTCCCCCACGCCGGCCACGGTGAACGCCACCGTCACCTACACGGTGGACAAGCGCTGGCCGGGCGGTTTCCAGGGGCACTTCACCATCGTCAACAACGGCACCGAGGCGCTGAGCGGGTGGGCCCTGACGGCCACCCTGCCCGGGGATCAGATCGATTCGGTGTGGAGCGCCCGCTACAGCGTGGACGGGAACCAGCTCACCCTGACGGCGCCGTCCGACCAGCCGACGATCGCCCCCGGGGCCAGCCAGTCCGCCTTCTTCACCGCGAGCGGCAGCACTGCCAAGCCGACCGGCTGCGTGTTCAACAGCCAGACCTGCAGCGGCTGACCTCCCCCCGCCTCCGGCCTCCCCGCCGCCGGTCCTCACTCCTTGCCCAGAATCGGCACCATTTACCGCCTTTCCCACCAGTCCCAGCCTTTGCCTTGGTACGTTTGCTGGTCGGGCGGGACCGCCCGCGGGGAGGAACACATGCGCACGGGGTTGTGGCGCGCGCCGCGCCCAGGCTGGCGGCAAGGCGCACGATGAGCAGCACACCGAACGAATCGGCACCGGACCCAGGTGACGGCGGGGCCGCTGCGGCCCCGGACGCGGCCACCGGCGGCGGGCCCACGGCCGCCGCAGACGCGACCGCCGACGCCGGGGCCGGTGCCCGGCCGCAGCCGTGGTGGCGGCCGAAGCCGTTCGCCCGGCCGGTGTGGTACCCGGTCGCGGCCGCCGCGGCCGTCGTCGCGTTGCTGGCCGGCGTCGGGATGACGCTGCTCACGCTTACCCGCGGCCCGCAAGCCCGGCCGCTGGCCGCCGACTGCGGCCTGGTCACCTGCGGCGCGAACCTGCCGCCCGTGGTCACCGGCGGGACGGTGCCGAGCACGGCGGTGCGCAGCATGGCTCCCGCGCGGCGGCACCATCGCCGCGCGCACCGGCGGGTGCTGACACCGGCGGTGCACCGCCTGCGCCCCGCGACGCCACCGGCACGGCCGCGCCACCGGCGGCACCGGGTGCCCCCGCCCGCCACGCCCAGGGTCACCGTGTCCTTCACGGTGGACGGTACCGACCCCTGGCATCAGGACTTCCATGCGCATCTGACCATCGTGAACAACGGCCCCGCGCCGGTCGCCGACTGGAACGTCCAGGTGTCGCTGCCCGGTGACCAGGTCGACTGGGTGGGCTACCCAGGCTCCTGGGATCCGTTCGCGAGCTGGCAGTTCGGCGGCGGAACGCTGGTGCTGAATGCGGCGTCCGGCGGCGAGACGCTCGCGCCGGGCGCGGCCGAGACCGTGCCGATCGCCGCGCAGGGAACCAACACCACCCCGGGCGGCTGCACGTTCAACGGCGCCCCCTGCGGTCCCTAGCCCGGCGGGCGCGGCGTGCCGGGCCGCCGGGATAGGGTCTGTCCATGACCACGCGGGAAGAGCTCGACGCCCTCTCGTCGCACGAGCTTCACGATCGCGCCGTGCACCTGGCGATGCGGCGGCTGGACGTCGGGTTTCTCTGGGAACTGCTGCGCGAGCTGCCGGCCGGCGAGGCGGCGATCGGGCACAACGACATGGCCGCCGCCGATGTCACCCAGGTGCACGCGATGATCTCCGACGTGCTGGCCTCGGGCGAGGGCGAGATCGCCGATTCGATGCGCCCGTTCTACCTCGACTACCTGGAAAAGCACAGCCACCACGCGTGAGCGCCGGCCCGGCCAGGCTCGATGCCGCCCGGCCCCGCCGCGATGACGCCAGGCCCGGCCGATGACGCCGGGCTCAGTCGGGCTCGATCACGCCCGGCACCACGCACACCTTGTTGCGCCCGGTGGCCTTGGCCTCGGTGAGCGCCTTGTCGGCGGCGCCGATCAGTTCCGCCAGCGCCCGGCGGGACCGGTCCAGGATGCCGATCCCGATCGACACGGTCAGCCGGAACACGAAGCCCGCGTGGCTCCCGTCTTCGATGGCGATCGGCTCCCCGGCGATGTGGTCGCGCAGCCGCTCCGCTATCCGCCTGGCCTCGGTCTCGCCGGTCTGCGGCAGCAGGATGGCGAACTGCTTACCGCCGAAGCGCCCCACCAGTCCGGAGCCCTGCAGGTTCTGGGTCACCGTGCGGGCGATGTCCTGCAGCACCCGGTCCCCGGCCTCCAGGCCCGCCGTCTCGTTCACGCTGCTGAAGTGGTCGATGTCCACCATGACCAGGGCGAGCGGCGCGTCGCTGCGCAGCGCCCGGTAGAACTCGGCGGCCGCCTCGCGCTGCCAGGTGCCGGCGTTGAGCAGGCCGGTCTTGGCGTCGATCCTGGCCTGGGCGAGCAGCTGCGCCTGCATCAGGTAGCGCCGGCACAGCACCACCGTGGGCAGGGCCAGCGCCATGAGCACCGGGCTGATGGCGACCACCAGCGTCAGCGCCACCGCCAGGCTCAGCTCGAGCAGGTCCGAGGTCAATGATTCGCGGCTGCCCACCAGGTCGCGGACCCGGGCGTCGGGGTCGGAAAGCCGGATCGCCACCAGGATGAAGCCGTAGTTGACCAGCGTGCCGATCAGGCCGCAGGCCGTCACGGCGAGCACCCAGGACAGCGCATGCCGGCCGGTGCCCGGGGAGGCGCCGACCACGGCGGCGGGCATGGCGTGGAACGTGACGGACGCGAGGCCGTAGGCCAGGCCGATCGCGGCGTGACTGAAGATCCGCCGGTAGATGAGCATCCGGCGGGTTCGCCACAGTTTGTGCACCGCGAGCGGAATCGGCGCCGCGAGGGCGTACCAGGGTGGCAGGGTAATAGCGATGGCGAGGTACCAGACGGACTGCAGGTCACGGGCCAGGGTGCCCTGTGGCTCCCGGACCGAGCGGTTCGCCTCGGTCACCGCCATGCCACAGGCGACCAGCGCCAGGAAAACGAACGCATGCCGGGGCTGCCACGTGGTAGTAGACGCGGCGAAAACCAGCGCCCCGGCATAGACCACGGGCACCGCGAGGACGTAGCACCGCAACGGGCCTCGCAGGTCCCATACCTGCCACGAGCGGAGGGACTGCAGAACTCTGCCAGCGACGTGACCGACGCGGCCCGGCGGGCGGATCGAAATCATGAAAACTCTCGTAAAAGTGCTATGCGGGGCAAGAGTTACTGATGGTTAACTAACGGTGCTGGGCTAACTCCGAATGGTGACAGAACAGGAAATCTGCTGTCAAGGCGGGCAGGTCATCGCCCCCGCCACGCTGCCCGGCCATGCCAACCGGGGAGGGAGGATCGCCATGCGAGCCGAATGGACCTAGATCTTCGCGGCATGGATCTCCCTCCTCACGGCCGGCTGGCGACCGGGACGCCGCGGGTGGCCCACCGGGCCGCCAGCCGGATGGCGATGATCGTGCCAAGGCAGCCGCTCAGCGCGATTACGGCGCCGGGGCCGAGCAACCCGGCCAGGGCACCGACGATGATGAACCAAACGCCCTGGAACACCTGCATGCCGCCGTTGGCCAGGCCGAACGCCTGGCCGCGGCGCTCGGCGGGCACCGCGGCGACGAACGCCGAGTTCGCCGCGATCTGGTAACCGGCGAACAGCCCGGCGACCGCGAAGATCGCCAGCGACGCGGCGAAGCCGGGGCTGGCCCAGCAGAGCATGGGTGCTCCGGACCGCGGCTCCGTGCGCCGCGCGACTCCCCACGCCGCCGCCTTCCGTGTGCTATCCGTGCGCTTGTCCCATTCTCGGCACGGCGGGCGCGGGACATCAACCAAAAGTGTTCAAAGCATTACTCACCGGCGGCATCTTCCCTGCTCCGCGCCCGCGGTCACGGCACAGCCGGTAGCCCGGCGGCCGGCCCGCTCACGCCTCGGTGGGCGGCTCGGGCGCGGGCGGCGGCACGGCCGGGCCGCGCCCGCGGGGCCGGGACCAGCCCGCGCCACCGGCCCAGGAGTACGAGGCCGGGCCGCGGCCGAGGATCTTGTCGATCGCCGCGCCAACCCCGCCGTCCGTGCCGATGATCCGCCGCATCACCATGACCAGCGCCGGGATGGCCCAGACGTCGCCGCACACCCAGAGGATCGCGGCACCGATCTGCTGGTCGGCGAACGGCGGCAGGGTGACGCCGGGGACGTGGGCGTACACCGGGTACCAGGACGTCTGGGTGAACAGGCTCATCGACATGGCCAGCACCCACATCACCATGTTGGTGCCGATCAGGGCGATGGCCTGGGACACGTCGGGCATCCGCCGCCGGAACGGCGGCGAGGGGATGAACTGCAGCCAGAACAGCACCCCGGCGGTGAAGAAACTGCCGTGCATCAGCCAGATGTGCACGGCCTGGTCGTCCTGGGCCAGGTCGAACGGGGCCTGCAGGTGCCAGAAGACCATCACGGCGCTGAACAGGGTCACCGAGACCCAGGGCCGCAGCAGGAACGCCCCGGCCGCCCGCAGCGGCCGCGACCAGGTGCCGCGCAGCGTGCCCCGGGTGACCGCCCGGCCGGCCCGGCCGGGCAGCCCGTCGAGCAGCGGCTGCCACGGCGCGCCCGCCACCACCAGCGTCGGCGCGGCGAACATCAGCAGCAGGTGCTGGATCATGTGGACGAAGAAGTAGCCGTCCGCCCAGTAGTCGATCGGCGAGGAGACGGTGAGCAGCAGCATGGCCAGCCCGCCGTAGAACAGGAAGGACCGCCGCCGCCGCTGCCTGGTCCGCTCCGGCCGGGACCGCCGGGCGAGCCGGGCCAGGCCGATTTCATGCCAGATCACCAGGACCGCGACCACGATCATGAAGGGGTCGAACGACCAGTGATCGGTGACATAGCTCATGACGGTGCGATCCTACGCGCACGGCCACGTCGGCGCCATCGCGCCGCGAAACCCGGGCGCGCTGGCTTTATCCGCCTCTGACCTGCACAATCTTCTCAAGGAGAAGTCCGCCGCGGCGGCCGCGCCCGGCGAGCGGGGGGTGTGCATGCGACGTGCCGGGGGCGGCTGGTACCGGTGGCCCGCGCTGTGGGCCCAGGCCGCACTGCCCGGGCTCGCCCTGGCCGTCCTGGTGCTGTCGCCGGCCGCGCACAGCGCGGCGCGCCTCGCCGCCCGGCTCGCCGTCGCCGCGGCGACCCCGGCCCGGCCCGTACCGGTGTCCGGGAGGCCGTTCGAGGGGACGCCCGCGGTCGGCGCGCTGTTCGAGGTGACCCCCGGCGGGCCCGGCAGGCACTTCTGCACCGCCGCCGTGGTGGCCAGCCCGGTCAAGAACCTGGTGATCACCGCCGCGCACTGCGTGTCTGGCCGGCGGCCCGGTGACCTCGCCTTCGTGCCCGGCTACCGCAACGGCAGCCGCCCGTACGGCACCTGGACCGTCCGGCGGATCGTCGTGGACTCCGGCTGGGCGGACCACCGGAACCCGAACCGCGACGTGGCCTTCCTGGTGGTGGGGCAGCCCGGGCGGCCCGGCGTGCAGCGCCGGACCGGCGGCGAGCGGCTGGGCACCGGCTGGCCGGCTCGCACCTTCGTGCACGTGATCGGCTACCCAGACGGCGAGCAGTGGCCGGTCATCTGCGGCAACAGGGCGCACCCGTTCGGGCGGCACCAGTTGCGGTTCGACTGCGGCGGCTACCCCGACGGCACCAGCGGCGGCCCGTTCCTGGCCAGGCGGGACGCGGCGACCGGCGCCGGCACGGTCATCGGCGTGATCGGCGGCTACGAGCAGGGCGGCTACCTCGAGTCGGTGTCCTACTCACCACGGTTCGGCCACGCCATCCGGTCGCTGTACCGCACCGCGGTCGCCGTCGCCCGCGCGGCCGGCTGACCACCGCCCGCGGGCCGGCTGCCCCGGACCGACGCGGCGCCCGGCCGGCCCCGGCACCTACTCCACCTCGGGCGGCGGCACGATCCGGTCAATCTCGCCGAGGTCGGTGGCCGACGGGATCCACTCCCCCGCCGCGACGTTGGCCTTCACCTGTTCCGGTGACATCGCCCCGGCGATCACCGAGGCGCAGCCCGGCTGCGCGGCCAGCGCCCCGATGGCCACCTCCAAGATGGTGAGCCCGCGCCCGGCCGCCCAGGTGATCAGCGCCTCCACCCGGTCCAGCTTCGACTCGGTCAGGTAGCCGGGGCGGCCCGCCAGCCGGCTGCCCGGCGGCGGCGCCTGGCCCCTGCGCACCTTCCCGGTGAGCAGCCCGTTGGCCAGCGGGAAGTACGGAAGCACGCCCAGGCCGAAGTGCCGGGCGGCGGGCACGACCTCGGCCTCGGCGCCGCGTTCCAGCAGCGACCAGTGGTTCTGCGCGGACACGAACGGCACCGCGCCGGTGGCCCGCGCCACGTGCGCGGCGTCGGCGATCTGCCAGCCGGCGAAGTTGGAGTTGCCCAGGTAGCGCACCTTGCCCTCGGCGACAAGCTCGGTGAGCGCGGCCAGCGTCTCCGCGACCGGCGTCACCGGGTCCGGCGTGTGGATCTGGTACAGGTCCAGGTAGTCGGTCCGGAGCCGGCGCAGCGACCGCTCCACGGCGCGCCGGATGTAGGCCCGGCTGCCCTTCGCGCCCGCCGCGGGCCCGTACCCCATGTCCACGGCCTGGTGACCGAACTTCGTCGCGAGCACGACCTGGTCGCGCCGCCCGGTGAGCACCTCGCCGAGCAGTTCCTCCGAGCGGCCCTCCCCGCCGTACATGTCGGCCGTGTCCAGCAGCGTGATGCCCGCCTCCAGCGCGGCATCCACCACCGCCCGGGTCCCGTCCAGATCGAGCCTGCGGCCGAAATTGTTGCAGCCGAGCCCGGTCACCGAGACCATCAGCCCGGAATCGCCAAGCGGGCGGTAGCGCATGGGCATACCTCGTTTCGTCCCGCACCGATCGTAGGTGACCGCCCGCCGCGCGCTTCCCCGTGCCTGACACGGAGATCCACGGGCCCCATGCACTTGCGCGGGCTACTTCGCAGGGTCATGATGGCACTACTAATAGTGCTCGCTCGACTACGAAGCGGAATCGTGGCGGGGCCGGGGCGACGCCGGGCATGACACGCCGGCCGCCTCTGCTGGGGAGGGACCGGACGAGATGGCACATTCACGTAGTGGCATATCCGCCGGCTCGCGATGTTGACCGGCACCGCCGTGCTCGGGACGGCGACGATTCCCGGGCGCGAGCAGAGCGTGCCGGAGGCGCGCGCGTTCGTGGACGGCGTCCTCGGTCCCGGTCACCCCCGCGGCGACGTCGCCCGGTTACTGGTCTCCGAGCTGGTCACCAACGCGGTGCAGCACACCTGCTCGCGCCTGCCCGGCGGCACCGTGACCGTGGTGGTCATCGAACTGGCCGGCAGCCTGCGGGTCGAGGTCATCGACGAGGGATCCGCGCGCAGCGTCCCTGTGGTGCGGGACGACACGTTCGCCACCGACGGCCGTGGCCTGTTCCTGGTCCAGTCGCTCGCCGACGAGTGGGGCTATCAGCAGGAGGCCGCCAGCACCACCGTGTGGTTCCGCCTGGCCGCCTAGCGCGCCCGGGCCCGGCCCGCCTGACGGCCACCGCGCCGCTCCCTGACCCGCACCGACAGGTGCACCGGGCTGCCCGCGAAACCGAACTCCTCGCGCAGCCGCCGCTCCACGAACCGCCGGTACCCGGCCTCGAGGAACCCGGTGGTGAACAGCACGAAGTGCGGCGGCCTGATGCCCGCCTGGGTGGCGAACAGGACCTTGGGCGCGCGGCCGCCCCTGGCCGGCGGCGGGGTCGCCGCGACCAGGCCGGCGATCCAGGCGTTCAGCCTGCCGGTCGGCACCCGGGTCTCCCAGCCGGCCAGCGCCAGTTCCAGCGCGGGCACCAGCCGGTCGGTGTGGCGGCCGGTCTTCGCGGACAGGTTCACCCGCGGCGCCCACCGGGCGGTGTGCAGCTGTCGGTCGATGTCCCGGTCCAGCCGCAGCCGCTGATCCTCGTCCACCAGGTCCCACTTGTTGTAGGCGAGGACCAGGGCCCGGCCCGCGTCGATGACCATGGACACGATGCGCAGGTCCTGCTCGGTGAGCGGCTCGCTGGCGTCCACCAGGACCACGGCAACCTCGGCGCGCTCCAGCGCTCCGGCGGTCCGCAGCCCGGCGTAGAAGTCCGCGCCCTGGTTATGGATGGCCCGCCGCCTGATGCCCGCGGTGTCCACGAACCGCCAGGTCACCCCGCCCAGCTCGATCAGCTCGTCCACCGGGTCCCTGGTGGTGCCCGCGACCTCGTGCACCAGCACCCGCTGCTCACCGGCGAGCCGGTTCAGCAGGCTGGACTTGCCCACGTTGGGCTTGCCGATCAGGGCCACCCGGCGCGGCCCGCCGCCGTGGTCGCGTTCCGCGGGCGCGGATTCCGGCAGCGCCGCGAGCACCACGTCGAGCAGGTCGCCGCTGCCCCGCCCGTGCAGGGCGCTGACCGGGTACGGCTCGCCGAGGCCCAGCGACCACAACGCCGCCGCCGCGGGCTCGGCGGGCGCGTCGTCCACCTTGTTCGCGGCCAGCACCACGGGCTTCCCGGACCGGCGCAGCACCGAGGCGACGGCCTCGTCCGCGTCGGTGATGCCGACGACCGCGTCCACCACGAACAGCACCGCGTCGGCCGCGTCCACCGACATCCGGGCCTGCGCGGTGACCAGTTCGGCCAGCGCGCGGCTGGGGTGCGCGCTGTCGCCGACGGCGGCCTCCCATCCCCCGGTGTCCACCAGGGTGAACGACCGGCCACGCCAGGTCGCGTCGTAGGCCACCCGGTCCCTGGTGACCCCCGGGGTGTCCTCCACGACCGCCTGGCGGCTGCCGAGAATCCGGTTGACCAGGGTGGACTTGCCGACGTTGGGGCGCCCCACGACCGCCACGACGGGCACCGGGGCGCCGGGGGCGTGGTCGCTGTCCTGCTCGTACGGGCCGGTCATGTCAGCCGGTCCGCGCCGGGTGGCCCGCCAGCGGGAATCCGCGTTCCCCGGCCACCCGGACGATCAGGCCGATGACCTGGTCCAGGGACATGACGGTGGAGTCGACCTTGATGGCGTCGCTGGCCATCGCCGACTGCGGCGCGTCGGCGGTGTCCCGGCGCCGCTGCTCGTCCCGGGTCACCGCGGGCGTGGCGCCGGGGTCGGCGGCCAGGTCGGCGCTGCGCCGGACCGCCCTGGCCGCCTCGCTGGCGGTCAGGAACACCTTCACCACGGCCTGCGGGGCGACGACCGTGCCGATGTCACGGCCCTCGGCCACGATCCCGTCACCGGCCGCACAGGCGGCCGCGAGGATGGCCTGCTGCCGGGCGACCAGGTGCGCCCGGACCTCGGGGACCGAGGCGACCGCGCTCACCGCGTTGGAGACCTCCCTGGTGCGGATCTGGCCGGTGACGTCGGTGCCGTCGACCCGGACCACCGGGCCGGCCGGGTTGGTGGTCACCTCGATCACCGGCCGCCGGGCGTTCCGCGCCACCGTCGCCGGGTCGGCGAAGTCAAGCCGCTGGCTGATCAGCCACCAGGTCAGCGCCCGGTACATCGCGCCGGTGTCCAGGTAGCGCAGGCCAAGCTCGGCGGCAACGCCCCGGGCGGTGCTCGATTTTCCTGACCCCGCGGGGCCGTCCACCGCGATCACAAGGCAGCCAGTCACTCTGCGATGCTACCGGCGCACCGGCCAGCCGGAGGCCGCCAGCGCCTGGGTGAGCCGGGCAACGGCCTCCGGCCGGACCACCAGTTCGGCCACGCCCACCGGCAGCCCGGGTGAGTGCTCGATGCCGATGTCCTCGATGTTCACCCCGGCCTCCCCGGCCGCGCGGAACAGCCGGGCCAGCTCACCCGGCACGTCGGGAATGACCACCTGGACCACCATGTCGTCGCGGCTCGGCCTGCTGTGCTTGCCGGGGATGCGGCCGACCCCGGCGCTGCCCTCGTCAAGCAGCCCGGTGACCGCCTTCAGGCCCGGGCCGGCGGTATCGGCCCCGGCCTCCCGCAGCGCCTCGGCGGCGGCGGCCAGGTCGGCCGCCACGGCGGCGAGCACCTCGGCGACGGGCCCGGAGTTGGCGGCCAGGATCTGCGCCCACATCCGGCTGTCCCCGGCCGCGATCCGGGTCACGTCCCTGATGCCCTGGCCGGACAGCATCAGGGCGGGCTCGGCCGCGTCGGCCAGCCGGGCCGCCATCGCGGCGGCGACCACGTGCGGTGCGTGCGAGACGAGCGCCACGTAGCGGTCGTGTTCCGCGGCGGTCAGCCGCACCTCCTGGGCCTGGCAGCAGCGGACCAGGGCGGCGGCCGCGGCGATGGCCTCCGGCGCGGTCCCCGGCCCCGGGCAGATCACCCAGGGGCGGCCGAGGAACAGGTCGGCCCGTGCCGCGGCCGGGCCGGACCGCTCCCGGCCGGACAGCGGGTGCCCCGGCACGAACGGGGCAAGGTCGCAGCCGAGCGCGGCGGCCCGCTCGAGCACCGCGCCCTTGACGCTGGCCACGTCGGTGTACCAGCGGGCGGCGCCGGCGGCCTGCGCGGTGGCCAGCACCGCCGCGGCGGCGGCCGGCGGCACCGCGAGCACCGCGAGGTCCGCCCGCTCGGTGAGGTCCGCGAGGTCCGCGCCGGCCACGGTGCCCGCGCCGATGTCGGCGGCCAGCCGGGCCGACGCGGGGTCCCGGTCGGCCAGCCACACCCGCACGCCCCGCTCGCGCAGCGCCAGCGCGATGGACGTCCCGATCAGCCCGGTCCCCACCACCACCGCACTGCGCAGCTCGGGCAGCGCCCCTTCGCCCGCCGACGGAGCGCTCACTGGGCGATGTCCAGCCGCAGGGCCACCGCGCCGCGCAGATAGACGTGTTCCAGCGCGGAGCGGGGCTTGCCGGTCTCCACGTGCATCAGCAGCCGGACAACCCGGGGCATCGCCCCGGGCACCCCGATCTCGCTGGCGCACAGCAGCGGCACGTCATGGAAGCCGATCTTGCGGGCCGCCAGCGCCGGGAACTCCGCGTCCAGATCGGGCGTCGCCGTGAAGACCACGCTGATCACGTCCTCGGTGACGAGCCCGTTGCGGGTCATCACCTCGGTGACCAGCTCGGTGGTCCCCTCCAGGATGTCCGCCTTCTCGTTGGCGTCCACCTGCACGGCCCCGCGGATAGCCCGAACCGCCACCAGCACTCCTTCACCTTGCGTAATGGATTACCCAAGGCTATCGGCCCTGCCCCGGCCCGCGCCTGGCGAGAATCCGTCCGCCCCGGCCCGCCAGGCCTACAGCCCCACCGCCGCGTACAGTCCCCCGACCTCCGCGGTGGTCAGCACCCGGGACGTCCCCGGCTTCAGGTTCCCCAGTTTCACCGGCCCCACCTGCGTCCGCACCAGCCGGGACACCGGATGCCCGGCCTCGGCCAGCAGCCGCCGGACGACGTGCTTCCGCCCCTCGTGCAACGTGATCTCGACCAGCGCCCGCGACCCCGCGCGTTCCACGACCCGGAACTTGTCCGCGCTGGCCACGCCGTCCTCCAGCTCGATGCCGGTGATCAGCCGCCGCCCGAGGTCGCGGTCCACCGGGCCGGGCACGTCCGCGAGGTAGGTCTTGAGCACGCCGTACCTGGGGTGCATGAGCCGGTGCGCGAGGTCGCCGTCGTTGGTGAGCAGCATCAGGCCCTCGGTCTCGTAGTCGAGCCGGCCCACGTGGTACAGCCGTTCCTCCCGGTCGCCGAGCAGGTCGCCGACGGTGCGCCGGCCCCGGTCGTCGGACATCGTGGTGACCACCCCGGCGGGCTTGTTGAGCGCCAGGTACACCAGGTCCTGCCGGGATGGGATGCGCAGCCCGTCCACCCGGATCACCTGGTGCTGCGGGTCGACGCGGGCGCCGTAGCGGCGCACCGTCTCGCCGTCGACCTCGACGCGCCCCTCGCCGATCAGTTCCTCGCAGTGCCGCCTGCTGCCCAGGCCCGCGGCGGCCAGCACCTTCTGCAGCCGGACCCCGCCGGGCACGTCGGTCAGGGAGTCGCGCTCCCCTTCGCCCCCCGCACGGATGGCCGGGGGCGGCCTGCGGCCCCCGGGGGGTTGCGGGGGGTTGCCCCCCCGGGGCATGCCGCGGTCACGTGCCTTGCTCATCGCCGGAACCGCTGACCTCCCTGCCGGAATCCACGATCTCCCCGGCGGATTCGGCGGCCTCCTCGACCTGATCGGGGAGGAACGGCGCGAGGTCGGGCAGGTCCGCCAGGCCGGCCAGGCCCAGCCGCTCCAGGAAGTAGCTGGTCGTCCGGTACAGGATCGCGCCGGTCTCGTGCTCGGTGCCGGCCTCCTCGACCAGCCCGCGCAGGGTCAGCGTGCGCATCACCGCGTCGCAGTTGACGCCGCGGACCGCGGACACCCGGGACCGGCTGACCGGCTGGCGGTAGGCGACCACCGCCAGGGTCTCCAGCGCCGCCTGGGTGAGCCGCACCTCCTGGCCGTCCCTGACGAACCGTTCCACGACCGGGGCGCATTCCTCCCGGGTGTAGAACCGCCACCCGCCCGCCACCTGGCGCAGGTCATAGCCGCGGCGCTGCTCGTCGTAGGAGGCGGCCAGCCCGGCCAGCGCGCGGCACACCTCGTCCCTGGGCCGTTCCAGCACCTGGGCCAGGACCACCTCGGCGACCGGCTCGTCCACGACGAGCAGGATGGCCTCCAGGCAGGCCTCCAGGGTGGGGCCAGGGCCGGTGTCGCCGGCGAGCACCCCGTCGCCATCGTTAAGCATGTTTGTGTTAACCGTCTTCTTCCTCGCCGGCGCCCGCGGTGGCCGCGGGCGCACCGGGCGACCAGGTCACGTAGAGATCCCCCAGCGGCTCGGCCTGCTCAAGGACGACGTTACCCTCCCGGAAGAGCTCAAGCACCGCGAGGAACCTGGCCACCACCTCGTAGACGCCGGCGCAGTCGGAGACGAGCTGCCGGAAGGTGGCGCGGTGCACCCGGCGCAGCCGCGCGGCCAGGATCGCGGCCTGCTCGGCGACGCTGGCCCGCGGCACGTGGATGTGCTCGGTGGACACCACCGGCGCCGGGCGGGGGGCGAGCACCACGGCGGCGATCCGGGCGAACTCGGCGGGGCCGAGGCCCAGCAGGACCTCGGGCAGCAGCCCGGCGAACCGTGGCTCCATCGGCACGCGCCGGGCGAACCGGCGGCCCTGGGCCGCCATCTGGCCCGCGAACAGGCCGGCGACCTCCTTGTAGGCGCGGTACTGGAGCAGCCGGGCGAACAGCAGGTCCCTGGCCTCGAGCAGGGCGAGGTCCTCTTCGTCCTCCACCTCGCCCGCGGGCAGCAGCCGGGCGGCCTTGAGGTCGAGCAAGGTGGCCGCCACCACCAGGAAGTAGCTCGCCTGATCCAGGTCGAACGAGTCGGCCCGGGCCCGGATGTAGCCGATGAACTCGTCGGTGACCTGGGACAAGGCCACCTCGGTGATGTCCAGCTTGTGCTTGGAGATCAGCCCGAGGAGCAGGTCGAACGGCCCCTCGAACACGTCGAGGTGCACCTCGAAGCCCGGGCTGCCGGCGTGGCCCGCGCTGCCGCCCGGCTCGCTGTCCACCGCTGCGATCACGGGGTTCCCGCTGGCGTCTGCCCGGGCGCGGGCTCGCGCAGCCGCCGGGCGAGCAGGCTCGACTCCACCCCGGCGTCCAGGTCGGCGAGCAGCACGGCGATGGCCTCCCGCACCATCCGGCCCCGGTCCACGGTCAGGCCGCGGGTGCGCAGCGTGAGCCGGGCCCGTTCCAGGTCGAGCAGCTCGTCGGCGGACAGGTAGACGGTGATCTTCTGCGAGTGGCCCTCGCGCCCGCTGGCCTGGCGGCCCTCGTGGGCGGCCTGGTCGCGGGTGGCGGGGCGGAGCAGTTCGTGGACGCCGGGCAGGCTGACGCGCCTGCCCCGGGTCAGGCGCGGCCTGCCTGCCGCCACCGTTCCAGCACCTCCTTGGCGAGTTGCCGGTAGGAGCTGGCGCCGTTGGACGCGGGGTCGAAGCTGGTGATCGGCTCGCCGGCCACGCTCGCGTCCGGGAACCGCACGGTGCGGCTGATCACCGTGTGGAACACCTCGTCGCCGAACCGGTCCACCACCCGGGTGAGCACCTCGCGCGAGTGCAGCGTCCGTGAGTCGTACATGGTGGCGAGCAGGCCGTCCATGCGCAGCCTGGGGTTGATCCGCCGGGAGACCTTGTCGATGGTCTCGGTCAGCAGCGCCACCCCGCGCATCGCGAAGTACTCGCATTCCAGCGGCACGATGATGCCGTCGGCGCAGGCGAGCGCGTTCACCGTGAGCAGGCCAAGGGACGGCTGGCAGTCGATGAGGACGATGTCGTACTCGGGGAGCAGCGGCTCCAGCACGCCACCGAGCACGAACTCCCGGCCCACCTCGTGCACCAGCTGGACCTCGGCCCCGGACAGGTCGATGTTGCTCGGCAGCAGGTGCATGTCGGCCACGCTGGTCTTCATCACTACCTCTGACGGGCTGGCCCCGCGCTCCATCAGCAGGTTGTAGATGGTGGAGTCCAGCTCGTGCGGCTGGATTCCCAGGCCTACCGAGAGCGCGCCCTGCGGGTCGAAGTCGACGAGCAGGACGCGGCGGCCGAACTCCGCGAGCGCCGCGCCGAGGCTGATGGTCGTGGTTGTCTTGCCCACCCCGCCCTTCTGGTTGCAGACCGCCACCACCCGCGCCGGGCCGTGCCTCGCGAGCGGCTCGGGGTGGGGAAAGACCGGCAGGGGACGCCCGGTGGGCCCGGTCACGAGTTCGGCTACGCGGGACGCTGCCACCATGTGCTGCACCTCCCAGCGGGGGCGCGTGAAAGCCTCCGCTGGAACCCGGACTCTAGGGGCTGGGAGGGCCAGCGGCAAGCCGACTCACCGTTTGCCTGGCGCATCCGTGCCTTTCGTAGTTTGACCTCCCCCGGTGGCCGGCGCGGCCCCGGCCCGGTGACGGAGGAACCGGGCCGCAGGCCAGCGGGGGGCTCCGGGGGGTCGTCCCCCCGGGCCAGCACGGCCCCGGCCCGGTGACGGAGGAACCGGGCCGCAGGCCAGCGGGGGGCTCCGGGGGGTCGTCCCCCCGGGCCAGCACGGCCGCTCAGAATGCCCGCGGGTGGGCCGCGGCGTACACTTCGCGCAGCTTGTCCACGGTCACCAGGGTGTAGACCTGGGTGGTGGTCACCGAGGCGTGGCCGAGCAGCTCCTGCACCACCCGGACGTCGGCCCCGCCGTCGAGCAGGTGGGTGGCGAACGAGTGGCGCAGCGTGTGCGGTGACACGCCGTCCAGACCCGCCCGGTCCGCCGCCGCCTTGAGCACGCCCCAGGCGCCCTGGCGGCTCAGCCGGCCGCCCCGGGCGTTCAGGAACACCGCGGGGCTGGCCGGCGCGCGGCGCGCGGCGGCCGCCAGCGCGGGCCGTGCCCGGACCAGGTAGGCGTCCAGCGCCCGCGCCGCGTAGCTGCCGACCGGGACGATCCGGTGCTTGCCGCCCTTGCCGGCCAGCCGCAGCGCGGGCCCGCCCACGTCGCCGGTATCCAGGCCGACCGCCTCGGAGATCCGGGCGCCGGTGCCGTAGAGCAGCTCGAGCAGGGCACGGTCCCGGAATGCCAGCGGGCCGCCTTCCGCGCCGCCGGGGGACGCCGCGGCGAGCAGCCGCTCCACCTCGGCGATCCCGATCGCGCGGGGCAGCCGCCGCGCCGGGACGGGCGGCGGAAGCTGGCCGGCCGGGTCCCCGGCGGCCAGTCCCTCGGCGGCGGCGAACGCGTGCAGCCCGCGCACCGCGGCCATGGCGCGGGCGGCGGAACTCGCCTTCAGCGGCGGGTGCCCGTCCCCGCCGCGGCGCAGGCCCGCCAGGAACGCGGCGACGTCCGCCGTGGTGATGCCGGCCACGTCCGCCCGGCCCCGGGCCGACATCGCCTCGGCATACCTGGCCAGGTCCCGCCGGTAAGCGGCCAGGGTGTGCGCGGCCAGGCCCCGCTCCACCGCGAGATGGCCGAGGTAACGGCCGACCGCGGCGGCGAGGCCCGGCCCGGCGGCGCCGCCGGTATCCCGGGGCGGCGGATCGGTCAGCGCAGCACCTGCTCCGGTGATGTGGACGGCAGGCCGTGCGCGTCGGCGACCGGCTCGATGGTCAGCGCGCCCTCGTGGGTGTGCAGGCCGGGCAGCAGCGCGGCGTCGGTGCGCAGCGCCTCGCGCCAGCCCAGGTTCGCCAGTTCCAGTACGTACGGCAGGGTGACGTTGGTCAGCGCGTAGGTGGAGGTGTGCGGCACCGCGCCGGGCATGTTGGCCACGCAGTAGAACACCGAGTCGTGCACCCGGTAGGTCGGCTCGCCGTGCGTGGTCGGGTGCGAGTCCTCGAAGCAGCCGCCCTGGTCGATGGAGATGTCCACCAGCACCGAGCCGGGCTTCATCCGCGCCACCAGCTCGTTGGGGATCAGTGTCGGCGCCTTCGCGCCGGGCACCAGCACCGCCCCGATCACCAGGTCGGCGTCGATCACCGCGCGCTCGATCTCGTAGGTGTTCGACGCGACCGTCTGGAGGTGCCCCTGGTAGATGGCGTCGGCCTGGCGCAGCCGGGTGACGTTCTTGTCCACGAGCAGGACCTCGGCCTGCATGCCGAGGGCGATCGCGGCCGCGTTCATCCCGGATACGCCGGCGCCGAGGACCACCACCTTGGCCGCGTAGACGCCGGACACCCCGCCCATGAGGACCCCGCGCCCGCCGCCGTCCCGCTGCAGGTGGTGCGCCCCGACCTGGGGCGCCATCCGGCCCGCGACCTCCGACATCGGCGCGAGCAGCGGCAGCGAGCCGTCGGGCGCCTGGACCATCTCGTAGGCGATCGAGGTGATCCCCGAGCCGAGCAGCGCGTCGGTGCACTGGCGGGACGCGGCCAGGTGCAGGTAGGTGAACAGCACCTGCCCCTTGCGCATCCGGTGGTACTCCTCCGGTACCGGTTCCTTGACCTTGAGCACCAGTTCGCTGGTGGCCCACACGTCGTCGGCGCCGGGCATGATGCTGGCCCCCGCGGCCACGAAGTCGGCGTCCGGTATCGCCGAGCCGGTTCCCGCGTCCTGCTCGATGAACACCTGGTGGCCCGCACGGACCAGCTCGTGCACGCCCGCCGGGGTGATCGCCACCCGGTACTCGTGGTTCTTGAGTTCCTTGGGGACACCAACCTTCATGACGCAGCCCTTCTCGCGCATCCGGCCACCGGGCGCCACTGCCCGCCGGTCCGGGTTCCTGACGGGCCCACGGCCGTCAGCGTTCGCCTGCCCCGGCTTCCCTGAGCGCTGCGAACCCGCCCTGACGGGCGGCGTACGCGGCCAAGATACCTACCGCAGCTACACCATTGTGCAGTTCACCCGCCAGGAATAGCTGAACCGCCCGGTCCAGGGGCACCCAGGCGGGCTGCAGGTGGGCCTCCTCGTGCCGCAGCGGCGGGCCGCGCTCGGCGTCGGTGACCTCGGCCAGGTCGCGGGCCAGGAACACGGTGACCCGCTCGGTGGAGATGCCCGGCGAGGTGTAACAGTCGGTGAGGATGTGCCAGGTGTGCGCGGTGTACCCGGTCTCCTCGCGCAGTTCCCGCTCGGCGGTGCGGTGCTCCGGTTCGCCGGGCACGTCCCGCAGCCCCGCCGGGATTTCCCAGAGGAAGTGCCCGGCCGGATGCCGGTACTGCCGGATGAGCAGCACCTGGCCGGCGTCGTCGAGCGCGACGACGGCCACGGCGCCGGGGTGCTCCACCACGTCCCGCGGTGCCACGTCCCCCTCCGGCATCCGGACCTGGTCGGTGCGCAGCACCACGAAGGCGCCCCGCGCCCGCACCGGCTGGCCTGCCACCGGCCAGTGCCGCGGCGTGTCGCGCAGTTCCGGCGGCGGCGGTGCCACGTCAGGCGCTCGCCGCGGCGCGGTGCGCGCTGGCGGCGGGCGCGGTGCGGACCGTCCTTGAGTGCTCGAGCGCGGCGGCCACCAGGCCGCTGAACAGCGGGTGCGGCCGGGTGGGCCGGGACAGGAACTCCGGGTGCGCCTGGGTCGCGATCAGGTAGGGGTGGATGCCGGCGGGCAGTTCCACGAACTCGACCAGGCGGCCGTCCGGGGACAGCCCCGAGCATCGCAGCCCGGCCTGTTCCAGCACGTCGCGGTAGGCGTTGTTCACCTCGTACCGGTGCCGGTGCCGCTCGGAGACTTCCGCGGCCCCGTACAGCTTCCTGGCCAGGGAGCCCTCGGCCAGCACCGCGGGGTACAGGCCGAGCCGCATGGTGCCGCCCATGTCCCGCTCCCCGGCCACCACGTCCTCCTGGTCGGCCATGGTCGCGATCACCGGGTACGGGGTCTCCGGGTCGAACTCGGCGCTGTTGGCGCCGGCCAGGCCGGCCAGGTTCCGCGCCACCTCGATCGCCACGCACTGCAGCCCCAGGCACAGGCCGAGCAGCGGGATCTCCTGCGTGCGGGCGTGCGTGACCGCGCCGATCTTCCCCTCGATGCCGCGCACCCCGAAGCCGCCGGGGACCAGCACCCCGTCCACGCCGTCGAGTGCCCGGGCCGCGCCCTCGGGCGTCTGGCACTCGTCGCTGGCCACCCAGCGGATGTTGACCCGGGCGTCGTTGGCGAACCCCCCGGCCCGCAGCGCCTCGGCGGGCGAGAGGTAGGCGTCCGGCAGGTCCACGTACTTGCCCACCAGCGCGATGGTGACGCTCCTGGCCGGCCGGTGCACCCGCCGCAGCAGGTCGTCCCAGTCGCTCCAGTCCACATCGTGGAACGGCAGCGCGAGCCGGCGCACCACGTAGGCGTCCAGGCCCTCGGCGTGCAGCACCTTGGGGATGTCGTAAATCGACGGGGCGTCCGGCGCGGCGACCACCGCCTCCTCGTCCACGTCGCACATCAGGCTGACCTTGCGCTTCAGGCCGGCGCTGATCTCCCGGTCCGCGCGGCAGACGATCGCGTCGGGCTGGATGCCGATGCTGCGCA
>WNGL01000828.1_pt1 | contig 60716 bp, 60 predicted proteins | sample 5400591 | NCBI WGS metagenome assembly WNGL01 (sample SAMN13153377, study PRJNA577476) | soil metagenome | isolation source: 80 cm soil or saprolite under Garry oak tree replicate 1 | place: USA:California | collected 2016-06-15 | reverse complement strand
GAAGGATGGCTACGACGCGGTGCATCTCGGGTTCGTGGAGTTCGTCAAACCCAAAAGAGTGAACAAGCCGATGACCGGACATTTCAAGAAAGCCAACGTTGCTCCCGTGAAGTTTGTCCGTGAGATGGCAGTGCAGGACGGCAATGGCGCCAATCCTGGCGACAAGGTGATGGTTGACATCTTCGCTAAGGGCGAGTTGGTTCACATCATCGGAACCAGCAAAGGACGCGGATTTGCCGGCTTTGTGAAGCGTCATCATTTCCGTGGCGGCCGAGCGACCCATGGATCTATGTTCCATCGCGCTCCAGGATCGATTGGCTCATCCGCCTACCCCTCTCGCGTTCTGAAAGGGATGCGCATGGCCGGACACTTGGGAAATGCTCGCGTCACGGTGCAGAACCTGCGTGTGGCGCGCATCGATCAGGAGAACAATCTTCTCTTTGTGCGCGGCGCAGTGCCGGGACCGGCAGGTGCATATGTGGTCGTGGAGAAGTCAGGGAGATAGAGAAAAGACAATGGCAACGGTAGATGTCAAAAATCTGAATAACGAAGTCGTCGGCACGCTGGATCTGTCGGATGACGTCTTCAATGGCCCCATCAATAAGGGTCTCATGCACCAGGCCGTGAAGCAGTATCTCGCCAGCCAGCGTTTGGGAACGCACAAGACCAAAACGCGCGCTGAAGTTTCCGGCAGCGGCAGAAAACCATGGCGCCAGAAAGGCACGGGACGCGCGCGAGTAGGGGAAATTCGAAATCCGCTGTGGCGCAAAGGCGGCACAGTATTTGGCCCCCGGCCTCGCGATTACGAATACCACCTGCCACGAAAGATGTTTCGAGCCGCGCTGAAATCTGCTCTCGCTCTGAAGTTCAAGGAGAACCAGTTAAACGTCATTGAAGCATTTGATCTTGAGAGCCACAAGACGAAGGCCTTTTCGCAAGCTCTTGCCAGACTCGGCTTCGACCGGAAGATTCTGGTGATCCATCATCAGGAAAACCCGAATCTCCAGTTGGCCGCGCGGAATTTGAGTAAAGTTCAGCTTCTTGCGAATCTCCAAGTTACGCCCTACCACGTCTTGAACGCGAAGCACGTCGTGTTTTCCAGGGCGGCCATCCAGGCATTACAGGAGGTGCTGACAAAATGAGCACCGTATACAGCGTCATCAAGCGTCCAATCATTACCGAAAAGGGACTCACGCTAAAAGAGAACGAGCGTACCCTCTGCTTCGAAGTCGACGACAAGGCGAGCAAGCAGCAGATTCAGGAAGCCGTCGAGCGGCTCTTCAAAGTGAAAGTGCAGCAAGTACGAACGATGGTTGTTCCAGGCAAAATGCGTCGCCGCGGCAAATACAGTGGATACCGTTCGGATTGGAAGAAGGCGTACGTCACGCTTCGCGAAGGCGAAAAAATGATCGAGTACGGGGAGAACATGTAATGGGAATCAAGACTTTCAGGCCAAAGACCCACTCGCTTCGTTTTAAGACAGTGATCGACTATAACTCGGAGATCACGACCGACAAGCCATATAAGCCGCTGTTGGACCGTAAGAATCGAATCAACGGCCGCAACAATTATGGTCAAATCACGGTCCGGCATCGTGGTGGGGGCAACAAGAAGCACTATCGCGTTATCGATTTTCGGCGCGATAAAGTCGGGATTCCCGCAAAGGTCGAGACCGTTGAATACGATCCGAATCGGTCAGCGTTTATCGCCCTGTTGAGCTACGCCGACGGGGAGCGCCGGTACATTCTGCAGCCGGTCGGGCTGAAGATCGGCATGTCCGTGGTGGCCGGGCCTGAAGCGGACATTCTCGTCGGCAACGCGCTGCCTCTGAAAAACATCCCTCTTGGCACGACGGTTCACAACATCGAACTTCGTCCTGGCAAGGGCGCCCAAATGGCACGCAGCGCCGGTGCAGCCGCGCAGCTTGTCGCCAAAGAAGGTGGCTATGCGCACGTGAAGCTTCCTTCCGGGGAAGTGCGATTGGTCAATGTGGAGTGTATCGCCACGATCGGCCAGGTGGGCAATCTCGATCATGAGAACGTCACCATTGGCAAGGCCGGCCGCAAGCGGCATATGGGAGTCCGGCCAACGGTGCGCGGTGTTGTCATGAACCCGGTGGATCATCCGCATGGCGGCGGTGAAGGCCGAGTAAAGGGCTATCACCCCATGACGCCGTGGGGAGTTCCGACGCTCGGTTACAAGACGCGCAATAACAAACGAACCGATCAGTTCATCGTGAAGAGGAAGAAGTAGCATGGCACGTTCAATCAAAAAGGGTCCATTCATTGACGACCACCTGATGAAGGCCATACTCGCCATGAATGCCCGGAACGAAAAGAAGATCCACAAGACGTGGTCGCGCCGATCGACGATCACTCCGGAAATGGTGGGCCATACCATTGCAGTGCATAACGGAAAGAAGTTCATCCCGGTTTACGTCACCGAGAATATGGTCGGTCACAAACTGGGAGAGTTTGCGCCGACGCGCACCTTCAAAGGTCATAGTGCGGGCGGCAGTGCCAGAGATAAGGCGATTACGCCGGCCGGAGGGCCGCCATCAACACCGGGTGCGCCAGCGCCAGCAGCGGGGCCGCCGAAATCCGCGGAATCTGCGCGTTGAGGAAATCATGATTAGCAAAGCAACGGGCCGATTTATCCGGATGTCGCCGCAGAAGGCGCGTCTGGTCGTGGACCTGATTCGCGGTAAGAATGTGAGTGAGGCGCTGATGACTCTGAAATTCACGAACAAGAGAGCCACGTTCGAGATTGAAAAAGTCGTGAAATCCGCGGTGGCAAACGCGACGCAGAAAAACGAAAACATCGACGTTGACGATTTGTTTGTCGAAAAATGTTTTATCAATGAGGGTCCGCGGCAGAAACGGATTCGTCCGGCGCCGATGGGCCGGGCGTACCGCTACCAGCGTCGCACCTCTCATATAACCATCGAACTTGGAGAGAAGGAGTAATGGGACAGAAAACACATCCGTACGGATTCCGGCTAGGGATTACCAAACCTTGGCGCTCCCGCTGGTTCGCCAAGCGTGACTACAGCCGTTTGCTTCATGAAGATTTGAAGCTGAAGCGTGATCTGAAGAAGCAGTTGGCTCACGCCGGTGTGAGCAACATCGAGGTCGAGCGGATGGCGAACAAGCTTCGCATCACGATCTACACATCGCGCCCGGGCATTATCATCGGCCGGAAAGGCGCCGAGATCGACAAGCTTAAAGCTGACGTTCAGAAGCGGACGAATCGCGAGGTCTACATCAATATTCAGGAAATTCATCGTCCGGAGCTGGATGCTCAACTTGTGGCTGAATCCATCGGCATGCAGTTGGAAAAACGAATCGCTTTCAGGCGCGCGATGAGAAAGTCCGTGGATTCCGCTCTTCGCTTCGGCGCTAAAGGAATCAAAGTTCGCGTCAGCGGCCGGTTGAATGGCGCGGAAATCGCGCGGTCCGAATGGTACCTGCAGGGCCGGCTTCCGCTGCATACGCTGCGCGCCGACATCGATTACGGGTTCGCCCAGGCCTACACAACGTACGGAGTTATCGGAATCAAGTGCTGGATCTATAAGGGCGAGATCCTGCCCAGCAGAGCGCCACAGGGTCCGGTGGCGGCGAGCATATGATTTCGAATTGCGAATTTCGAATTGCGAATTTGGAGGCACGCGATCTTCAAATTCGAAATTCGAATTTCGAAATTCGAAATGGGGTTTCTCATGTTGATGCCAAAGAAAGTGAAGTACCGCAAGCAACAGCGCGGACGGATGAAGGGAAAAGCCTGGCGTGGCTCGACGCTCGAGTTCGGTGATTTCGGGTTGAAGACACTCGATGCGGCGTGGATCACGGATCGCCAGATTGAGGCGGGCCGAATCGCCATCACAAGATTCGTTAAACGAGGCGGTAAAGTGTGGATTCGCATCTTTCCAGATAAGCCCGTGACAAAAAAGCCCGCAGAGACCCGAATGGGTAAAGGCAAAGGCGCACCCGAATACTGGGTGGCTGTCGTGAAGCCAGGACGCATCATTTATGAGATGGAAGGCGTGCCGGAGTCTGTAGCCCGCGAGGCCATGCGCTTGGCCGCCCAAAAGTTGCCGGTGCATACAAAATTTGTAATGCGCCTTGAAAAGGAAGGCGAGAAGTGAAATCCGCAGATCGGGCAAGGAAACTCCGCGACATGTCGCTTGATGAACTGCAGCGGCAAGAAGCCGAAATGAACGAACAAACGTTTAAGCTTCGGTTTCAATGGGCCCTGGGCCAGACCGAGTCGCTGAAAAAGCTGAGAGAGCTTCGAAAGGATCGGGCGCGCTTGTTGACGATCCTTAAGGAAAGGGAAAGCGCGTAATGGCAGAAGAAAGACCAACTACGGAGCAGCACACGCGGCACCACCAGGAGAAGGTCGGCATCGTGACCAGCACGAAGATGCAGAAAACCATTGTCGTGGAAGTGCATCGGCGCGTTCAGCATCCGGTTTACAAACGAATCGTCACGAAGCGCTCGAAGTTCATGGCTCACGATGAGCACGGAAACGCGCATGAGGGAGACATGGTTCGAATTGTCGAGAGCCGTCCACTCAGCAAGAACAAACGCTGGAGCCTCAAAGAGGTCCTCCGGGCTGCGCCCACAGGAGTGTAAGAGCTATGCCTGTCCAAATGAGAACCATTCTCGAGGTGGCTGACAATTCGGGAGCCAAGAGACTCGCGTGCATTCTACCGATCGGCGGTTCGACTGGTCTGAAGGCCGGTCTGGGTGACATCGTCACCGCCTCGGTTAAGGAAGCCAGCCCGGACAGTAACGTGAAAAAGGGTTCCGTGGTGAAGTGCGTGATTGTCCGCACGCGCAAGGAGACCAGGCGCAAGGACGGCACCTATATCCGCTTTGATCAGAATGCTGCCGTGCTGATCAATGATGATCACGAACCCATTGGAACTCGCGTTTTCGGACCGGTTGCGCGCGAGCTGCGCGACAAGAGATTTATGAAGATCGTCTCGCTTGCTCCGGAGGTGATTTAGATGCCTGCAATTCCTCCAATCAAGAAGAATGACGAAGTTTTCATCCTGCGTGGGAAAGATCGCGGCAAAACGGGCCGTGTGCTGATCGTCATCCCGAAGGCACAGAAGATCGTGGTCGAAGGTGTTCAGATGATCAAACGCCACACGCGTCCAAATCCGCAGCGCAATATCAAAGGCGGAATCGTCGAGAAAGAAGCGCCGGTCCATATTTCCAATGTTGCGATCGTTTGCAAGAACTGCAAAGAGCACACACGCATCGCGAACAAGATACTCGCTGATAACCGACGCGTCCGGGTGTGCAAGAAGTGTGGGAGCACACTAGAATGATTTCGGAATTCGGACTTGGAGAATCGAAGTGAGTAAGAAAGAACCGAAGAAAGGCAAGGCGCCGAAGGGAGCGCGGGAAGCCACTCCCAAAGAGGCCGCGCCGAAAGAGAAGAAGCCCAAAGGCCCGCAAGAACCGAGCCGGATCAAGGTGCGATATGGAAAAGAAGTCGTTCCGGCGCTGATGAAGCATTTTAACTATACGAACGTTATGGCGGTGCCGAAGCTTGAAAAGATCGTGATCAATATGGGCCTGGGCGAAGCCGTAGCCAACGCGAAGATTCTCGATATCGCAACCGACGAATTGGGAAGAATTGCCGGTCAACGCCCAATTGTTACGAAGGCGAAGAAGTCCATTGCGAATTTCAAACTGCGGCAAAATATGTCGATTGGGGCGGCGGTCACGCTGCGGGGCGAGAGGATGTTCGAATTCTTCGACCGCCTGACGAATGTGGTTCTGCCTCGGGTCCGCGACTTCCGCGGTGTCTCGACGAAGTCTTTTGACGGCCGCGGAAATTACACCTTGGGCTTGCGCGATCAGTTGATCTTTCCGGAAATTGACTATGCCAAGGTGGACAAGATTCGCGGCATGAACGTAACAATTGTCACGACGGCCAGAACCGATGACGAAGCAAGGGAATTGCTGAAGCAGTTGGGGATGCCGTTTAGGCAGTGAATCTGAGGAGTATTGATGGCTCGAACTTCTTCCGTTGCTAAAGAAGCAAAGAAAAAGAAATTTGCCGTCCGCTACCACAGCCGCTGCAAGCGCTGTGGCAGGCCGCGAGGTTTCCTTAGAAAATTCCAGCTCTGCCGAATCTGTTTCCGGCAGTTGTCGCTCCAGGGAGAGGTACCCGGAGTGACTAAGAGTAGCTGGTGAGAGATTTCGAAATCGAGGTTCTGAGATGACCGATCCGATTGCAGATATGTTAACCCGGGTCCGGAATGCTGTTCAAGGCAAGCATCAAAAGGTTGAAATGCCGGCTTCGAGACTGAAGATCGAGATCGCAAAGATCCTCAAGGAAGAGGGCTATATCTCCCACTACAAGATGAGCGAGGAAGGCGGAAAGAGCCATCTGACTCTCTTTTTGAAGTTCGGCCCTAAAGGGGAAAGGGTGATTTCGAGCATCGAACGCGTCAGCCGGCCAGGTTGCCGCGTGTACGTTTCGAAAAACGAGATTACGAAAGTACTCGGTGGTCTGGGCATTAGTATTCTAACGACGTCGCACGGCGTCATGACGGGCAAGCAAGCCCGCAAGCAGGGTTTCGGCGGCGAACTGCTTTGCAACATTTATTAAGCCACTGGCGGATCGGACGGCCAGTAGAGAGAAAAGTACGCTGAAGCAGATGCCGTTCGGTGGGTTCCAGATAAAAAGGAAACAACGTGTCGAGAATTGGTAGACAGCCTATTCCTGTGCCGGACAAGGTGAAGATCGAGATCAAACCGGACACAGTTGTGGTCACCGGACCTAAGGGATCGGTGACGAATCCCATTCCTCCGGGCATCAAGTTCGAGCAGAAGGACAAACAAGTGCTCGCCATCCGGCAGGACGACAGTGGTCCGCAGAGGGCGTACCACGGTCTGGCGCGCGCGCTTGTCGCGAATGCTGTGAAGGGTGTGACCGTAGGGTTCACGAAAGAACTGGAGATTGTCGGTGTTGGATTCCGCGCAGAGTCGAAGAAGAATTCGGTTGTCTTTACTCTCGGTTTTTCGCATCCAATCGAGTATCCGCTGCCGCCGGGAATCAACATCACCGTTGATAAACAGACGAAACTCGTCGTTGCCGGCGTCGACCGGCAGCAAGTTGGCCAGGTCGCTGCGAACATTCGGTCTCTGAGAAAGCCGGACCCATACAAAAACAAAGGAATCCGGTACGTCGGCGAAGTTCTGAAAAAGAAAGCCGGAAAGGCCGGAGGTAAATAGGTATGCCCAAGCTGGCTTCAAATGAAGTGCGACTGCGGATTCATCAGAGGATCCGCAAGACCCTGAGCGGGACGCCTGTTCGTCCGCGGTTGGCCGTCTTTCGGAGCAATAAGCACATCTATGCACAGGTCATCGACGATGCGAAAGGCACGACGTTAACGGCGGCATCTTCTTTGGAAGCAGACGCGAAAAAAGACCTGAAGAACGGCGGAAACGTGGCTGCCGCGAAAGCTGTCGGCAAGCTTGTGGGGGAACGCGCGAAAGCGAGGGGAATCGACGCGGTGCTCTTCGATCGCGGCGGATATCTGTATCATGGCAGAGTGAAAGCGCTGGCGGAAGCCGCGCGAGAGGCAGGGTTGAAATTTTGAACACCCAACGAATTGATCCCTTACAACTTCAACTCAAAGACACGGTCGTTTCGATCAATCGTGTGACGAAGGTTGTGAAGGGTGGTAAAAACCTGAGCTTTAGTGCGCTGGTCGTTGTGGGCGACGAAGGCGGACATGTTGGATACGGCAACGGAAAAGCGAAAGAAGTGCCGCAGGCCATACGTAAAGCCATAGAGGCGGCCAAGAAGAATCTGATCCGGGTGCCGATTACGAATAACACCATTCCGCACCAGGTGATCGGGCTCTTTGGCTCCGGACGCGTGCTGTTGAAGCCCGCGGTTGAAGGGACGGGCATCATTGCCGGCGGCGCCGTTCGTGCGGTCATGCAGGCCGCAGGCGTGTCCAACATTCTGACGAAATCGATCGGGACTTCGAACCCTCACAATGTGATCAAGGCAACGTTCGAGGGTTTGCGAAGCCTGAAGGATCCTCAGGAAGTGGCGCGTCTTCGCGAGAAATCGTTGGAAGAGATTTTGGGGTAAAGCGCGGCGGACGACGCTAAGGATTCGCTCAAGAATAATTGCGCAGACGATCATGGCCAAGCCATCATCGCTAACCTTTTATTTTTGTGTCAATCCTGAGGAAATAGTCATGGCAGAAAAGAAGGTCAAGATTCAGTACTACCGGAGCGCAATCGGTTTCAACGAGAAGCAGAAGCTGGTTGTAAAGGGATTGGGGTTCAACAAACTGAACACAATTCGAGAACTTGTGGATACGCCCGCAATTCGTGGCATGATCGCGAAGGTGCCGCATCTGGTGCGGATCGTGGAGAAGTAAATACGGAGTTCGATGATGTCTGGAATTCATGATCTAAAACCGGATCCGGGTTCAACACACAAGACCAAAAGAATCGGTCGCGGTCCGGGCTCGGGGCGTGGGAAGACGGCCGGACGCGGCAGCAAGGGCATGTGGTCCCGTTCGGGAAGCCATCAGAAGCGGGGATTTGAAGGCGGCCAGATGCCGTTGCATCGCCGTCTGCCGAAACGGGGGTTCACGAACGCTCTCTTTAAAAAGACATACTCTACGATCAACGTCAGTGAACTCGGAAAATTCGAAAAGGGTTCCAAAGTCGGCCCTGCGGAGTTGGTGGCCGCCGGCGTTATCCGAAAGGTCGCGAAGGACGGTTTGCGTGTCTTGGGTGATGGTCACATCGATCGCGCTTTGCAGGTCTCTGCTCATTATTTCACTGAAGGCGCGCGGGAAAAGATCACCAAGGCAGGAGGTACCTGCGAGGTAATAAGCCTGTGATTGAAGCAGTCCAAAACATCTTCAACATACCCGACCTGAGAAAGCGGATCGCGTTTATGCTCGCGCTCCTGGCCGTGTATCGGATTGGGGCGCACATCCCGACGCCAGGGATCGATTCTGCGGCGCTCGAGCAGTTTTTCACGCAAAGCGCGGGATCGTTTTTGGGATTCCTGGATCTGTTCTCCGGCGGAAACTTCCGGCGGCTGACGGTCTTTGCGTTGGGAATCATGCCGTACATCACGGCATCGATCATCCTACAGTTGCTCACGGTCGTCTGGCCTTACCTGGAAAAACTTTCCAAGGAAGGGGAACTGGGGCGCCGCAAGATCACGACCTACACGCGCTACCTCACGGTGGTCCTGAGCGCTGTCCAGTCCGCCGGTATTGCGGTCGCGCTACAGCGGCAGGGCCAGTTCGTTGTGAATCCCGGTCTGGGCTTCACTCTGATGACGATGCTCACTCTGACCACAGGAACCGCGTTCATCATGTGGCTCGGCGAGCAGATTACCGAGCGTGGTATCGGCAACGGTATGTCGCTGATCATCTTTGCCGGGATTGTCGTCGGCTTGCCGAGGGGAATTGCCGACATCTATGAAAAAGTGAACACCAACGAGTGGTCGGTGCTCCAACTGCTCATTGTCGTTGCGATGATGGTTGCTGTGGTCGCCTTCATCGTGTTGGTGGAACGAGGTCAGCGCCGCATTACGGTCCAGTACGCGAAGCGTGTCGTTGGACGCCGCGTGCTCGGCGGCCAATCGACGCACCTTCCGCTGCGCGTGAATACGGGTGGCGTCATCCCGGTGATCTTCGCTTCATCGATTCTGACGTTCCCACAGACGTTCGGCCTGGTTGCACAGGACAACCGCTACCTGCGAGCTATTACCGACGCGTTGCGCTGGGGCGAGCCGCTGTACAACCTGCTTTATGTGATCGGCATCATTTTCTTCTGCTACTTCTATACATCGATCATTTTCAATCCGAATGAAGTCGCCGATAACATGCGGAAGTACGGGGGATTCATTCCCGGAATTCGACCCGGAAAGCGTACCGCCGAGTACGTGAATTCGATTCTGACCCGAATCACTCTGGTTGGCGCTCTGTATCTGGCGCTGATCGCGATTATCCCGGAATTTCTTTATACCGGGTTCCATGTTCAGAACCTTCCGTTTGTCGGGCCCAGGCTGGACGCGACTTTGCCGCAGTGGTTTACGCAGGGACTTCGGGTGAACTTCTACTTTGGCGGCACGTCGCTGTTGATTGTCGTCGGCGTGGCAATGGATACTATTCAGATGGTCGAGTCGCAGTTGATCATGCGTCACTATGACGGTTTCCTGAAAAAGAGCCGCATCCGCGGGAGGCGGGGTTAATGGGTCGTAAGATTGTGATCTTGTTGGGGCACCCCGGCGCCGGCAAGGGCACTCAGTCACGGGCGATCGTGCGCCGACTCGGCATCCCGCACATTTCCACCGGAGACATGCTTCGCGAGGCCGTCGCCAGCAATACGTCATTCGGACGGGAAGCCAAGCAGAAAATGGACGCCGGCGAACTGGTCAGTGACGAGATTGTTAACGGCATCGTTGCCGAGCGGATCCAGCAGGAAAATTGCAAGAAAGGATTCATTCTCGATGGTTATCCGCGGACGGTTCAGCAGGCCGAAGCGTTCAATTCGGAAATCACCCAGGACGACCAACTTTTCGTTATTGAAATCAGCGCGGAGGCCGAAGGCCTGACAAACCGGTTGGTCGGCCGCTTGATGTGCTCCAATTGCGGCGCGATCTACAACGTTCAGAGCCGGATCCCGAAACTCGAAGGCATTTGCGATGATTGCGGCGTGAAGCTTGTGCGCCGCTCCGATGACCGCGAAGATTTGATTCGGGAGCGTTTTCGGACCTATCAGGAGGAAACGTATCCTCTAGTGAAGTTCTACAAGGACCTGGGCGTGTATTACCAGGTCGACGGCATGAGGCCTATCGAAGAGGTAACACAAAAAATTCTATCGATCATTGTTAACGGTGAAACCCTCACGCCGACCCCTAAAGGAGGAAAGCAGTCGTTTGCCTAAAGAAGATGCCATTGAAGTCATAGCAACAGTGATCGAGCCCTTGCCAAACGCGATGTTTCGCGTCGAGCTGGAAAATAAACACCAGGTGCTTGCGCATATTTCGGGGAAAATGCGCAAGAATTTTATTCGCATCCTTCCGGGAGACAAGGTGTCGGTCGAACTTTCACCGTACGATCTGACTCGAGGGCGGATCGTGTATCGGTATAAATAAATTGCGAGTTTCGAATTGCGAATTTCCAATTGGGATTTGTCTTTATGAAAGTTAGAGCATCAGTCAGAAAAATTTGTGACAAGTGCAAGATAGTGCATCGCAAGCGAGTAGTGCGCGTGATTTGTGTCAACACCAAGCACAAGCAGCGCCAGGGTTAAATTCGAAATTCGCAATTCGAATTTCGAAATCGTTTCCGGAGGTTTTTAAATGGCACGTATTGCGGGTGTGGATCTTCCGCCGAATAAGCGAGTCGAGATCGGCCTCACGTACATTTACGGCATTGGACGTTCTCAGGCGAATAACATTCTCAATGCCGCCGGCGTCAACCTTGACACCAAAATTCGCGAGTTGAACGATGACGAGATCAACAAGATCCGAAAGATCATCGAAGAGCAGTACCGGGTCGAAGGCGACCTTCGCAAGGAGATCTCGTTCAACATCAAGCGGCTGATGGAAGTGAGCGCCTATCGTGGCTTGCGCCACCGCCGCGGGTTGCCGACTCGGGGCCAGCGCACCCACACGAACGCGCGCACACGGAAAGGCCCACGGCGCGGCGCGATCGCCGTTCGCAGAAAGGCGACGGCAAAGACATAGTTCTTATTTCGGATTTCGGATTGCGGATTTGTAGAAACGCTCAATCCAGCCGTCAGCCAAAATCCGCAATCCGCAATCGGAGTGATCGATGGTTCAGCCCAAAAAGAAAGGCGCAAAGAAGAAAGAAAAAAAGATCGTGCCGAGCGGTGTGGCACACATTCAGGCCACATTCAACAATACCGTCGTCACGATCGCTGACATGGAAGGCAACGTTGTTTGCTGGTCGAGCGCCGGCTCCCTTGGCTTCAAAGGGTCACGAAAGGGAACACCGTTCGCTGCGCAGCAGGCGGCCATGACGGCAGGGAATCGGGCGCGCGAAGCAGGCATGCGGACACTCGAAGTGAGCGTGAAGGGACCAGGGTCCGGCCGCGATTCGGCCATACGGGCCCTGCAGACTGCCGGCCTCGAAGTTCGCGCAATTCGCGACGTTACCCCCATCCCCCATAACGGGTGCCGTCCACCAAAAAGAAGGAGAGTTTAATTCTCAAGGAGATGCAGCTTGGCTAGATACATTGGACCTGTATGCAGGTTGTGCCGGAGAGAGGGAATGAAGCTGTTCCTGAAGGGAGAACGATGCTTCAAGCCTTCCTGCGGGATCGAAAAGCGAAACTTCCCGCCCGGCCAGCACGGACGCGATCGAAGGGCAAAGATCATCGGATACGGGCTTCAGCTTCGCGAAAAGCAAAAGGTGAAGCGCATCTACGGAGTTCTTGAGAACCAATTCCGATCCTATTTTGAGCGTGCCGTCCGTCAGAAGGGCGTTACCGGCGAGAACCTGCTGGCGCAGCTTGAGCGGCGTTTGGACAACGTGCTTGTGCGCCTTGGCTTTGCCACAACCCACGCGCAGGCGAGGCAATTTGTCCGGCATGGTCACGTCGTGGTGAATGGGAAGAAGGTGAACATCCCTTCTTACCAGGTCTCCATTGGCGATGAGATCGGCGTCAAGGAGAAAATGAAGAAGAATGTTCAGGTCGTGAACGCGCTCGAGCTGGTGGGCGGCCGTGGAACTCCGCATTGGCTGGAACTGAGCAGCGAAAATGTGTCCGGAAAAGTCCTCAGCCTGCCGAAACGCGAAGACATCAACCTGCCTATACAGGAAAGAATGATCGTGGAGTTGTACTCCAAATAAATTCGCCGCGTAATTTGCGGCCCGCAAGGGGACATTGAATGCTTTGGAAAGGTTTCCAAAAACCAAAACGATTAACGGTCGTTGCCGATCCTCCGGCAACGGATCAGTATGCACAGTTCTCTGCTCAGCCATTTGAACGAGGATTCGGCACGACCATTGGTAATGCGCTCCGCCGAGTCCTGCTGTCGTCCATCGAGGGCGCAGCAATCACTGCCGTGAAGATCGAAGGTGTTTTGCACGAGTTTTCATCGATTCCGGGTGTAGTCGAAGATGCCACCGACATTATTCTCAATCTGAAACAGATCCCGCTGAAACTGCACGGCGAGGGACGGAAGACGATTTACCTCAAGGGTACTCATCCAGGCGTGTACACGTCCGGCAACATTGAGCATGATGCGGATATCGAGATTCTCGACAAGACCATCTACATCGGTACCGTTAGCGAAGGCGGTTCGCTTCAAATCGAAATGCGCGTGCAGAACGGCCGCGGCTATGTTTCGGCCGACCGGAATTTCGATGAAGACCTGGGCATTGGCTATATTCCGGTCGATTCGGTCCACTCGCCGGTTCGGAAGGTGAACTACTATATCGAAGCTGCGCGCCTGGGCCAGGTGACCGACTACGACAAGCTCACCATCGAGATCTGGACGAACGGTTCAATCGGCCCTCAGGACTCTCTCGGATTGGCTGCAAAGCTCATCAAAGATCACATGCAGATCTTTATTCAGTTTGAAGAGAAGCCGGAACCGGTGGAAGAGCCTGCCGAAATACGGCATGATGCCGTGATCGAACACCTGAACAAGTCCGTAGACGAGTTGGAGCTTTCGGTCCGCTCATACAACTGCCTGAAGAATGCAAACATTCGCACTATTGGCGAGCTTGTAACCAAGACCGAAGCTGAGATGCTCAAGACGAAAAACTTCGGACGCAAGTCGCTGAACGAAATTAAGGAAATTCTTCAGGGCATGGGCCTTTCCCTTGGCATGAGACTAGATGAGCACGGACGGCCCGTCGCCCCCGCGTCCGCCGAGCAGACCGTCTAACTCAGAGGCTTACTATGAGACACAGAAATGCGCATCGGAAGCTCAGCCGGAATACCTCGCATCGGCGAGCTCTCCTGCGGAACCTTGTTACCGATTTTCTCGACCACGGGCGCTTGATGACCACTCTGCCGAAAGCGAAGGAAGTGCGCCCGCTTGCGGAAAAGATGATCACCCTCGGCAAGCGCGATAGTCTTCATGCGCGTCGCCAGGTGCACGCCTACCTTCTGAGAGAAGCCATTGTGCAAAAACTATTCGATACGATCGCTCCCCGCTTTGCCGACCGTCACGGCGGCTACAGCCGCATCATCAAACTCGGCAACCGCAGAGGCGACGGCGCGGATCTGGCCATCATCGAATTGCTCGGAAGCGAGCTCGAAGTGAAAAAGGCCGAGCGCGCCGAGAAGGCCAAGGATAAAGAAGCCAAGACCGAGGGGAAGAAAAAGAAAGAAGAAGAGGAAGAGTAACCCAAAACGGGAGGGGCAACATCGAAGGACGGAGGGAAAGATTCTTTTAACCCAAGAATTTTCCCTCCGTCCTGAATTGCCCCTCCCGTTTTTGCGCGGCGAGAGTGCCATCCGGCGCCATCGAAATCGCCATGGCAAGTGCGACGACAGTTTTACGGACCGGCAGGGGGACAATCAAAGAAAATACGACTTGCGGAAATCAGGGGCGAACGGTCAGACGACAACATTGAAGTCGGGAAATCCGCTCCCCAATTAAGACTGACTCCAACAGGACGGACTACCGCCCGACGAGGTCAGGTCTGGTATCATTTAAATGTGCCTTCCGAAAACGACGATTTCCATGTAGACCTGACATTCTCCGGGGAGGACCGGCACCATGCCCGTCTAATCGCCGGCATTGTGGCCGCTGTGGCGATTCTCTTCATGGTCGCAACAATGACGACGAACCTTGCGACGCACCTCCTGCCGATGGAGGACAGGTACATGCAGATCCTTGTGCCCGTTGCTGCGGATGGCGGCGAACCCCTTTCTCTCAAAACTCTGGATCACCAGATTACGGGCAATACCATCTCGGTGCGCGGTACGATTGTGAACCGCACCGAGTACCCCGTGTCTGATATCGTGGCTGTAGTGGAAATGCAGGACACCACGGGCCGCTTTCCGCAAACGGTCGAGGTTCCTATTCGGCCCCGGGAACTACCGCCTCAAGTGCCCGGCGAGTTCATGACAACGGCCACGCTGCAGGAGAAACCCGCAGGCTATCTCGTTAAGTTCCGGCTTGCCGATGGACCCTTTGTTCCCCACAAAGATGATCGCGCGGCGACGTTCGGCGTCACGGTAAAATAGATGAGCACTGCTCGTCGTGTAGGTCTTTCAATCTTGCTGGTAGCTGCAGGCTTTATGCCCGCGCGAGCGCAAGCCCCAACTCTTCGCTTCGAACTGTCGACAAATGCTCGACCTGCCTCGGGCCGTCTCTTTGTCATCATCGGCAAGACGGACCGGCCTGAGCCTCGAAACACGATAGGCGAAACCGGAATGAATGCCACGCCGATCCTGGCTCGGGATGTTAAGAATTTCGGACTCGGCATCACCGCTGCGGTCGACCGGACTGCCGCAATTTTCCCAATCGAAAGTCTCGATGTGCTTCCAGCCGGTGATTACTACGTCCAAGCTCTGTTCGACTCGAACATCGATCTGAAATCAGTGAACGCGCCGGGTAATCTGTACAGCGACATTCAGCGGGTTCATCTCGACCCTCGCCGCGGCAGCACGGTGAAACTGGAGTTGACGAAGGTTATTCCACCGGAGCAACCGCCGCCCGACGATCCATATGTGAAGTACGTCAAGATCCAGTCGAACCTTCTGACGCGGTTTCACGGAAGGCCCATCTACCTGCGCGCGGGGCTGATTTTGCCAAAGGACTATGATCTCGATGAGAACCGGCATTATCCGCTGCGAATTCACATTGCTGGCTACGGGACGAGATATACATCGGTGCAACGTTTGATGGCGCCTAGCTCGGAATTTCGCAGGATGTGGCTTGCCGATGATACGCCACGAATGGTCTATCTGCAGCTCGATGGCGATGGACCGTACGGCGATCCATACCAGGTGAATTCGGATAACAATGGACCGTACGGCGACGCGATCACTCAAGAACTCATTCCCCACATAGAAAAGAAATTCCGCGTTATCCCGCAACCCTATGCCCGCGTGCTCGACGGAGAATCAACCGGGGGCTGGGTTTCACTTGCCCTGAAGGTTTTTTATCCCGACTTCTTCAACGCGGTGTGGTCCTCGTGCCCGGACGGTGTGGACTTTCGCGGTTTTCAGCTCATCGACATTTACAAAGACAAGAATGCCTACGTCGACGAGCATGGTGTCGCGCGCCCGAGCAAGCGCGATATCAACGGCAATGTGGAATTCACGATCCGACACGAATGCCAGATGGAAAACGTCATGGGACAGGGCGATAGCTGGACGATGTCCGGCCAGCAATGGGGCGCATGGAACGCGGCCTACGGTCCGCGCGGCCGAGATGGCCGGCCGGTGCCGCTCTGGGATCCCAAGTCAGGGGAGATCAACAAATCCATCGTCGAGCATTGGAAGAAATACGATCTGCGTCTTGTCCTTGAACAGAACTGGAAAACGCTTGGTCCCAAGGTTCGCGCCAAAATCCACATCTCTGTTGGGGATGCTGACAGTTACTTTCTGAACAATGCCGTTCACATGCTGGATGACTTTCTTAAAAGAGCAGATCCACCGGCTGAGGCACGCCTCACGTATGGTGCCAGGCAGGGTCATTGCTGGAGTATCCTCACAGAAGGCCAGATGATGGAGGAAATGTTCGTGGCCATCGAACAATCGAAACCGCCGCGGTCTGCCCTTTGGGAGGAGCAGAAGAGTGTCGAAGTAGCCGTCGGTCCGTCAGGCACCGATTACCGGCGGCCGACTCGCTGCTCGCGTTGTTTGTTCGCGGCGTCACCGAGGGGTTTATTCACGCGGCCAACCGCCGGCTGGTGCTTCAGGAGACGGATCCCGAGCGGTTGCTGAACCTACTGGCCAGTTATACTCCTCCTCAGGTTGAAAAATGGATTGATCGCGATGAGTCCTAGAGCCCTTCTTACTTTATCGATTCTGCCGGACCGCTATGCAATTTGCCGCCTTGACCCGAAGGCTGCAGTGCCGGGGTGGACGTCGAGCGGCGATTTTGTATCCATCACTCGATCGGCCGGCGAACTGTCTATCGTTTGTCCCGAGAAAAACGTGCCCCACAACGTCATTGGTGAAACCGGTTGGCGTACCTTCAAGTGTGAGGGACCCTTGGATTTTTCGCTTGCCGGTATTGTTGTCTCATTGGCCGAACCGCTGGCCGACGCCGGCGTTGCGATCTTTCCAATCGCCACGCACGACACCGATTATTTGCTGATAAGAGAGCCGCAACTCGAAATCGCTATAGAGGCGCTTACGGCCTACGGCCATGCCGTCCGTGTCCAGCCTACCTAAGCTCTACGGCGAGCTTGCCTCATGGTTCCACTTACTGTCCGCTCCGGCAGACTACGCCGAAGAAGCGGAATTCGCACGCAATTTGCTAGTACAGGCAAGTTCCACACCGCCACGTACATTGCTCGAGCTCGGTTCGGGAGGAGGCAACAACGCATCGCATCTCAAAGTGCATTTTCAGATGACCCTCGTCGACTTGTCGTCCGGGATGCTCGATTTGAGCCGTGCCCTAAACCCCGAATGTGAGCACCTCGTTGGCGACATGCGAAGTCTGCGGCTGGACCGTGTCTTCGATGCGGTGTTCGTCCATGATGCCATCATGTATATGACCACCGAAGATGAACTGCGCCAGGCCGTCGAAACTGCGTTTATCCATTGCAAGGCGGGCGGCGCGGCCGTGTTCATGCCGGATGTTGTCCGTGAAAATTTTGTATCACTGACGACACATGGCGGGCATGACGATGAAGGCCGTGGCATCCGATACATCGAATGGACGTTCGATTCTGATCCTTCCGACACAACCTACACAGTGGATTTCGCATATCTCCTTCGCGAAGGGAACAGGCCGGTTCGTGTCGTGCATGATCACCATGTGTTTGGGCTTTTCTTGAAAGAAGTGTGGTTGCAGCTATTGCAGGATGCCGGCTTCACTCCCAGTGTTGTCGCGGATCCCTGGGGGCGCCTGGTGTTTGTTTGTAGCCGGGAATGATGGGGGAAATTCGGGGACAGGTCACTAATGTCTCGTACTTCAGAAATTAGTGACCTGTCCCCGAATTTCCCCCTCTCTTGAGATTCTTCTTCTCAATCTTTGCCCACGTATCGCGCAGAGTGACGGTGCGATTGAAGACAAGCGCGTCTGGTTTGGAGTCCAGATCGACACAGAAGTAACCCTGTCGCTCAAACTGAAACCGGTCCCCGGGCTTCACATTCTTCAGACTGGGTTCTACCTGACATGAGACCAGCAACTCGAGCGAGTTCGGATTGATCGGAGCATCGTCTGCCGGCCGCTCTTCATTAAAAAGGCGGTCGTAGAGGCGCACCTCGGCCGGAACGGCATGAGCCGCGGACACCCAATGCAGCGTGGCTTTAGGCGAGCGTCCATCCGGAGAATCGCCGCCGCGCGTTGCCGGATCATAGGTGCAGCGGAGTTCGACAATGTTTCCGGATGCGTCTTTGACGACTTCCTTGCAAGTGATGAAGTACGCATAGCGGAGGCGCACCTCGCGGCCTGGCGCGAGCCGGAAAAATTGCTTCGGTGGATCCTGGCGAAAGTCGTCGCGTTCAATGTAGAGCACCTTCGAGAAGGGCACCTTCCGCGTACCCGCGCTTGCGTCCTCGGGGTTATTCACCGCATCAAGCTCTTCGGTCTGGCCTTCCGGATAGTTTTCGATAACGACTCGAAGCGGGCGCACAACCGCCATAACTCGAGAAGACCGCCTATTGAGGTCATCACGAATGGCATGTTCGAGTTGAGCAACATCCACCACGGCGTCCCGCTTCGCAACACCGATTGCGTCGCAGAAATTTCGAATTGCTTCCGGTGTATATCCACGCCGCCTCAATCCGCTGAGCGTCGGCATTCGTGGATCGTCCCATCCCTTGACGAGACCTTCGTGAACCAGAGTCAGGAGCTTTCGTTTGCTCAACACCGTATAGCTGAGATTCAAGCGAGCAAACTCGATCTGCACCGGGCGATATGGAACAGGAAGGTTATCCAGAAACCAATCGTAAAGCGGGCGATGATCTTCAAATTCAAGCGTGCAGAGAGAGTGCGTGATTCCCTCCAGCGCATCCGAGATCGGGTGAGCGTAGTCATACATGGGATAGATTACCCATTGGGTGCCGGCACGGTAATGAGCCACGTGCATAATGCGGAATAGGACAGGGTCCCGCATGTTGACATTCGGTGACGCCATATCGATTTTCGCGCGGAGCACATGCGTACCATCTTCGAACTCGCCTGCCCGCATGCGCTCGAAGAGGTGGAGGTTTTCTCTGACAGGGCGGTTCCGATAGGGGCTTTCCCTGCCGGCCTCGGTCAGCGTTCCGCGATGCTCGCGGATTTCATCGGCGGTCAAGCTGTCGACATACGCCTTCCCGTCTTTGACCAGTTGAACCGCGTACTCATAGAGCTTTCCGAAATAATCTGACGCATAGTACAACCGGTCATCCCAATCGAAGCCGAGCCAGTGGACATCCGTCTTGATCGACTCTTCAAATTCGACGGTTTCTTTGCTGGGATTTGTGTCATCAAACCGCAGATTGCAGAGGCCGTTGTTCTCGGCAGCCACTCCAAAATTCAAGCAGATCGATTTCGCATGGCCAATATGCAGATACCCGTTCGGCTCGGGGGGGAAGCGCGTGTGCACGCGGCCATCGTTCTTATTGGCGCTCACGTCTTCGGCGACACGCGCGCGTATGAAGTCTAGTGAGGATGAAGCTTCCAGATCAGGCATTTTCATAGTGATAAAACGTTAAATTTTAGCATAGACTTCATACACTTGCCGCGGGGAGGTTTAGGATGAGTGGATAAACGTGGCCATTGCGCCCCTCACCCGGCTTTCGGCCCGCCCTCTCCCGGTGGGGGAGGGCTCGTGTTTCCACCCGTGATGACGGCCACCACAGCGCCTTGCATGCGAACCTTGCCCTCGGCAACGGCGGCGAACGCGGCAGCAGCGGCGCCTTCGGCGAGTAACTTCTCACGGTTCAGCAAATGAAAGATGGCGGATTTGATCGTCTCCTCGGAAACGAGTACGACGTCATCCACGTATTTCTGAATGATGGGAAAAGTAACAGTCTGGAGGTCGACGTTGCCGGCAATACCGTCTGCAACGGACGGGAGATCCGGAATCGTCACCATGTGTCCTGCCTTCAATGAATGGTAGATCGCGGCCGAGGCCTCGGTTTGAACACCGATAACGCGAACCGCAGGACGAAGTTGTTTCACCGCCGCTGCCACGCCGGCTGCAAGCCCTCCGCCACCAATTGGAACAACAATGTCGGTTACGCCGGGCAGTTGCTCCAAGATCTCGAAAGCCAGCGTGCCCTGTCCAAGTATGACAAGCGGATCGTTGTAGGGCGAAACAAACGCATAGTGCTCGGTGTTCCTCGCCAGGCCGAGCGCATATGCCTCCGCTTCGTCGTAGTTTGCACCTTCGATGCGCAAGTCAACGGAGTACTTCTGAATCGCTTCGATTTTCGTCTGCGGAGCCGACGCTGGCACAACAACCGTGCACGGCAGTTTGAAAAAGGATGCAGCTCGCGCAACAGCCTGGCCGTGGTTTCCAGCCGACACAGTCAGGACCGTGCGTCCGTCGGCTTTTTCCACCAGCTCGAAAAGGTGTGCGAATGCACCGCGAACTTTGAACGAATGTGTATGTTGAAGGTTTTCGAGCTTGAGAAAAAGGTTGCCGATTTCGCAGGCAACGACGGGTGTCGCCCGGATGTGCGGCTGAATGCGCGCTCGAACGTGCCGGAATTCCGTGAGTGTCATTCGAGCTGTAGTTTGTCCGCCAGCTCCATCCACTCGATCTTGCTCCGAAGTGCGACGACTTCTCCAATGATGATGATGCCAGGCGGCCGGATCTGTTCAATCCGGTTTGTAATGTCGCCCAGAGTTCCGATGCGGCAATCCTGATCGGGACGCGTTCCGTTCGAGATCACGGCAACAGGAATCGAAGAGGCGCACTCGCCCGACAAAAGACTTCCAATAATCGTCCGGATGCGAGCGAGGCCCATCAGAACCACTACCGTCCCGCCGGCTTTCACCAGCGCGCGAGCGGCAAGCCACTCGGGCGATTCAAGGTCGTGGGACCGGCTGCCCGCGATCACCATGAAAGAATGCGCGTAATCGCGGTGCGTCACTGGAATTCCGGCATATGCCGGGACGGCGATTGCGCTCGACACGCCGGGCACAATTTCGAAGGGAATTCCCGCTTGCGATAACGCACGGGCTTCTTCAGCGCCACGGCCGAAAACGAAAGGGTCACCACCCTTCAAGCGGCAAACCGTTTTTCCCTCGCGGGCTTTTTCGACCATGAGCCACTGAATGCGCTCTTGTTGGAGGTCTTCGTCGCCTGCTTCCTTTCCGACATTGATGACTTCGGCGTCCGGCCGCACTTCGCCGAGCAAGCGCATATCGATTAAACGATCATGGAGCACCACGTCCGCTTCCCGCAAACACATGAGCCCGCGTACCGTGATCAGGTCGGGATTTCCCGGTCCCGCGCCGACAATGAATACAGTTCCCAAATGCTTCACAGTGTTCTCTCCGGGCACACGAAATCTTCGATGATTTCCTGCAAACGCCGCTCGGCCCCGTTGCTGTCATTCTGTTCGAGAAGCGTTATCACGTCCGAATCCAGGATTCGATAGTGCAACGCCTTTCGATTGCGTTCGTGTTGAACGCGCCGGCGAATTTCCGGCCGGGCTCGAGCCAGGAGATCCAACAACCGTTCATATTCCGGGCCCAGCATTCGCGAGAACCGGCCCCTCAATCTGGCGGCCAGTGCCGGACTCGTGCCACTGGTCGAAATCGCAATCGTCAGATCGCCTCGCCGAACAACCGCCGGCATGATGAAGTCGCACAACGAGGGCTGATCTGCCGTGTTCACAAGAGTTCCCACCGTGCGCGCTTCGTTCCATACGGCCGTGCTGACGTCCGCGTCGTCTGTGGCTGAGAGAACCAACGCTGCGCCACTACAATCGCCCCGACGATACGGACGCTTGTGCAGCTCGACTCGTTTTTCATCCGCAAGCGCTGACAGACGCGGAGTCACCTCTGGACTCACGACGCTTATCAGTGCTCCGGTTTCGAGCAGCGATTCCACTTTACGCTCGGCCACTTCACCACCCCCGATGACTACGGCCCGCTTGCCCTTGAGATTCAAATAAACCGGATAAAACATATGCGCTGGACGAGGGACGATGGGACAGACCCCTCGTCCCCTATTTCGCGAAGAAGTCTGCGACGGCCTGGGCCATCGAACCCATCTTCGACTGTTTCGGGACAATTTGCGGGAGCAGACCTCTCTCGCCAAGAGCGCGACTGGTCACTTCCCCAATGGAGGCGATGACAAAGTCGTCCTTCAGGGTCCTTTCAAGCTCTGTCGAGAGGCCCAGCTCCGAAGCGATGTCGAAAAGCATCCGGACCTGGGGTGCGCTGGTAAACGTCAGGACCTGCACTTCGCGGTTTATGATTCTCGTGATGAAACCCTGAACCGATTTGCGGTCCGCAGCCGTCCCATATGCGTAAACCTGGACCGGTTCGACATGGGCGCCCTTGGATTCGAGCGCCGACGCGAGTTGTGGATTCGGTATCCCATAGAGTTGCACGCCCACTCGACGGCCCTGAAGATCACGAGGCCGCAGCGTCTCTATCACTCCTTCGGTTGTCGGAATTTCTGGTGTGACGTCGACGCGCACGCCGAACTGGCGAAGCGCTGCGACGGGTTTGGGACCTCTGACGACCACGGTCAGTTTGTCCAATGCACACAGGAACTGGTCTCTCACACCGATCGACTCGGCTTCCGAAATCAGAAATTTGGCGCCGACTCCCGTCAAGAAGATCATCATGTCGAGATTCCCCGACACCACAAGCCGGACAAAATCCCTCAGTTCGTCCCGATTTTCCAAGGGCTTTTCTTCCAACAGCGGGCATGCATCGACGTGAGCCCCAAGACGCTGGAAGAGCGTTGAGAACTCCTTGGTGTAGCGATGCTCGGTAATCGCGACGGTGATGTTTTCAAGTGGCTGCATCATACGTCCATAAAGCAAAAAGCCCGCCGGCTGCGGCGGGCACTTCCGGGAGATCGACCTAAGGCCTCAACTCCCTTGGAGAAGTACCCAAGTCATACAACAGCAAGCCTGTGTTGAGGTTACCGACTTTTTTCTCATATCTAGTGCCATACATTACCACATCTGGCCGAGTACAATCTAATCACTGAAAGCCGGTGTGTAATCAGATGTGCGACTCAGGAATCCGGAAACACACCGCAGTTCCAACTGGCAAGCCGGCTTTTCAATAGCTGATTTGCGATGAGTCTGGGTCTGGAGTCGCACTTCGGATTACGCCCGAAAAGGTCGACTCCGGTATCATGCCTGACTATGTATGACGCGGCATATCAGGGAAGCCGTGGCGCGTTCAGTGAGGATGCCGCTTTCAAACTCCTCACTTCAGCCGCACGCCTGCTACCACAAGATACTCTAGAAGATGTTTTCAACGCAGTGACACGCGGTGAGGCCCGCTTCGGAGTCGTTCCGATCGAGAACACGCTGGCCGGATCGATCCATCGATGCTACGACCTCTTATTCGAACACGATTTGAAAATCGTAGGCGAGACGGTTTGCCAAATCGTGCATGCTCTCATTGCCCTGCCAGGCGTGGCTTTTGACGAGATTCGCAAAGCGCTGTCTCATCCCGTTGCGCTTGCCCAATGTGAACTCTTTTTCCGACGCAACCCACAAATTCAAGCCGTTTCCGTCTACGACACGGCCGGCGCCGTTGAGAGCATCATGCGCGAGGGTCTCCGGAACTCTGCCGCCGTGGCCAGCCAGCGGGCGGCGGAAGTTTATGGTGGAGTGATTTTAGCCGACGCTATCCAGGATCACGCCGAGAACTACACGCGATTCTTACTCATCACACGATCTGCTCCCGTCGTTCCACAACTGCCGGCGACGGAATACAAGACAACGATCGTCTTCGGCGTCGGCAACATTCCCGGCGCCCTTTATCATTCCCTCCGCCCATTTGCTGAGCGCGGCATTGACCTCGCAAAGATCGAGAGCCGGCCGCTACGCGGATCTCCATTTGAATACCTTTTCTACTTGGACCTGATCGGCCGCGCGGATTCTGCACCCGTTTCCGACGCTTTGGCTGAGCTGGCTGCGCAAGCTAAATCCGTTCGCGTACTTGGTACGTTTCCTCGATCTAAGGGCTAGCTCACGCGCGCCAGGAGAGTCTTCACTTCGGGGGATTGGTCTGTTTGAACGCGGACCGCGAATCGTTCCTTCGGATCTTTGCTGTAGCGACTCAGTGTGAACTCGGTTCCGTCTAGAATCCGCTTGAACAGGGCCGACAGCGCCGGTTGCAGTTCGAGGAAGGTGGCGTCCTCATTCGGGGTGTTGAGCCTGTCGTTGGCGATGATCAGGAGTTCATCCGTCCGGAAGCGAAGCCGTCGGGCGAGGCCCGGATCTGCTTCCAAGAGGCAGCAGCCTCGAAGCACGAACTTCAAAATCGTGACAAAGCCGTCATGGATTGTCACGCTGGCGGGTTGCTTGCGGTTGTAGAGAAGTCCCATCCGCCCGTCGCCCATATCGATGCTGAAATTTCCCTGGTGAGCCACCAGCAGAATACCAGGTCCATGGTGGATGTGGCTGTAGTTATGGACGTCGACCAGAAGGTGGTCTTGCACAATCTGTTTCTGGATCCAGGTATGAAAGATCGGAATGAAGTCCGTTACCTGGAGCGGTACAGGCTCGGCTACGAAGACCTTGATCCCAAGTCGATGCACGTCCATTAACGAATCCCCGCAGCTTTTTCAGTATGAACGGGCGGCCGAAGCGGGGCCACCGTGCTCCGTCGTTCCGTAAGGAGGTCGTAGCAGGCGTACGCCGATTCAATGAATAACTGCGCTTCCTCCACCGTGCGGTGTGCCTGGTCGCGCGTGTGCTCGTGGGGCGGCGACGCGTGGCGTTTGAATAGGTATTGAGCGAACCTGCTACCGGCGTACCGATCACCGAGCAATTGCGTGTCATAGAAGCGTGTGCGGAACTCGTTCACCACGGTATCGGGGGCGTCGGTAACATCCTGAAACTGAGTTTTCACAAGAGAAATGGCGGCCTGGAGCATGGCCCGGTAAGCGAGCGCGTCGGCTTGGGCATAGTCTCCCTCATCCAACCGCAGTTGACCTTCGAAAACCATTCTCTCTGCGGCCGCCAAGTCAAACTGCGCGACCGAGACGACTTCACCTGCGCACTCTCCTACTCCCAGGTCACCGATGCTGAATTCTCGAGGATCGCCCCAATCTGAATAGAAGGATGGGTCCTGTTCGTAAGCGGGGACTTGCATCAACGGCTCCAGCATGTTCCTCAGTTCCTGTTTCCCGATGCGTTTTACGAATACCTGGAACGTCTCGGTTTCCTGGCGCTCCCGGACGAAGCGGTCGGTGATGCGTTCCACCACTTCGGGAATGCGCCTGGACGGCACAGTTCCCATGGCGAGGCCATAGGCGCCGGCGTTATCTTGCCACTTGCCGCCGAGCACAACCTGAAAGTGAGGGACCTTGCGGTTGCCGATCGTTCGGCTGGTTCCATAAAAGCCAAGATCGGCGACGTGGTGCTGCCCGCATGAATTGAAACAGCCGCTGATTTTGATGCGCAGATTCTTGACGGCCTCGTCGAGGTTGAAAAACTTTCCGGCCAGCCGTGTACGGATTTCAGCAGCAAGACCACGCGAAGAGGCGATTCCCAACTTGCAGGTGTCCGTGCCTGGGCATGCGGTGACATCCACGATGGTACCGGCTCCGGCGTCACCTAATCCGATCCGCTTCAGTTCGCGGTAGAGGTCAGGCAGGTCGGCTTCCGAGACCCAGCGCAGGACAATGTTCTGTTCTACCGTGGTTCTTACATTGTCTCCGCTGAAGCGCCGCGCAACGTCGGCGAGTCCGCGCGTCTGCCAGGCGGAGAGATCTCCCAATGGCAGAGTGATGGCAGCCACTGCGTATCCCGCCTGCCTCTGGCAATAGACATTGGTCCGATACCACTCATCGAAACCTTCGGTACGCTGCCGCCCATTGAGCGGACTGGCTTCCCGGCTTGGTTTCTCTTTGTACTTCTCCACAGCCGTAAGGTAGCCGGTCCAACGCGGATCCACAGGCATGGTCTTGCGTTCTTCCAGAACGATTCTGCGGAATTCATCGATGCCCAGCTTTGTGACGAGGAACTTGATTCGAGCCGCCGCACGGTTCTTCTTCTCACCCAATCGCGCGAAAACTCTGGCAATCGCTTGAGAAATCGGAAGCAGTTCTTCCTCGGGCAGGAAGGAATCCAAAAGTTTCGCCTGATGGGGTACAGCGCCAAGTCCGCCGCCAACGTAAAGCTCGAAGCCCCGCTTTTCCTCGCCATTTTCGACTCGCTTTACGGCAATGCAACCCATGTCATGCATGTTCACCAGGCCGCAGGCTCGCTCCCGGCAACCCGAGAAAGCGATCTTGAACTTCCGGCCGAAGCCTTGGGCATCGGGGTGTCCCAGCAAAAACCTGGAGGAGGCTTTGGCGTACGGCGTCACATCGAAGACTTCATCGCGGCATACGCCGGCCAGGGGGCAAGCCGTGACGTTCCGGATGGAGTTGCCGCAGGCTTCCCGCGTCGTGATGCCAACGGCCGCAAGCCGTCGCATCAGCGCGGGCGTATCGTCGATATGAACGTAATGAAGCTGAAAATCCTGGCGCGTCGTGACGTGAAGGACACCGTCGGAGTATTCCTCAGCGAGCTCTGCCAGAGCGTCCATCTGGTCCGGCGTAAGACCTCCAAAAGGGATTTTGATCCGCTGCATTCCCGGCGCGTCCCACAGCGTATCCGGCCCCTTCGTCATGTCGCTAAGGTATTGAAGCTCCTGCGTACGGATTCCGTCATGCCGATGGCCGTTGTCGTACCTCTGGCCGTAGACGCCCCTGCGAAGCCGCGTCTCTGCGAAGATTTTCTCGTCCAGCTTTCCCGACCTCCGCAGCGCGATCTGCGTTTCAAACACGTCGATCTCTTCCTCAAGTTGAGAATCCATCTTGCTGGCAAGCTTTTCTTTCCAGGTAGGCATTACAACCTCTCGGTACGGCATTTTTCCTTGTTTGATCGAATTTGTCAACAATCGAGAGACGGATCGCATCTAGGTTGAGCCCGGGTTGCGTTTGGTTTGTGGAAATCTCCTGTCTTTTGATATAGATAAAGCTAAGGGCATCATGACCAGCCGCGGAATTCGCGGATTACGCGGATGGCGCGCGAGGATGTGTGCACCATCCGTGGAATCCGCGCAATCCGCCGCTGGTCTTCATCCTGTCCCGAATTTTCAATGTCTGTGTTAAAGTCCTCGGACCATGAGTCTTCCGGTGCTTTCGATTGTCGCGTTTGCGATTGCCATCATCATCAGTTGTGTGTCGCAAATCAACGTCGGGTTCCTGTCCATCGCTTTTGCATTTATCATAGGTGTTTTTTTCGGGGGGATGAAGGTTGCTGATGTGGCGGCGGGATTTCCGACAAGTTTGTTTCTCATCCTGGTTGGCGTGACGCTGTTGTTCAGCCAAGCCAGTGTGAATGGCACGCTCGACAAGGTGGCGAAGCAGAGCGTGAAGTTGGCGCGTGGAAATGTGGGTGTGATCCCGGTCCTTTTTTTTTCCCTGGCGGCGGGATTGGCGACAATTGGGGCAGGGAACATCGCGACGACGGCGCTGCTGGCGCCGGTGGCAATGACCGTTGCGGGGAATTTAGGAATCAGCGGGTTTCTGATGACCGTTGCCGTCTGTTGTGGGGCCAATTCCGGGGCGCTTTCCCCGTTTGCCCCGACAGGAGTTATCGCCAATGGACTGCTCGCGCGAATCGGGATTACCGGGCAGGCATGGCCGACTTTTTTCAATAACTTCATTGCCGAAGGTTTTGTTGGTCTCAGCGGATACTTCCTCCTCGGGGGATACAAGCTCTTCTCACGTACGGCCTCGCGGAAGGCGGTACATAAGGACGATAGGCTATTGGCCCATGAGGGGCCGTTTACGTGGGAACAGAAGCTGACACTGTTGGTGATCGGCGCCCTGCTGATTTCTGTATCATTCTTTGGTATCGACGTCGGAATGGGAGCCATCATCGGGGCGGTGATCTTGACAGTTTGCCGGGCGTCCAATGAAGAAGCGGCGGTGAAAACCATGCCTTGGAACGTCATCGTAATGGTCTGCGGCGTGACGGTTCTCATTTCCATTCTCGAGAAGAAAGGTGGAATGGATCTCTTCACGACGATTCTGGCCCGCTTCTCGACGCAAACCTCAGTGACTGGTGTCATGGGTTTTGTCACGGGCCTCATTTCGGTTTACAGCAGTTCTTCAGGCGTTGTCTTGCCGGCGTTTCTTCCCACGATCCCGGGTTTGATCCAGAAGATTGGCGGTGGCGACCCGATGGCCATCGCGTCTTCAGTGAATGTGGGCGCCCATCTCGTCGACGTATCGCCTTTATCCACGCTTGGGGCGCTGTGCATCGCAAATGCTGCGGTCTCTGAGGATCGGAAAGCGCTGTTCAATAAACTGATGATCTGGGGCCTTTCCATGAGCGTTGTCGGCGCCCTGGTGTGCTGGGTTTTCTTTGGCCTTTTATGAGATTCACCTTAAGTCTGGTGTGTCTTCTTGTGGCCTTTCCCCTCCGCGCTGAAGAAATCCGCGTGGCGGCGGCATCCGATCTCAATTTCGCCTTGAAGGAGATCATCCAGGAATTCGAGCACAACACCGCACACAAAGTTCGCCTGACGTTGGGCTCGTCGGGAAATTTCTACGCGCAGATCGTCAGTGGGGCGCCCTTTGACGTGTTTCTTTCGGCCGATCTCAATTATCCGCGGCGGCTCGAGCAAGGTGGACAAGCGGTGTCCGGTTCGACCTTCGTGTACGGCGTTGGACGAATTGCGTTGTGGATCCCAGCCCGGTCCGCGCTGAATCTTGAAAAGCTGGGTATGCAGGCTCTGGTTGAGCCTTCAGTGAACAAGATCGCGATTGCGAATCCCGAGCATGCGCCTTACGGGCGGGCAGCCATTGCCGCGATGCAACATGCGAAGGTTTTGGAAGAGGCGAAGAAGAAACTGGTCTTGGGAGAGAATATCTCGCAAGCCGCTCAATTCGTGCAGTCGGGCGCGGCAGACATCGGCGTGATCGCGCTTTCCATCGTCTTGTCCGATCCCATGCGGAGCGCGGGCCGCTATTGGGTGATTCCTCCGGATTCGTATCCTCGAATGGAACAGGGCGCCGTGCTGTTGAAGCGGGCCGGAGCCCCGGCGAAGGCGTTTCACGAGTGGCTGCGGGGGCCGGAAGCACGCGGGATCTTGGACAAATACGGATTTGGCCGCTAATTACGCGAATTACGCCAATGAATTCGCGTCATTGGTGTAATTCGCGGCTGATTTCCTATGAACTGGCAGGCCGTCGCCACAACTCTAAAGCTCGCATCCGCCACATCGATCATTCTCATGATCATTGGCCTCCCGGTGAGTTATTGGGTCGCATTTTCGAAATGGCGATGGAAATTTCTGGTCGAAGCAGTAGTGGCGCTGCCGCTGGTCCTACCGCCGACCGTACTCGGCTTCTACATTCTTCTGGCGATGGGTCCGCAAAGTCCGTTGGGGCGCAGGTATGAATCGCTCGCCGGACATGGCCTTCCGTTCACTTTCGAAGGGCTTGTCGTGGCCTCGGTTCTTTACAGTCTTCCATTCGCAGTACAACCTATCGCCGCAGCATTCGGCTCGGTGGACCGCAAATTCATAGAGGCTTCCTGGATGCTCGGTGTGTCCAACCTTGAGACTTTTTTCCGTGTTATCGTGCCGCAATCCTGGGCTGGCGTGATGACGGGGCTTGTCCTGAGTTTCGCGCACACGTTGGGGGAATTCGGGGTCGTCCTCATGGTTGGTGGCAACATCCCGGGGGTTACACGTACTCTGTCTATCGATATCTATGATCAGGTGCAGGAGTTGAATTACTCGGGTGCGGCACGGACGTCCGCTATGCTGCTCATCGTATCCTTTGTGATTCTTTCTATCGTGTACGGTTTCAACCGAAAGGTGTGGCTCTTTGCTGCTGATCGCCGACATCGACAAGACGTATGATGGCGGCCCGCACATCCAGGCTTCTCTGCGGATCCCGCATGGAGCCTCGAGTACAATTCTGTTCGGACCTTCCGGTGCGGGAAAGACAACGGTTCTTCGCTGCATCGCGGGCCTGGAGAAGCTGACGGCGGGAAAAATTCTCTTCGATGGCCACGAATGGACGAGCGTCCCGCCCCAGAAAAGGCCTCTGGGTTACCTTTTTCAGGAGTACGCGCTGTTCCCCCACCTTCGAGTTCGTGAGAATATCGGGTACGGCGTCAGGCACAGAACGGACGTGGTCGAGCGCGTTGCGGCGAAATTGAACGTCCATGAGCTTCTAGACCGATGGCCATCCGAACTTTCCGGCGGGCAACAACAGCGTGTTGCGCTTGCGCGAGTGCTTGCGCGTGAGCCCCGGCTGCTTCTCCTGGACGAGCCTCTATCCGCCCTTGATGCGGCAACGCGAGATCATGTGCGGTCTGAGCTTGCTCACCTCTTGCGTGGGCTGGGAATTCCTGCCATCGTAGTCACGCACGACTGGGTGGACGCCCTGACGCTCGGCGACCAGATGGTCGTCATGAGCGCTGGCCGTGTCCTTCAAACCGGTCCACCCCGGGAAGTCTTCACGCGGCCTCAGCATCGTGAGGTTGCGGCTGCCGTGGGTGTCGAAACAGTTGTTGCCGGCCGCGTAAAACGCCGGGAAGGAGGACTCGCGATACTCGGCGTGGGTTCAGCTCAACTGGCAGCCGCGGATCCTGGCAGAGAAGACGTGGATTTCTATGTTTGTATTCGAGGCGAGGACGTCACGGTCGAGAAGGGCCGCGCCGAGCAAAGCAGCGCCCGGAACCATTTGAGCGGGATCGTTGTGGATGTTGCACCGGCAGGTATCTTAACGAAGGTCGTTCTCGATGTCGGATTTGAGCTCATTGCGCTTGTCACTCGGCAGGCGGTTGCGGATCTGGAGTTGACGAAAGGCGCTGACGTCTTTGCGGTGTTCAAAGCTTCGGCAGTGCACCTGATCCCCAAAAGTGCTTAGCCGCGAATCGTGCGAATCACGCGAATGGGGATTTTCCGCGACCATTCGCGTAATTCGCGGCCAAAACTTCATCAAATTATGTCAGTTTCACTGATTTACGATCCTGCCTACCTAAAACACGATACGGGCATTCATCCGGAAAACGCCCGGCGGCTTCAGGCCATCTTAGGTGCAGTAAACAAGGATGAAGCGCTTTCGAAAAGGCTTGGGCGTGTAACACCCATACCCGCTTCAAGCGAAGATATCTCGAGGTGTCATCGCGAAGAACTGATCCACGAGATCGAGTGGCTCTGCGCCGAAGACGCGGGTTTCATCGACGTGGACACCCGCGTTAGCCGGGAATCTTTTGAGGTCGCCCGATTGGCTGCGGGCGCGGCCATCGCGGCCGTCGATGCCGTCATGAAAGAGGAGGGGGGCCGCGCTTTCGGCTTAATCCGGCCGCCCGGCCACCATGCCACCATCTCAAAGGCGATGGGCTTTTGTCTTTTCAACAATGCCGCGATTGGGGCTCGATACGCACAAGCGAGGTACGGAGCGGAACGTGTACTCATCATCGATTGGGACGTACACCATGGCAATGGCACACAGGAAATCTTCTGGACGGACCCGACCGTCTTCTATTTTTCCACTCACCAGTTCCCCTATTACCCGGGCACCGGCGCCAGTGGCGAGCGCGGCGCAGGAAAGGGCGAGGGCTTCACGCTGAACATCCCACTGCACGCCGGCACACCCGCGCGGGATCATCGACGTTCGTTCATTGATGCGCTTCACGAAATCGAGCGCAAGTTTCCGCCGGACCTTGTGATCATTTCCGCTGGCTTCGACTCCAGGAGGGGCGACCCCCTTGGGGGGCTCATGCTAGAAGACGGCGATTTTTCCGAGATGACCAAGGAGGTCCTCCGCATCGCCGAGAAACATGCCGCGGGGCGGGTGATTGGGTTGCTGGAAGGTGGCTACAACCTGGAGTTGCTGGGGGACTCCGTCCGGAGTCACGTTGCGGCACTGATATAAGCGAGGATTTCGGATTGCGGATTTCGGATTTAGAGGAACCCACTCGGTAGTCAGGGTTCCCCAAATCCGAAATCCGCAATCCGAAATCCGAATTCTCTGTTCCCTGCCTCATCCTCTTGCGGCTTTGGATGAAAAAAAGCTAGCATTTTGAGTTTTGGGCTGTCTAAAAGAGGCCGGATGGTGAAATGAGGTTCAAGTCTCTATTTCTGGTGTCGATGATACTAGTCACCGCCACATTTGCTCGTGCAGCGGAGCGCGATCTAACGCCCGCAACCAAGTGCTCGGCCGAAACGGTGGAGCATGCCTGTAGTCGCGGGCTTCAGCCCGCGTTATCCCTTCGTTTCGAAGCCAATCTTGGACAAACCGATAGGCCGGTGAAGTTTCTTTCACGCGGATCAGGGTTCGGATTATTCCTAACGAATCAGGGAGCGGTTCTGCGTCTGGCACAGCCGAAACCCTCCACCGTTCGGATCGCACTGACTGGGCAGAGTTCAAAGACGCGAATAGAAGGTATTGATCGCCTGCCTGGGAAAACGCACTACCTGAAAGCCTCATGGCATGGAGACGTTCCAACTTATGGGCGCGTCCGATACGCCGGGGTTTATCCGGGGATTGACCTCGTCTACTACGGCAATCAGCAGCAGCTCGAGTATGACTTCGTCGTTGCGCCAGGAGCACGGCCTGACGTCATTCAACTCCACTTCGACGGCATTCGGGGAATACGGATTAATAGAGAAGGGCAGCTCGTCCTCGAGACCCCTGGCGGCGAGATCCTTCAGAAAAAGCCTTTGGTTTATCAAAGCGACGGCGAACAGCGAATTCCCGTTGAAGGTAACTATATCCTCCAGGGCAAGCGCCGCGTGGGTTTCGAGATCGCTTCCTACGATTCCACAAAACCGCTGATCATCGATCCTGTTCTGGTCTATTCCAGCTACTTTGGCGGGACCGGCACAGCGGATCAGGGAAACGCGATTGCGGTCGACGCCGGCGGCAATGCGTACATTACGGGACAGACGAATTCGACCGATCTGTTGACAGTGCGCGGCGTTCAAAGTGCTCTGCGTGGTCAACTGGACGGTTTCGTAATCAAGCTCGACTCTACGGGCACCACCGTTCTCTATTCGACATACTTTGGCGGATCCGCCAATGACGAGGGCCACGGCATCGCGGTAGATGCGGCCGGAAACGCCTACGTGACGGGCTATACGACCTCTTCCGATTTTCCGATAGTGAATGGATTCCAGAAAACCCGCGCGGGCGGACTCGATGCGTATTTTCTGAAATTGAGCAGCGCAGGCGATACCATTCTTTATTCAACCTACATCGGCGGCTCCGCAGATGACCGGGCCTTCGGCCTGGCTCTCGATGCCGGAGGCAATGTCTACATCACCGGTTCGACTTCGTCGACGAACTTTCCCACCGTGAATCCGCTCCAGCGCGCAAACGCGGGAGGGCTTAATGACATTTTCGTGACGAAAATCGGAACCGGTGGAAACGTCGTTTATTCGACCTACGTCGGTGGAGTTGGGATAGACCAGTCCTACGGCATTGCTGTGGACGCCAGCGGCGCTGCGTACGTCACCGGCTATTCAAGCTCGTTGAATTTTCCTTTCGTCAACGCCTATCAGTCGGTATTCGGGGGAGGCTCCGATGATGCAATCCTATTCAAAGTGAACCCCGCGGGAAGCGCGCTCGAGTATTCGACGCTGATCGGTGGAGTCGGTTCAGATAATGCCGTCCGCGTCGCTGTCGATGAGGCTGGGGGCGCTTATATTACCGGCTACACGAATTCTGTGAATTTCCCGACGGTAAAGCCGTATCACGCCTCACTAAACGGCGGCGATCAGTCTGGTTGCCAGCAGCCTGTATTGTGCTTCGATGCGTTTATCACGCGGTTCGCTCCGGACGGAAAGTCGCTGATCTTTTCAACCTTCTATGGCGGTTTTAAGACGGACAGCGGAGCCGGCATCGTGGTGGATCGAGCGGGGAATATTTACGTTGCCGGTTACACGCTGTCGTTGGATCTGCCGGTCGTGAACGCGATTCAAAACTTCATCGGTGGAGATCGTGATGCTTACCTTCTGAAGCTGACGGCGGACGGCGGTACGATCATATTCGCGACGTACCTCGGCGGCCTCGCGGCAGAAGCGGCTGTGGGATTAGCAGTGGATGGCGCTGGGAATGCCTACGTCACGGGGCTGGTCAATTCCACGGATTTTCCTCTTGTCACGCCGTTCCAACCGGAAAACGCTGCGGCTCAGGATGCTTTCATCGCAAAGATCAATTCGGAAGACATTGTCGCCAGCTCGCATTTTCAAATCGCTGAACAAGGCGGGACGTCCGTCGAGACACGCGGGACCCGCACGGACGCGGTTTTTGGATATGCGACGGCAGAACCTGCAACACAAGGGACACGTCTGAATGGTTTGGCGATTGTGGATCACCGGCAGTCCGGGGACCTTGTGACCGAAGTTGGAGTTCCGACCCCGCCATTCATTGAAATTGGCCGCATGTTTGTCGATACGATAGGGGCGGCCCAAACCGTCATATCGATCGCGAATCCGAATGACGCGGACACGACTGTGGACTTCTTCTTTACGGATGAGGCCGGCACGACTTCAAACTTCGCGACCACGACCATCGCAGCGCATGCGCACTTCTCCCGCTTCGTCACCGATAGTCCACTTTTAGTACCGGCAGGCGTGACTGGAACGTTGAACTTCACATCTTCTCTTCCGGTAGTGGCGAGTGGCTTCCGCGGTTTCACCAATGAAGGCGGCGATTTCCTGCTCAGCAATGTACCGATTGCAGAACCACTGAAAGTCAGTGATCAACCAGTGGTCATCCCGCAGTTCGCGGAAGGCGCCGCTTGGAACACTCAGGTCGTTCTTGTGAACACAACCGAGGATCGAATGAACGGTGAAGTGCGGTTCCTCAGCCCAGGAAGTCCCGGGGAACCCGGCAGCCCGGTTGACGTCGGCATCGGCGACGGCTTCACCTCGGTAGTTGAATACGACATTCCACCGCGTAGCGCTCAGCACATTCAGACAGCGGGAAGTACGACGAAATCTGATTTTTCCTTTGCCGCGAGGAGTGGTGTTTCGTTCACAACCCCTGGTTCAGACACCGTGCAGTTGAACGGATTCGCCGTGGCTGAGTCCACGAGCAACACACCACTGAACGGTCTTCAAATTCTGGAATACCGGCAGAACAATGTGACCAACAGTGAGGTCGGGGTGGTTGTGCCTCCGCTTACACAGGCCGGACGCTTATTCGTCGAGGTCAACGATAAAGTTCGCTCGATGATGGCCATCGCAAATCCGGCCGACGAAGAGGCTGTGGTCGAATTTTCATACACCGACACGGCCGGCACTGCATCGGCTCCTGCAAGTGTCACCGTTCCCGCCGGCGGCCAGGTTTTCAATTTCGTCGGCGATGCTCCTATCAGTGTTCCAAGCGGCTCCACGGTCGCCCTGAACTTTAGTTCTTCGGTTCCGATCTCGGCGACCGCGCTCAGATTCCTTACCAGCGAGAACAACCAATCGCTGATTAGCGCGATACCGATCGCAGACGTCAGCAAAGTCGTAAATCAACCGGTGATCATCCCACAGTTCGCCGACGGCGGCGGTTGGAAGAGCCAGATTGTCCTCGTTAATACGACTGACGAACAAAGCACGGGTGAAGTACGCTTCTTTAGCCAGGGGAGCTCTTCAGAACCAGGCCAGCCGATTGAAGTAGGAATCGGTGACGCGACCGCTTCGGTTCTCGAATATGACATTCCGCCGCGTGGTTCGCAGCGGATCGAAACTGCAGGTACCGCGGATGCCCTGAGCATCGGTTCGGTTCATATTGTTCCGTTCGCCGGCAACAATACACCCCACGCTCATGCACTGCTTAGCCTTCTGAGCTCCGGTGTTCCGGTGCTTCAGACCTCGCTTGAAGGCCAACTGCCCGCCACAAGTTTCCGGTTGTACGCGGAGGCATTTGGCGACTTCGATTCGGGTAAAGCCAAGTCTATACGCACGGCTGTTGCATTTGCGAACCGTTCCGAAAGCGAAGCGGCTGTGCGACTGGATCTGACGTCGCTGGATGGAAGATTGCTGGGAACTTCGGCACCAATTCGGCTTCAGCCCAACGGGCAGGTGGCGATGTTCCTGAATCAGGTCCCCGGATTCGAGACGCTGACAGGCGCTTTTACAGGCTTTCTTCGAGTGACCGCCACGTCCGGAGCGATCACTGCGGCGGGCTTGCGCGCGATGTACAACGAAAGCGGAATTTTCCTCATCACAACGACAGGACCCCTGAATGAAGATGCGTCCTCGCCAGCACGCCTGATATTCCCGTACGTCACCGACAGCACCGGATATACCAGCCAGATCATCCTGACCGGCGCCTCGCCGGAACAGAATATCTCGGGAACACTGCGGTTCTTTTCACAGGATGCGACGCCATTGCAGCTCGCCGACTTGCGGACAGGCTCGGTTCGTGTCGTCCCGTTTGCCGGGCTCAGCACGCCGCACGTCCATGCGATCGTGAGCCATCAGGTTGAAGGTAAAACCGTCTTCCAAACCGCTGTCGAAGGAGAGCTGCCTGGAACGAGCTTCAGGCTCTATGCCGAAGCTCTGGGTGATTTTGATGCGGCCGCAGCCGGATCCACCCGCACAAACATTGCGCTGGCCAATCCGTTCGACGTACCGATCTCCGTTCGATTGGATCTGACGAGTTTGGACCGGATTCCCGGCTTCGAGGGGGTCACCGCGCCGTTCCACGGCATCTTGAAGGCAGTGATAACGTCCGGCGCAGGTTTCACCACGGCGGGATTCCGCACGAAGGTCAATGAACGCGGACATCTTCTCATCACAACGACAGGACCCTTGAAGGAAGATGCCGGCTCCCCCACGCAAGTGATGTTTCCGCACATCGCTGAGGGGAGCGGCTATACAACGCAATTCATCGTGGTTGGCGGACCCTCAGGACAGAGTAATTCAGGCGTCTTGAGTTTCTTCAATCAAGAAGGCGCACCACTAAACGTGACACTCACGGATCCCTAGGGGTAGACCTAATCTGTGTTTGGCCCTCCGTAGCTCCGCCTTGGTCGAGAATTCCGCTGTCCGAAGTTTAGCCCATCGGAGCGCGGCGACTGCGGTACGGCTACATTGACAGTGAGAACGCGTCCTCCCATGCGTTGTCCATTAAGAGCGCTGATTGCTTGTTTGACGTTCCATTCCTCGTTCAACACCACAAATCCGAAGCCACGCGACATGCCCGTCGACCGGTCGCGAATAATCTGTGCCGACTCCACCTCAAATCCCTGAGACTCTACCCACTGTTGAAGCTCCATCTCTGAGGATCCATGAGGTATGTTTCCAATGAAAAGTTTCTGCATCGGTCCCTCTTCTTTCCTAATTCGTTCTCCAAAAAGTATAAGGGTTGAAATTGGGGGAAAAAGTCGGTTTATTGAGGTTTCAAAGGTCGGGATCGGTCCTACAGAATCAAACCGGTTTTCCCTTGCCCGTAGTAACTACTTTTCAGTCAAATGGCTCGCTGTCCAATCAGGAGGGTTCGATGAACAACGGAAGGATTTGGAAGACAGGGGTGTTGGCGGTGATCGCAACCCTAGCTTTTGCGAGTTTCGTTTTTCGTATCGGCAAGGCAATCACGAAGATCATTCCGCAGATTGCGGTCGGCAGCTTCGACGGTAATGTCACGAGTTATAGGACGGTAACGGAAATCGTGAATACAGGTTCGAGCACGGTTTCAGTGACAGGTAATTTCTATAACCAGAATGGAAGCACGTCCACTCTGACATTCACCACGAATTTAACTGCGATCCCGGCGTTCAGCGGCACGCTCGCTCCGACCAACCTTTCTGCGAATCAGATCCTCGTCATCACAGGCAGCTCCGCCTCGACCGGTACGGTGAACTGGGGGAAAATCGTTTCCAACCCGGGAACTGTGAGCGTCTCGACGTATTTCGAATTCCGCGACGCTACGACCGACCGGCTGTACTCACGCGTTGGCGTCGAGGCCAGTGTCGCGGACATGGCCAGCTTCGTGATTCCACGAGTTCGGAACGTTGCCGATGGTCTGGACGTCGGTTTTGTTCTGGTCAACACTGGAACTGCTCCCGCTACAATAAATGCGACACTCAGAGATACCACCGGCGCCATTCTGAGCTCCAAAAGCCTGGCGATGAGTGCTGGGCAGCACACGGCGCAGTTCATTCAAGGCTTTTTCGGTTTGGGTGCGGAACCGCGTGGAACCAGCTACTCGTTCGTTGTCTTCGATTCGGCATCGTCGCAGTTCGCAGCGGTTGCCCTCGCTATCGAGGGTGGGTCGCTGGCAAGTTTCCCTGTCGATCGGCTTCGCTAGCTTGGAGGTGTCGCAATAATTCTATTCCGGGATGATCGTGTAAGAAGATGTGATCTCAATTGCGGTGTGCAGACTCCGGTATACCGGGCATCTGGTTGCAAAGAAGCCGTGGACACGCTCGATAGTATCCCGGACATCTTCTGGAGCACGAAGCCTGAACTCGACGTGTATCCGCCGGATGACGAGAACGCCGTCTTCAGCCTCTATCTCGCCGCGAACGTCGGCGGTTAATCGGCCATCGCTTGCGTCAATCTTTCGCGCTTCCAGCGCGCCGCCAAACGTGCCCACCATTCAGCCCCCGGTGGCCGCAACGATATAGTCGAGCGTGGCAGCGTGGGATTCGCCAAGCTTGTTTTCGTCGACTCCATAATGCTTCGCGATGCCGCCATGAACACTGAAAACGACCGGCTCCTTCTCGCCCGGCAGGTAAGCCAGCCGCAATGGTCCCTTCCGCCGCTCCAGGTGGACATTGGATACGTATACCACTTCCGCCATGGTAATACCTTACTGCAAAATCCAAAATCCGCGATCCGAAAAGTGTGCAATCCAGTGCGACTCCCGCTGGGTAGGGCGTGCATGACAGTGGGTGGCGCCCTGTCAGAGCAAAGCAATCGCAGCGATGGGGAGGGTGGAGAACAAGGCGGAAGCCAACAACGGCGTGGACAATTCCTGGCCGGTGAGGACGTCCGTCCATTGCGCGGGCAGGTTGGTAGGCAATTCGATCATCGTGTCGTTCCAGATCTTCTGACCCAGGGGCGGAGAACCGTGGCGAATGAGTTTGGATAGCAGGCGCGGAACGGCAGCGACACACCACTGGTCGTGAAGCCGGCGGGCGAAGGCGATGATGTGGTTCTGCCGAGAGCCGGTCACGCGTAAGGGAATGTAGTCGCCGTGGAGGAAGAGATCGGCGTGCGAGAGACGGAAGTTCAGGAGTTTCCAGATAACGTACATCTTCAGACGGCCGTCGCCCCAGTGTTTAAGCAATTCCTTGGGCCGGGCGTGCTTCTTCAGCTCTTCGAGCATCTGGGCGCGGGCGGCGAAGTCGACCCGGCGGCGATTATCGGGATCGGCGAGGCTGAGGTCCCAGACTTCGGTCCCGCGATAGAAGTCCGGTACTCCGGGGGAAGTGATCTTCAGAACTAATTGGGAAAGAGAAGAGAGGGCCCCGATGTAGCCGACCTTCTTTTGAAATCGAGTAAAGTCGTTGAGAAATTCTTCATTCCGACAAAGCGAATCCACAAATGAAAGCACACGGCGCTCATAAGCCTTATCAATATTGATCCAGCTTGAGTGGGTTTTTGCCTCGCGGAGCGCCTTCGTTACGTATCGCTTCAGCCGGACCGGCTCGATCGGCCACGCGCCGAGCATGGACTGGTAGATCAGAACTTGCTCATTCCTATTGGGAGCAGATTCGCTGGGATTCAGGCGGCTCCAGCGGCGCAGGCATCGCGCCCATTCCACAGGCAACTCGGAAAGCACGTTGATCCGAGCGCGCACGTCCTCGCTCCGCTTCGTATCGTGAGTGGAGCTGGCGTTCATCGTCTGCGGCCAGCGCGTGCGGCGTGCCAGGTTGCGGCGATGGAATTCTTCGACGCCAAAGTACAACTCGGGGCCGTTCGAGTCGCCGCCGACTTCGTTTACGGACATCAGCGGGTTGTGCACGTAGAACGCCGTGTCTTCCAGTCCCTTGGCCATCACCGGTCCGGTGAACTGTTGCCAGCGCATAACGAAGTCAAGATAGTCCTGCTTGCGCTTCTGCAAGTACCAGGCGGGCTCCACAAGGAGTACGCGACGGAGAAACGCGAAGGCCGGCCCATTGCCCGCAACCGCGATCGCATCCTCTACACAAGCGCGGTCCGCCTCCGAAATCCGAGAATCCCGGATGTAGGTCCGGTAGACGGGCAGACGCGCTGTCACTGCGATAAACGCGTCTTTCAACTCCTCGGTCCTCACATCCCGTGCGTGCCGATCTTCCTCCGCCAACTCCGCCAGGCGGCGCACGAGCGCATTGACCTCGCCGGCGAACAATTCTTTCATCACTTGACACTTTCGTTCGCGAAAGACTTCGGTAAACGTCCGGTTCGAGCCCGTGAATTCCGAATAGATCTTTTCGAGCCGGTGAAAGCCTTCGGGATCGATGAATGCCCCGTTGACGAAATTGAGGAAGTCATAGCCTGTGGTTCCGTGCGCATACCAGTCGAACGGGAGCAGCTCGTTTCCGGCAAGTATGTTCTCGACGACGACGTAGACCGTGGGCAACCTATCAAGATAGCCCTTGGGGTCCCGCAGGCCGTCAATGTGATCGATCCGCAGGCCAGTCACCTTGCCGTCTGCAATGAGCTTGAACACGTAGGCGTGAGTCGCCTGAAAAACATCCTCCCTTTCAATGCGCAGACCGATGAGATCGCTGACATCGAAAAATCGCCTATAGTTGATGGCGTCGGATGCCTTACGCCAGAACGCCAGCCGGTAATGCTGCCGGGAAAGAACCTGATCCACGGCAGCAGAACCCAAGTTTTCAGCGCCTGCGGCGACAGGCAGTTTGTGTTCATAGTATTGAAGGACGGTGCGGCCGTTTTCCACACGCAGCACCAGCTCGTGATTTTCGAGAGCCTCGCCGTACGGACGGGCGAGGATCGGCAGCAGTACCTTCTTCGACTCCCAATTCACGTCGAAGAACAAGGCGTATGGCGAGTCCTGGCCCTTCTCCAGAACATCGAACCACCACGGATTGTCGAGGCTCGCAGCCATGTGATTCGGCACGATGTCGAGAATGAGGCCCATGCCCCTGGCCTGAAGCGCGCGGCTCAGCTGATCGAATTCTTCGGCTGTGCCGAGCTCGGGATTGAGATGCGTCGGATCCGTAACATCGTATCCATGCGTGCTGCCCGGGCGAGCTTTCAGGAGCGGGGAAGCGTAAATATCGGTGATACCAAGTTCGTAAAGATAGTCGACAATCCGGCGTGCGTCCTCGAATCTGAAATCGCAATTGAATTGAAGGCGATACGTGGAGATGGGAATACGAACACACGAATTCCCCTCCTGGGACAGGAGGGGTGGCGGCGCATCAAGAAAAAGCGAAGCCGATATACTTCGTTTGGACTGACCACCCCGTCTGCGCCCGAATCGGTCGCCTTCGGCAGCATTTTTTTGATGGCGCAGCCGCCCCTCCTCCGTGAGCTGATCATTACCCACAAGTCGTCCGCTGGACACAGGCGTCTGGGACAACCGGAGAGAAAGGCGAAGTCCCCTCCTTGGCAAAGGAGGGGTGGCCGCGGCATCAAGTAAATGGTCCCGTTCCTTTGGAGGCGCGGCGCGAAGCGTGAGCCCGGTAGGGCGAAACATCAAGAACGGGGTGGTTCGTTCAACTTCCGATAATCGGTGGCTTGAACCAACCACCCCGTCTACGCCCGCTAAGGAGGCTTCGCGGCATTTTCTTAATGGGCGCAGCCACCCCTCCTTGTCCAAGGAGCGGACTTCGGCTTTCCCTTCAGTCTCGCGAGGTTGCTCTTGCCCCCAGTTTCGCAATTCGCAATTCGCAATTCGAAATTTTCTCATGACACTTTTCGCATTTCCGGAACGGCTGGCGGCGAGACCTTTACCGCCAGGCTTCTACCCAAGCTTACAAAGTGTTCCACCCAGTCTTGAGCACCGGCATCCCCTTGCAATGCCTTCTGCACCCACTCGGGGAAAACCGTCTGGAGCATGTCGTAATAGTTGTCCTGAGTTCTCCACACGCTGACCTCGAACGGTAGGCTCCGGCCCACGCCGGCGGCGGCTTCGAGCTTCTTCAGTAAGTCAAGGTCATCGGGATTGTCGAGAAACTGGTCCGACAATCGCTTGATCGTTTTTCGGAGCGCGAAACCGAGCGTCGTATCGTCGAGGGGAATGTTTTCTACCCGGGCTTCTTCCAAAAGCGCTTTGATACGGCCGAAATCCAAATTCTGGGGATCGGAGAGCACTCGGCGTAAGCTGCTGTTGAGGGCAAACTCCGCGGCCATCGAGAACGCGCGAGGCAGCGGTACGCGCAGATCGGATACAAAACGCATCATGGGAGCGTGAGTTTCATAGATTTGCCGGTAGACGGCTTCTACTTCAGCCAGCGTTGATTTCATGATCATGTCCAGGATCTTCCGCTGGTCGTCATGGAATATCGACCCTAGCGAGTAGGACGGACCAAAGTGTCGATCGAGAAGACGAATGACCTCTGGAAAGTCCGCGCGATTGAACGGATCGATAAGCTCACTCTTGAGCGCGTTGTAATCTTCTTCCCCCTGATAACCGCGAACACCTGCATTCATGAGGTGGCCTCCCATGTGCAGCGCTCCGAAACTCAACACGTCCGATTCCTGTGTGATTTCCGAAGCGACGCGTGCGCGCCCAACCACAAGCTTCGCCCGGCCGGCTTCGCTCGACTGGGAATCCTCAAGCCGCACCTTGTAGCAATAGACCTTTGCTTCCTCCGGGTACGGTTCAAAGAGCGAGATGAGGGCGTAGTGTCCCGCGACCTTTTGCCGGTCGACCATGGCAGGCCGGACGAACTTTTCGTAGATGAAGCGGCCGTCGTGGTGTTCCGGGATATTGCTCTTGGCCGATGCCAGCCGATCGAGGAACCGCAGCTCCAGCGAGTCACCGAAGATTTCCTGATAGAGTTGGAGCGTGCGAGCGGCGTATTGAATGACTTGTGTGGTTTCGATACCGGAGAGTTCATCGAAGAACCATCCGCAGCTTGTGTACATCAGCATTGCGTGCCGCTGCATTTCCATGAGCTTCAGCGCGAGTATCTTCTCATCCTGACCGAGAGAGAGCGTCGCTTGCTCGGCGAAAAACCGGTCCGGATTATCCGGCCACTGGTTGAGGATCACGCTGATGTATTCGTTCCGCGCGCTCCATGGATCTCGGAAGATCTCGCCGGCCATCTGTTCGAATCGTGGCGTGATGGTATCGCGAACCCAGTCCAGCGCCTGGCGCAGCGGAGTACGCCATTCCTGGTTCCAGCCGGGGTGGCCTCCCGAGTTACATCCGCAGTTGCTGTTCCAACGGTCCACGCCATGCGCGCAGCTCCATGCCGTGTGTTCCCAGATTTCGGCCTCATGCGTTGGGGGGTGCCGCTCCAGGTACTCGCCGTAGTTGGTCAGCTTCGCAAGGTTGTTGCTTTCAATGTGGTGCAGGGCATAGGCGAGGGCCATTTCGCCGCGCTTGTGATGGTGGCCATAAGTTTCACCATCCGTTGCGATATGAACGATTTGCGGCCACGGCCGGCTGTCGGAAAACGCGGAGACGAGCCGTTCGGCGAAATTTTCGCCCCGCTCCAGCAAACGTTCGAATGCGATCGCCTGGGAGATGGGACCGTCGTAAAAGAAAACGGCGATTCGCCTGCCCGAACGCAGCCGAACTTGGTAGGGCATCGAGGGATCCACACGCCCGCCACCGGCATCGCGCCACGCGCGACCTCGGATCTTGCGCGTGCGCTTGGCCTGGTACGGCGAAAGAATCGTGAATAGAATTCCGAAACCGGCGAGAATGTCGAGCACTTCCAGATCGACCGCGGTTTCGGGCAACCACATACCTTCAGGTTTGCGTCCGAATCGAAATTGGAAATCGCGAATTCCCCAAAGAATCTGTGTGTACTTATCCCGACTTGTCGATAGGGGGAGGATCGTGTGGTTGTAGGACTGCGCGATTGCCGATCCGTGCCCTGAAAAATGGGCCTGGCTTTCCTTGTCCGCCTCGAGAATCAAACGATACGTCTCCGGCTCCTCTTCCGCCATCCACGCCAGCAGCGTCGGACCGAAGTCATAGCTGATGCGCGTGTAATTGTTCGTGATCCTTTCAATGTCTCCGTCGGCACCTATTATTCGTGATCTCCCGTTGGGCGCATAACATTCGGCCGCGACGCGCTCGTTCCAGTCATGGAACGGATATGCCGAGTCTTGCAGCTCAACAAATTCCAGCCACGCGTTCTCCCGCGGCGGTTGATAGAAATGACCGTGAATGCAGATGTACCGTTCCATCACTCGGAGATCTCCTTTTCAAATACCACTGCAGCTTGAGGCTGAAGCACGAGACCACCGCCTGATGCCGCATCGATGATGTCCGGCGCGGATACCCCTTTTCCCATCCAGCGCGCATCTTGTGAATCGAGCCGCTTGTGCCAGACGCCGTACGGGATGTTCTGTATCGGCCGAACTTCACGATCGTTAAAGTTGAAGACGACGAGCACTTCGTTGGCTCCATGCCAGCGCCGGACGGCAAGGACGCGATCTTTCTCAAAACTCACAACGTCCATTTTTTCTTTGCTCAGACAACGCAATGCCGGCAGGGACTTTCGAAGCCGAATCAACTCCGCGTGATATTCGAGAAGCGTCCGATGACGGCCTTGGTGCTTCAGCGGATGATTCAACTTCGAGGTTCTGAAGGTTTGCTCGTCTTGTGGGTCCGGCGGCTCATCGCTCCAATTGAATGCGGCGAACTCCTCTTTTCGGCCGCGGCGCACGGACTCGATTAGTTGCGGATCGGAATGGCTGACGAAATACCGGAACGGAGCGGTTTCGCCGTATTCATCTCCCATAAACAGCAGGGGAATGAACGGCGAGAGCAGGACCAGGCTTGAGGCGAGCTTACAGCCTTCGAATGAAACAAGCTGGACAAGCTGGCTCAGACGCTCGCCCAGCATGCGATTTCCAATTTGGTCGTGATTCTGGGCGTAGACGACAAACTTCACCGAAGGTATGCCGCGGGAGGAGTTTCCATGCCGCCGTCCTCGATTTACCGAATAGCGGCCCGAATAAACGAACCCTTCTGAGAAAGCTTGCGCCATGTGTTGAAAATCGCCGAAATCAACGTAGTAACCCCCGCGCTCTCTGGTCAGCAGCGTGTGCAACGCGTGGTGAAAATCATCGTTCCACTGCGCGTCGAGCCCGTATCCGCCAAGCTCTGTGGGCCGGATCAGCCGGGTATCGTTGAGCGTGCTTTCAGCGATGACATAGACGCGGCGATTGAGCGCAGTGCCTTGTTCATGGACGGCTTTCGCCAGTTCTTCCAGAAAATTCAGCGCGGAGTGATCGAGGATGGCATGAACCGCGTCGAGCCGTAAGGCGTCAAAATGATAGTCCGTGATCCATTCGAGTGCGTTGGAGATGAAGAAGTGACGAACTTCATCGCTGTGCGCGTCGTCAAAGTTCAGCGCCAGCCCCCATGGCGTTTTATAGCGCCCGGTGAAGTAGGGCCCGAACTTCGCTAAACCATTCCCTTCCGGCCCGATATGGTTGTAAACCACATCGAGGACCACAACCAGCCCTCGTTGATGACACGCGTTGATAAGCGCCTTGAGGCCATCGGGCCCGCCGTACGAGTTTTGAACCGCGAAGGGAAAGACGCCGTCATAGCCCCAGTTTCGCGTTCCCGGAAACTGCGCAACCGGCATTAGCTGAATGGTTGTGATCCCGATCTGGGCGAGTTCGTCGAGGTGCGGGATGATTGCTTCGAATGTTCCTTTGGGAGTGAACGTTCCGACATGTAGTTCATAGATGATGTAATTTTCAATCGGTAGCCCGAACCAGTGGCCGTCCCCCCACTCGAAGCGCGGATCCACGATTTCGGACGGACCGTGCACACCTTCGGGCTGATGCCTGGACGCGGGATCCGGAAGCTCTGTGCCATTGCTCAGCCGATAAACATAGCGCGTCCCAGGCGCCACGTCGTCGAGGGTGATCTTGTGATAGCCGCCATTGGCTTGCATCCGGATCAGCCTCTCCTCCGGAGCAACAATATGAACATGGACCTCCTTGGAAAACGGCGCCCACACGCGAAATCGGTATCGGTTATGGTCGAGCCACACGGCTCCCAGTTGGCGAGACATGACAAATTCATCCGCGGCTAAAGTCTTATCCATTTTTGAAAAACAACGCAGCCAGCGGCGGCACGATGAGATTCAGCGAATACGGGCGTCCGTGGGTTGCGATGGGTTGCGCCTCGGCGCTACCCAGGTTTCCGAAGTCTGTACCGCCGTAGTCCTTCGAATCGCTGTTCAAGATTTCTTTCCAGACACCGCCGCGCGGAACTCCTACGCGATAGTTGTGCCGGGGCACTGGCGTGAGGTTGAATATTGCAGCGATGACTTCCTCGCTGCTTTTCGCTTTGCGTAGGAAGGTGAGCATGCTCTGCTGCGAATCGCTGCCGTCGATCCACTCGTATCCTGCTGGCTCGCAATCCAGTTCGTGAAGCGCCCTCTCATTGCGGTACACACGATTGAGATCGGACACCCATTGCCGCAACTGGCGATGCGACTCGTACTGGAGCAGGTGCCACTCGAGGCTTTGCTCGTGCGACCATTCCGCCCACTGGCCGAACTCGCCGCCCATGAACAGCAGCTTCTTGCCGGGTTGGGCATACATATACCCGTATAGCAGCCGCATGTTCGCAAATTTTTGCCAGAGATCGCCGGGCATCTTTGATAGCAACGAACCCTTGCCGTGGACAACCTCATCGTGTGAGAGAGGCAGCACGAAATTCTCATGGAATGCATAAAGCATCCGGAACGTCAGCTCATTGTGGTGAAACTTGCGATAGATCGGATCGTGGCTCATGTACTGGAGCGTGTCGTGCATCCAACCCATGTCCCACTTGAGCCCAAAGCCAAGCCCGCCTACATATGTCGGCCGCGAGACCATCGCCCAGGCCGTGGATTCCTCCGCGATGGTTTGTACATCGGGGTGCGCCTTGTAGACTTCAGAGTTGAAGCGCCGGAGAAAGTCGATCGCGTCGAGATTTTCATTGCCGCCGTAGGGATTGGGAATCCATTGACCTGCCTCGCGTGAATAATCGAGATACAACATTGAAGCCACGGCATCTACGCGCAGCCCGTCGATGTGATAGCGGTCCAGCCAGAACATCGCGCTGCTCAGCAAAAAACTGCGCACCTCGTGGCGGCCATAGTTGAAGACGTAGCTGTCCCAGTCCTTGTGAATGCCCTCTCGCGGGTCGGAGTGCTCATAGACATGCGTGCCATCGAAGAAACCGAGCGCCCAGTCGTCAGTTGGAAAATGTGAAGGCACCCAATCGAGAATCACGCCGATTCCACGCTGATGCAGGTAGTCGATCAGATACATCAAATCCTGTGGGGTGCCGTACCGGCTGCTGGGCGCGAAATATCCGGTCGTCTGGTATCCCCACGATCCGTAGAACGGATGCGCGGTCAGCGGCAGAAACTCGACATGCGTGAAGCCCATCTGCTCGACGTAGTCCGACAATACGGGCGCGATCTCGCGATAGCTCAGCCCACGATTGTTGTCCTCGGGTACTCGCCTCCACGATCCGAGGTGGACTTCGTAGATCGAGATCGGCGAGTGAAGCGTATTGTGGCTGCCACGCTCCGACATCCACGCCTGGTCGTGCCACTCGTAAGCGAGATCCCAAATAATCGAAGCGGTGTGCGGTGGAGTCTCCGTGTGAAACGCAAACGGATCGGCCTTGTCGACCTCATAATGGTGGTAACGCGATACCACATGGTACTTGTAGACATCTCCCTTTCGGGCGTGCGGGGCAAAAGTTTCCCAGACCCCTGACTGACCACGTGGATGAAGCTCGTGACCGGTCTTGCTCCAGCCGTTAAAAGCTCCCATGACGTAAACTTTTTTCGCATCCGGCGCCCAGACGGCAAAGTTCGTCCCCTCCGTGCCGTCAACAACGGCGGGATGCGCGCCAAGCCGTTCGTACAGCCGGGTATGGCTGCCTTCGTTAAAGAGGTACAGGTCGTGATCGCTGAGCAAAGACATTGGAAAGTACCTCGACCACAGCGGCCATCCCGCACATCTGCTCGATACTTGGCCGAATGCGGCGGCGCCAGTTGGGCCGTTCTTTTTGAGTTGCTGGAACATTTTGAGGGAAGACCTCTCCCCAGAGGTCTTCGAGATTCACTAGCACGATGTTCGCCATACTTTCGGCTAAAAATTGTGTGGCGGCACGGAAAAGGGAATGGGGATTTCGGATTTCGGATTTCGGATTTCGGACTTTGTGAATTCGCATGTCCCCGGGCGCTTGCCCGAAATCCGAAATCCGAAATCCGAAATCCGAAATTGCCTTCCTCTGCTTTCGTTCCTTCCGTGCCGTCTTCGCGTTCAGCAAACCGAGATCCAGCCGATCCTCGATATCCAGCCCCTCCAGGAATGCGCGGAATGGCGGCATGTCGTGTGTATTGAGGCTTGCCACGCATTTTGCGGGGACCGGCCGAAGCCTGGGTTTTTGGGGGTCTCCCATAATCTCATATTGCAGAACATACATCGGCCGGATGTTGTGCCGTGCCAATGCCGCATTGACTGCCGGAGGAACAGTCCCAAGATTTTCACCGACGATTCCTGCCTGGTAACGATGCGACTCGAGGGAAAGGATCGCATACAACTCTTCGGCCGGATAATCGACATAGACGCCCTTGTCACCAGTTAGCTCGTCAGGAATCCAGTAGAGCCGATGCAAGCCCATCACGTGATCAATACGGAGCAGGCGCGCGTATCGCAGGTGATTGCGGATGAACGCAATCACGTACTGATAGCGATTCAACCGCATGGCCTCCGGATGCATTGGTGGAAAACCCCAGTTCTGACCTTTGGTAAATACCAGATCCGGCGGCGCTCCTCCGGTAACACCGCGAACGAAAAATTCGCGAGCATGCCAGACATCGTAGCCGTCGGGGTGCAAGCCGAGCGGCAAATCGAGATACAACATCTGGCCCCGGCTGCCGGCCTTTGTCGACAGCGACTGGATCTGCTGTTGCGCGGTCCATTGCGAATAGAGATAGTAGTTTTTCTTTTCTTCATCATAGTCGCCCGGCCGGATATCTCCATCGCGAAGCCTTGCGGGCCAGGCGTTCCAACCCGACCGCAGGCGGTCGGTCACCGCGCGGAAACGCGCGTAGTCTTCAACACCTCTGTTCTCTCGAACGAAATTTCTGAAAGCCTGAAGCCTCGCGGGCTCTACGGCTGAGAAAAACAGACGCGCCAATTCCTCAAGAACACCGCGCTTGTAGCGCATTACTTCGCGGTATTCCACGAATTTTGTCTTCCTCGGATGCTTTTCCGCCAGACGCTGCGCTTCGGCGCTCGCTCGGAACTCCGGGATGCGGTGAATGTCGACGTAGAATTCGTTCCAGAAGAGCCGGCTCGCAGGAGAATACGGGCTCGGTTCGAAGGGCTCATCGAGGAATGCAGCAAGGAGCGGAAGCGTTGCGGCGACGGTCCCCCCGAGACCCGACATCCAGTCCATCACGCCTTCGAAATCCGTGAGATCGCCTGCGTAGGGACTCCGCTTGGAGTGGAGGGCATATATCGGGACGAAGAGGCCCCCGAGTTTTTCTTCCTCTTCCGTCGGAAAATAGGCCTTCTTCGGTGCCGAGATGACGAAGGTCTCGTGGCCGTTGATCTCGGTCTGGTGATATCCAAACTCGAAACACCGCTCATTCAGTTCTCCGTCCCAAGCCACCATCACCGGCTCGACCACACGTTTTCGCAATTCGTCTTTCCGGTGCGCCAACGCCTGGCCCACGTCTTCGAACCTCTCCACGCCTGCTCCCATCGCGCGCAGCACGAGAAGGAGGGCTTCCGGATCGGCTTGCCGGCGTTGTTTCCCCATATCGACGTAAGAAGTGTGAATCCCATATAGGTTGGCGAGCTCCAGTAGTTCCCGCTTCAAGCTGCGGCCTCTCGTGTCTGGAGAAGCTGAAGTATTCCAATCAGCGGGATTCGAAGCCAGTCTGGACGATTGTTCAGCTCGTATCCCAATTCGTACAAAGCTTTCTCGAGCAGATAGATATTCAAGAGAATGTTGAGCTCCTCGCGAGCCGCGGGAAGGAACCCGGCAGGCATTGCGTGATCGAGATAGGATTTGAGAAATGTTGAGCTGATCCACTCATTCCAGAGCCGTGCCCATGGCTCCAACGCGGCCAGGTCTTCCGGGCGCACCATCGAGCTGCCAAGATGCCCGAACAGCGATGTGTAGGCGGCGTAGTGAAACGAGCGCAGCATGCCGGCCACATCGCGGATTGGCGTCCGCTTGATTCGGCGTTCTGTTAATGGCCGCGCCGGCTCTCCTTCGAAATCGATGATGACGTAATCTTTGCCCGTATACAAAACCTGTCCCAGATGGAAGTCGCCATGATTCCTGGTACGCTTCGCGCTGATCTTTCTCAAGAGCACGCTGCGGAACAGATTCATGATTTCGCTTTGTCTGTCGAGGACTTTCAACGCCTCATCGAGCACGGGACCTCGCAGCGCCTTCAGATTCCTCCGAAGGAGCTGGAGCATCTGGCCCGAGTGGTTGCGCATCGACTGATAAAGCGATCGCTGGTACAGCAGGGAAAAGGGCTCGGGCGCAAAATCGGGATTGTCGTAATCCGATGCCAGGGCAATGTGCAATTCAGCGGTCCGCTGTCCAAGCAGCTTGACATTTTCCAGGAACGGCCCAACCAACTCGCTGGCGAACGACGGAACCGTGTTGGACTGAAGCAGTTCGACGAAAGTCATCGCCGGCAACGGACCGAAGAGCTCGTTGAAGGATTTGGTTACCACACGATCAAAGTACTGGCTCAAAGCATCCAGCGTGTGTCGCCAGGCGTCGCCTTCGTTAGGTACGTATTTGTGAAGCAGGCCCACAGCCGCGGATTCGCCTCGTTTGGTACGATACTCAATTGTACCCGCAACCGGGGGAACATGCGGAAAGCCAACGCGCTCGGTCAAAAAGTATCCCATTTCGATATCCGGGTTCACTCCACGTTCCACCCGGCGGAACAATTTCAGGATGAATTGATCGCCGAAAACGATGGATGAGTTGCTTTGCTCGAGGCGGGTTGAGACGACATCGAGGTTCGCAATCGACGTGTTGAGGGCCTCTCGCATGACACGGGTGGGAGAGGCGACGAAGTCCCCGAAAGACCCGCGTAAATGCCGGCGTTTGACGATCATTTCAACGAGCGATTTGCAGAAATCCTTATCCAGCACAGCGTCATAGATGACTCCGCTCTTCTCTCCATCGTTCTGTCGCACCGTCACCTGTGCCAGTACCGCGCCGGGTGAGGACTCCCGAATTTGATCTGCCCGTTCACCCGATGCAAACGAGAGCGGGAGCACGTAAAGCTCCGGCTCTTCCTCGGTGTATTCAATTTGAATCTCGATGATGCAGGCTTCCGTCGAATTCCACGGGATCGGAACGACCTCGTTAAAGGTAGTACCCTTGATCCGCCGGGTCTTCCCTCCGAACCAACGCCGCGTTTGCAGGTACAAGGGCAGCGACTCTTCGAGCACAGCGCGTCCCTTACCAGAAAAAACGTTCGTCCAATTTCCATTTACAGCCATTTGTAGGGGCGCTCTCTGAGCGCCCTGGCGGTCAGAGACCGACCCTACAGCGGTTAACGCGAACCAGTAAAACGAGTGTGGGCCGAGCGTGACGAAGTAAGGCGAATCCCCGGTCGGCGGAAACTCGGTCCGCCCGAAAAGCTCGACCGGTGATGTTCCTTTGAATGCGGAGAGATCGAGCCCGGCGTATTGAACAAAGCGCGAGAGGTTGGCAACGACGAGGATCACTTCACTCTGGTATCGGCGGATGAATGCCAGGACGTGGTGATTGTCCGGATAGAGGAACTCGAGCGTGCCGCGGCCAAACGCCTTGTAACGCTTTCGCATTGCAATCAGGCGTTTCATCCACCAAAGCATCGAGTGTGGATTGTTTTGCTGCGCCTCCACGTTGAACGCTTCGTAATGCGAATCGGGGTCAATCACAATCGGCAAGTAGAGGCGGTGGGGACTCGCTCTCGAGAAGCCGGCGTTTCGATCGGAGCTCCATTGCATTGGAGTGCGAACACTGTTTCTGTCGCCCAGATAGATGTTGTCGCCCATGCCGATTTCGTCGCCGTAATAGATGACCGGCGTACCGGGGAGAGAGAAGAGCAGCGCGTTCATCAGTTCGATCTCGTTCCAGTTCTTGCCGAGTAGCGATGCCAATCGGCGCCGGATTCCAAGGTTCACGCGCATCTGCGGATCGTGCGCGTAGGCGCGGTACATGTAGTCGCGTTCCTCATCGGTGACCATTTCGAGCGTCAGTTCGTCATGATTCCTGAGGAACAATGCCCACTGGCAGTTTTCCGGGATAACCGGCGTTTGCGCCAGGATATCGATGATGGGGAATCTGTTTTCCATCCGAAGGGCCATGAACATACGCGGCATGACCGGGAAATGAAATGCCATGTGGCACTCATCGCCATTGCCGAAGTAGGCAACGGCGTCTTCGGGCCACTGATTGGCTTCGGCCAGGAGCATCCGGTTTCGGAATCGCTCGTCGATTTGCCGGCGAAGGTCCTTCAGAAACTGATGCGTCTCGGGAAGATTTTCGCAATTCGTGCCTTCTCTCTCGTACAGATACGGCACCGCGTCCAAGCGCATTCCGTCCACGCCCATACCCATCCAGAACTTGACGACCGAGCGCAGGCCCTTAACGACTTCCGGGCTTTCAAAATTCAAGTCCGGCTGGTGGTAATAGAAGCGATGCCAGTAGTACGCGCTCGCGACCGGATCGCGGGTCCAGTTCGATGTTTCGAAGTCCTTAAAGATGATGCGCGCCTCCTTATACTTTTCGGTGTTGTTGTTCCACACGTAAAAGTCGCGCGCGATGCTGCCGGGCCGCGCGCGCCGGGCGCGCTGAAACCAGGAGTGTTGGTCGGAAGTGTGATTCAACACCAGCTCGGTAATGACGCGGATGCCTCGCCGGTGGGCCTCCCGGAGGAAGATTTTGAAGTCCGGGAGCGTTCCGTAAGACGGATGTACGCTGGTGTAGTCCGCGATATCGTAGCCGTCGTCTTTCAAGGGCGAAGGGTAAAATGGCAGGAGCCAGACAGCCGTAATGCCGAGGTCCTGGAGGTAATCGAGCTTCTGGGTTAGTCCTGCAAAGTCGCCGATCCCGTCCTCATTGCTGTCGTAGAAAGCGCGAACGTGCACTTCGTAAATGATGGCGTCTTTGTACCAAGACGGATCGTCTTCAAGTGTGAAACCTTCGGGAATGTCAGGCATCGTCTTAGTATTACCCTGCCGCAATCTCCGGCTACTCTCTTTTCAAAATATGCGCCGGCGTCTCGCCCGGCCGCAGCTCCACGTAATTCTTAGAGCCTTGCCACATGTACCGCGCGCCGCTCAACAGGTCGACCATCGGATAGGGATGCCGCACGTCAATTCCCAATTCGTCCACCGGCAATTCCAGGAATCCGGACTGTTTCCACACCGTATCGAGACTTACTACGGTTACGACGACGTTCCGTTTATCCGATGTGTGCTTGCTGTAGCAGATGATCTGATCATTGTCGATCGGATGAAACCGCAGGCTTTCGTCCGATTGCAACGCGGGATTTTCCTTCCGAATTGCATTCACCCGTTTGATGAACCCGCGGAGACTCGACGTATCGTGGAAATTCCAGCGCTTGATCTCATATTTCTCGGAATTGAGATACTCTTCGCCTCCGGGTTCACTCGGCACATTCTCGCAAAGCTCGTATGCCGGACCGTACAATCCGTAGTTCGCTCCTAATGTCGCTGCAAGCACAAGACGCGCCATGAACGCCGGCCGCCCCCCCTTTTGCAGGGATTCATGAAGAATATCCGGGGTGTTCGGCCAGAGATTCGGACGAAAGAACTCGCGGACCTCGGTTTGGGTAAGCTCTGTGAAATATTCGGTGAGTTCGTTCTTCGTATTCCTCCACGTGAAATAGGTATACGACTGAGTGAACCCGAGCTTCGCCAAACGATACATGATGTTGGGACGCGTGAACGCCTCCGATAAAAGAATGAGATCGGGATATCGTTTCTTCAGGTCGCGGATCAGCCATTCCCAGAAATCGAATGGTTTCGTATGCGGATTATCGACTCGGAAAATTCGCACACCCTGTTCGATCCAGAACTCGACGATGCTCTTTAGCTCCTCCCAGAGCGACCGCCAGTGTTGCGTTTCGAATTCAAAGGGATAGATATCCTCATACTTTTTGGGAGGATTCTCGGCGTATTGCACGGTTCCGTCCGGCCGCCATCGAAACCATTCCGGATGCTCATTGACATAAGGATGATCCGGCGAGCACTGGTATGCGAGGTCAAGGGCAATCTCTATTCCCTTCCTCTTCGCTTCAGCAACAAGATTGCGGAAGTCTTCGAGTGTGCCGAGCTCCGCGTGGATCGCTTTGTGGCCGCCTTCCTCGGAACCTATAGCCCATGGACTTCCTGGGTCGCCGGGTCCGGCTTTGCGTGCGTTGTTTTTTCCTTTGCGATGGGAATGGCCGATTGGGTGAATGGGAGGGAAGTAGAGAACGTCGAAACCCAACTCCGCAATTTCAGGAAGGACGCGGCGACAGTGCTTGAACGTGCCGCAAGAACGCGGAAACATTTCGTACCACGTGCTGAATCGGGCACGGATCGGGTCGACGGTCACACGAAGTTCTTTGTGGAAAGTGGCATCGGTTCTGTCGGCGTAGATCGAGGCTAGAGCCGAAAGACGATCGTCCACGTCTGCCGGTTTGAGACCGCTTGCCAGACGCTTCAACTTCGCGGCATCGGCCCCGGCTGCCCGCTGCGCTGCGGCTTGAAGCAGTCCGGCGCCGATCAAGAGATCGACGGTAACATCCTGTCCGGCTGAAATTCGTTTGAGGAAATCCTGATACCAGGTTTGAAAGGGGTCGAGCCAGCCCGCTATCGTATAAATGTATTGGCCGAGTTTCCCGACGGCGAACCGCGCCCGCCAATGATCATTACCGAGCGGCTCCATGGCGATTTCACTCCACGTTTCATCATCTTCGTGACGATACCGTAAGACGCACGCCACCACGTCATAACCATCCGCAAAGACGTCCGCCTCGACATCCACCGTCTCGCCGATCGTGCGTTTGATTGGGAATCGTCCGCAGTCGATTTCAGGTTGTACACCTTGGATGACCACACGCGGAGTAGGTCGGTCGCTCATAGTTAGAGCCTAACACGTCATAGTCTTAGGGATTAATAGCCGCGGTTCCCCCACGCCCTATGAAGACTCTGCCGGAGAAAAGATGACTAGCAGGGTCAGATCTTCCGTGATGGAATGGAACCGGTGCTCCGCGCCGGCTCTAACCAGAATCAGCTCGCCAGGTTCAACAAGACGGTCTTCACCGTCCACCTGAACTGAACCACGCCCTTTCATGACGTAATAGAGTTCATTCTCGGTATGAGGTTTTTGCGGATCCAGGCCACCCACAGGGAGGAAGTAGACCCCAACACTCATCGAGGGAACACGCAGAAATTCCAGGTACGAGCGTCCTAGACGCTGGCGCTCGGCTATAACCTCTGGCAAGTTGAAAGCGTTCATTGCCGGCGTGATTCGGAAACCACCCAGAGGGAGAGGGACTAACCTTCCGAATGGTCCTTCTCCCCCTGGGAGAAGGTGGCCCGCGCGAAGCGCAAGCCCGCTAGGGCGAAGCCCCAAGAGAAGGGCCGGATGAGGGCAAATACGTCACCGTATTTATGAAACTAAGGACTAAGATACTGCTTCATCCAATTGAACACCGCTTCGTGCCAGCGTTTGCTGTTCAGCGCTCCCAGCACCCAGTGGCCTTCGTCCGGGAACACCAGCGCCTCGGCGCGCACGCTGTTCCGCCGAAGCGCCGTGAAAAGCTGCAGACCCTGATCGACGGGCACACGAAAGTCGAGCTCATTCGTAATGACAAGCGTTGGCGTTTTTATTTTGTCGGCGGACAGGTGCGGCGAGCACTTGGCAAAATTGTGCCGGGCTGCGGTGCTCCAGGGCGGTCCGCCGAATTCCCATTCAACGAACCACAATTCCTCGGTGGCAAGTGCCATGGATTCGAGATTGAAGACCCCGTCATGCGAGACGGCAGCTCTGAAGCGATCGTTATGGCCGATGATCCAGTCGACGGCGTAGCCGCCGTAGCTCGCACCGGCGATACCCATCGATTGTGCATCAACATATGGCAGCTTCGAGACAGTGTTGAACACGGCTTCCAGGTCGGTCATCACCTTGCCGCACCAGTCTTGTGAGACCTCATCCAGAAATCGCTGGCCGAAACCCGTGGATCCCCGTGGGTTCGGCGCCGCAATAATCCAGCCCTGCGCTGCCCACAGTGCTGGATTCCACCGGTAAGACCACCCGTCGTCCCATGCGCCCTGCGGCCCGCCGTGAATCAGAAAGACCACGGGATATTTTTTCGCAGCGTCGAAATCTGGAGGTTTCAATAACCAGTACTGAATTGCTGTTCCCCCGGCACCCTGTACCTTCAAACTTTCCGGTTCCGGAATATCGGCTTGCCGAAGCCATGCGGCATTTTCGGCGGTCAATTGCTTCATGCCGCTACCATCGGCCGCGACGCGGAAAAGCTGGGCCGGAGACGTGAGTGTCGACTTTGAAAAGACAACGAAATTGGACCCAGGGGCAATCTGAGAAATCGTTCCGCCTGTGGCAATCCGCTTCGGCGCTCCGCCGGAAATGGACACGAGGTAGAGATTGTGTGTGGCCTTCTCGCTCGTTGTGAACCAGATCGAGCTGCCGTCCGGCGTGAAACGAAAATCCTCCACGGAGAGGTCTGGTGATTCGAACAGCGTGCGCTTGTTCCCACTCGACAGTTCATAAATATCCACGTACCAGCGGTCGGATTCAAAGCCAGCCCGCCTCTGGCTCCGGATGGCCAGGAGCTTTTCGACGTGATCAAATCGTCGATCGCCATCGCCCGTTTCGTCTGCGCGCCAGCCATCAGCGGCAGCGAGATCACCATCACCAGGGCGAAGACGAGAACAACCGGATTGTGGATCCTATCATCTGACATAATTTTCCAATATAGGATGTTCTTGTTTTGGTTTAGCCCGCATTTCTACTCGGAATCTTGGGAACTATGCCGAGGGCGCGTCCCTCTCCCTCTGGGAGAGGGTGGCCGAAGGCCGGGTGAGGGTCGATAAGAATGCACTCTGTTAACCCTCACCCGCCGCTTCGCGGCTCCCTCTCCCAAAGGGAGAGGGACTTCGCTGTCGATAGTCACAAGCCGGTGAGAAATCCCGGTTAGTCACGCCTCTCAGGTTTCCTGTCACCTGGCGTTCACTCCATGGCATTCTAGCAGGTTGTTGAAAAGGCTTCTTAAGGGAGCAGTGGAACATAGTGGTGCTTAAATTGTTGCTCTGCTGTTCAATGTCAAATGTTGGGATGTCCCATGAACGATGTCATATGCACTTGTCAAACGACCTAATTACCCAAGGACCCAATGAACCCAATTGCACTATCTGGTCATTTGGTAGTTGAGTCATTTGACAGGTACATATGACATCGTTCATGGGACATCCCAACATTTGACATTTTGCGATCCAGCAACACGCCAATGCACCACTACCCAGTGGAAGGAGGCGTAGCGATGGCTATCCGAATTTTGGAACTGCACCACCATGGCGTGCGGGTTCCGCCGGCGAAAGTGGATGAGGTGAACCGGTTCTACATGGAAGTGTTGGGGCTACGGCCCGACGCAGAACGGCCGGAGATTTCCGCGGTGCCGGGCTCATGGATGTACGTGGGAGAGGAGGGCAAGCCCACTACACAGATTCACATCATGGGCCCGGACGGCACGCCGCCCTGGGCCAAGAGCGCGCAACAGGACCCCACCCGCTTTCATGTCGCACTGGCCGTTCAGGACATCCAAGAGACGCGTGCCGAGCTGGACCTCATGGGAACCTCCTACTGGGTGATCGAAGGTCTGGTGGGGCCCGAGTCCGTCCAAGTCTTCCTCGACGACCCCGCAGGTAACCTCATTGAGTTACACCAGATCGGCACGTGCAATTGTGATCGCACGGCAGCCCGGCACGACAGCCAAAATAAGTCGCCATGATGCGCGGGCTTCCCTTCGCTGCGTTGGAGTAGAATGTGACGCGCATTGGAGAAATCAAATTTCCGAACCTCTGCGATTCTGGCCTGTGTCGTCGTACCTGACTTTATGGCTGATCCGGAATCTCCGCCTCGACCAGCTTCGCCAGAAGCGTAAGCGACTCTTGCCAGCCAAGATAGCAAGCCTCGGCCGGAATCACATCGGGAACGCCTTCCTGAGTGATGTTGACCTCAGTCCCGCAAGACACCTTCTTAAAGGTGACAGTCACCTGCATCTCGCCGGGCAGATTCGGATCATCGAACTTGTCGGTGTGGCGAATTCGCTCGTGCGGCGCCAATTCGAGATATTGCCCGCCGAACGAGTGGCTCTTGCCCGTTGTGAAGTTTGTGAACGACATCTTATAGGAGCCACCAACGCGGGCGTCCATGTGGTGAACCTTGCCGGTGAACCCGTTTGGAGGCAGCCATTTGACCATTGCATCTGGATCAAGGAACGCCCGATAGACCCGCTCTGGCGTGGCCTGGAGGACGCGGTGAAGACGGATAGTGCTGGGCATGATTAGTTCTCCTTTCAATGAGCGCCGAGAAACCACAAATGCGACATGATCTTTTGCATTCCGATTTCCTTGAGTTTTCCCTTGGTCAGTACCGACGGCATCACTCTACCGGAGCGTATTGGCAATCGCCTGTGCCGTGATGGGATTCGTTGTCGTCGGCGTGCACACGCCCGGCGTATCTTAGCAGACGCTTTCGCCTCCTCTTGCTTGACACTAAATGGGTTCGCACATACGATAGGGCTAATTATTCCGGTCATTGCGATCTTTTGTGTGAAAAAAATTCAGATCGAAAGGAGCTCATATGAGTCCTCGCTTGATTGCGTTAAGTGTTGCGTTCGTCGGCGTGATCCTGGTGGCGCTGCTCGCGCAGCCTCCGGCCACCGCACAGAGTCAATCATCCGCCGCGAAAACGCCGGCGGCCGCAAAGGCCTGGAAACCGCCACGCACGCCCGATGGCAAGCCCGACTTGCAGGGGATATGGTCCAATAATACGTTGACCCCTCTGCAGCGGCCGAAGAGCCTCGGTGCGAAAGAGTTTTATACCGACCAGGAATTAGCCGAAATGTCTAAGAAGGCTCGCACGGGAGATGTGGGTGAGGAAGGAGATCTTGGAGCCGCTCGTCCCAACCCTGTGCGTTATGATCTCGAACTGTACGGTTTTGATCCCAGCAAACTCCGGTATGCCTCAAAACGTACATCGCTTATCGTTGGCCCGGAAGGCACAATACCGCCCATGTTGCCCGCGGCGAGGGAAAGAAATGCGGAAATCGCCGCGAAAAACAAGGGGCACGAATTCGACAGCTATGAGAACCGGCCGTTAAGCGAGCGTTGCATCGTGATGAACGGGTCCGGAATTCCGATGCTGCCGGGAGCCAATGAAGGCAATCTCCTGCAGATTGTGCAGGGGCCGGGATATGTGACTTTGCTTCACGAGACGGACCACGCTACTCGCGTCATCCCCACCGACGGCCGTCCGCACATTCCGCAAAACATCCGGCTGTTCCAAGGGGACTCGGTAGGACATTGGGAGGGTGATACGCTGGTGGTCGACACCACGAATTTCACGAATCGCACGAATTTCCGAGGATCCAGCGAAAAACTGCATCTCATCGAACGCTTCACGCGCACCGCAGACAACGTGCTGATGTACCAATTCACGGTTGAAGATCCCACAACGTGGGCCAAGCCGTGGACTACGGAAATTCCGTGGACGACAACAAAAGGGCCCCTGTATGAATCGGCATGTCATGAGGGCAACAACATGATCGAAAATATCCTCCGCGGGGCCCGTGTCGCGGAAGCGGAAGCAGCGCAAAAGAAAGGGAGATGAAATTCAGGAGCCACGAAAAGCACCTTCACTCTCCTCGCGCTGATAAAGTATTCGTGGCAGCCACGATTTTAGTTCCATGTTGATCGGCGTGGTTTGAGAACAAAAAGTGAGCGCTGGCCAGGACGTTCACCTTTTGCCGCACATTACTTATGCCGGAGTCGCTGTGACTCTGGGCTTGGGGGTTTTACGGTCGCGGATGCGCGTTCCGCCGGTCTGTCCGTATTCTGTGGAATCGGGGCCGTACATAGCACGCATCAGGCTTCGGAAACGAGTGATGAATTCGCTCAACTGCTGAGCTTTGTCATCACGGTTGCCCTTGGCG